>Ga0209211_10001082_pt1 | contig 53531 bp, 49 predicted proteins | sample RifGroA2_FD_183992 | JGI IMG/M metagenome (GOLD analysis project Ga0209211, IMG submission 183992) | Groundwater microbial communities from Rifle, Colorado, USA - Groundwater A2 (SPAdes) (version 2) | ecosystem: Environmental > Aquatic > Deep subsurface > Groundwater | place: Rifle, Colorado... | reverse complement strand
GAGCGCGCAGTGCGAATCGAGACGTCAGGCGGCCTCCGTTCGCGGTCCAACTGCAGGATGCCGCTGTGACTTCGAAACCGGCGAAAGTTAGTGCGGGCGGGTGCCGGGGTTGATTTTTACCAAGCCGATATCGGGCGGCGACTAAAAATCAACACCGGCGGCCGCCCCATCGCGACGCTGCTTGCGCCTGCTTCTCAAGTGACCCGCGAACAACCTAGTTTGCCGCTGCCGCCAACAACAACCGCGTCTTCACCTTGACCTCATTGGGTAACAAATCCGTGTCGGTCCAATCACCCGTGCCGACCGAAAAATCCAGGCGCTTGAGGCTCGCTTCACCCGCCAGCACCGGCTTCGCGCCCGCCGTCCAGGTAAACGTCAGCGGCACCGCCTTGCTCACGCCATTGAGGGTCAGCACGCCGTCGGCGACGAAGCGGTTGCCACCGAGGGCGCGGAACTTCGTCGCCACGTAGCGCGCCTGCGCTTGCTTGCGCGCATTGAAGAACTCCGCACTGAGCAGCATGTCATCGCGTTCCTCGTTGCGGGTGTCGGCGCTGCCCAGGTCGATCGCCACCTCGAAGCGGCTGTCGCCGAGCCGGGCCGGATCGAAACGAATTTGCGGGACGAACTTGCCGAAGCGTCCTTCGAACGCTTCGCCCTGGAAGCTCGCGCTGAACCCCAGTGTGGAACCTGGCAGCGCGCGAAAGTCGCCGGCGGTGGCGACGCCACCGGCCAACAGCAGGAGCAGGCACATCGCACGGACAATCACAGGGAAGATCCTTTTTGTTGAAGTTCGATCAGCGGCAGCATCCTGACCAGCGTGCGGTCGCGCCGCCGATAGTGATGCCAAAGCGCTGCCCCGGAATGAACCAGGACCAACGCGGCGAGGGAGTAGAACAATATTTCGTGCGTCTCGCGCGCCAGGATTTTCAGCTCCGGATCGAAAGCGGCCAGCGCCGGCAGCTTGACCAGGCCGAACCAGCGCAGCGGGAAACCAGCGGCGGAGTTGAACCACCAGCCCGAGAGCGGCACCGCCAGCAACAGCAGGTACAGGGCGCCATGGGTGAGTCGCGCGATATGGTGTTGCCAGGCGGGCGTGCCCGGCACTGGCGCCGGCACGCGTCCACCGAAACGCCAGAGCAGGCGCAGCACCGTCAATCCCAGCACGGTCAGGCCGAAACTTTTGTGCAGTGCGTAAACCTGGATCTTCAGCGGACTGTTGGCCAACTCCGTCATCAGCAGGCCGACGATGGCCATGCCCAGCACCAGCACGAACGTCAGCCAATGCAGCGCGATGCTGAGCGCGCCCCAGCGCTGGGAATCATTGCGGATCGGCATCGTCGGGCTCGGCAGCTGGATCGGATGGCGGAACTTCAGGAAGCTGTTCTGGCGCGGTGTCGTTGCCGGGATCTGCGCGCCCGGAACCTTTGTCCGGCGCATCGGCATCCTCGCGGCTGCGCACGGCTTCGGCTTCGATGATCAGGCGCACTTCGTCGCCGACCACGGATTTCCAGGCCGCCATGCCGAACTCCTTGCGACTGAGTGTGGCGGTGGCGGAGAAGCCGGCGGTTCGCTTCAAGGTCAGCGGATGCCGCTTGAGCGCATTCAAGGTGACGGCCAGGGTCACCGGCCGGGTCACGCCGTGCAGGGTCAGGTCGCCGGTGACGTTCGCGGTTGTTGCGCCGGTGGGCTCGACGCGCGTGGACAGGAAGCGCGCCTCGGGAAATTTTTCCGCGTCGAAGAACGTGCGATCGAGAATTTTCTTTTGCCACTCGTCGTCGCCCAGCTCGAGCGTGGCAATCGGGATTTGTGCGCTCAGGCGCGCGCCGGTCCAGTCCTTGTCGTCGAACTCCAGCGTGCCGGTGGTGCCGGAAAAACTGCCGACCGGATTGGAGAAGCCGGCGTGGCTGACCTGGAAAGCCACTCGCGTGTGCACGGGATCGAGTGCGTAGCTCTCCGGCTTGGCGACCGCCGCGCCGCACATCAGCAGTGCCGCCGGCAACAAGGACCCTGACAACAGGCGAGCGCGTCGCGATCTGGAATATGAATGCATGGGCTGATTCTAGCCACTGAACGTGAACGGCGGGTGCTCGCGGCCACAACATGCCAGACTGCGGCCGGGGGAACTGATCCTTGGGGAAGGACAATCCGCAGTTGGCTGCTGTTTGCGTGTGCCCTTGGCCTGCTGTGGCCGCCGTCGGCATGGGCGGCGCCGGAAACGCCGCAGTTTCGTCAGGTCGGCGTTGCCGACGGGCTGCCCTCGAGCTCAATCACCGGCCTGGCGCTCGATCGCGATGGCTATCTGTGGGTCTCCAGCCGCGATGGCCTGGCGCGTTATGACGGTGTTCGCTACACCGTTTACCGCCATGCGCCGGGCGATGCCGGGGCCTTGCCCGGCAATTTCGTGCAGACCGTCTTTGTCGATGCCGGCAATCGCATCTGGGTGGGAGTGGAAGGCCAGGGACTGAGCGTGCTCGACGCCGGGCGACGCGGGTTCCGGCAATTCAGTCGCGCCACGCATCCGTTGATGATCAGCGACGACGTCTGGGCGATCGCGGAGACACCGGATGGCTGTCTGTGGTTCGGCACCTTCGGCGGCGGGCTGTATCGGCTCGATCGCCAGGAGCGGCTGACGCGCTTTCTGCCCGTGGCGAATGATCCGGGTAGCTTGCCGGCGGAAAACGTGATGGCGCTGGCCGTCGATAGTCGCGGGGAACTCTGGGTCGGCACCACGCAGGGGCTGGCGCGCTGGACCGGCAAGCACTTTGCCGTAGTCGCGTCCGACCAGCTCAGCGGCGCCGCTGTTTTCAGCCTGTCCGCCGAGAGCGACGGCAGTTTGTGGATCGGCACCAATCGCGGCCTGGATCATCGTCTGGCCGACGGCCGCATGGAGCAACCGGCGTGGCGCTCGCAGTTGCCCGATCCCGGAGTCACCTCGGTGTTGCGCGACCGTGGCGGCACCCGCTGGATTGCCACGCGCCGCGGCCTGGCGCGCGAGCGCAACGGCGCGCTCGATGCCTTGCGCGACAACGCCGCCGGCAGCTACTCGATATCGATGAGCCTGGAAGACGAGGAAGGCGGACTCTGGTTCGCCACCGAAGGCAACGGGCTGCTGCGCCTGCCCGCCGGATGGCGGCACTTCGCGGTATTTGGCAAGAACGATGGCGACAGCAGCCTGTCGACGGTGCCGGTGCGCGGCAGCTCGCTGGGCAGCGATGGCCGGGTATGGCTGGTCGGCGCGGGCGGCGTCATCGACAGCCTGGACCCGGCGAGCGGCCACGTCGAACATGTTTTCGATACCAGTGCGGAGTTGCCGAACACGCGCCTGTGGTCGGTGCTCGAACGCAGCGACGGCAGTGTCTGGCTGGGCCATTCGCAAGGCTTGAGTCGCCTGGACCTGGATGCGGGCAGCATGCGCCACTGGCGCATCGGCGAAGGCGAGCAGCCGTTGTTACCCGGGCCGGTGCAGCTGATGACGGAATCGGCCGATGGCCTGCTTTGGTTGGCGTCCTACGGCGGCGGCCTCCAGGCGCGCGATCACGACGGTCGCGTGGTGCATAGCTTCGCGCCGCCGGACGGCAAGGGCGTCGACAGTCCCGAGCAGGAACAGTTGGCTGCCGGCCCCGATGGCGGCGTATGGATCGCCGGACCGAAGGGTTTGCGCCGTTGGAATGGGCGCGACGAACGCTTCGACGAGATTCCGGGCGCGCCGGCCGATCACGTCTACGGTTTTGCCTTCGTTGCACCCGACACACTCTGGCTGCATCGCATGGGCGCGCTGGAAGCGTACCGCTGGGATGGTGCGGCGCTCGCCCGATTCATCGATGTTGGCGCGGATGCCGGCTTGCCGGCGGTGCAATCGGGTGGCGTGCTCGCGGACCGTAGCGGCGCGGTGTGGCTGACGACCGCGCGCGGCCTGCTGCGCTACGACCCGCTCGGCGGGCGCTTGCGTGTGTTCGGCGTGCGCGATGGCTTGCCGAGCCAGGAATTCCAGATGCAGCCGCCGCTGATGTTGCCGCAGGGGCTTGGGCTTGCCAGCACCAATGAAGGCCTTGTGCTGTTCGACCCGGCGCGCATTCGCGCCAGTCGTGCGACCGCGCGACTGACGCTGGATGCCATTACCCTGCGCCGCGAGGAAGACTTGGTTTCGCTGCCGACCGGAGGTGAAACACTCACGCTCGGTCCCGACGACCGCGACCTGCACGTCACCGCGCGCCTGCTCTCCTTCGCCGATCCTGGCGCCCATCGTTATCGTTTCTGGTTGCATGGCTATGACGCCGACTGGGTCGATGTTGGCGCCCTCGGCGAGCGGGAATTTTCCCGGCTGGAACCGGGCGACTATCGGATGGAGATCGCTGCGAGCAATGCCGAGGGCGTGTGGTCGCCGTCGCGCGGCTTCCAGCTGCGGGTCGACGCGCCTTGGTGGCGGCGACCCTGGGCGCTGGCAGTCTGGGGCCTGGCGCTCTTGCTGCTGCTGTGGCTGGCGGCGCGCGAGTACCGGCTTCGCCTGCGCAACCGGCACGCGGAACACCTGCGCGAACATCGCCGTCAGCTCAGCGACCAGGGCTCCGCGGCGAAGACGCAGTTCCTGGCCACGCTCGGCCACGAGATACGCACGCCGCTGACTGGCGTGCTCGGCATGGCCGAACTGCTGCAGGCCGGCAGGCTGGAACCAAAGCAGCGTTCGCAGGTCGTTGCCATCCAGCGCGCCGGCGACCATCTTCTGCGTCTGGTCAACGATGCGTTGGACCTGGCGCGCATCGAGGCCGGCAAGCTGACACTGGATGACGCGGCATTCGACCTGCACCAATTGCTCGAGGAAGCCGCGGCCCTGCTGCAACCCCTGGCGCAGCACAAGCAGCTGCACTTCTCGCTGCAACGCGCGCCGGGCACGCCGCGCGTGTTGCGCGGCGATGTCGGCCGCGTCCGGCAGATCCTGCTCAACCTGGGTAGCAACGCGATCAAGTTCACCGACAGCGGCGAGGTGGCGCTGCGCAGCGCGGCGACGCCGAATGGCTTGCTGCTGGAAATCACCGACACCGGCGCGGGGATGACGGCCGAGCAGTTGACGCGCTTGTTCCAGCGTTTCGAACAGGCCGATGGCTTGCGGACGGAACTGCGCCATGGCGGAAGTGGCCTGGGACTGGCCATCTGCCAGGAGCTGGCGACAGCGATGAACGGACGTATCGACGTGCAGAGCCAGGTCGGTCGCGGCACCAGTTTCCGCGTGCTCCTGCCGCTGGCCGGCGCCGACGCGGATGAATTGATCCGTCCGACGCCACGCAAGACACCGCGTCAGGTGGACGGCATGCGCATCCTGATCGTGGAAGACGACGACACTGTCGCCGAAGTGATCACCGGCTTGCTGGAATCGCTCGGTTACCAGGTCGTGCGCGCTGCGCAGGCGCTGGCGGCGTTGACCGAGTTGTCGGCCTCGCGCTTCGACCTGGCGTTCCTCGATCTGGATCTGCCCGGACTGGATGGCCTGGAACTGGCGCGCATCATTCGCAGCCAGGGACAAACGCTGGCGCTGGTCGCACTGACGGCGCGCGCCGATTCCCAGGCCGAGCCGCTGGCCCTGGCCGCCGGCATGCATGGCTTCTTGCGCAAGCCGGTAACCAGCCAGCTACTGCAGGACAAGATCGAGCAAGTGCTGGCGGAACTGCGCGCGAACGGAGCGAGCGTCCCCGCCTGAGTCAGCCGTGCAACGGCCGACTGAATTCGTGCACGGCGTCGACCAGCACCTTGACGTTGGCGGGATCCATGTCCGGTGACAGGCCGTGACCGAGATTGAACACGTGACCGGAGCCGCGGCCGTAACTTTCCAGCGTGCGTTTTACCTCGCGACGAATTGCCTCGGGCGAGGCGTAGAGCATCGCCGGATCCAGGTTGCCCTGCAGCGCGACCTGGTCGCCGGTGCGGCGCCGTGCTTCGGCCAGCGACACCAGCCAATCGACGCCAACGCCTTCCGCGCCGCTCGCCGCCAGTTCTTCCAGGTACGGGGCATTGCCCTTGCCGAACAGGATCAGCGGTGTGCGGTCGATACCTTCGCCGCGGGCGAACTCGCGGGCGATGCGGGTCAGATAGGGCAGCGAAAATTCGCGGTAATGATGTGGCGCCAGCACGCCGCCCCAGGTGTCGAACACCATCAGCGCCTGCGCGCCGGCGGCGCGCTGTGCGCTGAGGTAGGCGATCACCGCGTCGGTGACTACGGCCAGCACGCGGTGCAACAGCGCCGGCTCGCTGAAAGCCATCGCCTTGATTTTGGAAAAATTGTCGCTGCCGCCGCCTTCGATCATGTAGCAGGCCAGCGTCCACGGGCTGCCGGAAAAACCGATCAGCGGCACCCGGCCGTCCAGCTCGCGACGGATCAGGCGCAGGGCATCCATGACATAGCGCAGCTCGCCTTCCATGTCCGGTACCGCAAGCCGGTCGACATCGGCGGCGTTGCGCACCGGCCGCGCAAAGCGCGGGCCTTCGCCCTCGGCGAACGACAAGCCCAGGCCCATCGCATCGGGAATGGTGAGGATGTCGGAAAACAGAATCGCGGCGTCAAGCTCGAAGCGCGCCAGCGGTTGCAGGGTGACTTCGCAGGCCAGCTCCGGATTGGTGGCCAGGCCCATGAAGCTGCCGGCCTTGGCGCGCGTGGCGCGGTACTCGGGCAGGTAGCGCCCGGCCTGGCGCATCAGCCAGACCGGCGTGGCGTCCACCGGTTCGCGGCGAAGCGCGCGCAGGAAGCGATCATTGTTCTGGGTCAAGACAATTCCTTTGGCGTCAATTTCATTGCGGCGCGTTCGCGCCCTGGGCGAACATCACCTGGAAGCCGCGTTTGAGCTGGGCATCGCGGGCTTTCTCGAAGGCGCGCAAGGCGGCGTCCTGTTCGAGAAACTGCTCCTTCTTCAGCGATACCTTGCCGCCGATCTGGCCGGCTTCGCGCAGCAACAGCCAGCCGCCCAGCAGGTCCTGTTGCAGGACGAGCTGGACATACTTGGGAATTTCGCCGGCGACCGGTCGTTGCTGCATCAATAGGCGCATAGAACCCCCATTGTACCGTCGTAGGAGCGGCTTCAGCCGCGAAGCTCCTGGCTTCTCGCTCTTTGAGTAACCGCCCAGAGCCACCGCGCGGCCGCCGGGGGTTCTGGGCGGTGAATAGAAGAGCCGAAAAGCTTCGCGGCTGAAGCCGCTCCCACAAGGGCGTGGGTTAGGAGAGGGCGAGGAGGAGCGCGGGGTCGGGGATGTTGCGGGCGACCTCTGCGCGGCCGATGCCGCGCCAGAGGATAAGGCGTAGCGCGCCGGAAACGGCTTTCTTGTCCAAGCGCATGCGTTCGAGCAGCGCAGGCGCGCGCAAGTCTCCCGGCACCGTGGTCGGCAGGCCGAATCGGTTCAGCAGCATTTGCAGGCGGTCCGCGTCCACCGCCGGCGCACGGCCCAGGCTGGTCGACAGCCTGGCCGCCAGCACCATGCCAACGGCCACGGCCTCGCCATGCAACAAGCCGCCGTAGCCTTGCTCGGTTTCGATGGCGTGGCCGAAGCTGTGGCCGAAGTTGAGCAGCATGCGCTCGCCCTGCTCGGTCTCGTCACGGACGACGATGCCGGCCTTGTGCCGGCAACTCACCGCGATGGCGTGCTGCAGGCTCTTGGCGTCGCGCAGCAGCAATGCGTCGACGTGTGCTTCCAGCCAGGCGAAAAAGCCGGCGTCGACGATGGCGCCGTACTTGACCACTTCGGCAAGGCCCGCGCGCAATTCGCGTTCGGGCAAGGTGTCGAGCGTGCGGGTATCGGCAATGACGGCGGCGGGCTGGTGAAACGCGCCGACCAGGTTCTTGCCGCTGGGCAGGTCGACCGCGGTCTTGCCGCCTACCGAGGAGTCGACCATGGCCAGCAAGGTCGTTGGCAGTTGCACGAAGCGCACGCCGCGCATCCAGCATGCCGCGGCGAACCCTGCCAAGTCGCCGATCACGCCGCCGCCCAGGGCGATCACGGTGACATCGCGGCTGGCCCCCATGGCCGCCAGCACTGCCATCAATTCGCCGAAGCGTTGCAGGTTTTTTTCCTGCTCGCCCGCGGGCAGCACCGACACTTGCACCGTCTTTTCGGACAGCGCGGCCTGCACTTTCGCCAGATACAGCGGAGCGACATTGGCGTCGGTCACGATCAGCGCGTGCCGGCCGCGGACATGGGTGCTCAGCTGGTCGCTGTCGAGCAAGCCGGCGCCGACTTGCACCTGGTAGGCCCGCTCGCCGAGTGCTACTGCGATCGATTCGCTCATGCCGCTTCCTCACGCTGCCAGTGCGCCTGCAGTTGCGCGCACAGCCGGTTGCTCGCCGTGCCGACCGCCAGACGATTGCAGTCGATGACCAAGTCGGCGAGTGCGTCGTACAGCGGGTTGCGCACCGCCGCCAGGGATTCGAGTCTGTGTTGCCGGTCGGCAACGGCCAGCAGCGGTCGCGTGTGGTCGCGGGCGAGGCGCTCGAGTTGTTCGGCGATGCCCAGCTTGAGGTAGACGACAAAGCCGCGCCGGCGCAGCAGTTCGCGCGTGCCCGGCGAGAGCACGGCGCCACCGCCGGTCGCGATGACCTGGCCACGTCCTGGCATCAATTCGGCCAACAGCTGTTCCTCGCGCAGACGAAATCCCGCTTCGCCCTCCATCTCGAAGATGACCGGCACGCTGGCGCCGGCGATTTGTTCCAGGCGCAGATCGACGTCGACGAATTCGAGTCCGAGCTTCTTGGCCAGCCGTTTGCCGATCGACGACTTGCCGGCGCCCATCGGACCGATCAGAACGAGATTAGGCGCGGGATTCATGGGCCAGATGCTAGCATTTCGCCATGCCGAATTTTTCCCGGACAGGCGTTTGAAGTCTTTGCGCAGCGTGGTGATCGCCGGCGCTGGCGACCTCGGCGCACGCCTGGCGAAGTTGCGCGTCGGCCTGGGCGAAGACGTGCTTGCGCTACGTCGGCGCGACGTCGCGGTCGCCGATGGCGTGCGTCATCTGCGCGTCGACCTGGTTTCCGGAGCCGGTTTCTCGCGCCTGCCGCGGCGGCCGGACGCCCTGGTGTTTTGCGCGGCGCCCGACAAGCGCGACGAAGCCGCCTACCGGGCGCTGAATGTCGATGGACTGCGGCGCCTGCTTGACGCGCTCGACGTGCCGCGGCTGATCTTCGTGTCGTCCACCGCCGTCTACGGCGAGGACGCCGGTGAATGGGTGGACGAGACCACGCCCGGCTTGCCCGGCCAGTTCAATGGCCGTGTGTTGCTCGACGCCGAACGGGAACTGGCGGCGCACGGCGGCGCTGTGGCGTTGCGCCTGTCGGGCATCTATGGGCCGGGCCGCGACCTGATGCTGCGCCGTGCGCGCGAGGGCAGCGCTAATCGCCCGCGTTGGAGCAATCGGATCCATGTCGACGACGCGGCGGTGGCGTTGTCGCGGTTGCTGGATGTGCCCGCACCGGAGCGACTGTACTTGGGCAGCGACGATCGGCCGGCGCTGGAGTGCGAAATCCAGTCCTGGCTTCGCGTCCGCGAGGACTTGCCGCCGGTGCTGCAAGCCGCCGGGCCGGAAACCGGCCGCCGGATCAGCAACGCGCGCTTGCGCGCCAGCGGCTGGCAGCCGCGGTATGCCGATTACCGCGCCGGCTACGCCGAACTGTTAAGGATCGCGAGCCTATAGTCGACCGGCAGTCGTAGTGCCACCTAACCCAAGGAGTGGAGCCATGTCGGTCGCCAAGATCATCGAAGTCAATTCCGCGTCGAGCAAGAGCATGGAAGATGCCGTGCAGGCGGGGCTGAAGAAATGTGCCGAGACGGTGAAGAACATCAAGGGCGCCTGGGTCAACGAGATCAAGGTGGTCACCGGGCCGGATGGCGTGGTGAAGGAATGGCGGGTCAACCTGCGCGTGACATTTATCGTCGCCTGAGTCGCGCGTTGCGATTTTCATCCACGTCGACGATGCGGTCGGCGATCCCGGCCAGCGTGCGCTCGGCCTGTCGGCTGACGCGTTCGAAAAACAAGACGAAGCGTTCGACCTGCGCCCTGCTCATGGCATTGCGGCCGGGATGGGCCGCCTGCAGCGTGCGTTCCTGTTGCCAGCGCCAGCGCGGCACGATCTCGAATCCCGGGCCGCGCAGCCAGAGCAGGCGATCCAGCCGCTGCCAGAGCGCGGCGTAATCAGCCAGGGCGGCATTGCAGTGCCGACGCCAGCGGCCATCGGCATCTTCGTTGCGCTCCAGCGCGTTGAGCGGCTCGTCCAGCAATTCGTCCGGTTCCGGCGGCACCTTCAGGAACCAGCCTTCGAATACAACCAGGTCGGGACGCTGCTGCACCCGCCGCCAGCGCGACGGCGGCAGGCGCCGGTCGCCGAGTTTGTCGAAGCGCGGCAACGACAGACGGTCGCCAGGCTGGAACTGGCGCAAGGCATCGAGCGTGGCGCCGGCCAGTGCAATGTCGTGCGTGCCCGGTGGTCCACGCGTCGCCAGCAACGGATGCACGCGCCGGCCGAGCGCCTGCCGCTGGCGCCGGGTCAGGTAGAAGTCATCGATCGACAGCACGATGACGGTGAGTCCGCGGGCCTTTCCCGCGTTTGCCAGTTGCGCCGCCAGTGTCGATTTGCCGCTGCCCTGCACGCCGGTGAGGCCGACGATGGGCGGCCGGCCGGGGCTTGCCAGCGTGTCGTCCAGAATGCGGGCGACCAAGTCCGGAGGGAAGCCGGTGCGCGATAGCGAGTGCGATTGTCGGGCCATCGCGCGACAATACTAAAAACAAGGACGCAATCGATGAGCATTCTGACCGCCGATATCCTCGATACCTTTGCCCAGCTGCTCCAGGAGGCTGAAGCATCCAGCGATCCCGAACCAACCGCGATGACCCTGGCCACGGTCGGCAAGAACGGCCAGCCTTCGGCGCGCACGGTGCTGCTCAAGGGATTCGACGAGCGCGGTTTCGTGTTCTACACCAATTTCGACAGTCGCAAGGGCCAGCAGCTGGCCGACAATCCGCGCGCCGCCTTGCTGTTCTACTGGAAGATGATTCGCGATGGCATCCAGGCCAAGATCGAGGGCAGCGTCGAGCCGGTGACGGCGGCGGAGGCCGATGCCTATTTCGCGACGCGGCCGCGCGCGAGCCAGATCGGCGCCTGGGCGTCGCTGCAGTCGCAGACGCTGGAATCCCGCGAAATCCTCGAGGCAAGGATTACCGAGGTCGAAGCGCGGTTCAGGGACGTGGCAGTAACCCGGCCGCCGCATTGGTCCGGATTCCGGGTCGTGCCCGAGATGGTCGAGTTCTGGTACGGCGCGCGCTTTCGCCTGCATGAGCGCGACCGCTACGAGCGCGTCGACGGCCAGTGGCGAAAGCGGATGCTGTATCCGTGATTGGACCGCGGCGCATCGTCTGCCTCACCGAAGAACCGACCGAAACCCTGTACGCGCTGGGCGAATCCGAGCGCATCGTCGGCATCTCCGGCTTCACCGTGCGGCCGCCGCGCGCGCGCCGGGAGAAGCCGAAGGTCAGCGCGTTCACCAGCGCGAAGATCGATGAAATCCTCAAGCTGGAGCCGGATTTCGTCGTCGGCTTTTCCGACATCCAGGCCGATATCGCCGCGGCGCTGATCAAGCAGGGTGTCGAAGTCTGGATCAGCAACCATCGCAGCGTCGACGGCATCCTCGATTACATCCGCCGCCTGGGCGCGCTGGTCGGCGTCGCCGCGCGGGCCAGCAGCTATGCCGACGATTTGCGTCGCGGTCTGGATGCGGTGCAGCAGGAGGCCGGGAAGTTGCCGCATCGGCCGCGCGTTTATTTCGAGGAATGGGACGAGCCGATGATCAGCGGCATCCAGTGGGTGGCCGAGCTGGTGCGGATCGCCGGGGGCGACGACATTTTCCCGGAGCGCGCGCAAAAATCGCTGGCCAGGGATCGCATCCTGGCCGACGGCAGCGAGGTCATCGCACGGGCGCCGGAAATCATTTTCGGGTCTTGGTGCGGCAAGAAATTCCGCCCCGAGAAAGTCGCCGGGCGGCCGGGCTGGCAGCAGATTCCTGCCGTGCGCGAACAGCAACTGTTCGAAATCAAGTCGCCGATCATCCTGCAGCCGGGACCCGCGGCGCTGACCGACGGCCTGCGCGAAATCGCGGCGCGCATCAAAGCCTGGAGCACCCGCGAGCAGCTGCCGTCGTTGTAGGAGCGGCTTCAGCCGCGATGGATGTGCGGAAGCGCAGCGCTCCCACGGAAGTGCGGAAGAGCATCGCGGCTGAAGCCGCTCCTACAGGAGCCGGTCAGGGGTGGAGGGTTTGCAGGCCGGTCTTGGCGAGGAGGGCGGTCATTTGTCCGGCTTGCGCGGCCTGGTCGCTGGAGGCGTTGCCTTGTTGGGCGCGCTTGGCGACGCCCTGGGCGATGGCGGCCAGGCGGAAGAAGCTGAAGGCGAGGACGAAGGGCCAGTCGGCCGGCATCGGCCGACCGCTCAGTTCGGTGTAGCGGCGCAGCATGGCGGCTTCTTCGGGGATGCCCAGTTCGGCGCGATCCAGGCCGGCCAGACCGGGCAGGGCCGGATTGCGCGGCAGGCGCAGGGCCATGCACAGATAGCCCAGGTCGGCCAGCGGATGGCCGAGCGTGGACAGTTCCCAGTCGACGACGGCGATGACCTTCGGCCGGTCGCGGTCAAACATCAGGTTGTCGATCCGGTAATCGCCGTGGGTCAGCGCGACCACGCCATCATCGGCGGGACAGCGCGCCGGCAACTGGTCGATCAGCGCGTTCATCGCCGGGATCGATTGCGTTTCGCTGGCGCGGTACTGCTCGCCCCAACGGGAAATCTGCCGCGAAAAATAGTTTCCCGGCTTGCCGAAGTCGGACAAGCCGACGGCGGCGATGTCGACACTGTGCAAGTCGGCCAGGGTGGTGATCAGCGCGTCGTAGTGCGCGCCGCGTTGTTCGACTGGCAGGTCCGGCAGTGACGGATCCCAGAAAATGCGGCCGTCCACGTACTGCATCAGGTAGAACATGGAGCCGATGACCGACTCGTCGCGACACAGGTGCAGCGGCCGCGCCACCGGCACGGCGCTGCCATGCAAGGCGCTGAGTACGCGGAACTCGCGATCCACCGCATGCGCCGAGGCCAGCAGCTTCCCGGGCGGCTTGCGCCGCAGGACGTACTTACCGTCGGTCGTCTCGATCAGGTAGGTGGGGTTGGATTGCCCGCCCTTGAACTTGGTCGAGCGCAAGGGCCCGCGAAAGCCCGGTACCCTGTGTTCCAGATAGGTGGCGAGGGCGATGTCGGGAAGATCGAGCGAACTCATCGTCCGATCATCGCCCACGTCCGGCGCGCCCGCCAGCCCGGCGGGGCGCGCCGGCAAGGATCAGCGCTTGCGGTCGTAGCGCATGCCCTGGCGAACCTGGGCCATGGCGCGACGAGTCAATTCCAGCGCTTGCTTGCGGTGGCCGCCCTTGTCGTTGTCGGCAGCGGACAGTTCGTTCTCGGCGGCTTGCAGGTGGTCGAGCGCGGCTTGCATGCGCGGTTGCCCGGCCAGCGTGTAGCCGGAGAACAGGCCGGCGGCAAGGCAGACGAGGGCGGTGAACAGGATGGTCTGGGCGGTCTTTCCGAAACTCATTGCGGGTCTCCGTGAGGGCGCGGTTTGCGCCTGCAGGAGATTAACGCAGCACGGCAGAATCGGTGGACAGGCCGGTGCTCAGGCCTTGAGCATGGAACGCGCCAGCGCCGCGAGGTGCACCTCGTCGGGACCGTCGGCCAGGCGCAGCGAACGCGCGCCGGCGTAGGCCTGGGCCAGGAAATGATCCTGCGATAGCCCGCCGCCGCCATGGATCTGGATCGCGCGGTCGATCACCGCGCAGGCCATGCGCGGGGCGACGATCTTGATCATCCCGATCAGGTCTTTCGCGCCCTTGCCGCCGCGGCTGTCGAGTGTCGCCGCGGCCTGAAGGGTCAGCAGGCGCGCCTGTTCGATTTCGCAGCGCGACAATGCAATCGCTTCCTGCGCCATGCCCAGCTGGCCCAGCGGCACCCCGAAGGCGACGCGCGTCCGCGCGCGCTCGATCATCGCTTCCAGCGCGCGCTGCGCCAGGCCGATCAGGCGCATGCAGTGATGGATGCGTCCCGGCCCCAGGCGCGCCTGGGCAATTTCAAAACCGCTGCCTTCGGTATGGATGAGGTTGCCGACCGGAACGCGGACGTTTTCGAAAGCCATTTCGGCATGGCCGAACGGCGCATCGTCGTAGCCGAACACGCGCAGCGGCCGTACTACGCTCACGCCCGGCGTCGCCATCGGCACCAGGACCATCGACTGGCGGCGATGCGGCGCCGCCGTCGGGCTGGTCACGCCCATCACGATCAGGATCCGGCAACGCGGGTCGCCAGCACCGGTGGTCCACCACTTGCGGCCGTTGAGCACGAACTCATCGCCGTCGCGTTCGATCGGCAGGCGGATGTTCGTCGCATCCGAGGACGCGACGTCCGGCTCGGTCATCGCGAACGCGGAGCGAATCTCGCCGGCCAGCAACGGCGTCAGCCACTGCGTCTGTTGTTCCTTGGAAGCAAAGTTGTGCAGCACTTCCATGTTGCCGGTATCGGGCGCCGAGCAATTGAAGATTTCCGAGGCGATCATCGAGCGGCCCATGCGCTCGGCCAGGCGCGCGTATTCCAGGTTGCTCAGGCCGGGGCCGTGCGCGGGATCGGGCAGGAACAGGTTCCACAGGCCGACGGCGCGGGCACGAACCTTGAGTTCTTCGAGCAGCGGCGGGATCTGCCAGCGGCGCTGAGGCTCCTCGTCCCAGGCCGCGAACTCCGCCTCGGCGGGAAAGACGTAGGCGTCCATGAACTCAGCCAGCCGGGTATCGAGCGCCCGCGTACGTTCGGACATCGGAAACAAGGCGCTCATGCGAATCCCCTATCGATGTGTTTGTGCGTGTGTGTGTAGGAGCGACTTCAGCCGCGATTGCTCCGCGAACTGAAAAGAGCGAAGGACGAAGAGCATTCGCGGCTGAAGCCGCTCCCACAAAAGCTTGGGCGCTAATAGTACGTCCACAGCTCGCGGCTATCGTGCAGGTGCGGCAGGGCGTTCCAGCTGCCCAGCGCCAGGCCGTAGGGCCGGCTGTGGAATTCGCACAGGCCGCTGTTGCGCAGCGACAGGTTGAGGTCGATGGCGCTGCGATCCGACGCGCCCAGTACCGATTGCGCCAGTCGCGAAATGACGCCGCCGGAGGTGAGCACCAGCACGTTCTGATTTTCCTGCGCCGACAAACGCTTGCCGGCCTGCAGCACGCGTTCGCCGAACACCTGCCAGGTCTCCGGAACGTCGGCGATGCGGTCCTCCGACCAGGCGCTGAGCGCGGCATGGATCAGCGCACCGAGCGCCAGCAGCCCGCCCTGGTGACGCGCGAGCACGGTCGGATGCTCGGGCTGCGCGCGCGAAAAACCGTCGAACACCGCGTGATGATCGAATTCGTCCAGGCCGCGGTCGATCGTCGCTTCCGGTAGCGGCAGGCCGCGCTCGCGGTAGGCGGCCGCGATGGCGTCGAAGGTCTGCCGGTGCCGGCGCATGTTGCCGATGACGACGGCATCGAAGCTGTGTCCGCTCGTCGCCAGCCACTGGCCCAGGCGCGCGCACTGCAGTTCGCCGCGCTCGGACAGACAGTCGTAGTCGGCGCTGCCGGCGCTGGCCTGGCCATGGCGAACCAGCAGCAGGCTCATGAGGTGGCCGGCTCGTTGGCCAGGGCCAGTTCCTGGCCGCGCCGGGTCGCCGCGGCGATCGCCTGGGCCACCAGCTGGCGAAAACCGCCGGTTTCGAAACTCTCGATGGCCGCCGCGGTGGTGCCACCGGGCGAGGTGACGCGCTGGCGCAGGGTGGCCGCCGGCTCGCCGGATTCGGCCAGCATGCGCGCCGCGCCGGACAGGGTCTGCACCACCAGCGCCCGGGCGACGTCCGCCGGCAGGCCCTGGGCCTGGCCGGCCGCCTGCATGGCCTCGGCCAACAGGAACACGTAGGCCGGCCCGCTGCCGGACACGGCGGTGACCGCGTCCATGAGCACTTCATCGTCGATCCACTCGGTCAGGCCGGTAGCGCTGAGCAATTCGTCGGCCAGCTGCCGCTGCTCCAGGGAAACCTGCGCATTGGCGAACAGGCCGGTGGCGCCGGCGCCGATCAACGCCGGCGTGTTCGGCATCGCCCGCACTATCGGCAGTTCGCCGCCGAGCCAGCGCTCGAGCTGGTGGCTGGTAATGCCGGCGGCGATGGAAATGAGCAAGGGCCGTTGCCGCTGCGCCAATTCAGCCAGTTGCTCGGCCACCGGGCGCATCACGTCCGGCTTGACGGCGACCACCCAGACCGCGGCGCGCGCGGCCGCGGCGATGTTGTCCTCGTGGACGTGCACGAAGAAGTCGCGGGCCAGCGCCTCGCGGAACGGCGCGTACGGTTCGGCGACGTGGATGGTGCGCGCGGGGTGGCCGCGCGCGACCAGTCCGCCGATCAGGCTGCGCGCCATGTTGCCGCCACCGATGAAGGTGACGGTGGCAGCGTTGACGGCGGCCTCTGCCTGGCTATCGGAATACATGGTTGTCGCCTGCGTCTCGGTCTTCATGGAGGATATCAGCGGCAATACGAGCTTAAGTTCTAGCGCCAAACAATGCGGTGCCGACGCGGACCATCGTGGCGCCTTCCTCGATCGCGATCCGGTAATCCTCGCTCATGCCCATGGACAAGGTGTCCACGGCGGGGAATTCCAGCCGCAACTCGTCGAACCACGAGCGCAGGCGGCGAAAGGTCAGTCGTCGCTGCTGCAGGTCCGGTGTCGGTTCCGGAATCGCCATCAGTCCGCGCAGGCGCAGTCTCGGCGCCGCAGCCACCGCCCGCGCCAGCGGACCGATGTCGGCGGGCGCGCAACCCGACTTGCCGGCTTCGGCGTCGGCATTGACCTGAATAAGGATGTTCAGCGGCCGCCGATGTTCGGGCCGATGCCGGTTGAGGGCCTCGACCAGCTTGGCCCGGTCCAGCGATTGCACCCAGTCGAAATGTTCCGCGGCCTCCCGGCACTTGTTCGACTGCAGGTGGCCGATCAGATGCCATTCCAGATCCAGCGCTTGCAGCGCCTGCATCTTGGCCACGGCCTCGGCGACGTAATTCTCGCCGAACGCACGCTGGCCAAACGAGGCCAGGGTCGCCACCGCCTCGGCCGGCTGCGTCTTGGACACGGCTAGGAGCCGCACCGCTGGCCGTTCAGCGGCTCGGGCTGCGTTATCCAGGGCCTGCAACAGCGTGTGAAATGCTTGGCTTTGGGGGTTCATTGCTGGCATTGTCGGCCGTGATGGGAGCGCTATACTGCCCCGAGAGGCCGCGCACGCCTACCTAAATCTGTGCACACGAGGAGAGGCTCATGGACATCGCGGAACTATTGGCATTCTCAGTCAAGAACAAAGCGTCCGATTTGCACCTTTCGGCTGGCCTGCCTCCGATGATCCGGGTCGACGGCGATGTCCGCCGCATCAACATTCCGGCGCTCGACCACAAGCAGGTGCACTCGCTGGTCTACGACATCATGTCCGACAAGCAGCGGCGCGACTATGAAGAGTTCCTCGAGGTCGACTTCAGTTTCGAGATTCCCGGCCTGGCCCGCTTCCGGGTCAACGCCTTCAACCAGAACCGCGGCGCCGGCGCCGTGTTCCGGACCATTCCCAGCCAGATCCTGTCGCTCGAAGAGCTCGGCTGCCCGCGGGTGTTCGCCGAACTGATCCAGCAGCCGCAAGGCCTGATCCTGGTTACCGGCCCGACCGGTTCGGGCAAGTCGACGACGCTGGCGGCGATGATCGACCACATCAACAAGAACGAGTTCGGCCACATCCTCTCGGTGGAAGACCCGATCGAGTTCGTGCACACCTCGCAGAAATGCCTGATCAACCAGCGCGAAGTGCACCGCGACACCCATGGCTTCAACGAGGCCTTGCGTTCGGCCTTGCGTGAGGACCCGGACTACATCCTGGTCGGCGAATTGCGCGACCTGGAAACCGTCCGCCTGGCGCTGACCGCCGCCGAAACCGGCCACTTGGTGTTCGCGACGGTGCACACCAGTTCCGCGGCCAAGACCATCGACCGCATCATCGACGTGTTCCCGGCCGGCGAAAAGCCGATGGTCCGCTCGATGCTGTCCGAGTCGCTGCGCGCAGTGATCTCGCAGTCGCTGATGAAGAAAGTCGGCGGCGGCCGCATCGCCGCGCACGAGATCATGGTCGGCATCCCGGCCATCCGCAACCTGATCCGCGAGGACAAGGTCGCGCAGATGTATTCCTCGATCCAGACCGGGCAGAACGTCGGCATGCAGACGCTCGACCAATGCCTGCAGGACCTGACCAAGCGTGGCCTGGTGACCAAGGCCATGGCCAAGGAATACGCCAAGGACAAGCGTCTGTTCGATTGAGTTTCCGCTTAGTGCTTTACCGGAGTAGACCATGAGCAGCAGCATCGATTTCACCTCATTCCTGAAGCTTATGGCTCACAAGAAGGCTTCGGACCTGTTCATCACGGCCGGTGTGCCGCCATCGATGAAGGTGCACGGCAAGCTGTCGCCGATCACCCAGAGCCCGCTGACGCCACAGCAGAGCCGCGACCTGGTCCTCAACGTGATGAGCCCGGCGCAGCGTGAGGAGTTCGAAAAAACCCACGAGTGCAACTTCGCCATCGGCGTGTCCGGCGTCGGCCGTTTCCGCGTCAGCTGTTTCTACCAGCGCAACCAGGTCGGCATGGTGTTGCGCCGCATCGAAACGCGCATCCCCACTGTGGAAGAGTTGAGCCTGCCGCCGGTCATCAAGACGCTGGCGATGACCAAGCGCGGCATCATCCTGTTCGTCGGCGCCACCGGCACCGGCAAGTCGACCTCGCTGGCGGCGATGATCGGCTACCGCAACATGAATTCCTCGGGCCACATCATCACCATCGAGGACCCGATCGAATTCGTGCACAAGCACGAGGGCTGCATCATCACCCAGCGCGAAATCGGCATCGACACCGACAGTTGGGAAGCGGCCCTGCGCAACACCCTGCGCCAGGCGCCCGACGTGATCATGATCGGCGAAATCCGTACCCGCGAGGGCATGGACCATGCCATCGCCTTCGCCGAGACCGGTCACCTGGTGCTGTGCACCCTGCATGCCAACAACGCCAACCAGGCGATGGACCGCATGATCAACTTCTTCCCGGAAGAACGCCGCAACCAGCTGCTGATGGATCTTTCGATGAACCTGAAGGGCGTGGTCGCGCAGCAGTTGGTGCCGACGCCGGACGGCAAGGGTCGTCGCGTCGCCATGGAAATCCTGCTCGGCACGCCGTTGATGGCCGACTACATCCGCGAGGGCGAAATCCACAAGCTCAAGGACCTGATGAAGGAGTCCACCGAGCTGGGCATGAAGACCTTCGACCAGGCTCTGTTCGAGCTGTACCAGGAAGGCGAGATCAGCTACGAGGATGCGCTGCGCTTCGCCGACTCGCAGAACGAGGTGCGCCTGAAGATCAAGCTGGCCCAGGGCGGCGATGCCCGCAGCCTGTCGCAGGGCATGGATGGCGTGGAGATTTCCGAGGTCCGGTGAGTTTCGGGGGATGGCGGCAAGAAAAGAGCCGGGCACTGCCCGGCCTTTTTTGTGGGGGCGGCTGACCAGACATTCGTCTGTTAGAAGCCAGCCGCGATGCGCTTCGTCGCAAGCAATCGCGGCTGAAGCCGCTCCTACACAGGGTCAGTTGGTTGCGGGGGGAGCTACCGCCTCCAGCCCCAATACCTGCAGCCCCTGCTCGAAGCTGACGTCCACCGGGATCCTGGCCGCCTCCAGGCGCTTCAGGTCCGCCGCCAGTTCCGGGCTGATCACGCCCATCGTGTCGGTCATCTGCTTGGCTGCGGCATAGTCGCCGTCGCCCTGGATGGTGAGCAGCTTTTCCGACAACGCGTTCATGGCTGCCTGCATCTTGTCGAACTCGACGCGATAGCGGCCGCTGGCCGGATCGCGCGAAAATGCGCCCTGTTGCTCGAAGAAATGAAAGCGAACCATGTTGGCCTTGCCATGCGAATCGCCGGCGCCGAAGCGCACCGAGCGCAGGATGCCGGCCAGGAAGGTGACGTAGCTGTCCATCAGCTTGGTCTTGTCCAGCTCGCCTTTCTCGCTCAAGGCCGTGATCAGGTACAGGCCGAGGACGTCGGCCTTGCCTTCCTCGAAGCTGCTCGCGTATTCCTTCAGCGCCTGGGTCACCGTGCCTTTGCCGTCGAGCGTGTTCTTGATGCCAAGGCCATGCGCCACCTCGTGAAACATGGTGTCTTCGAAAAACGCATCGAAAGTGACATGCCCGACCTGGTCCTCGGCGATCAACAACTTGGCGATCGGCAGCAGGATGTGATCGAACTTGGCCCGCATGACGTTTTCCAACTGCAGCCGGCGGGTGCCTTTCTTCAGCTGCACCTGTTCGTCATTGGGCAGGTTGATGGCGATGGTCTTGGCGCCGGCGTTGGCGTCGCCGCCGTAGTAGATCGCGTTATACGCATTCAGATCGGCATTGGATCCGGGCCGTTCCGCCTTGTACTTGTCCGCTACCGGCAGGTCGCGCTGCAGTTCAGGCAGGAATTTCGCGAAGCGCGCCAGGCGCTCGCTCCAGGCGATGTCCTTGATCAGCACCAGGCCTCCGTAGCTGGCCTTGTAACCAAGCAGTTGGTCGTCGTAGCTCTCGATCGGGCCGATGACGATGTCGACCGGGTTGCTCTTCATGTCCATCCAGGCCAGGTCGCTGGGCTGGAACTGGTCGGACAGCAAGGCGTCGGCGCGCAGCCGCAGGTAGTTGCCGAAGCTGGTGTCCTTGCTCAGCGGCGCGGCCTGGCGCAACAGGGCCGCGGCCTTTTCCAGGTCCGGGCGATAGGCCTGGTGGTAAGGCACCGTGATCAGCTTGCCGGCGCCGTCGCGGCGCAGCAGCGTGTACCAACTGGTCTTGTCGGGCAGCGCCGCGGCTTCGAATTCTTCCTTGCTCATGTCGAGGGGGTAGAAATTCGCGCCCGCCGGCCGGGGGCCAACGCCGTCGACGAACGGCGTGTCGTTATTCAATGCGTCCCAGGGGCCGAAGTTCAGCTCGGCCAGCCGGCGCGTGTCCGGATCGGAAATCCGTGCCGTCAGCAGGCCGTGGTCGCCCCAGCTCTGCTGCCAGTACAGGTCGTTCATCACCTCGCTGGCCTGGATCAGCAGGGCGATCATCTGCTTGTCCTGTTGGTCGAAGGCGGCCAGGTCGGCCTTGAGCGGCACGCTGACGTAATCGTTCAGGTGTTGCGCGGCATACGACGTGGCGGCCGGCGCCGGAGCTGTCGCGGAAGTGGCGGCCGCCGGCGCCTCGGAGCGGTTGCAGCCGGCCAGCAGGACGGCGATCAGACAGGTAATGGCGGCGGGGTGCAGGCGAGGGCGCATGGGATGGCTCCTTGGTAAACCGGGCGATGGTAACGCGGCAGCGGTGTCGGCGGAACGCTACAATGGCAGGCATGCACGCTCCGCAATACCTGGCCGACCATTTCCTGATCGCCATGCCGTCGCTGGCAGACCCGCATTTTGTCCGCGGCGTCACTCTGATCTGCCAGCACGATGAAAGCGGTGCGATGGGTCTGGTCATCAACCACCCGTCCGAATACACGCTGGACGAAGTGCTCCGGCAAATGGAGATCGAATCCGATTCGCCCTCGCTGGGCCGGCAGGCGGTGCTGATCGGCGGGCCGGTGCAGCCTGATCGTGGCTTCGTGCTGCATGACGACCCGCGCGATTTCGGTTCGACGCTGCGCTTCGGCCAGGGCCTGGCGGTCAGTACTTCGCGCGATATCCTGCAGGAGATGGCCAAGGGCGCCGGTCCGGCACGCACCTTGATCACGCTCGGTTATGCCGGGTGGACGGCGGGCCAGCTGGAGTTCGAGCTGGCGCAAAATGCCTGGCTGACGGTGCCGGCGGACAAGGCGATTTTTTTCGACACGCCGCTGGAAGAACGTTGGCAGGCGGCGGCTCGTTCCCTCGGCATCGATATTTCCCGAATGTCCGACGCGATCGGACACGCCTAGTGGAAGCGGCGCCTTCCGCGACGATGACCTTGCTCGCCTTCGATGTCGGTGCCCGGCGCATCGGCGTGGCCGTGGGCAATACCGTGTCGATGAGCGCCAGCGAAGTCGGCGTGCTCGACGTGCACGAGGGCGGCCCGGATTGGCCTGCGCTGGATCGCTGGATCAAGGAATGGCGGCCGGCGCGCCTGGTGGTCGGCGATCCGGCGACCCTGGATGGTGGCGACCAGCCGATTCGCAAACGCGCGCGCGCTTTCGCCCGGACGCTGGCGCAGCGCTATCAGCTGCCGGTGGAGCAGGTCGATGAGCGCACCAGTTCGATCGAGGCCGCGCAGCGCTTTGCCAGCGGCCGCGCCAGCGGCGCGCGCAAACGCCACCAGGCGGCGCAGCTCGATGCGCTTGCCGCCGTGGTCATCCTCGAACGCTGGTTGACCGAACCCGACTCCCGTATTGCCCTGAACCTGGATTGAGCCACGCATGAGCCACGAGTCCCTTCCCGCATCGCCCCATTCCCAACTGCGGCCGGACGGTCGGCTTCGACACCTGCTCACGCTGGAGGGCCTGCCGGCGGACACGCTGGTCGCATTGCTCGACTCAGCCGATGCCTTGCGTGCCCAGGCGCTCGGAGGCTGCGCGTTGCGCGCGCGCCTGGCCGGCAGAACCGTGTGCACGCTGTTCTTCGAACCCTCGACGCGCACGCGCAGTTCGTTCCAGCTGGCCGCCACGCGGTTGGGCGCCGATACCCTGGGTTTCGATGTGCACGCCTCGTCGACGCAGAAGGGCGAGACGGCGCTCGACACGATGAAGAATCTCGAGGCGATGGGCGTGGATTGCTTCGTCGTGCGCCATGCCGACAACGGCGCTGTCGCGGCGCTGGCCGCCGGGGCCCGGCCAGGGACTGCGTTCGTCAATGCCGGCGACGGCCGCAGTTCGCACCCGACGCAAGGCCTGCTCGACATGTTGACGCTGCGCCAGCGCAAGGGCGCGGATTTTTCCCGGCTCAGCGTGCTGATCGTCGGCGACATCCGCCATTCCCGGGTGGCGCGTTCGGACTTGCAGGCGCTGAAAACCCTGGGCGCCGGTGAAATCCGCCTCTGCGCGCCGTCGGCGCTACTGCCCGATGCCGATGTCTTGTATGGCTGCCGGGTGCTGCCCAACATCGACGAAGCGCTCCGCGGTGTCGATGCAGTGATGATTGCGGTTGCAGCGCGAGCGCATGGACGAAGGTCTGGTGCCGTCGCTGGACCAGTATTTCGCGGACTACGGGTTGACTCAGGCGCGCCTGCGCCTGGCGCGGCCGGACGCGATCGTGCTGCACCCGGGACCGATGAATCGCGGTGTCGAGATTGCCGGCGAAGTCGCCGATGGTCGGCAATCGGTGATCCTGGATCAGGTCAGCAATGGGGTGGCGGTGCGCATGGCGGTGCTGCAGGCGGTGCTCGAGAGCTAACGATTTCTGCGATTGGCATCGTTCCAGAAGTTTCTCGCAGTGGCCGCCGGACCCGGGGAGTGATTGCTTTTCGGGCAGGGGAAACATCCTGTTTCCATGCCCGCGCCGGCCATCCCTGGCCGGCTTGTCGCAATCACTCCCCGAGTCCGACGTCCACACTGAACTTGCATCGCTCGTTCGTTCGAGATGCGTGTGCTCTCTCGTTGAGCTTGAGGTTGACTCTGCCTTTCCCTACGGCTCCCCTCAGACAGATGCGAGCCGTGCTGTAGGTGGGGGATTCGCGACGAGCCGGCCACGGATGGCCGGCGCGGCCGTGGGAGCAGGGACAGCCCCGACGGCCGAAGAGCGGATTCCCCACCTGCAGCGCGGCGATTGCGGCGGTCTCAATTTGCGGCGTGTGTTTGCGACGGTTTCAAAGTGCAGCGTGGACCTACTCGCTGTCCACGAAGCCGTTCTTGTAGTCCCAGGTGCGGGTGATGTCGAGGATGTCGATGTCCTCGCTGGTCGCGGGCAAGGGCGCGAAGGGACTGGCCAGTTGCACCACCTTGACGGCGGCGTCGTCGAGCAGCTTCTTGCCGCTGGACTTGTTGATGATCACGCCCTTGACGTCGCCGTTGCGGGCGACCGATACGGTCATGATCAGGCGTCCGCTCAATCCCTGCTTGCGAGCCTGCTCGGGATAATTCAGATTGCCGATGCGTTCGACCTTCTGCACCCAGGTGCGCATGTACGCGGCGTATTCGTATTGCTGCGTGCTCGCCGAAATGAACTTGCGCTTCGGCCGCTTGGCGTACAGCTCCTGGCGGCGTTCGATCTCGGCGGCCAGGCGCGCCATCTCGGCGCTTTGCTGCATCAGCTCTCGGCCGGTGGGCAGGGGCAGCGGGTCGCTGGTCGGTTGCTCTTCCGGCAGCGGCACCCGGCGGGCACTGGGGCCCACCGTGGCCAGCAGGCGTTGGCTCGGGTCTGGGGCCGGCGGTGGGGCCTGGGCGGTCAGCGGTTGGGCGGCGACTCCGGGCTGCGGCTTCGGCACCTGGGCGACCTGGTCGTCGCGTGGCCGCTGGGCCTTGTCCCGGTCGCCGCCGCCGCGGTTGTTGGACTGGGCGATGAAGTCGGCCTGTTTCGGCGGCTCGGGCGTCGAGGTCTGGGTCAGGATCACGTCCAGCGTCGGCACGACCGGCGCGGCGTCCTCCTGGCTGAAGCCGACGCCCAGGATCAGCACGCCGAAAGCAATCAGCGACAACGCCAGGGTCGCGCTCAGGCGCTCGGACGGGCCGATCTTGCGCTGCAACACCGGGGCGGGTCGATCGGCCGGTGCTTCGGCCGGGAACTCTGTAGCTCTTATATCAATAGCGGTTCTCGCGCCGGGCCTCGATGACATCGAACAACTGCCCGGCAATATTGAGCCCAAATTGCTTGTCGAGTTCCCGCACGCAGGTCGGGCTGGTGACATTGACCTCGGTGAGGTAATCGCCGATCACGTCCAGGCCGACGAACAGCATGCCCCGGCGACGCAGCTCCGGGCCGACCTGGGCGGCGATCCAGCGATCGCGGTCGGACAGCGGCCGGCCCTCGCCGCGCCCGCCGGCGGCGAGGTTGCCGCGGAACTCGTCGCCCTGCGGAATGCGCGCCAGGCAGTACGGCACCGGCTCGCCGTCGATCAACAGGATGCGTTTGTCGCCGTCGCGGATTTCCGGCAGGTAGCGCTGCGCCATGGCCAGGTGGCGCCCGGAATCGGTCAGCGTTTCCAGGATCACGTTGGCGTTCGGCTCGCCATCCCGGACCATGAAGATCGATCGCCCACCCATCCCGTCCAGGGGCTTGAGCACGCAGTGCCCGTGTTCGGCAATGAAGGCGCGCAGGGCCGTCATGTCGCGGCTGACCAGCGTCGGCGGGCAGCACTGCGGAAACAGCAGCGCCGCGAGTTTCTCGTTCAGGTCGCGCAGGCCCTGCGGATCGTTGACCACCAGCACGCCCTCGGCCTGCGCCATGCCCAGGATGATGCTGTCGTGCAGGTAGGCCGAGTCGACCGGCGGATCGGTGCGCATCAGCACCACGTCCATCTCGGCCAGGGGACGGGTGCTTGGCTCCGCCAGCGCGTACCAGACGGTCGGGTCCTCGTGCACCAACAGCGGGGTCAGCCGCGCCACGGCGCGACCCCCGGCGACACCCAGACTGCCGGGCGCAACGTAGTGGAGATGGTGGCCGCGTCGCTGGGCTTCGAGCAACATGGCGAAACTGGTGTCCTTGGCGATCTTGATGGCCCCGATCGGGTCCATGACCACAGCCACGTTCAAAGTCATGATGTTTCCGCAATAGGTAAGTCCTACCAGTTAGCCTAGCAGGGCCGCCGGGACAACGTGCAGAGGTTCACGGAAACTTGCGCGATTGTGCTTCGCGCTTGACACTTTTGCGCTACGCTGGGATATAAGCTAGGTGGCCAATCGTTAGACACAGGCATGCCAAGCGGGCCGTGTATTGGGGAGACTGATGGAACAAGGCAATCTCAGCGGGTTGAGGGTGATGGTCATCGACGACTCGAAGACCATCCGCAGAACTGCGGAAACCCTGCTCAAGAAGGAGGGTTGCGATGTGGTCACCGCGACCGACGGTTTCGAGGCCCTGGCCAAGATCGCCGACCACCAGCCGCAGATCATCTTCGTCGACATCATGATGCCGCGCCTGGACGGTTACCAGACCTGCGCTCTGATCAAGAACAACCAGATGTTCAAGGGCACGCCGGTCATCATGCTGTCGTCCAAGGACGGCCTGTTCGACAAGGCGCGGGGTCGCATCGTCGGCTCGGACCAGTACCTGACCAAACCCTTCACGCGTGACGAGTTGCTCGCCGCCGTCCGCAAGTTCGTAGCGGTGGCCTGAGGGAACCATGGCCAAGCCCGCCAGCAAGAAGCGCATTTCCTCCTTCGACACGCTGCTCGATTACGAAGTGCGTTCGCTGGCCCATGTCGCCGGTCGACCGGAATCGATCGAGGCGCCGGGCCATTGGCGTGGCGTCGGCTTCCGCCTCGGCCAGCGCCGCTTCGTCTCTTCCTTCGATGAGGTGATGGAAATCCTGTCGCTGCCGCCGGTCACGCCGGTGCCGGGGGCGCAGCCCTGGATGTTGGGCGTCGCCAACGTGCGCGGGTCGCTGCTGCCGGTGGTCGACCTCAAGCAGTTCCTGGAAGGCGAGCGCACGGTGGTTCACGAGGGCCAGCGGGTGCTGGTGGTCAGGCAGACCGGCGGCAACGTCGCGGTGATCATCGACGAGCTGTTCGGCCAACGTACTTTCAACGATTCGCACCGGGCCGAACTGGCTGGTGAAAACGACGGTCGCTACGGCCAGTTGGTCAGCCAGGTCTATCGCCTGGCCGACACGTCCTGGGGTGTGTTCAGCATGCAGACGCTGACGCGCACGCCTGAATTCCGGCAGGCCACGCTGTAGTGGCCATCAAGCATATCTCTCGAGGGTGGGTCTAGTTATGAGCACGAACGTCAGTTCATTCCGCGGCAGGTTCTCCGGTTTCGGACTGCGATTCTGGATCTCAGTCCTGGTCGTAGCCGTATTGATCTTCGCGGCCAACTTCCTCTACGCGGGCTATCTGGCGGGGCAGGAAAACTCAGCCCGATCATTGACCGCGCAATTGCAGGTGCTCTCGCAGCAGCTGGCGAAATATTCGCGCGAGGCGGTCGAGGGCGGTAACGCGGAATCCTTCGAGGAATTCAAGGCCACCAAGAGCGATATCGATCGCATCGTCAAGTCGCTGCGCACCGGCGGCGAAGGCGTGCCCGGTTACGAGAACAACCCGCTGAAGCCAGGCGTGCAGTCGGCGCTCAAGAAGGTGACCACGATCTGGACGAAGATGGCGCAGGACGCCGACCGCATCATCAAGAGCGAGACCCAGATCGTCAATTTGAGCGACACCGCGAACAGCTTCAACGGCCGCATCCCGCAGATTTCGGCACGACTCGATGAAGTGGTGCGGGCCATGTCCGACAGCGGCGCGCCTGCCTCGCAGATCAACCTGGCCAATCGCCAGATCGTGCTGGCCGACCGCATGTCACGCCGCGTCACGGAAATCCTGGCCGGTGGCGATCGCGCCGTAACCGCGGCCGATGCGCTCTCGCGCGATAGCGCGGTGTTCGGACAGGTGCTGGCCGGCCTGAAAGACGGCAACGCTGAAATCGGCGTCAATCGCGTCACCAGCACCGCCGCGCTCGACGCAGTGGCGGCGGTCGACAAGCTGTATGCGGATTCGCTCAAGGAGATGGACAGCATCCTGCAGGCGTCCACCGATCTGTTCGAAGTGCAACAGGCTTCGGCATCGATCTCGGGCGATTCCAATGTGTTGCTGGAAGACGCGCAGGCCTTGTTCGGCACCTTCGGTTCCAGCCTGAACCAGGTATTCCCGAACAATATCTGGGCGATCGTTTCCGGCGCCCTGGCGGTCATCGCGATCATCGGCCTGTACCTGTTCATCCGCCGCCGCGATACCCAGGTGCTGGTCAGCACCAAGGAAATCAACCTGCGAAACCAGGAAGCCATTCTGCGGCTGCTCGATGAAATGGGCTCGCTCGCCGAAGGCGACTTGACGGTGAAGGCAACGGTGACCGAGGAGATCACTGGCGCGATCGCGGACTCGATCAACTTCGCCATCGAGGCGCTGCGCTCCCTGGTGTCGACCATTAACGAAACCGCTGTGCAGGTCGCCGCCGCGGCCCAGGAAACCCAGGCAACAGCGATGCACCTGGCCGAAGCGGCGGAACACCAGGCGCAGCAGATCACCTCGGCGTCGGCGCAGATTAAAGACGTGGCCACCAGCATTGACCAGGTGTCGCGCAACTCGGCCGAGTCGGCCGACGTGGCCCACCGGTCCGTGCAAATCGCCGCGAAAGGCGCCGAAGTGGTGCGTCAGACCATTCAGGGCATGGACAACATCCGCGACCAGATTCAGGAAACCTCGAAACGAATCAAGCGCCTCGGCGAAAGCTCGCAGGAAATCGGCTCGATCGTGGAACTGATTAACGACATCGCCGAGCAGACCAACATTCTTGCGCTTAACGCCGCTATTCAGGCGGCGTCCGCCGGCGAGGCGGGCCGAGGATTCGCGGTCGTGGCCGACGAAGTGCAACGACTCGCAGAACGCGCGTCGAACGCGACCAAACGAATCGAAACGCTGGTCCAGACCATTCAAAGCGATACCAACGAAGCGGTGTCGTCGATGGAGCAAACCACCGCGGAAGTGGTGGCCGGTGCGCGACTGGCCGAGGATGCGGGCCTGGCTCTGGGCGAGATCGAAAAGGTCTCCAACGACCTTGCCGACCTCATTCAAAACATCTCCACGGCGGCCCGGCAGCAGTCGGTGGCGGCAACCAACATCACCGCGACCATGTCGGTGATTCAGGAAATCACCACGCAAACCTCGCAAGGCGCCAATCAGACCGCCGAGTCGATTGGAAACCTTGCGCAGCTGGCCGCCGACCTTCGTCGCTCGGTAGCTGACTTCAAACTGCCCGCGCTCTGATCGGCCCGGATTCTCTTGGCAATGGCTTGGCTCGGGCGCCCATTCCGGCGCCTGCGTAACGACAGGACCTCGGCATGAGGCTGCACGAAAAAAATCTCGATTTCACCACGCTGACCTGGGTCAAGCCCGAGCTCGACGAGACGCTGCGGCAGGCGCGCAACGCGCTGCAGAACTACGTCGAGGAAGGCGAAAGTCCGGCCGAATTGCGCACCTGCGCCGACCTGTTGCACCAGGTGCAGGGCACGCTGCGCATGGTCGAGCTGTACGGCGCGGCGATGGTGGCGGAGGAAATGGAGCAGCTGGCGCGCGCCCTGATCGAGGCCAAGGTCGCCAATCGCGACAACGCCTATGCGGTGCTTATGCAGGGCATCGTGCAATTGCCCGATTACCTGGAACGGCTGCAGAGCGGCCATCGCGACATCCCGATCGTGTTGCTGCCGTTGCTCAACCAACTGCGCGAATCGCGCGGCGAAAAAGGCCTGAGCGAAAGCGTGCTGTTCTCGCCGGACCTGTCGCGGCCGTTGCCGCCGTCGGCGCAAGGTCCGGAGAAACCGCTTGATCCGGCCGAGCTGACCCGGCGCGCGGAAACCCTGCGCAAGTTGTTCCAGGGTGCACTGCTGCGTTGGCTCAAGGACGACAACAGTCCGGGGACGATCCGCGACCTGACCGATGTCTGCGAACAACTCGTGCCAATCACCTGGGCCGAGCCGGCACGTCGTCTGTTCTGGGTGGCTGCCGGCACCCTGGACGCATTGGCCAAGAATGCATTTCCGATCAGTAATCCGCTCAAGCACGCGCTGGCCAAGGTCGAGCGCGAGATCAAGCGCCTGGCCGAAGGCGGCGACGCCGCGTTCCGCGCCAACCCGCCGATCGAGTTGACCAAGCAACTGCTTTATTTCGTTGCCCATGAAGGCTCCGACACCGGACGCATCGGCGAGATCCGCAACGTCTTCGGCTTGAGCGGAAGCGAACCGAGCGAGGCCGAGCTGGCGCATGCCCGCGGCAGCCTGAGCGGCAGCAACCGTGCGTTGCTGGAAACCGTCGCGGTCGCCATCAAGGAAGACCTGCTGCGGGTCAAGGATGCACTCGATCTGCACCTGCGCACCCCCGGAGCCTCGGTGGCCGACCTGGGTGTCCAGGTCGAAGCGCTTGATAGAGTCGCCGACACCCTGGGCATGCTCGGACTGGGCGTGCCGCGCCGGGTCGTGCAGGACCAGCGTTCGGCCATCAGTGACGTGGTCACCGGTCAACGCCGGGGCGACGAAGAAACCTTGCTCGATATCGCCGGCGCGTTGCTTTACGTCGAGGCGGCCCTGGACGACCAGGTCGAGCGCCTTGGCAAGGAAGAAAGCCAGGTGCCGGAGTCGATCGCCTCGGGTTCCGGCAGCGAATCGCGCCGTCTGCTCGAAGTGCTGGTCAAGGAAGCGATCGTCAACTTCGCCGAGGCCCGGCAGGCGTTCGTCGCCTTTGTCGAAACCCATTGGGACCATGCCCAGCTTGCCGAAGTGCCGCGTCTGCTCAGCGAAGTTTCCGGTGCGTTGCGCATCCTGAATATCAACGAGCCTGCGGACTACCTGATCGGTATCCGGCAGTTCACCGACAACGAATTATTGCGCCGCCGCCAGGTGCCCAACGGCCAGCAGATGGACCGCCTGGCGGACGCTTTGGCCAGTCTTGAATATTTCCTCGAGGCGCTGCGCGATCGCCGGCCGAATCGCGAGCAGATTCTTGAAGTTGCCCGCCAAAGCCTGGCTTCGCTGGGTTATTGGCCGCTTCCCACGGAAGCCCGTGCCCCGGCCGTCGAGCCGGCGCCGGCCCGGGTTGCGCCCGCGCCGATCCCGGCGCCGGCCACGCCCGCGGCCGTCCAGCCACCACCTGCGCCGGCGGCGGTCGAAGCCGAGGCCGTGCCCGCACCCGCACCGGTCGAAGCCGAAACAGCGCCCGAACCTGCGCCCGTCGAAGTCGCGGCTGCGCCAGCGCCAATCGAAGCGGCGGCTGTCGAGCCCGAGCCGGTGGAAGCTGCGCCCGTGCCGACAATGGCAGAACCCGCTGCGGCCGTGGTCGAACCTGTCGTCGAAATGCTCGCGCCCACCCCGGCGCAAGTCAGTCCCGCTCCGGTTGAACCGATTGCCGCCGCGGCCAACGCGTTGGTGCCGGGTTTCGATGGCGCCAGCAGCGAGGAAATCGACGACGAGATCCGCGAGGTCTTCCTTGAGGAATTCGATGAGGAAATCGAGAATCTGGCGCAGCTGTTGCCGGCATGGCGCCAGGACCCGGCCAACGCCGAATTGCTGCGTCCGATTCGCCGGGTATTCCACACGCTGAAAGGCAGCGGCCGCCTGGTTGGCGCCAAGACGCTGGGCGAATTCAGTTGGAAAATTGAGAGCCTGCTCAATCGCGTGCTCGACGGCAGCCGTCCGCCCAGTTTGCAAGTCCTGGCACTCGTGCAAGTGGCGCTGGAACATCTGCCGCTGCTTCGCGCCGCATTGCAGGGCCAGGATGTTTACGCCGACCTGGACGGCATCCAGGCGATCGCCGAACGTCTGGCCGCGGGCGAAGAAGTTACCTACGCAGCCGCCGCGCCGGCCGCGGAGCCCGCGGTGGCGGCAGCGCCAAGCGAGCCCGCAGCAGCCGTGCCGGAACCCGAGCCACCCGCAGAGGCGCTCGCCGAAGAGCCGGCGGAAGCCGAGGTCGGCGCCGGGGAAACCGGTGCGGTTTTTTCCATCGATCCGGTGTTGCTGGAGATCCTCAAGCCCGAGGTCGCCGGACACCTGGAAGTGGTCGATGCCTGGTTGGCGGAATGCGCCGCGCGTGGGCCGCAGCCAGTGCACGATCCGCTGCTTCGCTCCATCCACACCATGAATGGCGCGTTCGCGATGACCGAAGTGGTCATGATCACCGATGTGACCGCGCCGCTGGAAGGTTTCGTCAAGCGCTCGCTCGCCCATAACCGGGTCCCCGGCCCCGAGGGCGTTGCCGTGGTCGCCGATGCTGCCAGCGCGATCCGCGCAACGATCGCGGCGATCGAAAAGCCGCGTCCGGTCCTGCCGCAATTCGAAGCGCTGTCGGAACGCATCTGCGCCTTGCGCGACGCGCTGCCCGACGCGCTCCTGTCCAGCGTGCCCGCGCAGGTTGGGGAAGACTCAGGGGTCATGCCGCAAGTCGTGATGCTGGAAGCGGCCGATGTCTCGGCCATCCCGCAGTTCGATACCGCGCCAGAAGCGGCCGAGGTCGAAGCGGCGCCGGACACTGCGCCGGAGCCGGAAGCGGCCGAAGTGGAAGCCGCCGAAGTCGAGACAAGCACGGCGATCGGCGAGCCTGTCGCGCCCGAGGCGGAGCCTGCGGTTGAAGAGAAGGCGGCGGTCGAGATTTTTGAAGGCTTCGATCTCGACCTGGGCGAACTGGCCGAGCTGGACACCGGCGAGCCAGTGGTACCCACGGAGGCAGAGGCAGAACCAGTCGCGGCCGAAATGGAACTGAGCTTTGCCGAGGCGCCGCTGGCGCTGGAAGAAGTGCCTGCGGCCTCGGAAATCGAAGCAACTTCGCTGGAAGCGCCGCCCGCTTTCGAAGAAGAAGCCGCCGCTTTTGAAGCTGGTGAACTCAAGGAGCCGGAGCTGGCCGTCGACGCCGAGCTTGCGGCTGAGGAAGAGGCGATCTTCGCGTTCCATGAGGAACTCGCGGCAGAGCCCGAAGTGGAAATGCCTGCAGAGCCCGAGACGCAAACGGCAATCGAAGGCGCCGTCGAATACGCCGAGTTGCCGGAACACGAGTTGTTGTCCCTGGAAGCGTTTCTCAGGCACGCCAGCGAGAGTCCGGCGGCGTTCATGCTGGACGAGGCGCCGCCGGAGCCCGAAGTCGCGCCGATGGCTATCGAGGAAGCGGCCGCTGCCGGCGAGCCACCGGCCGTCGCGGAACCGTCCGATGCGGCGCTCGCGAGCATGATTGCTGCGTACCCGGCCGAAGAGGAGACGCTGGAAGAGGCGGCTCCTGAGCCGGAAGCGGAAATGGAATTGGCGCCGGAAGCCGGCATGGCCATGGAAGCGCCGGAGCCTGCCGCTGAATTCGGAGCCGAGATTTTCAGTTTCGAAGAGTTGGCCGGTGCCGAGGAAATGCTCTCGCATGAGGAGCCCGAGGCCGCGCCCGAGTTGGAGCCCGCGCCGGAGCCGGAGCCTGTCGAAGCCAGCGATGACTACTACGGAATGAGCCTGGCCGAGCTCGAAGCCATGACTGCCCCGGAAACGGAAACGGCGGCCCAACCTGCGGTGGAAGCGCCGACGGCCGTTGAAACACAAGCAGCCGCGGCCGAGGAAGTTGAGGCGCCCACGCCAGAAGCAGCTACGCCGGAAGCAGCGGCGATGGTGGAAGAGGCGGCCATGGCAGTCGAAGAGCCCGCCACCGAAACCGAAGAGGCCAAGGCCGAGATGTTCGTGGAAGTCGATGGCTTCATCGACTTGCCGAGCATCAGCGAACTGCCAGCATGGGCCGGCGCCGGCGAACCTGCCGCCGCCGAACGCGCCGCGCACGAAGAAGTCGCCGCGCACGAAGAAGAAGTCGCCGCGCACGAGGAACCCGCGGCAGTCGAAGAACCCGCTGCCGCCGAAGCTGTCGAACAGGCGCCGGAGTTCGAGGTCGCCGAGCCCGCGATGGCCGAGGTGTCACCGCCGGCTGTCGAGGAAGTCGAGGAAGTCGAGCCGGAAGCGGCGCTGATCGAAGACGAGCTCGAAGAAGAAGAGACCTTTGCCGACGAAGAGGAACCGGTGGTCGAGGCGGCATTCGAAGCTGCGCCCGTCCATGCGGCCCGGCCGGCCGTGCCGACGGCACTGGATCCTGCCGATCCGGAAACCGATCTGGATGTCAGTGACCTCGACACCGAATTGCTTGACCTGTTCCTGGAGGAATCCAACGACATCCTCGATCATTCCGACGGCATGCTGGCGCGACTACGCGACCACATCGACGACCGCGATTCGATCATCAACCTGCAACGAGACCTGCATACGCTGAAGGGCGGCGCGCGCATGGCCGGCATTTACGCGGTCGGCGAATTGGGCCACGCCATGGAGTCGCTGCTCGAGTCGGTTGCCGAAGGCCGGCAGAAGCTCGACGCAACCGGCGTCGTGGTCCTGGAACGTGGATTCGACCGATTGCACGGCATGGTGGCGCGCATCGGCGCGCGCAAGTCGATAGCGTTGCCGTCCGGGCTTATCGCGCAAGTCGAAGCGTTGTCGGAAGGCAAGTCGGTCAGTGAGGCTGGCGTCGGCGAAGCGGCGGCCGTGGCGACGCCACGCGCCGGTGCGGCCGAAGCGCCCGTGCTTAATCCGCTATCGGCTCCGGTCGAAGAGATGGCCGCGGACGACGAGTTGTCCGGCGTGCGTGCACCGCAGGAGCAAGTGCGAATCCGCGCCGACCTGCTCGATCGCCTGGTGAATTACGCTGGTGAGGTCGCCATCTACCGCGCGCGACTTGAACAGCAGTTGGGCGCATTCCGAGCCAACCTCGGCGAACTGGATCAGACCACGACCCGCCTGCGCGAGCAGCTGCGTCGTCTGGACATCGAAACCGAAGCGCAGATCGTCGCCCGCTACCAACGCGAAGGCGAAGATGCCGATGAACGTTTCGATCCGCTCGAGCTGGACCGGTTTACCAACCAGCAACAGCTGACCCGCGGTCTGAACGAGTCGGCCAACGACCTGGTCAACCTGCAAGGCGTGCTGGATGAATTGACCCGCCAGTACGAAACGCTGCTGCTGCAGCAGTCGCGAGTCAGTTCGGACCTGCAGGAAGGCCTCATGCGCACGCGCATGGTGCCGTTCGACGCACTGGTTCCGCGCCTGCGCCGCGTCCTGCGCCAGGCTGCGATCGATACCGGCAAGCAGGTGCAGCTCAAGGTCGATGGCGCCTCCGGCGAAATGGATCGCAACGTCCTGGATCGCATGACCGCGCCGCTCGAACACATGCTGCGCAACGCAATGGCGCACGGTCTGGAGCTTCCCGAGGAACGCCGCAAAGCACGCAAGCCCGAAGAAGGCACGGTGCGCATCGCGGTGCAGCGCGAAGGGTCTGAAGTCGTGCTCAAGGTCACCGACGATGGTCGCGGCCTCGACAAGAAAGCCATTCGCGCCAAGGCGCAGGAGCGCGGCCTGATCAAGGCCGACGCCGACCTTTCGGACGAGGCTTTGTATGCCTTGATCCTGGAGAGCGGTTTCTCCACCGCCGAGACCGTCAGCCGGCTGTCCGGCCGCGGTGTCGGCATGGATGTCGTCTACAGCGAAATCCGCCAGCTCGGCGGCACCCTGCAGATCAAGTCCGAACAAGGCAAGGGCAGCGAGTTCATCATCCGCCTGCCGTTCACGCTGGCCGTCACCCAGGCGGTGTTCGTCAAGATCGGCGACACCAACTTCGCCGTGCCCATTGCCTCGGTGCGCGGCGTCGGCCGCATTGCCCGTGCCGAACTCGAGAAACAACTGGCCAGCGAGAATCCGGTCTTCAACTATGCCGGTGAGGATTACCTCATCCATGACCTCGGCGTCCTGATCGGCCATGCGCCGGCCAAGGCGCAGGACAGCTTGCAGATGCCCCTGCTGCTGGCGCGTTCCGGCGATCTGCGCACGGCGATTTCCATCGACCAGGTGTTGGGCAGCCGGGAAATCGTGGTCAAGCCGGTCGGCCCGCAAGTCAATTCGGTGCCGGGTATTTTCGGCGCGACCATCATGGGCGACGGTCGCGTCGTCGTGATCCTTGATGTCGCACCGCTGGTTCGCCGGCACATGGCTGTCGTCCGCGAAGCGGTACCGGTCGCGCCTGCGCCGGTCGTCGCCGCCCAGCGCATTCCCGTGGTCATGGTGGTCGATGACTCGATCACCATGCGCAAGGTCACCGGACGCGTGCTCGAACGCAACAACATGGAAGTGCTGACCGCGAAGGACGGCGTGGACGCGGTGGAAAAAATGGCCGAGCGTGTTCCCGACCTGGTGCTGCTGGACATCGAAATGCCGCGCATGGACGGTTACGAAGTCGCACAGAACATGCGTTCCGATCCGCGACTCAAGGATGTTCCGATCATCATGATCACCTCGCGCACCGGCGACAAGCATCGCCAGCGGGCGATGGACATCGGCGTGGACCGCTACCTGGGCAAGCCATACCAGGAGCTCGAGTTGATGCGAAATGTGTTCGAAGTGCTTGGCATGGAGGCCGTCAATGACTGAACACGGCGTTCGCGTCGCCTTGCTGGCGCGCGCCGGTATGGCCCGTGACCAACTGCATCGCGCGTTGAATGAAGCCGGTGCGGAAATCGTGGCCGAAGGCGACCCTGCCGACCTGGATCCAAAACAGGTTGCCGACTGCCGGCCGACCGTGTTTCTGGTCAGCCTGGAGCCTTCGATCGAAAAAGCCCTCGACAAGTTCGACGGACTGCTTGCGGCGCCCGGCATCGAGGTGATGTTCGACGATGCCGAGGTCACAGGCAAACTGGATGGCTGGGATCTCAATCGTTGGGCACGGCACGTGGCCAGTAAACTGCTCGGCGGCGAAACCTTGCCACCGGCGCCCACCGATGCAATCTTCGTGGAAGAGGGTGAAGTCACCCTGCGTCCGGGCCTGCCGCCCACGCCGGCAGAGCTGATGGACCACGCCAAGCTCGAGGACTACACGGCCGAGAGTTCTGAACTCGCCGATTGGGTTCCGACCAGTCCGTCGCTGACGCCCGCGCCGGGCGCCGCCGGCGCCGATGACGCGTCCGCCGAGACCACGTTTTCCTGGGATGGTTCGCAGGAAGCGGTTGGCGACGGCAGCGAGAGCGAGTTCAGCCTGGACACGGACCTTGGCATCGACGTCGACCTGGGTGAGCTCGAATTCGCGCCGACGCCGGATCCGGTCGAGCCGGCCGCGCAGGAATCCGCCGAGCCGATCCTGGGCGATATGGAATTCGGCGAGTCGATTCGATTCTCCAGCTTCAATGAGGAACAGCCCGAGGTACTCGGCGACCTTGACGCGGATGTCGCGCAACTGGCGGCGCAGTTGGAAGCCTTCGAAAAAACCGATCAGCGTGCAGCGGCGATCGAGCCCGATTTCGCCAAGGCGCCGACGGAGCCCTCAGACGCCCGCGACGACGCGAACATCGTCGCGGTCGTGAGCAAGAAATCCGTTGCAGAGAAAAAGGCCGCCGAGAAAGCGGCGCCCGAGCCGGCTGCCGCGCCTCCGGCCGCCGCGGCCATCGATTTCAGCAATCTGGCCCTGGCGCCGATGGAAGGCGAGTTGCCGCCTGCGCCGCCGATCGTGCCAGCGTTTACCCAAGCGCGCGAAACGGTCGAACTGCAGCTCGGCGACTTGAGCCTGGAATCATCGACGCCCACCGTTCACGAGGGACTGGGCGCAGTGCTCATCCTCGCCGGACTGGGCGGCCCTGACGCCGTGCGCCAGCTATTGTCCAGCCTGCCGGAAAAGTTGGCGGTGCCGGTGTTGCTCTATCAGCACCTGGAAGTCGGCAAGCACGAGCGCCTGGTGGAACAACTGGCCAAGATCAGCCGGCTCCCGGTCGTCCTGGCTCGCGACGGCGCGGTTCCGGAACCGGGCAAAGTCACGTTGCTGCCAGCCGGAATGACGGCGGTCGCCAATGGCAATTCGCTGCGCTTCACCTCGGGTAGCTTGTCGCAATTGATCACCGCTTTGCCAGCGCACGACAGCATGATCATCGTGCTCAGCGGCGCCGAGGTGCAGTTGGTTCCGCTCATCCTGGCGGTGAAGGAAGAGGGTGGGCTGGTGCTCGCGCAGGATCCCGAAGTATGTTTCGACGCCGCGGCGGCGGAAGCGATGCGGCGTGAAGGCGCGCCGGTGTTCCCGGCTTTGGGCCTGGCGAAGCAGATCTCCACGCGCTGGCCGGTTTGATCCAGGAGCTTTTCGATGAATACCCCACAGCGTGACATCCGCGGCGTGCTGATCACCGTCAACCAGGGCCGCTTGTTGCTGCCCAACGCCAGCGTCGCCGAGGTGATCACCTTCTCGGATCCGGAGCCGGTGGAAAACGCACCCGGCTGGATGCTCGGACAGATTCGCTGGCGCGGCTGGCGCCTGCCGCTGTTGTCGTTCTCGCGCTTCGCCGGCTGGTCGGATGAAGAAGGCCAGGTTGGCGCCAAAGTGGTCGTGCTCAAGGCGCTGGGCGGCAATCCGAAACTTCCATACTTTGCGGTGCTCTCACAGGGCTTTCCGCGCCTGGTGACCGTGGCCCATTCGGCCCTGGCCGAGGTGCACAGCATCAAGGAGTTGCCGATCGGCATCTACTCGATGGTGACCCTCAACGGCGATCCGGCGGCCGTGCCTGACCTGATGAGCCTGGAATTGCTGATCGACAAGGCGCTGTCGAAGGCGGCCTAACGCCAATCGCCGAACAGGGCGTTCAACGCCGCGATCGCCGCCAATCCCGCGGTTTCGGTGCGCAGGATGCGAGGACCCAGTCGCAGACCTTCGAACCCCGCCGTGCGCACGGCGGCCCGGTCGCGATCGGACAGTCCGCCTTCCGGCCCGATCAACAGACAAATGCTGTCGTGGCCGCCGACGTCCAGGCTGGCCAGCGTCCGTCCTGCTTCCGGATCCAGGATGTAGCGGCCCGCGCTGTGCTCGCCGGCGGCGAAATTCGCCAGCGTCTGTGGTTCGAGCAGCTGCGGCAATCGCGCCCGGCCGCTTTGCTCGCAGGCCGCCGCGAGCACGCCGCGCCAATGCTGCAACTTCTTCTCCAGGCGTTCGCCATCGAGCTTGACCTCCGTGCGCTCGGTGAGCACGGGCGCGATGCAGGCCACGCCGAGCTCCGTGGCTTTTTGCAGGATCAAATCCATCTTCTCGCCACGGGCGATGCCTTGCGCCAGGGTGATGCGCAGCGGCGATTCGTTGCCAGGCTCGACGCGATCGAGCAGTTCGGCCTCCGCGGATTTCTTGCCAACCGACACCAGGCGCGCGCGGTAATCGCCACCATCGCCATTGAAGAGCACGAAACCGTCACCGACACCCAGGCGCAACACGCGCACCAGATGGGCGACGACGGGCTCCGGCAAGGTCACGCGCATGGCCACGGCCATCGGTGCATCCAGGTAGACACGCGTGCTGCGCATCAGGAAACGGCCTCATTCAAGGCGGAACCAGTAACCTCGGCCAGGTGTTGCAGGGACGCTTCGTCGATGCAATACGGCGGCATCCAGTACAGGACGTCGCCGAGCGGGCGCAGTACCACGCCCCTGGACAGCGCGTGCAGATAGGCGCGCAGGCCGCGTCTTTCAGCACTGGCGAACGGACGCCGGCTCTTGCCATCGGCAACCATCTCGATCGCCAGGATCATACCCGTCTGCCTGACCTCGGCCACATTCTTGTGTTCCCGCAGTGGCGCCGCAAGTTCGGCCATGCGCCGGGCAGTTTGCGCATTGCGCTGCAATACCGGTTCGGCAGCGAAGATCGCCAGCGAAGCCAGCGCCGCGGCGCAGCCAAGCGGGTTGCCGGTGTAACTGTGCGAATGCAGGAAGGCCCGCTCGCGACTCTCGTCGAGGAACGCGTCGTAGATCGCCGCCGTGGTCAGCACCGCCGACATCGGCATGAAGCCGCCGGTCAGCCCCTTGGACAGGCACAGGATATCCGGGGTGATCGCTGCCTGCTCGCAGGCGAACATGGTGCCGGTGCGGCCGAAACCGACCGCGATTTCATCGGCGATCAGGTGCGCGCCATGGGCGCTGCAAATTTCCCGGGCCCGCTGCACATACGCCGGATGGTGCATGCGCATGCCGCCGGCGCATTGCACCAGCGGTTCCAGGATCAAGGCGCAGATCTCGCCGTCATGGGCGGCGAAGATGGACTCGAGCGCTTCGGCCTGGCGCAATGCGAATGCTTGCGCGGACTCGCCCGGCCCGGCGTCATAAGCATCGGGCGAGGGCGCGAACAGCGGCGTCAGGAGCAAGGGCGCGTAGGTGCGCCGGTACAACGGAATGTCGCCCATCGACAGTGCGCCGATGGTTTCGCCGTGGTAGCCATTACGCAGCGCGACAAACTTCTGCCGCTTGCTCTCGCCGCGATTGCGGAAGCTGTGGAAGCTCATCTTCAGCGCGATTTCGATCGCCGCCGAGCCGTTGTCGGCATAGAAGACGCGGGCCAGGCCCCGTGGCGCAATGTTCAGCAGGGCTTCGGCCAGCTGCACGGCAGGCGCGTGGCTGAAGCCGGCAAAGATCACATGCTCGAGTTCCCCGGCCTGGCGGGCAATCGCCGCGGCGATGCGCGGCTCGGCATGGCCGAACAGGTTGGTCCACCAGGAGCTGACCGCGTCCAGGTAGCGGCTGCCGTCGACGCCTTCCAGCCAGGCGCCGCGGCCGCGGCGGATCGGAATCAGCGGCAACGTATCGGGATGCTCGGCCATTTGCGTGCAGGGATGCCAGAGCACCGCCAGGTCGCGCGTCCGCAGATGCTCGGCCTCTGCTAGCATCTGGGCATTGCTTTCAGTCTTGTGCATGCGCCCATGATCCCGACCCGCCGCCCTTCTGTCCATGCGCCCGGCGGTCGCTGTCGGCGTTCCCGGAGTGCAGGCTGATGCCGGTCCTGCCGATCATCCATGCCCGCCAGGAAGTGGAATCCGGTGTTTTCCGCCGCGAAACCATCGACCTGGAGTTCTCCAACGGCGAGCGGCGCAAGTACGAGCGCCTGTCCAGCCGTGGGCATGGCGCCGTGATGATTGCGGCGATTCCCGAGCCCGGCACCATCCTGCTGATTCGCGAATACGCCGCCGGCGTGCACCGTTACGAGCTGGGCTTGCCGAAGGGCCGGATGGATGCCGGCGAGGGCGTGCTGGAGGCAGCCAATCGCGAGCTGAAGGAGGAAACCGGGTTCGGCGCGCGCAAGCTTACCCACTTGCGCCCCATCACGCTGGCGCCGGGCTACATGACCCACGAAATCCAGCTGGTGCTGGCCGAGGATCTTTATCCCGAGCGCCTGCCGGGCGACGAACCCGAGGAACTCGAGGTCGTGCCCTGGCGATTCGATGCCTTGCACGAGCTGGTCCTGCGCGAGGATTGTTCGGAAGGACGCTCGCTGGCCGGCATTTTCATCGTGCGCGAACTACTTCGGAGTCGTTGATGCAACAGTGGATCGAGCCGGTACTGCAATTGGCGCGCGATGCCGGCGCGGCGATCATGCAGGTGTATGTGCAGGATTTCGCCGTCGAGCACAAGGAAGACTTCTCGCCGCTGACGGCGGCCGACATGGCCGCGCACCATTTGATCGTTGCCGGATTGAAGACGCTGACGCCGGAGATTCCGGTGCTGTCGGAGGAGTCGGCCAGCATCGACTGGTCCGAACGGCGCAGCTGGCGCCGTTACTGGCTGGTCGACCCGCTCGACGGCACGCGCGAGTTCGTCAAGAAGAACGGCGAGTTCACCGTGAATATTGCGCTGATCGAAGACGGTGCCCCGGTTTTCGGTGTCGTCTATGCGCCGGCGCTGGATGAGTTGCACTACGGTGTTCGCGGTGTCGGCGCTTTTGTCTGCGATGGTTCCAGTCGCGTGCCGATTGCCTCGCGGCGGCCTGCCGCCGCACCTTTGCATGTGGCGGCCAGCCGGTCGCACATGGACCCGCGCAGCGCGGCGGCGATCGGCCGCATGGGCGAGGTGAGCTTGCTCGGGATGGGGTCGTCGCTGAAGTTTTGTCGCATGGCCGAGGCCCGCCTGGATGTCTATCCACGCTTCGCGCCAACCTCCGAGTGGGATACCGCCGCCGGCCAGGCCGTGCTTGAAGCGGCGGGCGGCGTGGTGCTCACGCTGGATGGCAGGCCGTTGGCCTACAACAGCAAGGACTCGTTGCTGAATCCGGATTTTCTCGCGCTCGGTGACCCAGCGCTTCCGTGGAGGGACTGGGTGCATGACTGAGCGCGACGCATCGCCGATCGACGCGCTGTTGCGCATCATGGCGCGATTGCGCGACCCCGATGGCGGTTGCCCGTGGGACGTGCAACAGGACTTCGCCAGCATCGCGCCGTACACGATCGAGGAAGCCTACGAAGTCGCCGACGCGATCGATCGCGGCGACATGCATGACCTGAAGGACGAACTCGGCGACCTGTTGTTGCAGGTGGTGTTCCATGCGCGCATGGCCGAGGAAGCCGGACACTTCGCGTTCGACGACGTGGTGGCGGCGATCTGCGACAAGATGGTGCGCCGGCATCCGCATGTATTCGCCGGCGTGGTCGTCTCGGGCGTGGAAGAACAGACGCTGGCCTGGGAACAGGGCAAGCGCGACGAACGCCAAGCCAAGGGCGGCGAGGTCGATGACAGCGCGCTGGCGGGCATCGCCCGCGGCCTGCCGGAATGGCAACGTGCCGTGAAACTGCAAAAGCGCGCCGCGCGCGTCGGCTTCGATTGGCCGGATGTAAATCCGGTGTTCGAAAAGCTGCATGAAGAAATCGACGAGGTGCGCGCCGAGTTCGCGGCCGGCGTCGGCCATGACGCGCTGGAAGACGAACTGGGCGATGTCCTGTTCGTCTGCGCCAACCTGTCGCGCCATGGCCAGGTCGACTTTGGCGCCGCGCTGCGTCGCGCCAACGCCAAGTTCGAGCGCCGGTTCCGGCGGATGGAAGCGATGGCCGCGGGGGAGGGCAAACCCTTGTCGACGCTGTCCCTGACCGAGCAGGATGCCTACTGGAATCGCGTCAAACGCGAGGAGAAGGAAGGAGTCTACCGATGAGTCAGTTCGCGAATTTCCGGGAGTTCTATCCGTATTACCTGGGCGAACACAGCAACCGCAGTTGCCGGCGGCTGCATTTCATCGGCACTTCGCTGGTGCTCGGTTGCCTGGTGATGCTGGTGCGCAGCGGCAATCCGTTGTGGATCTTGTACGCCCTGTTGTGCGGTTACGGCTTCGCCTGGGTCGGCCACTTCTTTTTCGAGAAAAACAAACCGGCGACCTTCAAGTACCCCTTTTATTCGCTGGCCGGCGACTGGGTCATGTACAAAGACATGCTGACCGGCAAAATTCCCTTCTAACCCACCCCATGTAGGAGCGGCTTCAGCCGCGATTACTTGCGCTGAAGCGGGACCGGGGCAAGGGCATTCGCGGCTGAAGCCGCTCCCACGGATGCACACATTCACGCGAGGATCACTTGGTTGGACGTGTAATTTCACAAAGCTGAAGGCTTCCTTCACAAGTGAGGTGACGCATGCGCCGCGACGATCCTTCCGGTCTGATCCTGCTGGTCGAGGACAACCGCAGCCTGTCGGAAATGGTCGGGGAATACCTGGAGTCGAAGGGCTTCGGGGTCGATTACGCCGGCGACGGCCTGGATGGCTTCCGCCTGGCCAACGACAACTCTTACGATGTGATCGTGCTCGACCTGATGTTGCCGCGCATGGACGGCATCGAGCTCTGCCGCCGGCTGCGCACCGAGTCCAAGAAGTCGACGCCGGTACTGATGCTGACCGCGCGTGACACGCTGGCCGACAAGGTGACCGGCCTGGATGCCGGCGCTGACGACTACCTGGTGAAACCGTTCGCGATCCAGGAGCTCGAGGCGCGGGTGCGCGCGCTGATCCGCCGCGACCGGCGCCAGGTCAGTGCCGAGGTGCTGAAGATCGCCGACCTGGTGCTCGATACCGCCAGCCTTCGGGTGACTCGCGCCGGCAGCGAGCTGCAGCTCTCGCCGATCGGGCTTCGGCTGCTGACCATCCTGATGCGCGAATCGCCACGGGTGGTGACGCGGCGCGATATCGAACGGGAAATCTGGGGCGACGCGCTGCCTGATTCCGATACGTTGCGCAGCCATCTGTACAACCTGCGCAAGGCGATCGACCGGCCGTTCGAAAAACAACTGCTGCACACCGTGCAAACCGCGGGCTACCGGATCGCCGATCTCGAACACGCGCCGGCATGAGCGACCGCAGCGGCCTGCGTCGAAAGATCTGGGTCGCCTTCATCCTGCAGGCGGCGGCAATCAGCTTTGCCGCCGTCCTGGGCGTCTACGGGGCGTCCGCGGTGTTGAAACATGTGTTGATCCAGCGCGCGCTGCATCAGGAAGCGGTGCACTACTGGACCCGCCGCGAGCTCGATTCGCGCGCTCTGGTGCCCGACACCTACAACATGACGGGCTATCTGGTGCGCGTCGGCGAGGTGGCCGGGTTGCCGGAGCCGCTGCAACCGCTGCGGCCGGGATTCCACACCCTGCCGCGCGCGCAAGGCGGATCGCTGGTACTGGTGGAGGATCGCGCCGGCCAGCGCTTGTACCTGTTGTTCAAGCAGGAGCAGGTGGACTCGCTGGCATTCTGGTTCGGCATGGCGCCGCTGGCGCTGGTGCTGGCGGTGGTGTACCTGATTGCCTGGACCACGTATCGCACCTCGCGCCGCGTCGTCTCGCCGATCATCTGGCTGGCCAACCTGGTCCAGCACTGGGATCCGCAACGTCCGGATGCCAGTGCCTTGAAAGCGGAAAACCTGCCGGTCGATGTCGAGGGCGAAACGCTGACGCTGGCGTCTTCGCTGCATGATTTCGCCTCACGCATCGGCAGCTTCGTCGAGCGCGAACACAACTTCACCCGCGATGCCTCGCACGAACTGCGCACGCCATTGACCGTGATCCGCGTCGCCGGCGACATGATGTCCGACGACGAATCGCTTTCGCCGACGGCCAGGCGCTCGCTCAAGCGCATCCAGGCCGCGGGGCGCGACATGGAAGCGCTGATCGAGGCCTTCCTGATCCTGGCCCGCGAAGGCGACACCGGCCTGCCGGACGAAGACTTTTCGGTTGTCGAAGTCGTGTGCGAGGAACTCGACAAAGTGCGGCCCTTGCTGGCCGGAAAGCCGGTGGAATTGTTGCTCAAGCGGGAAGCCGACATGGATCTGCATGCGCCGCCGCGCGTGCTTTCGGTGCTGCTCGGCAACCTGTTGCGCAACGCCTGCCACCATACCGACCAAGGCACGATCACGGTCACCGTCAGGCGAGCCAGCGTGGTCATCGACGATACCGGCATTGGCATGAGCCCGGAGGAACTGGTGCGTGTGTTCGAGCCGTTCTTTCGCGCCGGCGACCGGCGCGTCGGCGGGCAGGGCATCGGCCTGTCGATCGTGCGCCGCTTGTCCGACCGATATGGCTGGCCGGTCAGGCTCAGCAGCGAGCCCGGCAAGGGAACGACAGCCGTCATCAGCTTTCCTTCAGTGTCCTGAACCCATCATGATGCTGAACGTTGCGGTCGCCATGAGGGCCGTGTTTCGCTCCCGCGCTTTGTCTCGGGCGGCCCTTCATCACGGTCCAGCGGGGGTTTTCGATGTCATCGGCGCTACGCAAGCAGTCCTCCGTGATGCCTCGCTGGCTCTGGCCGATGCTTGCCGTCGCGGCACTGGCGATCGCGGCATGGTGGTTCCTGGCCGGCGGTCGCGCCGGCGCCGATGCCGCGTATCGCACGGCGCCAGTGGAACGCGGCGAGATCCGCACCGCGATTTCGGCCACCGGCACGCTGAGCGCGACGGCGACCATCGAGATCGGTACCCAGGTTTCCGGAACGCTGCAAAGCGTGGAAGTGGATTTCAATGACACGGTGTCCAAGGGCCAGGTGATTGCGCGCATCGACCCGAGCACGTTCCAGGCGCGGCTGGAGCAAACTTCGGCGACGCTGTCGAGCACCCGTGCCGGCCTCAGCGAGGCGCAGGCCGTGGCGCGTAATGCCGAGCTCGATTACAGGCGCAAGGCCGACCTGCTCAAGCGCCAGCTGATAGCACGTACCGATGCCGACCAGGCGCTCGCCGCGCGCGACCAGGCGCGGGCGCGAATCGTTTCGGCGCGGGCGCAAGTACGCCAGCAACAGGCGAACGTCGACAGCGCGCGGCTGGATCTGGAAAAAACGGTGATCCGCTCGCCGGTGGACGGCGTGGTGTTGCTACGTGCCGTCGAGCCCGGGCAGACAGTGGCGGCAAGCCTGCAGACGCCGGTGTTGTTCAAGATTGCCGGCGACCTGCGCAAGATGGAGATCGTGCTGGCTATCGACGAGGCCGACATCGGCCAGGTGCGCGAAGGCCAAATGGCGCAATTCACCGTTGATGCCTTCGCCGAGCGAAAATTCTCCGGCCGCGTCAAGCAGGTGCGCCTGGCGGCAACCAACACGGCCAACGTCATCACTTATCCGGTGGTGGTGCAGGTCGACAACGCCGACCAGAGCCTGCTGCCGGGAATGACTGCCAATGCCGAGATCGAAATCAATCGCCGCCCGGACGTGCTTAGCATTCCCAACGCGGCCCTGCGTTTCCGGCCGGCGGAAGCGGACGGCGCTGGCGCCGCTGGCTCCAGATCCGACGCGGCATCCGCCGCCACGGCTCAGCGCTCCGGCGCCGGGCAGGGCGGCAGCGACACGATCGATGCGCTGGGCAAGATCGCCGACGGCCTGCAGCTCGACTCGCGCCAGCGCGAAGTGTTCGAACAATCGCTGCTGCAGGCGATGCGCGATCGCGCCTCGCAGGCGCGCAGTGCCGGTGCCGCTACCGGCATCGCCGCGCAAATGGGCAGGGGTTCGCGCGGCGCCGCGGGCACCGGCGATCGCGCTCGGCGCACGGCCGAACGCATCAAGCAGGATTTCAGCGCATTTCGCGCGCTGTTGAATCCGACCCAGCAGGCCGCCTGGGATGGCGAGCTGGCGGCGCTGACCGCGGGCCGGCGCGCGCCCGTGTATCGCCTCGTCGATGGCAAGCCGGAACAGGTGATCGTGCGCATCGGCGCCACTGACGGCACGCGCACCGAAATCATTGGCAACGCACTGTCGGAGGGCGACCAGATCATCGTCGGCAGCGCCCGTCCAACACCATGAGCGCGCCGCCGCTCGTGCAGATCGAAGGCCTGTGCAAGGTCTACGCCGCCGGTACCCAGGCCCAGGTGGTGGCCTTGGACCAGGTGAACCTTTCGATCGGACGTGGCGAATTCGTCTCGATCATGGGCGCTTCCGGTTCCGGGAAATCGACGTTGATGAACATGATCGGCTGCCTGGACCGGCCGAGTTCCGGCCGCTACCTGTGCGACGGCGTCGATGTCGCCACCCTGGACGCCGAGCAACTGGCGCGCCTGCGCCTGGAAAAAATCGGGTTCGTGTTCCAGACCTTCAACCTGCTCTCGCGGATGGATGCCCTGCACAACGTGATGATGCCCCTGGGCTACGCCGACGTGCCCTTGTCGGAACGCACGGAACGCGCGCGCGCGGCGCTGGAGGCAGTCGGGCTGGGCGATCGCCTCAGCCATCGTCCGGGAGAGCTGTCCGGCGGACAGCAGCAACGCGTGTCGATTGCGCGCGCGCTGATCAACCGGCCGACCCTGATCCTCGCCGACGAGCCCACGGGCGCCCTTGATTCGCGCACCAGCCTTGAAGTGCTGCAACTGTTCAAGTCGCTGCAGGGGCAGGGGCACACCATCGTGTTGATTACCCACGAGGTGGACATCGCCCACCAGGCTGATCGCATCTGCGTGATGCGCGACGGCAGGTTGTTCGAAGGCGAACAGCCACTGGGAGCGGCCGCATGACCCTGACCGACACCTTGCGCACGGCGGTGTTTGCGCTGCGCGGTAACTGGATGCGTAGTGCGTTGACCTCGCTGGGGGTCATCATCGGCATCGCCGCCGTGATCGTGATGGTCTCGGTCGGGCAGGGCACGCAGGCGGAAATCGACAAGCTGGTTTCCGGCCTGGGCGCCAACCGGCTCGACATCAGCGGGGGGGCGCCCAACACCGGCGGCATTCGCGGGGGCGCGGGCAGCAACGCGACCCTGACCGATCAGGATGCGGCCGCGATTCGCGAACAAATTCCGGAAGTGCAGTACGTGGCCGCCGGCATCCGCGGCGGCAGCCAGCTGGTCTACGGCGAAAACAACTGGTCGAGCAGCTGGCAGGGTGTGCAGCCGGACTTTTTCGACATCAATGGCTGGAAGCTGGCCACCGGTCCCGGGCTTGAATCAAGCGATTACAGCTCGGCGACCAAGGCGGTGGTGATCGGTGAAACGGTCCGACGAGAATTATTCGGTGACGAAGATCCGATCGGACAAAGCCTGCGCATCGGCAAGGTGCCATTCCGCGTCGTCGGCGTGTTGGCGCCGAAGGGCCAGGGCGGCTTCGGCCAGGATCAGGACGACGTGATCATGGTGCCACTGGAGACTGCGCGCCGTCGCCTGAGCGGCGCTTCCGGTGCGCCTCCGGGCACTGTGCGGCAAATCGCGCTGGGCGTCGCGCGCAGCGAAGACCTGGCCTACGTGCAGGAAGAAGTCGAAGCACTGTTGCGCGAGCGCCATCACATCGCCGCCGGCGAGGAAGACGATTTCACCGTGCGCAATATTTCCGAGATGGTCGCCACGCGCACGCAGACCACGCGCATCATGTCGCTGCTGCTCGGCGCCGTGGCCGGGATCTCGTTGCTGGTCGGCGGCATCGGCATCATGAACATCATGCTGGTGTCGGTGACCGAACGCATTCGCGAGATCGGCCTGCGCATGGCGGTGGGCGCCGGTCCGCGCGATATCCAGCGGCAGTTCCTCGCCGAGGCGATGTTGATTTCCTTTGGCGGCGGCGTGATCGGCACCCTGATCGGCATCGCCGGCGCGCTGCTGTCGGCCGAGCTGGGTTCGCTGCCGGTGCAACTGGATTGGCAAGTGGTCGCCCTGGCCGCCGGTTGCTCGGTGGCGACCGGCCTGTTCTTCGGCTTCTACCCGGCGCGCAAAGCCGCGCAACTCGACCCCATAGAAGCCCTCCGCCATCAAGGCTAGAGCCCCCGGCAGGTGCGGCTGACCAGACATTCGTCTGTTAAAGGCCAGCCGCGAATAAGGGCCAGCCGCGAACTGCCCTGCCCGACAACCCGCTATCATGCCTACACCCGCTGCCGGAGCCACCCATGCTGCGCATTCTGGTCCTACTTCTCGCCACGGTTCTCACCATGTCCGCCTATTCGCAAACCCCCAAGACCGCGCTCGTCATTCATGGCGGCGCTGGCGTCGCTTCCAAAGCCACGGTCAGCGACGCGGATGCCGCGGCGATCCGCAAGGAGCTCGACCGCGCGCTCGACGCCGGGCACAAGGTGCTGTCGAGCGGGGGGAGCGCTATTGATGCTGTGTCTGCCGCCGTTGTGGTGCTTGAGGATTCCCCTTGGTTCAATGCCGGCAAGGGCGCGGTGTTCAACGCCGCCGGTGGCCACGAGCTCGACGCGTCGATCATGGAAGGCCACACGCGTCGCGCCGGCGCCGTGGCCGCCGTGAGCACGATCAAGAATCCGATCAAGCTGGCGCGCGCGGTGATGGAACACTCCGAGCACGTGATGCTGGCGACCGCCGGCGCGGAACAATTCGCCGACAGCCGGCCCGAGATCGAACGTGTCGATCCGAAGTATTTCGATACCGAACGACGCTGGCAACAGTTGCAGGACGCCAAGGCGCGGGAGTCGGCGGTCCTGCCGCCGGTGCCGGGCACTTACTTCGGCACGGTTGGCGCCGTGGCGCTGGATGCCCAGGGCCATATCGCGGCGGCCACCTCGACCGGCGGCATGACCAACAAGCGCTTTGGCCGCGTCGGCGACTCGCCGATCATCGGCGCCGGCACTTACGCCGACGAGCGCTGTGGGGTGTCGGGAACCGGTTGGGGAGAGTTCTACATCCGCGCCGTGGTCGCGCAGGATATCTGCGCGCGCGTGGCCTACCGCGGCGACAGCCTGGCCGCGGCCGCCGAAGAAGTCGTCAACGGCGTGGTGCCCCGGCTGGGTGGGGATGGCGGCGCGATCGCCCTGGACAGGGACGGCAACATCGCCATGCCCTTCAACACCCCCGGCATGTACCGCGGCTGGATCAACCCGGACGGCAGCCGCGGCACCGCGATCTTTCGCGACGGCGACTAGAACGCCCCGGCGTGGGGCGGAGTCCGCCCCAGCGCCTGTAGGAGCGGCTGACCAGACATTCGTCTGTTAAAGGCCAGCCGCGATAGTCCCACCCGGAAAGCCATCGCGGCTGAAGCCGCTCCCACGGAAAGCTATCGCGGCTGAGGCCGCTCCCACGGGAAGAGCGTCGCGGCTGAGGCCGCTCCCAGACAGGGGTCATCCCGCCGGACGCCGGCCCTGTGTCAAAATAGGGGAATCGTTCCGGCACCCAGAGCCCAAACCATGCTGATTTTCGAGCAGTCCCAGCCCGGCCGCACCGCCGCCGCCCAGCTTGCCGACGCGGTCACCGCGCCCGTCCTGCCCGAACGCTTCCTGCGCGACACTCCGATCGGCCTGCCGGAAGTATCCGAGCTGCAAGCGGTGCGTCACTACACCCAGCTGAGCCGCAAGAACTTTTCGATCGACACCAATTTTTACCCCCTGGGCTCGTGCACGATGAAGTACAACCCGCGCGCCTGCCATTCGATCGCGCTGATGGATGGCTTCGTCGGCCGTCATCCCTATGCCCCCGATTCGCTGAGCCAGGGCTATCTGGCGTGCATGCACGACCTGCAGGAAATCCTCGCCGATGTCACCGGCATGAAGGGCGGCGTGTCGCTGGCGCCGATGGCCGGCGCGCAAGGCGAGTTCGCTGGCGTGGCGATGATCATGGCCTACCACCGTTCGCGCGGCGACCTGCAACGCACCGAGATCATCGTTCCCGACGCCGCGCACGGCACCAATCCGGCCACGGCGGTGATGTGCGGCTGCACAGTGCGCGAGATCCCGACCAATTCCGACGGCGACATCGATGTCGAAGCACTGAAGGCGGTGCTCGGTCCGAAGACCGCCGGCATCATGCTCACCAACCCGAGCACGATCGGCGTGTTCGAACGGCGCATAGTCGAAATATCCAAGCTGGTGCACGAAGCCGGCGGCCTGCTCTATTACGACGGCGCCAACCTCAACGCGATCCTCGGCAAGGTTCGTCCGGGCGACATGGGTTTCGACGCCATCCACATGAACCTGCACAAGACCTTCTCCACCCCGCATGGCGGCGGCGGTCCAGGCGCCGGCGCGGTCGGCGTCAGCGAGCGTCTCAAGCCGTTCCTGCCGGTGCCGCTGGTGATCAAGGATGGCGCTGTCTTCAAGCAGGCCGGCTACGCCGAGTGCCCGCAGACCATCGGCCAGCTGTCGGCATTCGGCGGCAACGCCGGCGTGCTGATCCGCGCCTATGTGTATGCGCGCATGCTGGGCCGCACTGGCATGACCCGCGTCGGTGAATACGCCACGCTCAATGCCAATTATCTTGCTGTGCGACTGAAGGGAAAGGGCTTCGACCTGGCTTACCCGCAGCGGCGCGCGTCGCACGAGTTCATCGTCACCGTGCAGCGGCAGAAAAAGGAAAACGGCATTACCGCGCTGGATTTCTCCAAGTCCCTGCTCGACTACGGCATCCACGCGCCGACCAACTACTTCCCGTTGCTGGTGCCCGAATGCCTGCTGATCGAACCTACCGAAACCGAGAGCAAGGACGTGCTCGACGAATTCGTCGAGGTGATGGCCGAACTGCTGGAAAAATCGCGCAGCGAGCCGGCATGGATGAAAGCCGCGCCGTACACCACGCCGGTGCGGCGCCTGGATGACGTCAAGGCCGCGAAGGACCTCGACTTGTCCTATGTGCCGCCGCAGGTCCCGACCGAGGCCGCGCCGAAGGAGCTGTTTTCCGGCGAGCCTGCGCACATCTGATGGCAGACAGCACGGGTAGCCACGCGCCGCGCAGCCCGTTCCGGGCCTGGCAGGCATTCCGCTGGTCGATGCAGGGCCTGCGCGCGACCTGGGACGTCGAATCCTCGTTCCGTCTCGAGGTCTACCTGTTCGTGATCCTGGCGCCCCTGGCCGTGGTGCTTGGTCAGGGCGGTGTCGAACGTGCCATCCTGATCGGCTCCATGATGCTGGTGCTCATTGTGGAAGTGCTCAATTCCGCGGTCGAGGCAGTCGTCGACCGTTGGGGCGCCGAACACCACGAACTCGCCGGCCGCGCCAAGGACATGGGTTCCGCCGCAGTTTTTCTCACCGACATTAACGTACTGATTTGCTGGGGATTCTTGCTCGTCCCGCGGCTGATGGGCTAGACACCGAATGGAATGGATCTTTAGCAGCGAAATCTGGATCGCCCTGTTCACGCTGGCCTCGCTGGAAATCGTGCTCGGCGTGGACAATCTGGTGTTCATTTCCATCGCGGTCAGCCGGCTGCCACCCGAGCGCCGCCCGGCGGCGCGTCGCTTTGGCCTGATGCTGGCCTGCGTGACGCGGATCATGTTGCTGCTGTCGCTGGCCTTCCTGGCGCGGATGCAGGCGAACCTGTTTTCGCTGGCCGGGATGAATTTTTCCGTGCGCGACCTGGTCCTGATCGGTGGCGGCCTGTTTCTGCTGGTCAAGGGCACCATGGAGATCCACGACGCGGTCGAAGGCCGCGGCGAAGACGAGGACATCGACACCCGGCCGTCGGCCGTGTTCGGCTACGTGATCGCCCAGATCGCGGTGATCGACATCGTGTTCTCGCTCGATTCGGTGATCACCGCAATCGGCATGGTCAGCAATGTCTGGGTGATGGTCGGCGCGATCATGATCGCCGTGGCGGTGATGATTTTCGCGTCCAACCTGATCGGCGATTTCATCGACCGCCATCCGACCATCAAGATGCTGGCGCTGGCCTTCATCATCCTGGTCGGCGTTGCACTGGTCGCCGACGGATTCGAGATCCACATCGAGCGCAAGCTGCTGTACTTCGCCATGGCGTTCTCGGCGGGCGTGGAGTCGCTGAACATCCTGGCCAAGCAACGGGCGCGGCGTTTGCGCGAGTAGGCGTCGTTGCAGGCCGCGCGCCGTAGTGCTCCAATAGGACTTACTGCCAAGGAGACAGGCTCATGCGTTCGACTCGCTGGTTGGCCTTGTTTTTGTTGCTGCCCTTGCTGGCCGGCTGTGGCTACAACCGCATCCAACAGTTGGACGAAGCGGTCAAGGCGCAGTGGTCCGAAGTATTGAACCAGTACCAGCGTCGCGCCGACCTGGTGCCCAACCTGGTCAACACCGTCAAGGGTTACGCCGCCCAGGAAGAGCGGGTGCTGACCGAAGTCACCAACGCGCGCGCGCGCGTCGGCAGCGTCAGCATCAGCGCCGAACAGGCCGCCGATCCGGCCAAGCTGGCCGAATTCCAGAAAGCCCAGGGCGAATTGTCCGGCGCCTTGTCGCGACTGCTCGTGGTCGCGGAAAACTACCCGGACCTGAAGTCCAACCAGAATTTCCTGGAGCTGCAATCGCAGTTGGAAGGCACCGAGAATCGGATCGCGGTCGCGCGTAACCGATATATCGACAGCGTGCGCGAATACAACACGCTGATCCGCGGCTTTCCGGTCAACCTGACGGCGATGCTGTTCGGCTATGCGGTCAAACCGAATTTCACGGTCGAAAACGAGGCCGCGATTTCCCGACCGCCAACCGTGGAGTTCGCCCCGGTTGCGCCGCCTCCTGCGCCTGCCGCGCCGTCTCCGCCACCGCCGCCGCCCGAGAACTGAGCAACCGTGATTCGCGCCTGGCTAGTGGCGGCCGCGCTGCTGCTCGCACCGGCCGTG
>Ga0209211_10001081_pt1 | contig 53570 bp, 47 predicted proteins | sample RifGroA2_FD_183992 | JGI IMG/M metagenome (GOLD analysis project Ga0209211, IMG submission 183992) | Groundwater microbial communities from Rifle, Colorado, USA - Groundwater A2 (SPAdes) (version 2) | ecosystem: Environmental > Aquatic > Deep subsurface > Groundwater | place: Rifle, Colorado... | reverse complement strand
CTGTGCGGTTTATTCTGCTGCCTTCCGTCATTGTCCTTGACGGTGTGGTTGTGGCGAGCAAAAGATCAGCCACGGCGTCTCCCGCGTTGAACTTGGAAGCAAGGTATGGAGCAAACGTCTGCACCAGACCATCAAGAACTTCCGCAGGCATCTTACCCGTACAAGCCCCGATGGTTCGTCCATTCTTGTGCAATCCCACATACTCCGCGTACCAAAAACGAGCAGGGTCGTACTTGGTAAGCGCGACCCTCACATGCCCCTCTTCATCAAGCATGCGCTGTTCGTCTTCATCAAGCACCAGCACCTGAAGCCGACGCGGAGTTTGATCTCTCATGCCTATCGCCAAAATGGCTCGGCGCGGCATGTCCCCAATTACTCCAACAGCATCATTGGGGAAAACAAAAATCTCTCTCATGTTTTCAACCTCTCTTCTAGTATCTCTTTAAGGCCGAGGTACTTCCACAGCTCTTAGAGATTGCTCTCAAATCCACCTGCTATTCGCAGATGACACATAAGTATAGGGCAAAATATAGTAAAAGTCAACCTTAAATTATACTGTGGATAAATTTTTATCTAAAATTAGCTTTAATGGGGCTCAACGAACAAAAAAATAAGACGGGTTTTGCGTCTTATTATGAGGTTTTTCGCGGGTTAGCGCGAAGCGTAATGTATGATTGGAAAAAATTTCATCCGAGGGCTCCGCGACAGCCGATTAACGGAACTGCCGCGGAGCCCTCGGGCGCCTCAAGCGCGCTGACCATGGGGGATGGTACGCGCTCGGGCTAACTGGCGAATGCAACGGTTGGGGTGGAATTCCGCGTCTTCTTGGTCGCGGGAGCAGTCTGCACCATCTGGCAGTCCTTGAGGGAGACAACGTCTCTCACCTCAAGAAACAAGATGGCATTCCCCAAATCGGAGAATTCAACATGGATGACAGCACTGCCGCCATGAACCTTTTTAGGGCTCATACCCATGATCTGCCGACCTTTGAAGTCCTTGACTCGGTAGGCGGCATAAACACCAAACCTCAACGAGGTCGCAAAGACCGTACCGTCGGCGGTCTCTTGAGCGCCGGGGGTTTTGGTCCTCACATTCCACGTATAGACGACGTGCCCGCCGGGCAGGAGGCACACATTGTCCGTGTTGAGTTCCTGATGCGAGACGCCGGAGGTCTTGAAATAGGTCTTGAAGACCGTGTCCGCCGGGCAGACCAGTCCAAACCCCACCGGCATCAGGTCGTAAGGTTCATGCGACCTGTCCCCCATTGCATTTAGGATCTCGGCCGCGATAGAGCGAGTGGAGTCCAGTCTGGCACCGCTCACGCGAGCGTCCAGACTCACCATAGAGATCCATTCTCCGCTTGAGGAGAGGACCTTGCTCCACTTGGAGACGTAGCCATACATCTCACCGTCCAGCAAAGCCGGCACGCGATCCGTGAACACGCTCTTCTCCTCTCCGTCATCACGCCCACAGAGATAGAGCACATGGAACCTTGTCCCATCCGTGCTCACCCCAAAGGCGAGAAGGTTGTCTGGAGTGATGCCATTGCAGAAGAGCTTGGCCTCTGAAGACGTACCTTTGAAAGCCCGGATTTCCTTCATTTTTTTTCCAGTTCCCGCTTTTTAGGGCGTGGAACTCATTGAGCGCAGTTCCCTTTTGCATTGTTGCTAATCGGATAAATTGCACTCATTGATGGGCTTCGGAATCTCACTTTAAACAAAGAAGGCATCCAAGTGGGCGTCTGCCTGCGTAAAGTTCAATTTCCGAGCTTGAGGGTATAATAAAATAGATATGCAAAAAAGTCAACTTTAGGCGCTTCTGTATAAAGGGGGGTGAGGAGCGCCAAAAACGTGGGATATTACGGACGTGCAATAAAAAAACAAGACGGGTTTGCGTCTTGCTATAGGGTTGGCTCGCCTAGGTTATGCGAGTTTGGGATTGGCTGTTTGGAAGATCTTCAGGCTCGTGATGAGCCTAGGGGGGTGGGCTAGCCGGCGGCCGCGGCATCGGCGAGCTGGCTGTAGTCGCCGTCCTCGGGATCGTACGGCGCGTTGAGGCCGAACGTCTCCGTGTTCACCTTCCCAAGCGTGTTCGGCCCGAGGTAGGTGACCGTGGGGGTCGAGCCCTCGTAGATGACGCCGGCGACGTAGTCGTTGTTGGGACCGGTGACCATGGCCGCGGGCACGGTCATGAAGTGCTCGAGCATGGAATCGGCGATGGAGATGGCCTTGGCGTCCATGGAAGTTGCGACGATGTTCTGACCATTCATGTTGAACGCGATGCGCTCCATGGTGCCATCGTTGAAGTAGACCGTGGTCCACTCCTCCGTGTCGTTGTTGGTGTGGATGCGATCCACGCTGGTCACCGGAGCGCCGAAACTCTTGAGACACTTCCAGTTGCCGTCCTGCTCCCGTGCCCAGAGCGAGTCCTCCTTGATGCCGAGCACGGTGTTGTTGGTGGTGAGCATGCGGAGGTGCTCGAAGGCGTTGCCGGCGTAGATGACATTACCGTTCGTATCCACGAGCAACGCGGTGCCCTTGAAGTTCTGCGCCGTCGCGAGGTAGAGGTCGGCGACCGTCTTGGTCCCGTTCATGAGCTTGGCCATGAGGTACGCGCTGATCTGGCCCGCGAGCCGGATCATGTTCGTGTGATCGATCTCGCTGTCCGCGATCAGGAGCGTCTGGCCGGTCTCCTTGTTGTGGGCGACGTAGCTCACGTACAGGAACTTCTTGGGGTTCATCGCGCCTAGAGCGATGGTGACCTTGTCCACGACGCGGGCGAGGATTCCCTTGGCCGCGGCGATGATCTGCACGTTGCCGTCCTTGTCCAAGCCGATCGCGAGGATCTCACGACGGGCGTAGCGCTCGAGCGCGACGACGAGGCTGGTGACGCTGGAGATGAAGAAGGCGAAGGCGAAGGCTGTGATGCCCTTGTTCTTGGTCTGCATGACTGACTCCATGGCGTTCCTTGCGGAAGACGCCATAGTTGGACACAATTACCCTTTCACACCATGCTACTAAGGTTCTTGATATCCGATGGAAAGAACACCCCGCGGGAGTCCGCGCGAAAGAAAAAGATCGTCCAGTCAGACGGTCTTGCTTCAGTCACGTAGCTTCCGCAGTTGATAAACAATAGTATAAACAATAATAGACGTGCTGTCAATACCCATCCCCCGCCCCCTTATTTTTCCACATTTTAGCCTTATTTCCACATTGACACCCGCCAACCCGCATGCTACACTCACCTCTGATTTAACCATTATGCATACCCTTAATTTCAACAATCTTTCCGCGCAAATTGGAGATCAAAAAATCCTCAACGGAGTTTCTCTCACTCTCAAAAGCGAGGAGATTCATGTAATCATGGGACAAAACGGCAGTGGCAAATCCACTCTTGCCGCAACGCTCATGGGCAGGCCGGATAGTACGGTTACCGGCGGCCGAGCCACACTTGATGACTCCGACCTTCTTGCGCTCCAGCCGCACCAGCGTGCTCACGCCGGATTATTTTTGGGATTTCAATATCCCATGGCTTTGCCCGGTGTTACCGTCTCGCAATTCATGCGGCTCTCTTTGCGTGCTCTCTGCACCGCGCGCGGTATTGAATTTAAAAGCGCCGAGTTCAACTCCGAACTGCAAAATGCCGTAAAAATACTCGGGCTTGATCAATCATTTGTTACACGCGGATTAAATGACGGATTTTCCGGCGGAGAAAAAAAACGCATGGAAGTATTACAGCTCATGATGCTGAAACCGCATTTTGCCATACTTGATGAAATTGATTCCGGCTTGGACATTGACGGCCTCAAATGCATTGCACAGGCGCTGAACGAATTAGTCCGCACGCAAAAAATGGGTGTAGTGCTTATTACCCACTACCCCTCTTTACTCAAAACCATCACACCGCATTTTGTGCACATCATGAGCCGCGGCCGCGTGGTTACAACCGGCGGCGAGGAACTTGCGCGCGATATCGCGGAACACGGCTATGCCCAATTCACCACAATTTAAATCAGCATCATTTTCACCCTCTGCCGGATACGCGGCCGGTTTTGCCATGCCGGAACGCGCTCACGCAAAATCGCCCAAAGGGTTAACGCGTGAAGTCATTGAATCGCTCTCAACGCAAAAACAAGAACCCGCGTGGATGCTTGCCGCGCGCCTCAATGCGTTTGAAATCTTTAAACAAAAACCTCTGCCGGCGTGGGGCGGAGATCTTTCAAAAATTGATTTTGACGATTTGTATTATTATGTGCGCCCGGACGAACGCGTGCATCAAAACTGGAACGATGTGCCCGCGGACATTAAAGAAACTTTTGACCGTTTGGGCGTGCCGGAAGCGGAAAAACAATTCTTGGCCGGAAGCGGCGCGCAATATGATTCTGAAGCGGTGTATCACAACATTCAAAAACATCTCACCGATAAAGGCGTGATTTTTTTGGACACGGACACCGCGCTCAAAAAATATCCGGAATTATTTAAAGAATATTTTGGCACCGTGGTACCCCCTGCGGACAATAAATTTTCAGCGCTTAATTCCGCGGTCTGGAGCGGCGGCAGTTTTATATATATCCCCAAATGCGTACGAGTGGAATTGCCTTTGCAGGCATATTTCCGCATCAATACGGAGCGCATGGGCCAGTTTGAACGCACGCTCATCATTGCGGATGAGGGGTCATACGTGCACTACGTGGAAGGCTGCTTTATCAAAGGCACTCGCGTCGTAACTCAAAAAAAATATGTACCAATAGAAGATATAAAAATTGGGGATAAGGTATTAACACACAAAGGACGATTTAAAAAAGTATATCATATACAAAAAAGACCCTACACCGGAGATTTATACTCGGTAGAAATATATGGCGATGCAACTCAAAAAATGCAGGCTACCGCAGAACATCCTTTCCTTACGGTACGACGGACACATAAAAATGAACGTAACACACATTGGAAAAAAGAATGGAAACCATGTAACCAACTCACAAAAGGAGATTACCTCCTAATCCCTATCAATCAAACTGTAAAAACTTCCAACCAACATAAAATCACTATACCTCTCGGACGAGGTCGTCATGGTTTTAAAAATTTCGTCATCACTCTACCGAGTACTTTGTCATTTTTCCGTCTAGTGGGATACTACTTGGCAGAAGGAAGTGTAAGTAGTGGACACTATCTAAATTTTTCATTTCATGAAAATGAACGTGAATATATTAATGAAATAAAAAAATTACTCAACGAAATCTTCCCAGAATATAGATACAGGGAGGTGCATTATCGAGCAAATCATAGTACTTCAATCGTTGTAAATTCAACCGCTTTGGCGCGTGTATTTGTCGCATCGTTCGGCAAAAATGCATTTGAGAGGCACATTCCTATATGGATGCTCGAAGAACAACCATCAAAGCAAAGGGGACTAATTCATACTTTTTTCAATGGCGACGGAAATTACTATTGTCAACAAACAAAATATGGTCGTAAAGAAATATTTCGTTTAAGCACTGTATCACCAAACATGGTACGACAGCTTCGCGATATCTTATTGCGGCTTGGCATTGTGGGAGCAATTAATTGTCAAAAAGATAGGGGGAAAAACAGACGACCTATGTATAATGTCTGCATCGGCGGAGAACAAGCACAAAATTTTGGAATGCTTGTCGAACAAAAAATAAAAAGTAAATTAAACAAAAAAAAACGCGCCACCATGTTCTATCTTGATACCAATTTTGCATACGTCCCAATCAAAAAAATCTCCCATAAAAAAACGGTGAATAAAACTGTTTATAACTTTAGCGTACGCGACGATGAAAGCTACATAGCAAACAATGTTGCTGTCCATAATTGCACCGCCCCAGCCTATACCACTAATTCACTTCACAGCGCGGTGGTGGAAATTGTAGTAAAACGTGGCGCGCGTGTGCGCTATACCACTATTCAAAACTGGTCAAAAAATGTTTACAATCTTGTAACCAAACGCGCATACGTGTATGCCGACGGACTTATGGAGTGGGTAGACGGCAATTTGGGCAGTGCGCTCACCATGAAATACCCCTCTGCAGTTTTGCTTGAGCGCGGCGCGCGCGGCACTGTTCTGTCTCTTGCTATGGCAGGAAAAAACCAGCATCAAGACGCGGGCGGCAAAGTTATTCATGTGGCGCCGTACACATCATCCATGATAATTTCCAAATCAGTCAGCTACGGCGGCGGACGAGCGAGCTATCGCGGGCTGGTCAAAGTAGCGCCTAAAGCGGAGCACGCGCGTTGTTTTGTATCATGCGACGCTCTCATACTTGATGCCGCGTCCCGCGCGGACACCTACCCCACCATGGACATCCGCGCACGCGAGTGCAACATCTCGCACGAGGCAAGCGTGAGCAAAATCGGCGAGGAACAATTATTTTACTTGCAAAGCCGCGGGCTGGATGAAACACAGGCACGCAGTTTGATCGTCAACGGATTTTTGGAGCCGATTGTCAAAGAACTTCCCATGGAATACGCGGTGGAGCTGAATAGACTCATTCAACTGGAAATGCAGGGAGCGGTGGGATAATTTTAAGTTTATGAAACAAAACATCTGGTACAATGAAATCCCCCAAGGAACGCTTGAAGTGGCGCGTTGCGAAAAGCTCAACGTGTGGCTTTTGTGCACCAAATCAATGCGCGCCGAACCGCTGGAAATTATTTTGCATGAGCAAGCGGAACTTACGCTCACAGGATTGATTGTTATCGGCAAAGAAGATCAAACGGAATCGCTCATTACCATTACCCATCGCGGAGAAAGCAGTATTTCGCGCGTAGCGGTTAAAGCGGTGTTGTTTAACAGCGCGAGCCTCAAATTTGAACCGCGCGCATGGATTGTTAAAGGCGCGCGCGGATCCAGCACGGACGTTACCATTCGCACTTTGCTCGTGGGCAAAGGCGCGCGCGACACTTCCATACCGAGCATGGAGATTGACGAACAAGAAGTATCCGCGCGGCATGCCGCTACCATAGGACGTGTCGGCGATGAAGAATTATTTTATTTGCAAACGCGAGGAATAGACCGCAAGAATGGCGAACGCCTCATGATTTCCGGTTTTATTAATGACTTTGTGCGCCGCGCGCCGGAGGCGTTTCAATCCGCGCTTCATTCATTGTTACCATTATATGACATCCCATCGTAATATAGACACCATACGCGCCGAGTTTCCCCTGCTTGCCACCAATCCGGAATTGGCGTATTTGGACAATGCCGCGGGAACGCAAAAACCCGAAGCGGTTTTGAAAGCAATGGACGCTTTCTATCGCACTTCGTACGCAAATGTACACCGGAGCGTGTATGATTTGAGCGAACGCGCCACGGCACAGTATGAAGACGCACGCGGGCGCGTTGCACATTTTTTAAATGCTCAACCGCAAGAAATTATTTTTACCAAAAACGCCACCGAGGCGATTAATCTGGTTGCATACAGTTTTGGCGAGGAAAATGTCCACGAAGGAGATGAAGTTTTGGTGAGCATTCTTGAACATCACGCTAATTTTTTGCCATGGCAAAGACTGTGCGCACAAAAAAAAGCACGTTTGGTAGTGGCGCCAGTGCGCGCGGATGGAACGCTTGATGAAGAACAAATGCTTGCGCTCATATCTGCCCGCACCAAAATTGTCGCGCTCACCGCGCTTTCAAACGTAACCGGCACGCGGACTCCCCTTGCCCGAATTATTGAACGCGTCCACCAGCAGGGTGCACGCGTTATTATTGACGGCGCACAAGCGGTTGCACACGAACACGTTGATATACGCGCCATGGGGGCTGATTTCTTCGTTTTTTCCGGCCACAAAGTATTCGGCCCTACCGGCATAGGGGTGCTTGCCGCGCGCGCGGAATTGTTGGAAACAATGCAACCTTTTATTGTTGGCGGAGAAATGGTCAAAACTGTTTCTCTTGATAACACCGAGTGGAACGACATTCCATGGAAATTTGAAGCCGGGACACCACCCATAGCGGAAGCAATAGGGCTCAAAACGGCGATTGATTTTATTGAATCAATCGGGTGGCCGCACCTACACGCGCATGAGCAAACGCTCGTGGAGTATGCGCTTGAGCGCGTGCGCGCGCTGAAAGGCGTTCACCTCATTGGGCCGGAAACATATTCATCCGACCGCGCGCCGATTATCAGTTTTACCGTAGACGGCGTGCATCCGCATGATCTCGCGTCAATTTTAAATGAACGGCACGTTGCCATACGAAGCGGACACTTCTGCGCACAGCCGTTTTTGAACGCACTCTCCTACACGGCGGCCGCGCGCGCAAGTTTTACCATCTACAACACCCACGCCGAGGTGGACGCTCTGATTGAAGGAATTGCCGCGGCACAAAAAATCTTTCGCGTATGAACATGTATCAAGAAGAATTGCTGGATCATTATTGGCACCCCAAAAATCGCGGGAACACTCACGATGCGTCGTTTTCCGCAACCGAGCATAATCCCCTCTGCGGCGACACACTTACTATCACGGCGCGTGTGGAACATGATATACTTGCTGATATCAAATTTAATGGCAACGGATGCGCAATTTCCCAAGCGGCGGCGGATCTTTTGACCGAGTCGCTCGCGGGGAAAACCATACAAAACGCAGGGATGTTTTCACCTGACGCAATGCGTACGTTATTAAACGTGCCCATAAGCGGCGCGCGAGAAAAATGCGCCCTGCTCGCGCTCACGGCTTTCCAAAAAGGACTCAACGATTATGCACACAACTGAATCTGTCAGAGAAGCGCTCAAACAAATTAAAGATCCTGAATTAAACTGCGATATTGTATCGCTTGGGTTGGTATACGCAATCCGCATACCGGACGCAAAACATGTTGAGGTTGACGTTACGTTTACTTCAATGGGATGCCCTGCAGGACCGTATATTTTAAGCGAAGTACAGCGGGTGATAAACGAACTTGATGGCTCACCGGATGGTACGGTAAACTTGGTATGGGAACCCGCATGGACAAAAGATAGGATTGACCCACTGGTGCGGGATGAATTAATGGGGGGAATTTAAAATTTTGAACGAAAATTCAACAGAATTTTCGTGTGCCCCTAAAAGCATTTGACTCAATATTAAAAACAACGTTCAAAATGAACATACTTGGCATAGAAACTTCATGTGATGAAACAGCCGCCGCGCTTTTGGAAGTGCACGACGGCCGCATGCATGTGCTCAAAAACATTGTTTCGTCGCAAATTTCCATCCACAAAAAATATGGCGGCGTGGTACCGGAAGTGGCGGCGCGCCAACACGCGGAAAATATAATACCGATAATTAAAAAAACACTGAGAAAAATCAAACCCGACGTGATTGCGGTTACCTCTGGCCCCGGGCTTGCCACTGCACTGCTCGTTGGTGTTGAGGTTGCGCGCACGCTTTCTTACGCATGGAATATTCCGCTTGTCAGAACCAATCATATAGAAGGCCACCTCTACGCAAACTGGCTCACCGCGCCGAGTATAAACGCAATAAAACTGCCCGCGTTGGTATTGATTATTTCCGGCGGACACACGGAACTCGTGCTCATGAAACAACATGGGGTGTATCAATTGCTTGGTAAAACTTTGGATGACGCCGCGGGTGAATGTTTTGATAAAGTGGGAAAAATGATGGGGCTTGAGTATCCCGCAGGACCGCAGATTGGCGCGCTCGCGCGCTCTGGCGCACGTAACGCAATATCATTGCCGCGCCCCATGCTTGAACACAAAAATTACTCATTCAGTTTTGCAGGCCTTAAAACAGCTGTGCTCTACCACTTGCAAAAGCATCCACTCAAAACACGGCGTGAACGCGCGAATTTATGCGCGTCATTTGAGCAAGCGGCAACCGACGTGCTTGTTGGCAAGACCGTACACGCCGCAAAAGAATATAAAGTGCGCACGGTGATTATGGGCGGCGGCGTTTCCGCAAACACCTATATACGCGAGTCCATGGAGACAGCCTTATCGCGCGAAATGCCAAAAACAAAATTTATAAAACCCGCTCTCAAATACTGCACGGATAATGCCGCCATGATCGCGGCCGCAGGATACTTTCATGCCATCAAAAAAGATTTTACCGCATGGGATAAACTGGTTATTGACCCCACGTGGGAGCTCGCTCAATAAACCCAACTAATAAAAAACTCACCTTTGGTTTGAAGATGAGTGGTTTTAACTGAAGGTTGTATGTAGGAACGCGTCAGCGCCGCTCGCGGATTGAACGATCCCAGTGGTGGTAGTAGATGATGTGTGCGAGGTCTTCCACCCATGAGATGACCTGCAATCTGCCGGATCTTATGAGTGGCTGGAACTCCGGCCTGTGGTCAAACGGAATCGTGTCGGAAACGTAGATACGATCTATGGAACATGCTGGATCCGAGAGCTTCTGGAGAGCATTTCCACACAAGACTCCATGCACGGTTCCCGACCAATACTCCGCGGCTCCGTACTGTCGCTTGACCGCGTTTGCGGCGCCAATGTTTGTGCCACCACTCGCAATTTCGTCATCCAAACTTAGTACGAGAGCACCATGAAGTGCTTCGACCGTCCCGTGAAGCCGCTGAAGATCTGATGTGGTGCTGTTGTGGCGCCTCTTATCTCCCCAGACAAGAGGGAAACCGAGGTCTCGGCTTCTTCCTGCCAGTTCTATGGCAAGCTCATATCGTTTCATTGCCCCATCATCAGGCAAAAGAAAAACAATACGCCTTTCCACGCTTTTGCAATCCTCCAGCATCTTGTCGACGAGCCTTCTTGCAAGACTCACCTCCGTGATGACACCTGGAGGCGCCGCCATAACAGCCTGCGGAGCATGCAGATCCACAGCAATCATGCGATCCAATTTGCCGTATGCCGCGGAAAGCGTGAGATGCGTCATCAGGCTGGAGAGAGCAAATTCTTCCTCTCCCTCATCTTTGTCCGACCGCGCAAGCGGTAAGTAGCCCGTTACGAGCGCGACTCTGCGGGCATGCCGGCCTACCACGTACCCAAGCGTCATCCACATTTTGACGAGGCGCTTGTAGGTGCCGGGACCGCTTGCGATGATCACACAATCGTGTCCGCCAATGTGCTGTTTTCCAAGTTGGATGTACGGTTCGCCATTGACTCTCAAATCAAATTTGGGAACCGCAATATCTACCGGCGTGTAGGGATTTTCTTCTCCTCTTCTCCATGCATCCTCTCTCTTTTTCTTTCCTTCCGCCACGATGTGAGTCTTAACCTGTTCGGCAAGTCCCTCAAATCCGGGAAGGGGAATGAGTGTCAAACCGCCATTGCTGTTCTGTGGGCCTCTCATGATGTGCTCCCGATGAATCCCCTTGCGTTGGGGACATTGTGTTGTATTTTCTAATTGTAAAGGTCCTATCATTGGTTTTTGTTACCCTGCAAACCCCCATGACAAAACCTTTTTATAACCTACCACAAAACTCAAGGTGACTCCAACCCCACGCTCCCCACTCCCATGAGCGCCTCAATCTGGCGGTGTAAATTTTTCGTATACAAAATTTTATACGACGTCACAAAGCGTTGTGTTTTCCCGTCTTTTTGCCACACCAAATGCACCGCGCACGTGCCGGGAACGCGCGCCAATAATTGTTTCAACGCATCAATCTTCACGCGTGTCACTTGTGAGGGTACAGTAATCAAGACAAGAGCACTCATTTCTTCATCAAGCGCCACGGGAATCTCCGCACTTCTTGACCGTGCATCCATCTGTTCAGAACCATGCCCCATCCGCGCCATCTTGAGCGTCTGTTGCACTTGCGGCCACGTGTCTTCATTCAATGCTTCAATTCGTTCCGCCAAAATTTTCTTTTCATTTTCTTTTTCCGAATGTCTGCCCACTACGCACACATACGCACCTTCGGCAAGATACGCTTTGTATCGCTCGTACGTCTTGGGAAAAACCACCACCTCAATAGAACCCGTAGCATCTTGCAATTGCACAAAAAGCATGGACGAACCTTTTTTGGTAATAATTTTTTTGGCAGTCATCACCATGCCGCACACCACCACCCATTCACTTACCATCTCCGCTCCCGCTTTGTTAATTTCCGCGATGCGCGACGCATGCGGCCCAATTCTTTTACTCCAATCGGCAAACGGATGCTCGGATATATACAACCCAATCAATTCTTTCTCCCACGCCAAGCGATCCGCCTTAAGTGCCGCCGGATAGGGTTTGAGCATCAAACGCCCGCCACCCTTATCAGAACCCCCAAAAAGCGATGTTTGGTTGCTATCTATCTCCCGCTGGATTGCTTTGTTAAACGAGCACAAGACATCAATGTTATTGAGCAAAAATCCGCGCTCACCAAACCGGTCCATGGCGCCGCATTTAATCAAACTCTCCAATGATTTTTTATTCAAATCCCTGTCTTGAATACGCCGCAATAAATCTTCCAAACTCTCAAACGCGCCACGCGCTTTGCGTTCTTCAATAATAACGTGCGCTATATGGTCGCCCACATTTTTGATAGCGCCCAAACCAAAACGTATCGGATGCAGAGCATTATTTGCTTTGGAGGTCTCATGCGGCACTACGGCAAACAATTCAAAACTCTCGTTGACATCCGGCGGCAAAACGTCAATTCCCAAATGTTTGCACTCATCAACCATCTGCGCGACGGTTTCTATATCCCCGCTTTCCGCAGAAAGCACCGCGGTCATGTATTCCTCGGGGAAACGCGCCTTCATATAAGCAGTCTGATATGCCACAACCGCATAGCTTGCGGCGTGCGCCTTGTTAAACCCATACGCCGCGAATGGTTCAATGAGCTTCCACAATGCGTGCGATTTTTCAGAATTCAATCCATTGCCAATACACCCATCAATAAATTTTTCTTTTTGCGCGGCCATTTCTTCCGGAATTTTTTTGCCCATTGCCTTGCGCAATTTGTCCGCCTCTTCCCACGAGTATCCGGCAATGTTGATGGCGGTCAACAGCACGTCGTCTTGATACGTAATAACGCCATACGACATATCCAGATACTCTTTCATACGCGGATCAAGGTAGGTAATGAGCTTAGCGTCTTGTTTACGGCGGATAAACTCCGGAATTGATTCCATGGGGCCGGGGCGAAACAGTGCGACCATAGCCATAATATCAAACAAGTTGGAGGGTTTTAAATCCATGAGGTAGCGCGTCATGCCGGTGCCGCCCAATTGAAACAAACCCGCGGTTTTTCCCTCGGAAAGCATGGCGTAGGTCTGTGAATCATCCCATGGTATGCGCTGGAGATCAACAGCCACATCGCGTGTTTTCTGCACAATTTTTACCGCATTTCCCAAAATGGAAAGGTTGCGAATGCCCAAAAAATCCATCTTCAAAAGCCCCGCTTCCTCCACTTCGTACATATCGTATTGCGTGGTAACACGTGTTCCGCCAACTTCCCTTTGTATCGGAGTAAAATCTGTCAACGCCGTGGGCGCAATCACCACTCCCGCCGCGTGAACCGAGGTGTGGCGCGCATTGCCTTCAATCTTTTGCGCCAAATCCAGCAAACGCTTGACGTCGGCATTCTGGTTATACAGCGCGTACAACTCCGGAGTGGTTTGAAGTGCCTTTGAAATGGTCATGAGAAATCCTTGGGACCCAAAAGGAATCGCTTTTGAAACTTGATCGCAAAATGAATACGAAAACCCAAGCGCGCGGCCAACATCGCGCACGCTCCCCCGCGCCGCCATGGTTCCAAACGTAATAATCTGCGCCACTTTATCCGCGCCGTATTTTTCCGTTACATACGCAATCACTTCATCGCGCTGATTATCGGCAAAATCCATATCAATATCGGGAGGACTCGGACGAAACGGGTTCAAAAAACGTTCAAAAGGTAATTTGAAATCCAACGGATTGACGGTGGTGATGCCAATGGCATAAGACACGAGCGAGCCGGCCGCGCTTCCGCGTGTGGTGGCGATAATACTATGCGCGCGCGCCCATTTGGTGTAATCCGCCACGGCTAAAAAATACGGGTCATACCCCTTGGTGCTGATAATGTTGAGTTCATAATCAAGACGCTCCTGCATGGCCGGAGTAATTTCACCTGACAACTCTTTGAGCCCTTCTTCCGTATTTTCACGCAACACCTGCGCGCTTGTCTTGCCTACCGGTATAGTAATGGGGGGGAAATACCATTTGCCTAAGGGTATTTCAACATTGCAACGCTCCGCGATTTTCACCGTGTTCTTGAGTGCATCCTCCACATGGCGGAACCGCGAACAAATATCCGTTGCGCTGTTAAGCGAACGGTCAATATGGGTCATGCGCGTGCGCGTCTGGTCGTCAACGGTGCGCCCGGATTTGATGCATGTCAAAATATCTTGAGCGGGGGCGTCTTCTTTTTCAAGATAATGCACGTCGCGCGTTACCACAAGCGGCGTGCCGGTCTCGCGTCCCAATTCTATAAGCGCGTTGTTTGCTTCCATCTGCCCGGCTCGTTCCGGATGGTCTTGCAGTTCCAAATAAAAATAATCCGACCCGCAAATGGTTTTGTATTCCTCCAACGCCGCGCGAGCGCGGTCCATTGACCCTTGTGTAATGAGTTGGGCGATTTCTCCGTCAAGACAACCAGACAAAACAATCACGCCGTTGTGATATTCACGCAATAATTCCTTATCTATCCGCGGCTTGTCAGTAAATCCTTCAAGTGCGCCGCGTGAAGACAAAATCATCAAATTCCGGTATCCCTCATAATTTTCGGCAAGCAAAACAATATGTGAATCCGGCTCGCTAGGTTTTGGCGCGAGGTCAAGCCTGCTGCCATGCGCCATAAACGCCTCAAACCCAATGATGGGTTTAATGCCGGCTTTACGCGCCGCTTTGTAAAATTCTATGGCGCCATAAAGTGCGCCATAATCCGTAAGTGCGATGGCTTTGAACCCTTGTTTTTTTGCAAAATTCACAAGCTCACCAACTTTTGGCAAGCCGTCAAGGAGCGAGTAATGAGAGTGGACGTGTAAGTGGACAAAATCGGGCATACTTTAAACACAAAATGCACATACGCGTGGCAGACGTACATGCACTTGTTAAGAAACGTTTTACTTAAAGCGGCTTTCTTCTAGATGTTTTAGGGCGCGGTGCTTCAGGCTCTTCATCCATGCCAAAAGGATCATCTTGTGCGTCTTCGCTTTCGGCTTTCTTCGCCCTCCTATTGAGAACGTATTTTACCACCATCGCGGCACTTTCCACAACTATCCGCATAGAGGAGGAAGCGTTTTCTATTTTTTCCTTTACCATATGCACCGCTTCTTCAATACCGCGCAAACGATCTTGAACGCTGTCTATCACTTGCCCCACATCACGCAAAATTTTGATGCAGTAGTAAAGCAACCAGCAAGAAAAGACAGTCAGCCACAACGCGCAAAGCGCGAGGACAATAAACAATAAATCTTTGCTTGTTTCCAACATAGTTCCTCCTTTTAAATTTAATTTTTTATATATCTCAATTATACCACATAAGTAAACCCTCTACCACCTCCACCAGAATTATCTCACCTGCGCCTTATACGTATGGACGACTTTTGCAATCAATTCTTTGTGTGTCGCATCAGCTTCTTCCGCGGTGAGCGTGCGTTCATTTGATTGATACAAAATATGAAACGCAAGGCTTTTCTTGCCCGCACCCACATGCTCTCCATGATAACTATCAAAAAGCTCAACATTTTTAACAAGCACATGCGCATGCGAAAGCGTCTCTTGCACATCCGCATATTGAACCGATTGGTCCATTACCAATGCCACATCGCGCGTCACAGCGGGGAACGGCGATGGAACATGGTATGATTTTACGCGGAGGTTTGTTTTTGCAACCAGAGACAGATCAATTTCCGCCGCAACCGTTTCATGGTTGATGCCAAACAACCCCTGTGCGTGTCGCCCTAGAACGGCACAATACCCTACTTTTTTCTCCGCGCACCAAATATCAACCGCCGCGCCGGCACGCCACCAACGCGCTCCCTCCTGCGCTTTTTTAAATTTCAAATCATACCCTGCCGCACCAAACACACTCTCTAAACTGTCGCGCACATAGGCAAAAGCATGAGTTTCATTTTTGTCGCTATACACACAGCCAAAATGCAAAGGCTGATACGGCAAACGGCCGCCTGTGCCGTCATCAACCCCTTGTTTCAAATACTCTGGAAGAAATACCGGCGCAACCTCAAACAAAGCCACACGGCCGGATCCATGCTGATTTTTTTCAACTGCCTCAAGCAAATTAGCCGCGATCGTTGTGGCCACATAGGGCCGCTCCTCGGAAAGAGGACGCGACAACATAAGATGTTTTTCCGGTTTCAATCCGAGTGCAATAAGCGCGGAAGCGCGCACAAAAGCATAGGTAACTGCCTCATGAAATTTGTTGTCATACGCCATGCGCGTTTTGAGCACCCGCGCGAGCGTGTGCAAGGGAGCAGGGGCAGGCGCTAACATTTGTGTTTTTGGCAATGCCGCTTTGATGTGTTCATACCCATATATGCGCACGATTTCTTCTGTCAAATCTTCCGGCACATTTACGTCGCGCATACGAAAACTTGGCACGGTAATTCGCAAACTTTTGCTCCGTATCTGACCGTGCGGACGCGTGCCGTGCACGCGCACCACAAAACCCAATCGTTCAAGAATTTGCCGCGCGTCTTTTAATGGAATCTTTATGCCCAACTTTTTCTGCAATACCGCTTCGTCAAGCGCGATAACAAGCGATTTTGCTTTTTTTGAATACGAATCCGCCACAATGCTTGCAATTTCAGCACTGGGGAATAAACGCTTGTACAGTTCCACCGCGCGGCACAAACCCCACTCGGCCTGTGTGGGATCTAAACTTTTTTCAAATCGCGCCGAACTTTCTGTGCGCAACGAGAGAGTGTTGGAGGTGCGTCGTATGGAGCGCGCGTTAAAATTGGCAGACTCAAGAATTATGGTATGTGTCGTATCCGCGACCGCGCTCAAATCCCCTCCCATAACACCAGCAATCGCAACCGCACGCGTTTTGTTCGCAATCAAAAGCATTTTGTCATGCAAAGTATGTTTATGCCCGTCAAGCGTAGTAAATTCTTCTCCTTGCTTGGCGGGACGCACCACAATTTCAACCGTACCGCGCGCATCTTTGATGGCGTCATAATCAAACGCGTGCATAGGCTGGCCGATTTCCAACATTACATAATTGGTCACATCAACTATTGCATTGATAGGCCGCACGCCGGAAGCATGCAAACGCTCTTGCATCCATGCGGGCGAAGGTACTACCTTCACGCCCTTGAGCGCAACTGCCGTATATCGCGGACATGCTATTGTATCCTGCACGGACACGTGCAAAGTAATTCCCTTTCCTTTTTTTATTGCCGGCGGTACTTTGAACGCGAGAGGAGCCTTAAACAACGCACTCACTTCGCGCGCAATCCCTGTGTATCCCCACAAATCAGGTCTGTTGGAAAGCGACTTATTATCAATCTCCAAAATCGCACTCTGCCCGAGCCCCAACACTTCTGTGAGCGGTGTGCCGGCACGCGCGGAAATATCTGAAATATCCAAAATTTCTTTTTCGTTTTTCAAAGGAAACCGTTCACCCAAACCGATTTCCGTGGACGCGCAAATCATACCCTCGCTTGCAACACCGCGAATGGTTGCGGGCGCGAGCTCCACTAACTCGCCTTCTCCATGCCAACGTACGCGCGCACCCACGCACGCAACCGCCACTCTCTGTCCAACACGTAAGTTTGATCCGCCGCATACAATAGTAAGTAGACTCTTGCCACCCGTGTCCACCTGTGTCACGCTCAAACGATCCGCGTTTGGATGCGGCTCTATTTTTTTGATAACACCAACCACAATGTTTTCCAAATCCGCCCCTTCTTGCCGTATTCCTTCCACCTCCACGGTAGACAAAGAAAGCCGCTTGGCGACATCTTCTACGCGCACGCGTGCCGGCAAGCGAACCAATTCTTTAAGCCATGAATATGATAGTAACATACACGTCAACTAAAACTGTTTAAGAAATTGCATATCGGCGCTCAAAAAAAGCCTGACGTCGTTAATGCCGTATTTAAGCATCGCAAGGCGCGTGAGCCCAAAACCAAAAGCGAGCCCGCTTACTTGTTTTGGATCAAGACCTCCCTCTTTCAATACATGAGGATGAATAAGCCCCGCGCCAAAAATCTCAAGCCACCCTGTTTGTTTGCAAAGCGTGCATCCGTGACTCGCACAAAACGCGCACGTAACTTCTCCGCTCACCCCCGGCTCCACAAACGGATAATATTTAGGGCGTAACCGCACCTGTGTATCTTCCCCATACAAATGCCGGGCAACCGCGTCCAAAATTCCTTTCAAATGCGCGAATGAAATATCTTCCCCTACCACAAACCCTTCCAGCTGATGAAATGTGTGTTCATGCCGCGCGTCCGTGGCCTCATTTCTGAAACAACGACCGGAATACAAAGCATTGCACGCGCCAAACTCGCGCATGATGCGCACTTGCATGGAAGACGTGTGCGTGCGCATGAGCCATGTAGGATGATCTTTGATATACAGCGTGTCTTGCATGTCGCGCGCGGGATGATCCGGCGCAATGTTCAATGCTGAAAAATTATAGAAATCAGACTCAAGCTCGGGACCATCAATGATTCTAAACCCCATGACGGCAAAAAAATCTTCCAACTCATATTGAATTTGCGTGGTCGGGTGCAGTGTCCCGCTCTCACGGCGCGGCACATAGCTTTCCGTAACATCAAACGTATCCTCGGCCTCCGCACGGGCAAGCAGTGCCTCGCGGCGCTCCAAAATTTGCGCCTCAATATCTTGTTTTATTTCATTGGCAAGCGCACCCAAACGCGGCCGCTCCTCTGCAGGAACGTCTTTTAAATTTTTCAAAATCGCGGTGATCTCGCCGGCCGCGCGCCCCATATATTTTATTTCAACCGCCTCAAGCGCGTTTGCATCCTTTGCTCCTGCAATTTCTTTATGTGCTTTTTCTTGCAATGCTTTTAATGAATGTTCCATAGTGGGGCACCCTTAAAATAATCGCTTAAAAAATCCGGAAAACGCGCCGCGCATGACGCTCAAATCATTAAAGGTAACCACCAAAACCAAAAGAATAAGCAGTGTAAACCCTATTGCGTGCACCGTGCGCTCAATATTTTTATCAACCGGCTTGCCACGGCGAAACATCTCAATAATAACAAACAGCACTCTGCCGCCGTCCAACGCGGGAAAAGGAATAATATTTAAAATAGCCAAATTGATGGAAAGTATGGCCATAAACTGTAAAAGATATACAAACCCCATACGCGCGACCTTGCCGGTCAAAACCGCAATGCCAACAGGCCCTGTTACTCCCTCGGCAATCTTCTGTCCTTGAAATAATCCTGTAATGAGCTGGCCGAAACCTTTTAATGTTTCCCACGTAAGCACGCCGGCAGACCGAAAACCTTCCACCACCGCCCAAGGCGGCGAATACGACACCAAACCGGTCTCTGCGAGTGCTACTCCTATACCGCCTTTTCCTGTTTGCGGAAGCGTGATGGGCGTGATTTGTTTATCAAACGCTGTGCCGTTTCGTTCTATACGAAAGCTGACGGGCGTACCCGCGCGTGTGTTGATATAATGCTGTAAATCTATGAGATGAATTTGCAACTGGTCGTCAACGCCTTTTACAATATCTCCCTCAATAATCCCCGCCTCTGCCGCCGGCGTACCGGAGAGTACGGACACAATGCCTACGTGGGCGCCCGTAACACGCGCATGCGCACGAGCAGGTTCAACGTCCATGGGAATCCCGCGCATAAAACCAAACGACAGCAACACGGCCGCCAACAGCAAGTTCATGAGAACTCCTGCAGAAAGCACCAACAAACGAATCCATGCTTTTTGTTGGCGGAAACCATCTTTTTCATCCGCAAATTCTCCATTTTCCCCCTTGAGAGAAACAAATCCGCCAAGCGGAAGCCAATTTAATGAATATACCGTATTGCCGGAGTCAACATAGTTATATCCCTGCCCCACAAGCGGCTTGGCACCCCAAATGATGCGCCATTTTTTTTTGCCATGATCATGAATACGCTGAATCCCCACAAAACGAGGCGGAAAACCGAACCCGAATTCTTCCACGCGCACGCCGGCGCGTTTGGCAACAATAAAATGCCCAAATTCATGGGCAAGCACCAGTACCGCCAATACCGCGATAAAAATAATTACGGTGAACATATTGAGTTAATTTCCTTTAGTATACGCCCAAAATTTTGCACCGTCAAACGCGGTTACTTACAACACCGCGACATGATGCGCCTCTATCTGCTCCCCCAAAAACCGAGAGCTCAAACGGGAGAAACGCTCCGGATCATCGGTCGTCAAAAACATCCGTTTGGGAGTTTCACTCTTACTCCGGCACAGCGCGGCGATATCCGGATGGCGTTCAAAGTAATTTTTAAAAGAAAGTGCTATGGCATGATTGTCTATAACCTTTACTTTTTTCCCCATGATGGCGGAAAAATGATCATACAAAAGCGGATAATGCGTGCATGCCAAAAGAAGCGTATCAATATTTTTTTGTTTGAGTTCGCGCACGTAATGCCGCATGATGCGTTTGGTTTCCGGCCGGTCAATCCATCCTTCTTCCGTGAGCGGCACCAACAAAGGACAGCTCGCGGAAAAGATTTCCATGTGCGCCAGATCGGGTCGCACCATGACCCTACGTTTTTCAAATTCACGCGTAACCGCTCCGGATGAAATAGTGCCGCGCGTGCCCACAACACCAATCCTACCGGTCTTTGTGGTTTGCAAGGCGGTTTCCACCAACGGAATCAACACACCCAAAATACGCCGATCTGGAAAATGCTGAGGAAGCCACTCTTGCTGGAGCCTGCGCAACGCAAGCGATGAAGCGGTGTTGCATGCCAAAACAACCAATTGCGCCCCACTATTGAACAAATACTCAACCTCTTGGCGCGTATATTCATACACGGTTTCCGGACTGCGGTTGCCGTACGGCGCTCGCGCGTTATCGCCGATGTACACATAATCGTATTCCGGCAATTCTTTAAGAAACCAATGCAACACCGTGAGCCCCCCAATGCCCGAATCAAAGACGCCAATCATACGCGTTTGTTTACTTCTTTAATAAATTCCTCGCCTCGCTTGAACTCATTGATCACCGGAAGCCATGTGAGCCCGGGAGAAAGCAAAACCACGTCACCTTTGCGCGCCACGGCGCATGCTTTTTCCACCGCTTCCTGAATATCCGCCACGGCGTGGCCCTCCGGCAAATCTTTATTGGCGTTGCCGGGAAACAAAATGACCTCGCGCGCGCGTTCTCTAATGGCGTGTGCAAGCTCTGTCAAATCCGAGCCCTTAGTGTTGCCACCTGTAATGAGTATGATTTTACGCGCGGGAAACGAGCGTAAACAGGCAATTGCCGCCTCGGGCGAGGTGGATGTGCAGTCGTTATACCACGCTATGCCGTTGCCCTTTGCAATCAACTCCAAACGATTAGGCACTCCTTTGAACGACGCAATCACCTTTTTCATGGAAGCCGGTTTTATTCCGTATGCGCGCGACGCGCACAATGCCGCCAAGATATTCGCCTGATTATGCGCGCCCAAAAGCTTCATGACGGAAACAGGTGCAATCTTTTTTGAGACGCCTCGCGCGCGCAGAACAAACCATTTATTTTCTATGCACGCACCGTCCGGAACTTTTTTCTTCAATGAAAAAAACAGTACACGCCCGCGCGCGCGCTCCGCACATTCATGAACACGCGTGTCGTCCGCGTTCAATACAACCGTATCAGTCTCGTGCTGATGCAAAAATATCTGTTCTTTATCGCGGACATACTCATCAAAATCCTTATACTTATTCAAATGATCCGGATACAAATTTGTGATGACACTCACCTGCGGGCTCTTTTTGAAATCCTTAAAATTATGGAGCATAAAACTTGAGAGCTCCAACACCACAGGAGGGTGTTTTTTAATCAATTCATCCCCGCGCGTGCCAACAAACCACAACAACGGAGACTCGCCCACATTGCCACCTATGCGCGCATGCGCGTGCTCCGCGCGGATCATCTCGTAGATCAAATGAGTAGTGGTGGTTTTGCCGCGCGTGCCGGTAATCCCCACCACTTGCTCAACCCCGTATATCCGCAAAAAAAGCGTAATATCGTTTTCAATCGGAATCCCGTTTTGCCGCGCAAATGATAAAAAAGGAGAATTCCACGGCACGTCCGGATTACGCACCACCATATCCGCTTTTTCAAAATCTTCTTTTTTGTGCCCGCCCAAATGCCATACCACTTCAGTCTGCACCTTGCTTGGCGGCAGACTCTTGTGCCACACGCGCACCTGTGCAATCTGCTCCTTGAGATCTTTCTCTGATTTGATATCGGTGACAATGACACGCTTTGCACGCCCCAACAAAAAACGCACCGCGCCAACTCCGCTCCCTTTTTGGTACGTGCCGAGTCCCATTACCGTAACCGTTTTTTCCCGAAAATCAAACATACTGCTCTACAAAAAATTACTCTTTATTTGCAAAATCGGAAATATACTGGCGCAATTTTACGCCTGCAAGCTCAAGCATTCTGCGCGAGGCTATAAATGCATCCACCTCTTTGTATTTATCACTCTCATAAATCACTTCCACAATGCCATTTTGTATCATGGTTTTGGTGCATTCATTACAGGGGAAAAGTGTACAATATGTTTTGCATCCATGCGTGGATTTGTTTGCGTTATACACCGCATTTTCCTCCGCGTGGCACACGTAGGCGTATTTGGTATCCAAAAATGCGCCAGTGCGCTCCCATGGCAATTCGGCGCTGTCTATGCCGCGCGGAAAACCGTTGTATCCCAACCCCACCACCACATTTTGAGCATCCACCACCACCGCTCCGGCTAGTGTGGACGGATCTTTGGAGCGTTCGGAAATCACATGCGCCATGCGCATAAAACATTCATCCCATGAAATATTATTTTCTCGCGGTTGTTGCATAAAAAAATGTTAAAAATAATTATTGTTGAATCAGTGCGGAAAGTTCTTTCACTTTTTCTTGCGTAAGCTCCGCGGAGCCGGATTCCAAATTCAGCCGCACCAGCGGTTCTGTGTTGCTCACACGCACATTAAACCACCACGTAGGGTACTCCACACTCAACCCGTCAAGCGTGATTCGTTTGCCGCCGTGATACCGCTCTGTGAGGCGTGCCAATACCGCCACACGATCCGCAACTTTAAAATTAATCTCGCCGGATTCATGATATTTCCGCCACGGGCGTACCAACTCTTCCAACGTGCCCTCGTGTGCGGACATGTCTTGCAAAACCTTCAAAATCATAATCACCGGAGTTTCAAACGCGCCGTATTTGGTGGTTAAGAAAAAATGCCCCGACGACTCGCCGGAATACAAAGCGCCTGTTTTAATCATCTCCGTTTTAGCAAGAGAATGCCCCACGCGCATCAGCAAGGGTTTACCCCCCGCTGATTTGATTAAATCCTCGGTAATTCTTCCCGGCCGCACGTCATATCCTACTAAGGCGCCGGGGTTATCTCGCAAAAAAATCTGTGCAAACCAACCGCGCATAATCGCCGGTGAAATTGTCCGCCCCGTATTATCTACAAAAAATATTCGGTCGCCGTCGCCGTCGGTGGCAATGCCCATGTCCGCGCCTTCCGCCACCACGCACTTTTTCAAATCCACCATGTTTTCATCTTTGAGCGGATCAGCTTCATGCGCGGGAAACGTGCCGTCAAGTTCAAAATTCATGCGCACGAGCGTGCACGGCAAATGCTTAAATAATTCCTCCACAGAAAGAGCACCCATGCCGCTTGCGGAATCCACCACTACTTTGAACGGTTTTATTTTTGATGCGCCCGCGTAGGCGAGTGAAAAATTCACCTCATCTACCACTGGGTTGGTGTGCGGCGTTACCGTGCCTTTGCGCGTGCTTGCAGGGAAATCACCTTTGATCACCGCGTCCCGCAATGCTTCCATGCCTGTTCCCGCGCCAACCGGTAGCGCGCGTTCACGCGTGAGCTTGAATCCATTAAACTTTGCCGGATTGTGAGACGCGGATACTTGCACACCGCCATCAAACCCATAGGAGGAGATGGCGAAATAAAAAGTGGGAGTGGAAACAAGCCCCAAATCCACCACGTCAACTCCTTGCGCGGTAATGCCTTCAATCAATGCCGCGTTAAGCTCCGGCGAAGAAACGCGCATATCACGCCCCACCCCTATTGTCACCTTTTCTCGCCCCAATTCTCTCTTGCGCATCTCCGCAAACGCCCGTCCAATGGCATTGGCAACCTCTTTATCTATCTTATCCGGATACACATCGCGCACGTCGTATGCCTTAAAAATTGTTGAGTCAATCATATATATGTTAAAAATAAAGCTTTCTATCTTAAGCCGTAAATGTATCTTAACAAATGACCCGCGTTTCGGCAAACAGGACCCTCGCTACAGCATTGCTTTTTAATATCATTCAATTGCTGTCCCGCCCAATTGCTTTACTTCCCTCTTTAAAAACGTTATACTATACCCATGTTTAATTTACTTACGTTTAATAATTTCCTATGACAACTACATGGATAGTTTTAGGTGTTATCGTGCTTCTTGCGCTCTGGCTCATCGCCACTTTTAACTCGCTCATCAAATGGAAAAATCGGGTTGAGGAATCATGGGCGGACATTGACGTCCAACTCAAACGCCGCTATGACCTCATCCCCAATTTGGTGGAAACCGTCAAAGGTTACGCGACACATGAGAAAGAATTGTTTGAAAAAGTTACCGCGGCGCGTTCTGCCGCCATGGGTGCCGGATCTCTGGCGGACAAATCCGCAAAAGAAAACATGCTGTCCGACACGCTGAAATCATTGTTCGCGGTCGTGGAAAATTACCCCAACCTCAAAGCCTCTGAAAATTTTGGCAAATTGCAAGACGAACTTGCCGACACGGAAAACAAAATCCAAGCCGCGCGCCGTTTTTACAACGGCAACGTGCGCGACTTCAACACCATGTTGCAAACCTTCCCCACCAACATCATCGGATCCGCATTGGGTTTCAAAGCGCGAGAATTTTTTGAAACCAATGGCGCGGAGAGGGAGAATGTGCAAGTGAAATTTTAAATATATGCATCAATCCATGCCTGAACATGACAATGCATTCATTTATGTTGAAGACCCGCGTACCGGTCAGGAGATGCCTTTCCCAAAAAAAAATGTCAAACATCTTAAACCGGAATTAACTCCGGAGACAACACACACCATAGATACGCACGACACGGAAAATCAGTGGGCTGGGAACCAAACTGGCGAAACAGAAAACAAAGGTGTTAAAATTCCAAAAAAACCAACTCTTGAAGAGATTGATATAGAGCTCACAAAATAAAACAAAAAAATTATCAAATAAACAGATGTACTCGCAAATTGACTCAAACAAGCACAAATCCATAGCGCTCATCGCAATTTTTGCCGCGTTTCTTATCGCGCTGGGGTTTGCGTACGACTATGCGTACGGTAGCGGCGGGCTGGGGGGCGTGTTTTTTGCGATTATTATTTCTATTTTCATGACCGGTATCAGTTACTTTGCGGGGGATAAAGTTGCCCTTGCCTCAAGCGGCGCGCGAGCAATCACCAAAGAAGAAAACGCGTATTTGTATAACATGGTGGAAAATCTTTGTATTACCGCCGGCATCCCCATGCCCAAGGTGCATATCATTCCGGAAAACGCCATTAACGCGTTTGCCACAGGGCGCGACCCAAGCCACGCATCCATAGCGGTTACCGAGGGCGCGCTCCAAAAACTTGAAAATGAAGAATTGGAAGGAGTTTTGGCGCACGAACTTTCGCATATCAAAAATTTTGATACGCGTTTTTTAATGCTTGTGATTGTTCTTGTTGGCGCGGTGGGACTTCTTGCAGACATGTTTTGGCGCGCGCGATTCTTTGGATTTGGCGGCGGGCGCAGAAGCAATAACCGCGAAGACAACAACGGAATTTTTATGATTGTTGGGTTAGCCTTCATAATACTATCACCGCTCATAGCGCAACTCATCAGATTTGCCATTTCAAGACGCAGAGAATTTTTAGCGGATTCATCAGGAGCTCTTTTGACCCGCTATCCGGAAGGCTTGGCGCGCGCTCTTGAAAAAATAGGCCTTGATAAAACACCAATGACGCATGCAAATTCCACCACTGCTTCGCTCTATTTTTCAAACCCATTCAGTGGTAAAAATTTTATCGCGCTATTTTCTACACACCCTGCGCTTGAAGCAAGAATCAAGTCATTGCGTGAAATGATTTAACCATATGGACAACGATATTTTTGATCTCCTATCTGAACACCTCAAACAATCTATTTCAATGTCTCTTAAAATAGCTGAAGAAATGGGCGCTCCGTCTGCTTCTCCTGCCCATTTGTGGTACACACTCGCTTTAGAACGCGGATCAGTGGCATCGGAAATTTTACGTAAAACAGGAATTGACACAAAAAAAATCCTTGCAACTCTACGAGCAGAAAACTCGCTCGGCTCCGGAGGAGTCTCATTTTTGCGCCGCAAAATGAAAAAACCCATACGTCTATCCGACGAAATGATTACCCTGCTTACAAAAAGTCTTATCATCGCGGCAGAATATCATCACACCTTTGTGGGAACTGAACACGCGGTGCTTGCGCTTGCGGAAAACACCGACGCTCTTAACAAAAAAATCATCAAAAAACATGCTATTGATACAAAGACCATAACAGAATACGCCATGAATGTCTTGCATAGCAACACCAAATTCCCTGAAATCGTATCACTGATTGTACCGCCGCACGAAGAAAAAAATAGTCAAAATAATGTGAAAACAAAAGAAAAAGAAAACACAAAAATAACAAAAAAGAAAACACCCGCCCTTGACTTTTTTACGATGGATCTCACTACCGCGCGCGCGCAAAAAACTATTGACCCTGTTATTGGACGTGCCGAAGAAATTGATCGCCTCATTACCATCCTTTGCAGACGAACAAAAAACAACCCTGTTCTTCTTGGCGATCCGGGCGTTGGCAAAACCGCCATAGCGGAGGGGCTCGCAAAAAAAATAGCAGAAGGCAATGTACCGGAGGAGCTTCAAAACAAACGAATACTCAGTCTTGATATGGGGCTTCTTATAGCAGGCACGACCTATCGTGGAGAATTTGAAGCACGGCTCAAACAAGTTGTTGAAGAAATCAAAAATGATCCTCATATTATCGTGTTCATTGATGAATTGCACACCATTGTTGGCGCTGGCTCAAACAGCGGCTCATTAGATGCGGCAAACATGCTCAAGCCGGCACTTGCGCGCGGATATTTGCGCTGTATCGGCGCCACCACCAGTGAAGAGTACAAAAAACATATTGAAAGCGACCCGGCACTTGAGCGCCGGTTTCAGCCTATTGTGGTAAAAGAACCGAACACAGAAGAAACACTTGCCATTTTAAGAGGCATAGCGCCACTTTATGAGACATTTCATAATGTGCTTTTTACGGAACAGACGCTCAACGCGGCGGTAGAACTCGCTGATAGTTTTCTTACCGATAAATTTTTTCCGGACAAAGCAATTGATCTGCTTGATGAAGCGGCAACAAAAAAACATCTTTCAAAAAATCCTAATCCTGTATTTACGCGTATTAAAAAGATCGACGCGCAATTGGAGAAAGCGCAGGATCTCAAAAGACGCGCAATTGAAAAAGAATTATTCAAAGAAGCTCTGGAAATTAAAGCAAGCGAAAAGGAGCTGGAACAGATTCGCGCTGAACTCCTCGCGCTCGCTTCACAAAAAAAATCCCGCACAGCAAGACTCATCATCACTCCAAATGATATCGCCAATGTCATCTCTCGCATAACTGGATTTTCCGTTTCAAGCGCCTCCATTGAAGCGTCTTCCATGGCACAACGCAAAAAACTTCTCTTACAACGCATTATAGGGCAGGACGAAACTATAGACACCATACTCACCGCGCTTGAACGCTCGCGACTTGGACTCCATGATCCAAGCCGACCGATTGCTTCTTTTATCATGGTAGGACCATCCGGCGTAGGCAAAACAGAGCTCGCCAAACAACTCGCGGAAACAATTTTTCACAACCGACAATCTTTTGTACGCATTGACATGTCTGAATTCGCAGAAGGTTTCCATGTGTCAAAACTCATCGGATCCCCGGCAGGCTATGTTGGCTACAAAGAAAGCAACACATTTACGGACCGCATTAAACGCCACCCTCACTCAATAATATTATTTGACGAAATAGACAAAGCGCACACGGACGTCTTCAATCTTTTTTTACAAATTCTTGATGAAGGTTTTCTAACAGACGCGGTGGGCAAAAAAATCAATTTCCGCAATACTATCATTCTTATGACCACCACTGTTGGCGCGGAAAATTTTAAAGCGCCAAAACTCGGATTCCAATCCGCAGATTCCGGAACTCTTTCAAGCGAGCGCGTCCGCGCCTCAATTATCAACGAATTAAAAACCCGTTTCCATACGGAGTTTCTTAATCGCGTCAACAATATACTCATAATGAAACCGCTTTCTTCACGCGACATAGAACGCATTGTGGAGTTAGAAATTGATGCAGTGCGTGGACGACTCAAAAAAAGAGGCGTTAGTTTGCTCGTAGATGATTCTGTTGTTTCACATATTAGCAAAGAAGTGCAAGCGCGCGATCAAGGCGCACGAGCGGTGCGAGCGGTTGTTGAAGAACTTATTGTCACGCCTATGATTTCAACGTTAGCGGAAAAGAAAAAACAAAAAAAATTGACGGTTACCATGCTCAAAGAAAAAATAATTTTTGAAGATTAAATATGGCTGATGCCGAGCAGTCAAATGATTTTTTAAAGGAAAGCGCTCAAGCACACGCCCTGAACGCCGCTCGTGAGCGCGCGCGCATAGTAGGTAACACTCATATGCGCGGATCGAAAAATTTATCGTCAAAAAAAAACGCAAAACCGCAACGGAACCACCCACCAACACCTAATCCAAATTACGATACAGACACAAGCGAAGAAAACACGAATGAAAATAATCGGCAAACGCAAATATACCTTCTCAAACGACGCGGAATTGAACTCAAAAAAGCAGCCGATAAGGATAAGACAGCAGCTGAATCAATGACCATTTCCAATCAATGGATAGATCTCATCGCGAGCGGCATAATTGAAATAGGAAAAGCAACATTGAAGATTCTCATCGGTTTTCTCATCTTGCCCGCCGGGTTTATAATGAAAACAGTAAAATTCTTTTTTGACAGACAAGTCAGCGCGCTCAAGGAAAGCAGTCAGAAAAAAAATGCACAAGGAGAAAAATTACTCGCCCAAGCCGCCAAACTTGAAGGCAAAAAAAATCCGTTCAAGCGAGCAACGCAAGCGGTTGCGGAACCCATCAAAAATTACATAGCGGAACTTTTATCTGAATTTTTTCCTCTTGGTTTTTCTCCACTTGCTTTGTTTGAATCCGCCCAAGAAAAACAAAAAGCCATATATAAAATACTACTTCGAGCAGCGTTTTTTTTCATGGCTCTCGCCGTATCTTTATTGATTCTAGCAGTAGTATTTTTATTACTGCTTGAAATCCAGTGCAATCTTTTGTTGCTTTGCAAAATTGCTACGGATGTATTTCAATTGAAAGCCTTAGAGATCATGTTAAAAGCGGTTCAATAACAATCTATCTTATTTCCTTTAATTTAAAATTTATGGATAAAAAGAAAATCGCTCTTGCTATAGTTTTTGTATTGATAACAATTCTTTTGGGATGGGGTCTTTACTATTTTTTCTTTAAAACAGCTCCCTCCACTACTCCGGGACAGATTACCCAATCCGCTCAACAAGGCGGAGCAGGAGCTCTTCCAACCGCTGAAACAGGAGTGCCTCCGGGACAAACCGTCGGTGAAGTTGCAACATCTCAAGCAGAACATCTGCCAAAAGCGTCACCAGTGGCGCAAGGAGGAATTACCCAAACAACCGCGGTTACTCAAAATCCAATTCTCGCGCCTCATCTGGCAGGACAAAATATCGCGTTTTATGATCGATCCGAAGGAAAATTTTACAGACTTGATCAAAACGGAAATATCAACACTCTTTCAAATCAACAATTTTATAATGTACAAAACATAACATGGTCGCCAGGCAACGATAAGGCGGTGATCCAATACCCCGACGGTTCAAAAATTTCATATGATTTTAACACCCAAAAACAATCAACATTGCCAAAACATTGGCAAGATTTTTCATTCAACTCAAACGGCACGGCGATCGCGGCAAAAAGTTTGGGCACAGAACCGGAAAATCGATGGCTCGTGACGTCAAATCCGGACGGAACCAATGCGCAAGGATTGATCCCGCTTGGAGACAACGCGGATAAAGTACAGGTTACTTGGTCACCTAATAATCAGATCGTCGGATTTTCAGCCACAGGAGACGCGCGCGGGTTCGCCTCAAAAGAAATATTACCCCTTGGACTTCATAATGAAAATTTCAAAGCAATTATAGTTCCCGGTCTTGATTTTCATCCTCTATGGTCTAAAACCGGCGACCAGCTTCTTTTTAGCACCTATAACCCTGATTCATCCTACAAACCGGAATTATGGATTGTTAACGCGAACGGAGACGCGATAGGTTCAAACAGACAGCCAATAAAAATCAACACATGGGCGGAAAAATGCGCGTTCGCGGACAATACAACGATTTATTGCGCAGTCCCCAATAATCTGCCGGAAGGTGCTGGTTTTGAACCTGATGTGGCAAATGACTCGGCAGACACGATTTATAAAATTGACACACAAACAGGTGCAAAAAGCACTATCGCCGTTCCTGAACAGGATTACACTATTAATTCAATGGTAGTTTCACCGCAAAAAGACGCACTCTACTTTACTGACACAGCGAGCGGGCTCTTGCACAAAATAAAATTAAAGTAACTCCTATGAGACAAGGAGGAAAAAATCTCATGTTGTTCATCCTACTCATAAGCGCGAGCGGTATCTTATGGGTATGGCGCACACAACAAAACAATGAACGCGCGCGCTGGATGCCAGCCAAAGAAATGCAAAACGTCCCCATTGTTTCATTGACAGAGCCTTCAATTTTGGTTTCTGACCCAACACAAGGCGCTCAAACCCATCCCCTTACAATTGTTGAATTCGCGGATTTCCGATGTCCGCATTGCGCAGAAACGGCACAGAATCTCCAAAAACTTATGGCGGACAATCCGGGAAAAATACGGCTCGTGTGGAAAGATTTCCCCATTATACCGCCGCGTGAGGCAAGTATTAAAGCGCACCAAGCGGCACGATGCGCCCAAATGCAAGGAAAATTTTGGGAATATCATGATGATTTGTTTGCCCACCAGAATACGATTGCCGAGGCTCAATTGCTCGCTTCAGCGATAACTATAGGATTGAACGTGGATCAATTTCAAACATGCATTGCCAACGCCACCGCCAAGCCGCTTGTTGAACGCTCGTCTGCCGAAGGGCAAAATCTGGGCGTTGATGGCACGCCGACTATATTTGTGAATGGTAAAAAATGGGATGGTTCGGTAGCTGATATCATAAACTATATCAAATAATTTTCAATTCATTTTGTGAGTAACTTTTTTTGAAAATCGTACAATCTTTATGCAAAAAAAAATATCCCTTTTCTACCGCATTTTCATCTGTAGTTTGTTCATAACGGGAAGCGCTGTTCCGTTTCAGGTATTGGCAATAAGCGACGCGGGCGGACCAAAAACATGCTCTCAAATCAATCTTCAGTGCACACTGCCGGATGGGGGGCCTACGGTTCAATTTGTGAATTACTCGTTGTGCAATACGCTCGCTGTAATTGACATACAAAAACAAATGGGCGACGGGATCACCTGTATACAGACGCCCGTAAAATCAAAAGATCTCTCCGGCGACTGCACTTGCCCCTCAATAACTACGCGCACCATGGTAAAGGCGGACTGCGACGCGCTGTCCACTTATTTAATCAAGACAAAAAAAATATCCGAACAATGCACATGGAAAGTTCCCGCAGGATACAACGCTGACAGCACAAAAAAAATTGAATGGAAGCCGCTTGCGCCCAGCCTTTCCATTAACATCCCCACTCTCAAGCCATTTACCACGGAAGGAATGGAAAAACCGGACGCGGAAGGCAATGTCTTTATTCCTTTCATAGGGCAGTACGCGGCGGGCGTGTATAAATATCTGCTCCTTATCGCGGGCATAATCGCCGCGGTGCGCATCTTTGCCGGAGGATTTAATTATATTACTGCAGGAGGAGACTCACAAAAAATTGAAGAAGCAAAATCAGGCATAGGACATGCGATTATTGGCTTGGTGCTCGTTTTGGGATCGTATCTTCTACTCTATACCATCAATCCTGACTTGGTACAATTCAAATCATTAAAAATAAAAGTGATTGAAACCGTGGAATTAACAGGTGGAGATACGGGACCTGATGGAGGGACAGGAAAATTAAACAGTGGAAAAATTGACATCAATATACCAAAAACACTTGGAATTAATTGCCCGGGAGGCGGAGAAGATTTTGCTGCAATTGCAAAAAGTTTCCAAGGCAAAGTTACCTATGTACTTGGTGGTAAAGGAGCCATAACAGACAATACCATGCACATGGATTGCTCCAGATTTGTAAGTTATGTATATAATTGCGCCGGATTTAGACTCAATACATGGACAGCAAACTTATTCACCAACAACAAGGCTGAAGTAATCAGTTCATATACAGCAGGGAATCCGCCCGCCGTTAATGGCACACAACTTAAAAGTGGCGATTTAGTTGGTTGGAAACAAGGGGCAAATGGAGAAAAATTTGGACATGTCATGATGTACTTGAACGGAGACCAATTTATCCACAACTCATCAATGCAAAACGGAAAAGATTCCGGCAAAGGGGTAAAAACATTTCAATCAAATTCATCACTCACCAAACGATTCAGATATGTGGTACGAAAAGAAAAAATAATTAATGAAGTGGGTCCAGTCAAATAATATCTTTCTGTGATATGTCTCAAGTTGTCCACCTCTTTACTTGCTCCAACTGCGACGCGCAATTCCAGAAATGGGTTGGGCGCTGTCTTGAGTGCGGCCAATGGGGCACGGTTGCGGAAAGTTTGGCGCGGGCGGCAGGCTCATCTGATACGCGGGCGGCAGAGCCATTTGACGCGCGCAAACTGCTTTCTTTGAACGCGGAAAATACGAATACGCACGTCGCGATGGGGCGGCGCAAAACGCATCTGGCTGATTTTGATCGTTTGCTTGGCGGTGGAATCGTTGCCGGCTCTCTCACGCTTCTTGGCGGAGAGCCGGGTATTGGCAAATCAACACTTGTCCTGCAATTATTGCATGGCATTACTTCACATGCGGAATCATCAAGCACAGTGCTTTACGCTTCTGGAGAAGAGACCATCGAACAAATTACGGCTCGCGCGAAACGGCTGGAATGTGCGTCTTCAACACTCCAATTTCTTCCAACCACGCAGATTGATGAAATTTTGAGCGCGCTTAACCACCTTCATCCCGCTCTTGTTGTTGTTGACTCAATCCAAACCATGCGCACCGCAGATACTCCGGGAGAGGTTGGCAGTGTAACGCAAATCAAAGCGCTCACCGGCAAATTGCTTGAAGCCGCAAAAAAAACAGGAGTGCCTATTTTCCTTATTGGGCATGTGACTAAAGACGGGTCGGTTGCCGGACCAAAAACCTTGGAACATTTGGTTGATACAGTGCTCTATCTTGAGGGTGACAGCGCGCACGATTTGCGCATCATCCGCGCCACCAAAAATCGTTTTGGATCCACCAACGAAACAAGTATCTTTCAAATGACGGAAAAGGGGTTGATAAGCGTTGAAAATCCGTCCGCGCTGTTTTTGACAGATCGCCCTCGAGGCACGCCAGGTTCAGTTATCACGTGCATTATTGAAGGCACCCACCCGCTTTTGGTGGAGGTACAAGCACTCGTAAACCGTACTGTGTTTGGCTATCCACAGCGCCGCGCGAGCGGATTTGAGCTCAATCGTCTGCAAGTCTTAATCGCGGTGCTTATCACGCGTGCCGGCGTGCCACTTGAAAATTATGACGTGCACCTGAATATCGTGGGCGGTATTTCTGTCAATGATTCTGCGGCCGACGCGGCGGTGGCCTTGGCTATTGCTTCCGCATTTTTTGATACAGCAGTGCCGGACCAACTTGCTGTTTTGGGAGAGGTAGGGCTTGGAGGCGAGCTGCGTTCCGTCCGAGCCATGGAAAAACGCATTGTTGAAATCAGCCGCATGGGTTTTACTTCCGCGGTCATTCCCCGCTTGCAAAAAAAGATGGCGAGCTCAATACAATTGCTGGAGAGTGCCACGATAAAAGACTCGCTCGCACGCGCAGGGCTTTTGGGAAAAAACATGACGCGTTGAGTAAGGTTTCTTCGGGGCACAGGTAAAATGCTTGAAGCATTTTCCCTCCAACTCGCGCCGTCGCGCTCCAGCACGTCCCCTCAAAACCCTTATCTCAACGCTAAAATTATTCCAAATGCGTTTCCTCCGCATCCGCAAGCCGCGCGCGGAGTTCTGGATACGCCCGCAGATCGGGCGTCTTTTTTATAAATTCTTCCGCGGCGGCGCGCACGTTCGCAATCAATTGCGTATCAGAAAAGCTTGCGAATTTTAATTCCGGAAAACCGGACTGCATAGTACCATAGACATCACCGGGTCCGCGCCACGCCAAATCCTGTTCAGCAAGTTTGAATCCGTCCACGGTGTGCACAAAAAATTCCAAACGTTCCCGCGCTTTCTCGCTCACCTCATCCGCAAACAAAAAACAAAACGACTGATGAGAACTGCGCCCCACCCGGCCGCGCAATTGATGCAATTGCGCCAGCCCAAAATGTTCCGCGCCCTCTATAACCATAATGGAAGCATTTGGCACATCAATCCCCACCTCAACAACGGTTGTGGAAACCAAAATATCATAACACCCTTCCGTAAATTCACGCCGCACGCGCTCTTTTTCAATTGATTTTAATTTCCCATGAAGCAGGCCAACGCGCGCATCCGGAAAAACCTGATCATGCAAACGTTTGTATTCTTCCATTACCGCTTTGCGTTCGTTGTACCCAAACGCGGCGGTCTGCTCCCCTAGCCCGGGCTCAATCAACGGACACACAATATACACCTGCCGTCCGGCGCGTATATGTTCTTTGATAAATTGATACGCAGCCTCGCGTTTGCCCGGCGGCACCAAACGAGAAACAATGGGCTTGCGGCCCGTGGGCAGTGTTTTGATGCTTGAAATTGCCAAATCGCCATACACTGTAAGTGCCAGAGAACGAGGAATCGGTGTTGCCGTCATGGATAAAAAATGAGGTACGATACCACGCGGATGCCCTTGTTTTTCCAAGGCATGGCGCTGGCGCACGCCAAAGCGGTGCTGTTCATCAACAATAAGCAATGCCAAATTTTTAAACGCAACAGATTTTTGCAAAAGCGCGTGCGTCCCCACTACCACACGCGCTTGTCCTTTTTCAATAAGCGCGCACACTTCGTTTTTCTTTACCGGTCGTACTCCTTCTTGATAATATTCTTGCGCGGCGGAAGTCAAAAGCGCCACCGTCATGCCGTGTTGTACTTTATATAATTCACGCAATGTTTGAAAATGCTGGCGTGCCAAAATCTCCGTTGGCGCAAGCCATGCCGCCTGAAATCCGTTCACCGCGGCGTCCAAACATGCCATGGCACCCACCACGGTCTTTCCGGAGCCCACATCCCCCTGCAAAAGCCGATTCATGGGAGTCGCGTTCGCCAAGTCGCGGACAATATCCCACGCGGCCACGCGCTGATCTTTGGTCAGCTCAAACGGCAAACGCGCCACAAAATCTTTAATGGTGTTTTGGTCAAAAAAAATCGCATGCGCGCGATCCTCCGTAGCCGCTCGACGGCGCAAACCGGATCGCAATTGGATTAAAAACAACTCTTCAAAGGCAAAGCGATATCGCGCTAGTTCAAAATGCGCAGATGTATCCGGAAAATGTATCGCGTGGAGCGAAGCGTGGAGCTGTGGCACTTTATTCGCATCGGCAATATCAAACGGCAACCAATCGCGCACCTCTGACACGCACGCCAGCGCCTTCTTAATCAAAAAACGCAAATTATGTTGAGTAATACCCGCGGTTGTAGGATATATGGGCACTAAACGCGCAGTATGCGTCAATTCACCTTGTATTTTTTCAATGGTGGGATTAGTCATCTGAACGCCAAGTGGACCGGCACGCACTATGCCCGCGACCATTACCTCCTGCCCTTGCGTTAAAATTTTGATCAAGTACGGCTGATTAAAACAAGTAATTTTTAGCCGTCCGGTTGCGTCGTTTAACAAAATTTCAGTTATCATCCCCCTGCGTTTCCAACTGCGGCGCTGCGCAACGAGCGTAATCGTACCACGGACAGAAACCGTTTCCCCTACCCGCAATTCTTTAATAGAAACAACGCGCGAGTAATCTTCATAGCGAAAAGGAAAATAAAAAATGAGATCCTTCACGGTCTCAATTCCCAATGTCTTTAGGTGCGTATTCAAAATTTTCTTCACTGTAGGCAATTCTTGTACGCGTGTGTCAAGATGCATAAATGTCTATAATTCACGCAACAAATTTTACACCAAAATTGTGTTAATCCAGCAGAGATTTCTTTACCGCCCATTTCTGAAATTCACCTGAAGGAACCCTTATAAAATCTTCTGGCGTAAGCCAACATACCTCGTGACTTTCTTCAATTCCTTTTGAGGGATCTATTTGTTTCAATCTGGCTCTATAAAAAATTCCAAGTTTATTCAATGGACATTGATCAGACTTTAAAAAAAACTGATTAGCCTTTCCAAGAAATTGCAAATCTGAAATCTCACACCCTGCCTCTTCTTCTGCTTCACGCATAACTGCAGTTTCAGGATCCTCATCGGCTTCTATACCACCGCCAGGAAGATGAAAGACTCCATTTACTTTTAAAACTAATAATCTATCTGTATCATCAAAAACTATCGCGTAGACACAGCGCCTTTCTGTGTATCCTAATTCTGGTTTTATGCCAAATTGTGGAATATCATCTGACATCTTAAATCCTCTGACGTTTTAAATTTTCTTTTCTGGTGCGCTCGGCAGGAATCGAACCTGCATCGCAAGATCCGCAATCTTGCGTCCTATCCATTGAACGACGAGCGCAAATATAATCACATTTTAAACACCCTCCACAAAACTTCTGACAACGGTTCCTCTCTCTTTTCCAAATCCTCATACACAAACTGCCGCAAAGTTTCACGGATCTCCAACGGATTTTCATCTGCTAAATGAATTGACAAAGCGGGACGCACACTGCTCTGAAATTGAATGTACAAATGCTTGGTGAGCGGCGGGTCAAAAATAATCCAAAAGCTTGTCAACGCATGGTAGGGATAAAACCGTTCATTCATCACAATGCCAAGGTCGGTAACCGCAACATCAACCATGGGCGGCTCGTTGGTATGGCTCAAAAAAATAATGACCGCAAACAATATAATGAGCAGAGCGAATAAAAAATTCGCTGTTGCAACCGCATACCCCAAAAGCGCGATTACCAGCGTCCCTGCAATGATATACCATAGAGTGCCCCGTGTGTGCAACTGATACACGGGGATAGTCCACGTATGCAGTACGCGTCCGGCCTTGGGGACACGCGGGTGTAACTCATTCTGCAATTCCTCCTCCATAGTTTTCTTTTTAGATACAAAAATTTGGTGGGTGACACAGGATTCGAACCTGTGACCTCTGTCGTGTGAGGACAGCGCTCTAACCAACTGAGCTAGACACCCCTCTCATTTTCTTTATTTTACCATACCACAACTCTGCTTATCTTGGCAAATCCCATTCTTTTATATATACTGTATTCACCATGGACGAAATACCCTCTTCATCTTTATCATCACAGGCTGTTGAGCTTAATAAGCGCCACTCACTCGCCTTTTACCTCCTGACCGCTCTCGGAGGTCTTATTGTCATCCTCGCCATCGCGCTTGGTCTGCTTCTCGCGATTCCGGTCAAATCAAAAAATCCAACAGGAGCGCTTTTGCTTATCAAACAAGTGCGAAGTCTCATTTTAAGCAACGATCGCGATATCAATGGCCAACAGGAAGATCGCATCAACATTTTGCTCTTTGGGATAGGAGGAGAAGGTCACGACGGCGCGTTTCTTACAGACACCATCATTCTTGCAAGCATCAAACCCTCTACCAAACAGCTCGCGCTCATTTCAATACCTCGCGATTTGATTGTCCCCATCCCGGGAGGCTACGGATATCGCAAAATCAACTCCGCGGATTCCTATGGAGAAGAAATTCAAAAAGGGCATGGAGCGGAATTTGCCGCCAGCGTTGTTGAACAAGTGTTTGCACTACCAATCCATTACTACGCGCGTGTTGATTTTAAAGCTTTCAAAGAAGTCATTGATCGCGTCGGCGGCGTTGAAGTGTATATTGATAGAGATTTCTCCGACTCCCTATTCCCTACCGACGATTACAAATATCGCACCGTATCTTTCAAAAAAGGATTGCAGACTCTAAACGGACAAGACGCGCTTGATTTTGCGCGCTCTCGGCACGGAAACAACAACGAGGGGTCGGACTTTGCCCGCGCGAGGCGACAACAAAAAATATTACTTGCCCTCAAAGATAAATTGCTTTCCGTCAACACTATTTTCAATCCCAATAAAATAAGCGATATCGTGGGATCATTACAACGCAACATAAGCACGGATATTGAGTGGTGGGAAACCGCGCAGTTGTACAAAATGGCAAAAAATCTTGATTATGAAAATGTGACCATGCGTGTAATCTCGGCGGAAAACAACGGACCGTTGGTTGAATCAATGCTGGGCGACGCCTTTGTTCTGCAAGCGCGCGACCAAAATTTCGGAGAACTGCGCCGCATTGTACAAAATATTTTTGACGACCATTCAGCACAGACCGAACAGCTAAAAAATACAACACAGCCCTCGGATCGCAAACCAACAGTATTCATCCAAAATGGCACGTGGGTTTTAGGACTCGCGGGAGAATACAAATCCCAGCTTGAGCGCAAAGGCATTGTAACCGGCGGTGTGGGCAACGCAATAGTGCGCAACCGCAAACAAACCGCTGTCTATGGCTCCGAGACACAGGCCAATAAATCAATCGTGGAAACATTTGAAAAATTGCTCGGCGCGCCAGTGGAAAGAATTCCAAATCCGGCGCCGGCAGAATTATTTACCGACACAACAGAATCATCTGCCGATATTATTATTATCCTTGGCGCGGACAGCGACCACCCTCTTAATCCTTAACTTCTATGGACATCAAACGACTTGATACCACGTATCCGCTTATTACAATCGTGGGGCGCACCAATGTGGGCAAATCAACCCTCTTTAATAAACTGGTGGGAGCTGAACGCGCGCTTGTCTCCAAACAATCAGGCACAACGCGCACGAGCAATTTTAGCATTTTCTGGTGGCGTGGCGCGCCATTTCGTATTGCCGATACGGGCGGGATGGATTTTGACTCCCGGGAACCGTTTACCAAAGACATCCAACACCAAATTGAAAAAGCGCTCAAAGCAAGTGAAGCCATCCTGTTTTTGGTTGATGTGCGCGAAGGCGTTTTGCCTCAAGAAAAACGCATCGCTCAAATACTTAAAAAAATCAAAAAGCCCGTTACTTTGATTATCAATAAAGCGGACAGCAAAAAATTACAAATGGAAACACAGGAGAAAGAGTGGCGATCTCTCGGACTTGGCTTGCCGCTGGCAATTTCTGCGGCCAACGGGTCCGGCGTGGGTGATATGCTGGATCATATTACCAAAACACTCGCGCATGCTGAAGCGCCCAAAGAGCATGCAGAACAGCCGGTAACCGTTTCGCTCATTGGCCGACCAAACGTGGGAAAATCGTCCCTTTTCAACGCACTCATTGGAGAGGACCGTGTCATTGTTAATCCTACACCTCACACAACGCGAGAATCCCATAATACGCTTGTTTCTGCAGACGGCTTCCCCTACCTCTTTATAGATACCGCCGGCATGCGGCGCAAAAGCAAGGTAACATCCGACACACTTGAACAATTAAGCATAAAACATACCATCGCAAGTTTGCTTGAAGCAAAAGTTTGCATCTTACTGTTGGACGCTACGGAGCCTTTTAGCAATCAAGACCAGCATCTCGCGGGACTTATTGCGGAAAAACAAAAAGGATTGATTATCGCAGTCAACAAATGGGATCTGATTCCCGGAGCCCAAGAAGAAAAAAAAGAACATTTCGCGCGCGAACTCGGGTATCATTTTCCGTTCCTTCGCTACGCGCCGGTAGTATTTCTGTCCGCCAAGACTCATGAGCGTGTGCACAAATTGTATGGATTGATTCTTGCTGTCCACAAAGCGCGCCAGATGGAGATACCCCAACCGCGCCTTAATTCATTTTTAAAACGATTAGTCTTGCGACACAAACCGGTTCGTGGGCGCGGCACGCGCCATCCGCGCATTTTGCGTTTTATACAAACGGCAATAGACCCGCCAACGTTTGAAATAACCATCAAACAAAAAACTTCGGTGCATCCTTCCTATTTGCGTTTTATGGAAAATGCCCTTCGTGAACAATTTGAATTAATCGGCACACCGGTCGTGGTGTACGTACACAAAGCGCGTTCATCTTTGCCCGGCGCCGTAAAACAACCCACCGTATGAAACTTATCGTCGGTCTTGGCAACCATGGCGCACGCTACACAAAGACCCGTCACAATGTCGGCTTTATGGCAGTGGACGCCCTTGCACACAGCGCCGCGCTTGATTGCGGGGCGTGGAAAATGAACAAAAAACTCAATGCTGAAATCGCGCAAACCGCCGACCGCACAATACTCCTTTTGAAACCGCAGACTTTCATGAATGAATCCGGCCGCGCGGTGCAAGCGGCTCTGCATTTTTTTAAATTACAACCGGAGGATCTTTGGGTGTTCCACGACGACCTTGACTTGGTGTTTGGCGCGTACAAAATTCAAAAAGGGCGCGGAAGCGCCGGACACAACGGTGTTGAGTCAATCTTTGACCATATTGCTACGCGCAACTTCACGCGAGTGCGCATAGGCGTGGCCAATGACGAAAAACAAAAACAAGGTGCGGATTTTGTACTTGCTCCCTTCAAAAAAAAAGAACAAAAAGAGTTGCCCGAATTATTTGAAAATATCACCAAAGATTTTCTCAATAAACTTAACTCACGTTCATCTTAATCGCCAACATGTTCTTTGCCTATTCCCCCGAAGCTCTCTACCGCGCCGCGCTTTTGTATTGTTATTCTTTTCTCTCCACGCGGCAAACTAGCATGCTTATGCGCACATTCAAAAAAGCGCACAGCGTTTGGTACGCGCCGCTCGCGGAGCTTATGCGCGCCGGATTACAGGAAACGCCTGCCACACGGCTAATTGAAGCGCGTAAAAAACTTAATCCTGAAACAATCGCTGAAGAACTCAATAAAAAAGAAATACAAATCCTTTGCATTGAAGATCCTTCCTACCCGCCGCTCCTCAAACAACTCTACGACGCCCCCATTGCGCTATTCTTTAGAGGTACACTCGCGCCACACGCATTTTCCCAATCACTCGCCGTGGTCGGCACCAGAAAAATAACTCCGTACGGGCGCCATGTGATTTCCTTAATCGTGCCCGCGCTCGCGCATGCCGGCATAACCATTGTCAGCGGCATGGCGCTCGGAAGCGACGGCTTTGCTCACACCGCCGCACTGGACGCAAGCGGCACTACTATCGCATTTCTTGGTTCCGGCATTGACGACGATAGTTTATATCCTCGCTCTCATGTGCCACTTGCTCACAGAATCATTGAAAATGGCGGGGCTATTCTCTCTGAATATCCACCCGGAACGCTCCCATTGCGCCATCATTTTCCTGTCAGAAATCGCCTTATCGCGGGATCAACAATGGGGGTGCTCGTAACCGAAGCGGCGGAAGATTCCGGTTCGCTTATTACCGCCCGTTTAAGCCTTGAATACGGACGGGACGTATTTGCAATTCCGGGGCCTATTTATGCCCCTCTATCTATCGGACCCAATAAACTGATACAAATGGGCGCGCATGCGGTTATAGCCGCTGATGATATTCTCACCATGCTTGACATCTCTTCGCTTCAGGAATTGCCTTTTGAAAACATAAAACCGCCGCGCGAAGCGCTCTCAAGCAATGAACAAAAAATTATTTCCGCGCTCGCCACGCGACCGCTTCATGTTGATGAAGTTATCACCGCGAGCATGCTTGAAAACAAGACCGCCCTTACCCTTCTCACCATGTTGGAATTAAACGGCCACATCAAACATTTAGGCAATCATGTATACGCGGCGATTTGACAAACACATCATACATCAGCTATCCTACCCTTCATTATGCACCTCGTCATTGTAGAGTCACCAACTAAAGCAAAAACAATCGGCGCCTATCTGGGAAAATCATATAAAGTGGTTTCCTCGTTCGGGCACATTCGTGATCTGCCGCGCAGCAAACTCGGCGTTGACGTGGAACACGGTTTCTTGCCTCACTACGTCGTGCCACGCGACAAACAAAAAGTGGTCACCGAGCTCAAAGCGCTTGCCAAAAAAACAGATGACATATTGTTTGCGACTGATGAAGACCGCGAAGGAGAAGCAATATCATGGCATCTGGCGGCAGTTTTGGATGTACCTGAAAAAAAAGTAAAACGTCTTGTGTTCCATGAAATCACCAAAACCGCAATTACTGAAGCCTTAAAAAACGCCCGTCCTCTCAACATGGACATGGTTGACGCGCAACAGGCGCGCCGTATTGTAGATCGTTTGGTAGGGTACGAACTGTCCCCATTTTTATGGAAAAAAATCGCGCGCGGGCTTTCTGCCGGACGAGTGCAATCGGTGGCCGTCCGTCTTATTGTAGAACGTGAGCGTGAAAGAGAAGCCTTCAAGCCGGAAAGCTATTGGGTTATCAAGGGGTTGTTTCATCCTTCCGCGCGAGTAGACGCGGAATTTGAGGCAAAACTTCACGCGATACAAGGTAAAACCATAGATAAGCTTGATATTAATACTGCCGCATACGCAGACAAAATAGTTTCTGCATCAAAAAAATCAGCCTTTACTCTTTCGGATATTGAAGAAAAAAAACAAACCCGCTCACCTTCCGCTCCTTTTACCACCTCAACACTTCAGCAAGAAGCTAATCGCAGGTTGGGTTATTCGGCAAAACAAACCATGATGCTCGCCCAAAGGCTTTATGAAGGTGTCTCCGTGCCGGGAGAAGGAACTGTTGGTCTTATCACATACATGCGTACCGACTCTGTAAATCTCTCACAAGAATTTGTCAACCGCGCGCGCGAACATGTGGAAACAGTTTATGGAAAAGAGTTTGTGCCTTCAACGCCCAAAAAATACATTACCAAAAGCAAACTCGCGCAAGAAGCGCACGAAGCAATCCGTCCAACCCATGTGCACATCACTCCTGAAAAACTGGGCGACAAGCTTGAAAGCAAACTGGTGAGACTCTACACGCTCATCTGGCAACGCGCCATAGCGTCCCAGATGGCAGACGCGCGCCTTACACAAACATCTCTTGAAATTTCAACAACCACGCCGCCGGAACAATACACGTTCAAAGCACTCGGATCAATTGTGGATTTTGCAGGATTTTCCGCGGTGTTTCCTCTTTCAACCAAGGAATCTCTTTTACCTGCGATTACTAAAGGCGAAACGATGACCGCAAAAGAAATTACTTCCGAGGGCAAACAAACCGAGCCGGCGGCTCGCTACAACGACGCAACGCTGGTGAAAGCGCTTGAAGAATACGACATTGGGCGACCAAGCACCTACGCACCAACTATTTCAACCATTATTGCGCGCGGATATGTGATACGCGATGAAGACAGGCGCCTTGCCCCCACCGATATTGCCAAACTTGTTAATGATGTACTCGTGGAGCATTTCCCTCGCGTGGTAGATTTTAAATTCACCGCGCAGATGGAAAACGATCTTGATGAGATTGCCGCAGGAAACAAAAAATGGCAACCGATCGTAAAAGATTTCTACGAACCTTTTAAAAAGAATCTCACTGAAAAGCAGGAAGTCTTATCCAAAAAAGAACTTACTGAAGAAACCACTACGGAAATCTGCGATAAATGCGGCAAACCAATGATTATTAAAACCGGAAGATTTGGCCGATTTATGGCATGTAGCGGCTATCCGGAATGTAAAAATACCAAACCATTACCTGGCACGGAAGGAGACTTGCCTGCTGAAACAACAGATGAAAAATGCGAATTATGCGGATCACCGCTTGCTCTCAAACGCGGCCGATTTGGCAAATTCTGGAGCTGTTCTCGCTACCCTGAATGTAAATTCATCAAAAAAATTCAAAAAACTATCGGTGTCAAATGCCCGCAATGCAAAGAAGGTGACATCGTTATGAAGCGGAGCAAGCGCGGTCGTACGTTTTACGCGTGCAACCGTTACCCGGCATGTAAACTGGCACTCTGGGGCAAACCAACAGGTTCTCCATGCACTGTTTGCGATGCGTCGCTCGTTTACGGGGCAAAAGATACCATTCAATGCAGTAACAAAGAATGCCCAAGCAAAAAAAAGTCCAAATAACCCCATCCGCATAACCCCGCCTTGCCAAAACATTCTCTCCCTCCTATAATACATAGAGTGAAAACACTCTATGGCAACTATTGAAAAACTCCTCGCTACCATAAAAAAAATTAACCCCGACGCAGACGCGGATATGGTGCGCCTTGCGTATGAGTTTGCCGCGACCGCTCACAAAGACCAAAAACGCGCTTCAGGGGAACCTTATATCATCCATCCGCTTGCCACCGCTCAAACGCTTGCTGAAATGAAGCTTGATACCACCATTATCATCGCGGGTCTTTTGCATGATATCCATGAAGACACACCTGTGACGCTTGAAGAACTCGCCAAAAATTTTGGCGAGGAAGTCGCGTCAATGGTGGCGGGGGTTACCAAATTGGGACACATCAAATATCGCGGAGTGGAACGCTACATTGAAAACCTGCGCAAAATGTTTGTGGCCATGGCCAATGACGTGCGCGTGATTATTATAAAATTCGCGGATAGACTGCATAATCTTACCACACTCGAATTTTTGCCCGAAGCAAAACGATATCGTATAGCGCTTGAGAGTTTGGAAATTTTTGCTCCTATAGCCAACCGACTTGGTATGGGAGAAATGAAAGGCCAGCTTGAAGATCTTTCTTTTAAATATATCAAACCGGAAGATTATATAAGAGTCTCTGAAATCGCGCACAAACGGTACGAAGAGTCAAAATATCTGTTGGAAAAAATGCGTAAACAAACGGAAGCGGAGCTCGTCAAAGCCGGCATCAAAGTAGTTTCATTTCATGGACGCATAAAATTTCTATACAGCCTCTATAAAAAATTATTGCGCCATAATAACGATATCAATAAAATTTACGACCTCGTGGCGATGCGCGTGATTGTAGAAGATATTGGAGATTGCTACGCGGCTCTGGGAGTAATTCATAAGCTTTGGCGGCCGCTCAAAGGACGCATCAAAGACTATATGGCTCAACCCAAACCAAACGGTTATCAATCATTGCACACCACCGTATTTGGGCTTGAAGGACAAATTACAGAATTCCAAATCCGCACGTTGAAAATGCACGAGGAAGCGGAGTTTGGTATCGCCGCGCATTGGAATTATGACGAAAAAGGATCCGCCATCCCCGACAAAAAATTGACGTGGGTCAAAGAACTCGCGAGCCTCCAGAAAGAAATGATGCAGGAAGTAAAAGATCTGGAAGGGCTTAAACTTGATATTTTTCAAAACCGCATTTTTGTTTTTACACCCAAAGGCGACGTGATTGACCTGCCGGAAGATTCCACGCCGGTTGATTTTGCCTACGCAATTCACACGGAAATCGGCAACAAATGCGTTGGCTCTCGCATCAACGACCAGCTCTTTAGTCTTGATACGCGGCTTAAAAGCGGCGACGTGCTGGAAATTATTATAGACAAAAACCGCAAAGGACCAAGCTCCGATTGGCTCAAATTTGTTAAAACGTCTCAAGCGCGCAGTCGCATCAAATCTTACGCAAAACAATCGCTCACAGGATGGTTCAAGACAAAAATATTACCGGAAAAAAAGCTCAAAAAAGAGCCTTAATTATCGCGAATTACGCAAAGCATCTTCTCGGCAAAAATCTCCAAGGGGTACGGGTAAAATGCCTGAAGCATTTTCCCTCCTGCTCGCGCCGTCGCGCTCCGCAAGCCCCCTTGAAAACTCTTGCCTCAATGACATTTTGTAATTCGCAATAATTATTTAAAATGTTTCAGAATACGAGTCCGTTCTTCCGATGAGTAATATGAAATGGTGATATTCCCTTTTCCTTTGCGTTCGGCGATTTTTACTTTTGTCCCCAAAATTTCACGCAACCGCGCTTCTTCACTTAAAAGCTGTGCGGCAAGTGGGTTAGACACCCCGCGCAATACGTTTTGTTTTTTTATTTCATGCTCAACATCGCGCACTGTTTGCTTGCCTCCCACAAGCGCTTGAAACTGTTTGAGCAAACTTTTTTCATCTTGAGCGCCCAAAAGCGCGCGCGCCGCTCCGGCGGTAATTTTACCCTCCACAAGTGCCTGCTGTACCACATCCGGCAAATGTAGAAGCCGCACGGTGTTTGCCACCGCGGAACGCGACTTGCCAATCTGCACGGCAACTTCATCTTGATTCAATCCAAATTCATCAATTAACCGCCTGTAAGCAAACGCCTCTTCCAGTGCGTTCAACTGGCTCCTCTGAACATTTTCTATAAGCGCGAGTTCAAGTTTTTCATGATCTGTAACATTTTTACGCACCAAAGCCGGCACGGTTGCAAGACCCAGCATGGTGGAACTGCGCAAACGCCGCTCCCCCGTTATCAGTTCATAATGCCCATCTACGGTTTCTGTAACCACAATCGGCTGTATCACGCCATGAGACCGGATAGAATTCATCAAATCTTCCAATTCATTGTGATGAAACGTCTTGCGCGGCTGATGCGGATTTGCTCTGATCAAAGAAACCGGAATGTTCCACACGCGACCCTCCGAGGAATGCCCCTCCCCTTCGACGCTGTTATGGAGAGCGCCAACAGAAGCCGGCGCTTGCGGCGTAGTTTTTTTTGGCTGTATTAAAGAACTCAACCCCCTTCCTAATGCCATAGTATAAAAAAATATTTTGCCCCCGCGCGAACGCGGGATGCTGTTCAATTAAAATATAAATTATTCAATACCCGTAAGTTCCCGCGCCAATCGTTCATACGCGCGCGCACCCTTGGATGACGGATCGTAATGCAAAATGCTTTTCCCAAAACTCGGAGCTTCCGCAAGACGAACACTGCGCGGAATCACGGAACGGAAAATCTTATCGGGAAAATATTTATACAATTCATTAAACACATCTTGAGAAAGACGATTGCGGCTGTCAAACATAGTCAAGACAGCTCCCAGAATTTCCAAATCAGGTTTAAGATTTTCTTTGACCAAATTGACCGTATCAATCAACTGCCCCAAGCCCTCAAGCGCGTAATATTCCGCCTGAACAGGAATGAGCACCGCGTCCGCGGCGGTGAGCGCATTGACCGTCAAAAGCCCAAGAGAAGGCGGGCTATCTATAATAATGTAATCATATGCATGCTTGACCTCTGATAGAACGTCATGCAATTTGAACTCGCGGCGATCCATGTTTACCAATTCAACATTTGCCCCCGCCAGCGAAAGCGTTGCCGGAGCAATCCGGTACCCCTCGTGAGTGGTGTGCTTTATAATGCTCGGCAAAGGCTTTTCTCCAAGAAGCGCTTCATAAATACCATGTTCAAGTGCTTTATGGTCTATCCCCAGTCCGGATGTGGCATTTGCCTGCGGATCAACATCTACAAGCAAGACAAACTTGCCAAGGTGCGCCAAATAAGCGCCCAAATTGACCGCGGTGGTGGTTTTTCCAACCCCGCCTTTCTGATTGACAACGGTGATTATTTGTGGCATAGTTATGTTATTGTATTATACAAAAGATTGCTCAAATGAGCAACTCAAATGTGCCGCGGTGGTGGAACTGGTAGACGCACTGGACTCAAAATCCAGCGCCCGCAAGGGCATGAGAGTTCGAGTCTCTCCCGCGGCACCATTTTAAAGGGCGGGATAGCTCAGCCGGTTAGAGCGCACGCTTCATAAGCGTGAGGTCGAGAGTTCGAGTCTCTCTCCCGCTACCACTAAATAATAAACAACCCTCGGGGTTGTTTTGTATTTTATATCCCACACGCATACGTAAAAATTATCCTCCCAATGCCGTTTTGCTTGGCCACTCAAAATTCTTAAACGCCCACGCGGCCAAATCCGCGGCCTCGGCAAATCTGCTCCAATGGTCGTGGCTCCCCAGTACTACCACAATCAATCGTTGTTTTTTTGTCCCCTCCGCCTCCATGGCAAAACAATATCCCGCCTCATCTATAAATCCGGTTTTGCCGCCCACCACTCGCGCAATCGCAGTACGCGCAAAGCCGCTCGTACTCAATAATAAATCCGTAGAGCGCGCAACGCGCATTTTGTTGGTGTTACGCACACGAAATTTGTATGATGTCATGCTCGTGATACGGCGTATCTCCTCTTCTGCAAGCGCCGCACTCACCAGACGCGCCACATCGCTTGCGGTTGACTTGTTTTCTTTATCCAACCCTGTTGGTTCAACAAAATGCGACGCACTCAAACCCAGCGCAGCAGCCTTCTCATTCATCCGCACAACAAAATCTTCACGGGTAAGCCCTGTTGAACGCGTTAATGCGCTAATTGCGTTATTTGATGATGCTACCAACCCAACGCGCAATAAATCCCCTATTGATACCACATCTCCAGTTTGCACCACGAGCGGACCTTGTGTTCCATCCTTGCTTTCAATGGTTACTAACTCATTCCAATTCGGCTTTAAATCAATCACCGTAAGCGCGGTTATTAGCTTGGTAATGCTCCCAATGGGCCGCACTTCATCTATATTTTTTTTAAATAAGACTGCATTGCTTGCCGAGTCAATCACGAGCGCGCTTTGCGCTGTAATTTCTTTTTGAAAAGACGAAGGGCCTACCAAATGCGGTGTTTCTCTCTCCGGCGACACGGGAAAATTTGTATACACAAAACCTTGTGAGGCTGATTTTTGTTCAACCCCCACTCTATTTTTCTGTATCGCCGCTACAGAAAGATTCACTACTGGTGTTCGCGCCAAAAAATTCCTCCCATACCCTGTCCACCAGGGCAAAGCAAGAACAAATGAAGCAATAAAGAGTGCGAGTGCCTGAAAATACATACATCAAACAATTTACTGGCTAGATGATGAGGGTTCTTCAGTCTTCAATAATTGTTGCAACAAATCATGACTGTTAAGCTTCTGATAATCCGGCAAATTATTCGGCGCGGAAATGCCCAAATATCTCAAAAACTCCAAAGTAACGCGATACACTTGTTGTTGCAATGCCCCATCTTCCTCTGATTCTATAAGACCCCGCAGAGCAAGATTGCGCAAAATCAAACTGCAATTCACTCCCCTAATCTGCTCCAACTCTGGCTTTGTAATAGGTCCGCGATACGCAATGATAGTGAGTGTTTCCAACGATGGTCTGGTTAGCTCTCCTATGATCTCCTCTTTCATGTATTTCTCCACCACCTCCGCGCACGATCCTTTGGTCATCAGCTGATACGTCTTGCCATTATCCGCGAGCTGTACGCCGCTCTCTGCGTCTTCCTCATACTTTTTTTTCAACGCGGCAATAACAGACGCCACATCTTTTTCTTTTATCTCCAAAAATTCCGCGATTTTTTTTGCGGTGAGCGGCTTGCCTGCCGCAAAAAGCAATGCTTCACACTGCGCGTGCGTGTTCATAATGTTCAATGGTAATATCTTCAAATATGTGTGTTTGATTGACGGTAATAACGCGCTGTTTGATAAGCTCCAAAAGCGCCAAAAAAGAAACAACGACGTCTACCCTGTGCTCGGCCGATTGGATAAATTGGGAAAACGAAACGCGTTCGGCATGCTTGAGCAAACCATGCAAATGATTTATGCATTCACTAATGCTTACCGCGCGCGCCATGGCCACTTTGGGCAACTCAATAATCGGTTTTAAACGTTCCAACACGGCCGCAAAACTTTCTCGCAACACGGACGTGGTTACACTTTGCGGAGGAAAAAATTTTCCCTCCATCCGATCCATGGTGAAGGGGCGGAAATACCCCACCTGTTTGCGTTTAAAAATTTCTTGCATCGTTTCCGCGGCGCGCACAAATTCTTTATACATTTTGAGCTGGTCAGCCAAACTCAATCCGTCTTCCAATTCTACAGGCAAAGCAGGCAAGAGGCTCCGTGATTTAATTACCAAGAGCCGCGCCGCGATCACCAAAAAATCCGCCAATTCCTCTACGCGAGATTCTCCAAGAGTCTTCACATGCGCAAGAAACTCGTCTGCCACATGCGCGAGTGAAATATCGTTGATGGACATCTGCTCGCGCTCAATGAGCTGAAGCAAAAGCTCCAACGGGCCGGAAAATTGCTCTAACTTAATTTCGTAAGACATTGAGAAAAATTTACAGATGTTGACAGCAAACACTTTTCGGGGCATGCGAAAATTCTGTTGAATTTTCGCTCAGACTCGCCGCCGTCGCGGCTCGTAGTCCCCGCAAAATTTTTGCTACCAACATCTTTTACATTATTTCTTTTTCTTAATTACTTTCTTCTTTTTTGGCACTGTCTTTTTCACAGCCTTTTTAGCCACTTTCCGTACCACTTTCTTCAATCTGGCAATCGTTGTATCTCTCACATCGCCCAATGTTGCCTTCTCCAATTTGTGCAAATCTTTCGCTTTCATGCGCACCGCGTCGGTAAAGCTTCCCGCGTTTACAATCACCTCTTTTGTTTTTAGAAGCGCCTTGTCCAACAAAACCTCCGCGCCGTGCAAAGACCCAAATGGCGTAATGGTGCCCGCTTTGATTTTAAAAATTTTCTCCATAACGCCTTCCGGCAACAAATGTACAGATTCCGCTTTCAAAACTTTCTTGACTTTTTGCAAGTCAACGCGAACATTTGCCGGCAACACCACCAGAACATATCGCTTGTCCACCTTCACCACGAGCGTTTTGGCAATCTCGTTGAGTTTTTTCTTGAGCGTGTTTGCCAAATCATAGGCGGTATACACCGTCTTATGCGGCACATGCGTGTAGCGCACTTTGTATTTGTCCAAATGCGCCAAAACTTTTTTGTGCATAGAGAATGAATTAAAAAAATTAATTTTTGAGTTTTATATGCACGTCATCCAGCGCCTTTTGAGGCATACTGCTTGGAGCACCCATCAGAGGATCCCGTGCGTCGCCTGTCTTGGGAAACGCGATTACCTCGCGTATATTGGGCTCATTTGCCAAAATTGCCACGAGCCTGTCAAGTCCAAATGCAATGCCTCCATGCGGCGGAGCACCATACTCAAGCGCTTCCAGCATGTGGCCGAATCGTTCATTAATAATGTCGCTTGGAAGCCCCATGATTTCAAATACCGCGCGCAAAGCCTCCGGCGTGTGATTGCGAATTCCTCCTCCACCAACTTCATATCCATTGCACACCATGTCATATTGCGCGGCAATAATACCGCCGATATTTTCTTTCTTGAGCAATTGTTCTTTGTATGCTGGTTGCGGCGCGGAAAACGGATTGTGCGTAAACATCCATCCGCCTTCTTCTGTTTTTTCAAAAAAAGGAAAATCAACAACCCAGCAGAAGGCCAACTCATGTGGATCGTCTTTGTTGACGCGCATATCCGGCCGGTCTGTGCCGTAACGCTCCATTGCTTCTTGGTAAGTTAACAGGGGGAAAGGCATGGCAAGTATTTTCTTTTCCGGAGAAACCTTTTGGATTGTTTTAATAACCATTTCTTCCATCAAATTCATCACGTCTTTTTGCCCCACAAAACTCATTTCCACGTCAATTTGGGTAAACTCCGGCTGGCGGTCTCCGCGCTGGTCTTCATCGCGGAAGCATTTTGCAATTTGAAAATAGCGTTCAAACCCCGCGACCATCAAAAGCTGTTTAAATTGTTGGGGCGATTGCGGCAAAACATAAAATGTTCCCGGGTAAATGCGTGAGGGAATAATATATTCACGCGCGCCCTCCGGTGTTCCTTTAGTAAGCAATGATGTCTCAATCTCAATAAAATCTTGCGCGCACAAAAAATCACGGATCTCTTTGACCAATGTATGGCGCAACCGCATATTTCGCGCCATGCGCGCGTGGCGCAAATCTAGGTAGCGATACTTGAGGCGCAATTCTTCATTTGCTTGCCGGTCTTCATTTTCAATTTCAAACGGCGGTGTTTTGGAAGTGTTTAAGATGGTGATTTTTTTTGCCAAAATTTCCACTGTGCCAGTTGGCAGTGTATCATTCCCTTTTTGTCGCGTGTTGATAATGCCTTCTATCTGCAAAACAAATTCAGGGCGTATTTCTGACAAAATACTTTGTGATGTTTCGTCTAATTCTTTGGGCACTATCACCACCTGAACAATTCCTGATCTGTCACGCATGTCCAAAAACACAATCTTTCCCATATTACGACGGGCATGAACCCATCCGCATAAGGCAGCAGTTTGACCCACCTTTTTTACCGTCTCAAGCGCAAGTATACGTTCCATATTTCGTTTTTTCTTCCCCCTTAAATGCTTTAAAATTAAGTGCTTTTAGTATACCACGAGTTGCCTTAACTTGACAAAACTGCTAAAATGTGCTTTAATATAGTGTCGTTCTTTAAATCATAAATAAGAGTTTTGCAGTGCTTTTTTTGCTTTGTTAAGCCAAAAAACCAGAGATGGCACTGCAATTTTCCGATCCAAACATACGCTCGCAAGTGCGGCGGATATATGGAGAGGACAGATTCCCCGCACAGCGTGCGGCGGATGAGGACATCATGTCAATGAAGAAGTTCCTAAAGGCCAGCGCGACGTTCGTACTCGGGATGCTCGCGATCTCAATCGCCGCCATCTGCTGGATGGGCGGCGGAGTATACGGCAAAGTGGGCGTGGTCGCTGGAGGGATCGTCGCCTTCGTCTGGCTTTTCCGGCGCATTTTCCTCGCCGCGATCAAGATGTATCTTGCGCGCGTGGGCGAACTGATCAAGGAAGATCCACTCTCCATCGGCGGGATCGCAGTGGTGTTCCTTACCATCTGCATCATCGGCGGAGGAGGCGTCTACCGTCGTTTCTTCGGCGCCAACTTCAAGGAGATGGAGGTGTACTTCTACCCCATTGGTGTGGTAGTCGTATGTCTAACGCTTCTTGGCATCGGATGGTACATGAAACGCCCCCACCATGACGAGTGAGAGATATGACGTGATTTAAAATTGCGGCGGATTGGTTATACCTTTACTTGTCGTGAAACTAAGATGAATAACCCACAGCGTACAAACCAACGCTGTTTTTTTATATCAAAAAACCGCCTGAACGCACTATGCGGAGGCGGTCTTTTTCTTT
>Ga0209211_10001077_pt1 | contig 53721 bp, 41 predicted proteins | sample RifGroA2_FD_183992 | JGI IMG/M metagenome (GOLD analysis project Ga0209211, IMG submission 183992) | Groundwater microbial communities from Rifle, Colorado, USA - Groundwater A2 (SPAdes) (version 2) | ecosystem: Environmental > Aquatic > Deep subsurface > Groundwater | place: Rifle, Colorado... | reverse complement strand
TTTCCTCCTATTTATTGTAGTTCTTTGTGTAGAATTTTCTATTTCTGACCTTGGCTGGAACCTTGTTCTTTCTAATTTGAACAAAGAGTTCAGTTCCTAATGCAGCATACTTGATATCGATCAATGCGCAAGCAATCGGGATTTCAACATTGGGAAGAAGATATCCTGTTGTGATGGTGCCAATCAGTTCATCTTCGTGATAAACCTCATATCCATGACGGGGAATGTTTCTTTCCAAGAGCTCCAGGCCAACGACTTTTCTTGTAGGATTTTCTTTAGCCTTAAGAAGTGCGTCACGGCCGATGAATTCCTTTTCTAACTTCACTGCAAATCCTAAACCTGCTTCTAATGGATTGATGGAATCACTGATTTCATGTCCATATAAAGGTAGGTTTCCTTCAAATCTCAAGGTGTCTCGGGAACCAAGACCAGCAGGTACTGCGCCTTCAGCAATGGCGTGATCCCAAATAGCTGTAACTAAGTCATGAGAACCGTAGATTTCAAATCCGTCTTCACCGGTGTATCCTGTGCGTGAACAGATGACATAACCATTATTGAATGGAATAACACGGTAGGTCATGAACTTCAGGTCAGCAACGTCAAGACCAACGATTTTTTGAATGTGTTCAACCGTTTTTGGCCCTTGAATCGCCACTTGGCTATACGTCGTTGAAACATTTCTCGGTTTCACGTCAAAGCCCTTCGCTTGAAGCTCTACCCAGGCATAATCCTTATCGATGTTGCCGGCATTGACAACCAGAAGCACCTGTTCAGGCTTGATGACGTATACCAACAAGTCATCCACGACAAATCCCTTTTCATCGCACATCAGGGAATAGGTAACCTTTGTAAAATCCTCGGGAACGATATTGGTGATGAGATGATTCACAAACTTTAAAGCTTCCTTGCCATCAATTAAAAACTCACCCATGTGTGAAACATCAAAAATACCCATTCCAGTGCGAACAGCAATGTGCTCTTCTGATATCCCGGAATAGGATAATGGCATGCTGAATCCAGCATATTCAATCATTTTCGCGTTCAACGCCAGGTGTTTTTCGTATAAAGCTGTTGTTTTCATTGTTATCTCCTAAAAGCGTTTTCTATTACAATTATACAACATTATTATACAATTCAAATCGAATGAGATTAAAAACAGGTATTATAGTAATAAAATCGAAAACAGGTGAATAATAAACCGGTGAAAATGATGGAATGATAGAGTATAATAAAATTAGAAGGAGTTGAATACGATGCTAATCAATGATATTTTATTGCATGTAAAAAGAGACGATGTTGAAAAGGCCAAGGCGACTGTCATCATCACGCACGGTATTGCAGAACATTCAGGAAGATACGCAGAAATCACTCAAAAATTAAATGAAGCGGGTTATTCTGTCGTCAGATATGACATCAGAGGACATGGTCAAAGCCAGGGTAAGCGGGGATCGCTCAAGTCATATCATCAGACCATTGATGATCTGCACCAAATTGTTTTGGATGAAAAGAAAAGAGAACCTAAGAAAATATTTATTTTAGGACATTCGATGGGTGGCTTGATTGTCAATATGTACGCAGTGAAGTATAAGGATGTTGATGGAATCATTTCCAGCGCTGCACCTTCAAACTTCATCAAGGACGTTTTGCCGTTTAGATTTATCGGGTATCGCTGGCTTGGATTCTTATCTAAAAAAACAAGCTTCGACAATCAATTATCCAGAATCAAATCTGTTGAAGAAGCATATGCGACTGATCCATTGAATTTAAAGAAGTTCCATTTCTCATTGGCTGGAAACATGTTTGTAGGCGGAGTCAGATATTTAAATAAGAATATTGAGAAGTATCAGTCACCAGTACTGATTGTTCATGGGGGAGCCGATAAGGTTGTTCCTGTGGAATTCAGCAAGCGACTTATGGAAATCATTCCGCACAGCGATAAAAAATTGATTATCTACCCAGAATCATTCCATGAAATATTTAATGATTTCGATCGTGAAAAAGCATTTGCTGACGTGATTGAATGGTTGAACGAAAAGACTCAATAAAAAAGGAAAACAACATGAACATAGCATTTATAGGATTAGGTGTGATGGGGAAGCCGATGGCACTTCATTTAAGTGATGCAGGACATCAAATTCACGGGTTCAACAGAACCTTTGAAAAAGCGAAGGCTCTTGAACCTAGAATCAAAGCATTTTCTTCGATTGAATCCTGCATAAAGGATGCAGAAGTTATTTTCAGCATCGTTGGTTACCCTTCCGATGTGAAGGAAGTTTATGATATCGTGATTGAAAAAGCGAAGAAGGGAACGATCATAGTCGATATGACAACGTCATCCCCGACCTTAGCCATCGATTTATATCAGAAAGCTAAATTGAAAGGACTATCCATGCTGGATGCTCCTGTCACTGGCGGAGATTTAGGTGCGATCAACGGCACATTGTCCATCATGGTCGGCGGAGATGAAGATAGTTTTAATAAAGTTTTACCGTTGTTTCAGTTGATGGGGACCAAGGTCACTTACATGGGCAAGCCTGGATCAGGCATGCATGCGAAGCTCGCCAATCAGACAGTCATCGCAGGCAATGTCATCGGGATTGCTGAAGCGCTTGTTTATGCAAGAGAAAAAGGATTGGATCAGTTGAAAATGTTATCTGTGATTACCGGAGGATCTGCGAACAGCTGGCAGGCTCAGGTCAACGGATTGAAAATGATCAATCACGATTACAAACCTGGATTCTTCGTGAAGCATTATTTAAAGGATTTGAAATTGGTTCTTGAGGAAAAGGGATCTTTGAAGCTTGAAGTTGTCGAAAAGGTGGAACGTGCTTACCAACTATTGAGCGACCATGGTTTTAGCGAAGAGGGAACACAATCTATCATTGAATACTATTTACAAAAAATGATGTAAAATAGGGCTAAAGGAGATGATGTAATGCCGATTGTCTATATGAAACTTGCTGGAATCAACTGTGCGGGGTGTCTAACCACCATAGAATCTGCGGTTTATAGAGTTGGTGTGACCCATTTTGAATATGATGTTGCTGAAGAAAAAGTAAAAATTGTTTTTGAACCCGAAAATGTATCCTTGGATGAAATCATTGAAACCATTCATATTGCCGGTTTCGATACTTATGTCACGGAAATTATCGAATATAAACAAGAATCAGATCTTTGAATCGTTTAAAAGACTATGAATTGAATAACACCTGACTCATGGAGATGAGCTAGGTGTTTTTTGATGAATTATTACAAATGAAAAAATAAAAATCACATATTATTTAAAAAAATCAGCATAATGCCGATTAATGTTACTTTAATGTCGTTTTATTATCACATAATTCATTTATATTCATAATAACATACGTTAAATGACATTACGATGTATAATGAAGGTGGATGGTAAGCAATAGAAAAATAGTTAAAAAATCCATATTTTCTTACACAATCCGTGACTGCCTACTTGCTGAACCAGATTTCAAATGGACAAAGTAGAGAAAGGAAATCCGTGAAATTCGCATCGATCGTTTTTAAAACCTTGTTTCTGATTTCATGTGCGTACGGACTTAACTTGACTTACCACACCGCACCCAGCGGTTTTGCCATATACATCTCCTATTATACGACCCAGAGTAACATATTGGTCTTTGTTGTCATGTTTATCATGCTGATTAGGGAGTTTTTTCATCAAGGTAAAAGAACACAATTTTTGACTATTTTAAAATCATTAGCCACTGTATCAATTTTGGTTACATTCTTGATTTATCATTTTATTCTCGCTCCTTACATCAATGCAGACATGACGAACGTTGCTGGTGGTTATGGAAACTTCTTCGTTCATTATATTACCCCGCTTTGGTTTTTCGCTGATTATTTGATTTTCGATACGAAAGGGGCTACCCGCATCACGGATCCATTTTTCTATACATTATTCCCAATGTATTATTTCGTATTCTCCAATATTCGCGCCGTGAGTGGAGAACAATACGATTACGGTAGTTTCATCTCCCCATTCCCATATCCGTTTTTAGATTATGCTGTACTTGGAATTTATGGAGTGTCGGCTGCCATTCTAGTCATTGCTCTTGCTGATTTGTTCATTGGTTTCCTGTTCATCGGTCTGGATAAAATCATGAAGAAACCGCGTGCAAGATATAGAAGTCATGTTTATGGCGCAATCAGTCAAAAGCCAAGTGTAAAACTAAAGTATAGGTTCTTTAAATCAAAAGCATCAAATCAAACTTTAGCCACCCAAAATTCAGCGGAAACACCTCAAGAAGATCCAATCAATAGCTTAGATTTTCTGGATGCGGATCGTTTTGAGAAATAGATGGATGATTAAAAAAGTGGATTGCATATCAGCGGATATGGATCCTTCAAATAGGAGGTATAAAGATGTATAGTCGAATTGATGTCGATAAAGAAATCAGAGAATCAAAGAATCATGAACAATTTAAGTACATTATTATTCTTGTTTTCGGTGTTTTTTTGCCTGTTATTCTTTGGGGAGTTAATTATGGAAAAATCGAATCACCCATTTGGTGGGGTTTTTTCACAGCGATGATGTTTTTCATATCCATATTCTCGCTTGTTTTTGTATTGGTGAAAACAACGACAACCTCAAAGGCAGTCGCTCACTATAAGAAAGTCTTAACAAGATATGTCAATATTGATGAAAAGACACATATTCCCGAAACGGCGCACGTTACGATGTGCTTAAGACCTGATTTGGGACGTTTCGGTTTGCAAAAAATCAATTATTTTTTCTGGAAAGAAGAAACTGAACTGGTATTTTTCCCAGTTCGTCCTGAGTTTTTAACCAGTAAAGCATATCATTTGGTTCAATCCGTACGCTTGAATGAGGTGATGGTACGTTCTTATACCAAGGCAGGAAACCAGTATTATAATGGCGTGAAGGATGCCCATGAAAATCAAGATCCAGATATCGTCGATCTACGTGGGAAAGCTTCACATAAACCTGAGTATCGCGACACACGCGCTACCCTCATTGCTTACGCTGTTGGAGATCAAACCATATATTTGATGTTTGATGACAGTTTATATGACAAACTGAAGGAAGTCATTCCAAAGAAAGATAAGCATTATATAGAGGAATTGGCTAAAAAGGCAGAAGAAAAAGTTGAAGAACTTGAAGAAGAACTTTTAGTAAACGAAGAAGAAGAAAAAGTTGAAAAGGGTGAAGAAGAAGAGAAAGAAGTCGAAACAATTGAACCAGAAGTTCAAAACGAACCGGATGAACCAACTGTTCAAGGTGAACCTAATGAAGACATAGAAATGGATGAACCTGATGAAGCAGATGAAACGGAGATCCCTTACGACGAAGAAAAGATAGAATAATAGGACAGAAACTAAATCATGTATAAGTTCTTAGTGGTTAAGTGACTTTATCCAATGCTCAACTATAAAAAAGTAGAAACAAGTCGAATTGTTTCTGCTTTTTCGCTTTTTTTATAAAAAAATTACAGAAAGAGATTATTTTTATCTTTCTATTGACATTGAAAAAAGACTATTATATAATGTATAGTAGTGAACAATAGATAGGAGATATCTTTAATGTATCCATTAGGTATTGCAGTATCCGTCTTTATCCTATGCATTGGTGTTTGGTTGACTAGACTACAAGGCAAACCACGAAAAATCACTCTTTATACGCTGGCTATAGGTCTGTTTTTATACAAGGCAATCGAATACACCATCTATGGGTTAAACATGCAACTGAATAAAATCCCTCTAGAATTTTCAACAATGAGCTATTTTATTTTCTCTATTTCGGTTATTTTCAATATCAAAAAACTCTCATCTGTAGCAGCTTTCTGCGCATTTGTTTCCGGGATAGGATACTTATTATCCTTTATGGTTATAGGCAATCAATATTTCGAGAACAATGGGTTTCAGCTTGCGATCATGGCATTTTTAAATCACTCTATCTTGTTTTTAGGAAGTATGTTGTTGGTTAAACAGATAGACTTTAATTCTAAAGAGATTAGCAATATATTGAAGTTTACATTTGTCTACGTATTTTATGTCATCATCATGAATCAATTGATTCCATTTACACAGCAGTACATCTTTATAAGAGTTTTACTAGGTGCTGATTTGTTGAGCTCACTATTTCCAAATCACGTTTTTACCAGTTATGAGTATTTGCTATATTTTTTACTGATTTTTACAATTTATAGAGTTTTCATCTCACTATTCTTTTTAATAGGCAAGACGATTGGAAGAAACCATGGAGGTATGAAGAATGAACATACAATTTAAAAAAGGTGTATTAGAGTTATTCGTACTCGCAATGCTGAAGAGAAACGATCAATACGGATACGATATTTCCGATTATATCAGCAAACAGATTTCGATTTCTCCAGGTACCGTCTATCCAATCTTGAGAAAATTGAAAGATGAAGGGATTGTAACAACATATCTTTCCGAACAAAGTTCCGGACCAGCAAGAAAATACTACCAGTTAACTAAAAAAGGTCATGACAAATATGAATCGTTGAGTAAAGAATGGAACGAATTTATCAATATCACTAAATTTTTCTTGGAGGAAAAGCATGAATAAAATAGAGTTTCTGACCCAATTGGAAAGAGAATTGAAAAAGCATAATGTTTCAGACATTATTGAAATCATTGATGATTACCGCGAATACTTTGATCAACAGATATCTATCGGTCAAAAAGAAGAAAACATCGCCTCATACATTGGAGAAATCCAATCGATTGTTGACGATTATGTGACAATCGACAAGGGGAATCATAAAAAATGGTTTGAACTGGTCACAGTTTCAATCATCGCCCTGCCCTTGCTCATATTGAGTTATGGTGTATTGATTGTTACAGCAGCATCGGTCTTAGCCTTTTGGGCGATCGCCATCTATTATCTATTTGATGTCAGCAGTTTCTCCTTTATGCCTTTCATCCCCCTAGTACCTAGGTTTTTCTACATTGCACTTTCATTGAGCGCTGCAGTCCTCATGTTTAGTTTTTCAGTACGTTACTATGGCATGCTTAATTCCATGACCAAGCAATATATTGTCAAACAAACGATTCGAATTGGAGATTATGTCATCCCATCAATATATCAAAGAATACTTAAAATAAGCGCAATCTGCTTTGTCATACTCTTTATCTCAAGTTTTATCGTTTCTGTCATTTCAGCTGGATCGATACAGTATTGGCATGAATGGCAATGGTTCAATACATAATTCAATATATTTTCTAGAAAAATAAAATAGGCTTGGTTCCGATATCCATCGAAATCAAGCCTTTTCATTTCTTTTTGTAATTATTTTATGATTAAACTCTTACCAGTCATTTCCTTAGGCTTTTTAACTCCTAAAAGATCTAAAAGCGTTGGTGCGATATCGCATAATGAACCTGTGCCCACCTTGATATCCTTCTTAGTAATCACGACTGGGACAAGATTTGTCGTATGTGCGGTATGCAGATTTCCAAATTCATCTCTCATCTTTTCAGCATTGCCGTGATCCGCCAAAACAATCGCTGTTCCACCGATGGAAAGAATAGCTTCAACAACTTCCTTCGTGCATTGGTCAACAGTTTCAACTGCCTTGGTTGTCGCTTCAATCGAACCGGTATGTCCGACCATGTCAGGATTTGCGAAGTTTAAAATCATCGTATCATATTCACCTGATAAAATAGCTTTAACAGCCTTATCTTTCACTTCATAAGCACTCATCTCAGGCTTTAAATCATAGGTTGCTACCTTTGGGGATTCTGCAAGAATTCTCGTGCATCCTGCCAAGTCTTTTTCACTGCCACCATCGAAGAAGAAGGTGACATGCGCATATTTTTCTGTTTCTGCGATTCTTAATTGCTTCAATCCGGCATTCGCGATCACTTCACCATATAAATTATCCAATGTTTGAAGTTCATATGCCAAGGGTCCCTTGACAGTTTCGTTATAATGCATCATGGAAACGAAGAAGATATGCTTTGGTGCGTTTTTTGGATCGAAAGAAGCTTTGCCTTCGGTATGATAATTGTTCGCTTTTTCAGGATTTGAAAAGGCGGTCGCGATTCTGATCGCTCTGTCTGGTCTGAAATTAGCGAAAATAATCGCGTCATGATCCTTGATCAAGCCTTTTTCATCGACAACAAATGGAGCGATGAATTCATCTGTGATACCAGCATCATAGGATGCTTGAATGCCTGCCAAAGCGTTAGGATATTTTTTTCCTGTACCTAAAACCATATTATCAAATGCTAGCTGGATGCGGTCCCAGTTGTTATCTCGATCCATTGCGTAATATCTGCCCGAAACGGTAGCTACACGCAAACCGTGCTTGATTAAGTCATTTAAGAACCCATAACCTGAATTTTGCTGAGTATCTCTACCATCCATAAAGGCATGAAGATATGGTGTGACTTCCTTGGATACCGCTAAATCATATAATGCTTGGATGTGCGTTGGGTATGCATGAACACCGCCATCGGAAACTAAACCGAAAATATGAAGATTGCTTTTATGTTTCTTCGTATAGTCTATTGCATCTAAAAATGCTTTATTCTTAAAGAAAGAACCATCTTTAATCGCCACATTGATTCTGGTTAGCGATTGATAGACAATACGTCCGGCTCCTAAATTCAAATGTCCAACTTCACTGTTGCCCATTTGGCCGTCTGGAAGTCCGACAGCTTCTCCGCTTGCTACCAATGTATTGTTTGGATACTCTTTAAAGAGTTTGTCCAAGAAAGGCTTTTTCGCTAATGATACTGAATTTGATGGACTTGCTGGTGCTAAACCGTAACCGTCCATAATGATTAAACCTGCAAATTTTTTATTCATACTAAGACTCCTTTAACCGTTTTTGTCAAATCTATTATACTTTATAAATGAAACTCTGCGGTAATATCGCGCAAAAAAAACGTTTTCAACTCTCCTATATTGTAATATGTAAAAATTATGTTAAAATAATGCTGTATTAAAAAAAATAAATACTTCGGGGCAACGTGAAATTCGTGACCGGCGGTATAGTCCGCGAGCCTTAGGGCAGACCTTGTGTGATTCAAGGACCGACAGTAAAGTCTGGATGGAAGAAGATGTGTCTTTTGACGTTCTTTTATCGCCGGAGTGATTTGGCGATTTTTTGTTCCTTAAGGAGGTTAAACAACATGTCAAATTACTTACGCTTAAAGAAAATGCTTTATGTAGTATCGCTCGCTGCGGTTTCAATCGTGCTCGCACTGATTGAAATACCATGGCCTTTCGCTGTCTGGCTGAAACTGGATTTCAGTGAAGTCGCGATTTTGGTGGGGCTTCTCGTTCTTGGAACGAAGGAAACACTGCTTGTCGTCTTGATCCGTACCATCGCAAGACGTATTTTCAGAGGATTCGATCCAGGTGATCTTGTTGGAGAAATGTTAGCGATGTTCGCTTCATTTTCAATCATCTTGGCTTATAATCTTTCACGCAAGGTATTAAGGATTAAGGATAAACCTTTATTATATGAGGTTTCAGTCAATGGAAATCAGATTCAGAAGCGTGAATTTTTCATCACTTCATTGATGATTACCGGATTTCTTTCTGTAATTCTATGGTTCATCAACTTTGTGTTTGCAACTCCGTTTTATTTCACCTATTATACAGGTGATATTCACTTCAGTATTTTTACATTTATTCCCAATTCGGACTACACCTACGGAACATTCCTATGGTTCACACTTTCAGTCTATTTCCCATTCAATATTGTCAAGGGTATTTTGGTTTCCTGGATTTTCCTTCTGATCAAGCCAAGAATGAAATATTTGGAATTATAAGGAAATATGCTATACTGTTTTTGAGGAAGATATCATGAAAATTATTGATCAGTTCAAAGAACCCATTCGTGAAAATGATATAATGCCCGTCATCCGACAGGGCATTTTTATGTCTATTGTCGGAGGATTATTGATTGGCAGCATTCAAATGTTATTTGTTTATATGTTTCAGTTTTCCTTACTATGGCTGATGCTGTTCGTCTTCGCATATCAATTGGCGAAGCGAATTCGCTACGCATATACAGAGTATCATATCTTGTTTTCAGTTTTAAGCGTGTTTTTCTTTATATTAGGATACTATCTTTACAATACGACGCTCTACATCGGATTATTTTCACTTTCGATGCAGTTAGAGCTCAATCAGATTCTTTATATCCTGAACCCTTTCATCGCTTTTCAATTTTTAAATCCGTTTTCAGGGTATTTTTTTGATGTCAACAATCTCTTGGATGTGGTCTTCTTCCTGATTGGTGTGTTTTATGCATACCGATACAGCAAGTAAACGTTTTTATTGTACTTTTTATATAAAAGGACAAACAATTTGGTATAATGATTAGTAGTAGATACAAGGCAAAAACTAAATAAAGGAGTGATAATATGCCATTTATTAGCGATATTTATGCACGCGAGGTCCTAGATTCACGCGGAAACCCAACGATTGAAGTTGAAGTTTACACAGAATCAGGTGCTTTTGGACGCGCAATGGTGCCATCAGGAGCATCAACAGGAGAACACGAAGCAGTAGAACTTAGAGACGGTGACAAAAAGCGTTATTTAGGCAAAGGGGTTTTGAATGCAGTTCATAATGTGAACGAAGTCATTGCTCCAGAGCTCGTTGGATTTGACGTTACGAACCAAGTCGGTGTTGATCGCTTGATGATCGATCTAGACGGTACGAAGAACAAGTCAAAATTAGGTGCGAATGCAATTTTAGGGGTTTCCATGGCAGTTGCGAGAGCAGCAGCGGATTTCCTCGGCGTTGAATTGTACCAGTATCTTGGAGGCTTCAATACGAAGCAGCTACCAGTTCCAATGATGAACATCATCAATGGCGGACAGCATGCGGACAATAACGTAGACTTCCAGGAATTCATGATTTTACCAGTCGGCGCATCCTCATTCAAGGAAGCAATCAGAATGGGCGTAGAAGTGTTCCATAACCTTAAGGCAGTTCTTAAGAGCAAAGGTTATAACACATCTGTAGGCGATGAAGGCGGATTCGCTCCAAACCTAGGCTCCAACGAAGAAGCGCTCCAAGTCATTGTTGAAGCGATTAAAAAAGCAGGTTATGTTCCAGGCAAAGATATTTTCTTAGGCATGGACGTTGCAGCTTCAGGATTGTACAATGCTGAAACGAAGAAGTATGTTCTTGCGGGAGAAGGCGGAAAAGCATTTACCAGCAAGGAATTGACACATTTCTATGAAGGATTGATTGCGAAATATCCAATCATCTCCATTGAAGACGGACTTGATGAAAATGACTGGGAAGGCTGGGCTTATCATACTCAGGTTCTCGGCAAGAAGATTCAAATCGTCGGTGATGACTTATTCGTTACCAACACAGAAAAATTATCCAAGGGCATCGAACTAGGCATCGCAAACTCAATTTTGATCAAGGTGAACCAAATTGGTACACTGACTGAAACATTTGATGCGATTGAAATGGCGAAACGCGCTGGATATACTGCGGTTGTATCTCATCGTTCAGGTGAAACTGAAGATACGACGATTGCAGACATCGTGGTTGCTACCAACGCAGGTCAGATTAAGACCGGCAGTGCTTCAAGAACAGATAGAATTGCGAAGTACAATCAATTGTTAAGAATCGAAGATCAACTTGGAGATTCCGCGCAATACCTAGGATTGAAGAGCTTCTACAATCTAAAGAAATAAAAATAAATCAACATCAAGTCCCATCAAACAGAGTACTTCTGTAATTGATGGGATTTTTTTTATTTTTGTTTCAAAAACAGGTTTGTAATGCGTTATTTCCAAATTTCATTACAACGTGAAAAAAGCGAAAAACTTCATGAATCAAACAGTTTGAAAATGAAAGTGTTTTCATAGATTTTCATAAGAAAAATGCTTGTTTAACACATTTTATAATAATAAATTATTATAAGAAATGGTTCATATTATCATAAGTTTAAGTAAATGTAAAGCAAATTGCTTAACAGATGTTCTCATATTTGCATAAAGCATTGAATTTTTGGGGTTTTAGGAATATAATTAGTGAAAAATTAGTACACTCCTCATAAATTTTCTACTTGGAGGGAAATGATTATGATATATTACCTTAAAAGAATTATATCAGCAATTTTTACACTATTCATCATCGCTACGCTCACCTTTTTTATGATGCGTGCAATTCCAGGTGGACCTTTTACAAGGGAAAGAACGCTTGATCCAGTCATCGAAGCCAGACTGCTCGCACAGTACAATTTGGACGCTCCGCTGATGGAACAATATTTCGATTATATGAATGATTTGATTCATTTTGATTTGGGTCCTTCATTCCAATATAAAGGTTATACAGTCAATGATTTTATCAGGGTGGGATTTCCTATTTCCGCTAAAATTGGCGCGATTGCCACACTCGCTATTATTATAGTCGGAATACCGATTGGCATTATCTCAGCTCTAAAACAAAATAAGCCTATTGATTATACAGTCATGGTTCTTGCCACACTTGGTGTGACGATTCCAAGTTTCATCATTGCTACGCTTTATATCTATATATTTGGTTACAAATTGAATTGGGTTCCCGCAGGAGGCATGGGCGACAGTCCGCTTTACTATATCGGACCAGTCATTGCCTTATCTGGCTATTCCTTATCATTTGTCGCCCGATTAACAAGATCCAGCATGCTTGAAGTTATTCAACAGGATTATATCAGAACCGCGAGAGCGAATGGCCTATCTGAATTCAAGGTAATGGGAAAGCATGCTTTGAAGAATGGATTGATTCCTGTCGTCACGTATATCGGACCGATGATTGCAGCAATTTTAACTGGATCATTTGTTGTTGAATATGTATTTGGAATCGCTGGCATCGGGGAAAGATTTGTGACAAGCGTGACAGCGCGTGACTACACCACTGTAGTCGGAGTCACTGTTTTCTATGCGGCATTTTATATCGTGATGGTGCTCCTTGTGGATATTGCTTATTCCTTCATTGATCCTCGCATCAAGATGGGAAAGAAGAGTGGTGACTAAAATGAACAAGAGCGATTTTAAGTTTGTAGCTCCCGAAGATAGAGCAAACATAGAACAGATCAGACCAGGATTGACCTATTGGAAAGATGCTTGGAGAAGATTGAAAAAGAATAAATTAGCGATGGCAGGGCTTGTTGTTATCGGCTTGATGACTTTATTTGGCATCTTTGGTCCATTTTTTACGAATTATAATTATAGCGATCAGATTCCAGGATTTAATAATATTCCTCCACGATTTGAAATTATGAAGGTAGAAGATCATTATTTCTACTTAAACCTATCTGAATATAACCTTTATACATCTACTGAAGATGGATTGTTGCTTGAAAAGCTGGATGAAACAGCTAGAGATACGACGATAAAACACCTCACTTATGATTTGAACGGCGAAGATGTCATGATTAATTACAGTTATAAGGTTTTTGAAGAGTTGGCAGATGAAGGCATTGATTTCAGCATCACCTATCACGGTGTTGAGTATAAAGAACTGTACGGAAAAGTATCCAACAAATTATTCCCATGGGGATCGGATACCCTTGCCAGAGACGTCATGACACGTGTCATGTATGGTGCGCGCATTTCACTATTCATCGCTTTAGTTGCCGCACTCGTTAACTTATTCATCGGCGTCATCTATGGAAGCATCGCCGGTATCGAAGGCGGAATCGTGGACGATATCATGATGAGAATCATCGACGTCATCAATTCTATCCCATTACTGCTTTACGTTATTTTAATTATGGTTATTTTAGATGATAATAGCATGTTTACTGTCATTTTGACCCTAGGATTGGTTTATTGGGTCGGTATGGCAAGATTGGTCAGAGGTCAGGTTTTAGGACTTAAAAATCAAGAATTCGTTTTAGCGGCAAGAGCAATCGGCGTTCCGAAGAGCCAAATCATTTTCAGACATTTGATACCGAATTCAATTGGTCCGATTATTGTTTCTTTAACCATGATGATACCGAGCGCGATCTTTACGGAAGCATTCCTAAGCTTTATCGGATTGGGCGCATCCGCTCCCCAATCTTCTTGGGGCAGCTTGGCAAATGATGCCATCGGCGTATTCAGATCCTCATTATATCAATTGCTGTTTCCAGCAAGTGCAATCGCAATTACCATTTTAGCGTTTAATTTCTTCGGCGACGGGGTTAGATCAGCTCTGGATCCCAAGCTCAGAAAGGGGTAATCCGATATGCCACTACTCGAAGTCAAGAACTTAAAAACAAGTTTTTTCACACATATGGGAGAGGTTCAAGCTGTAAGAGGCGTTTCTTTTACGCTTGAAAAAGGCGAAATTCTCGGGATTGTCGGTGAATCCGGATCTGGAAAGAGTGTTTCAGCCTTATCCATCATGGGGTTAGTCGATCAGCCTGGAAGAATTGTGAACGGTGAAGTCCTCTTTCAAGGCAAAGACCTATCCAAGCTTTCACATCATGAATTATCAGCAATCAGAGGAAAAGATCTATCCATGATCTTCCAAGATCCGATGTCATCCTTGAATCCAGTATTTAGAATTGGAAATCAAATCAAAGAAGTCATCATGGCGCATACCGATATGACGAAGGAACAAGCGCATGCCCGTGCCATTGAATTATTAACCTTAGTCAACATCCCTGAACCGGAAACCAGAATCAATCATTATCCTCACCAATTTTCAGGCGGTATGAGACAAAGAGCAATGATCGCTATGGCGCTATCCTGCAATCCACAACTATTAATCGCAGATGAACCAACAACTGCGTTAGATGTCACCATCCAAGCTCAAATCTTGGAACTGATGAGAGAACTTCAGCAAAAGAAGGACTTAAGCATCATTTTAATTACCCACGATTTGGGAGTTATTGCAGAAATTTGTTCAAAAGTCATCGTTATGTATGGCGGTATAGTGATGGAACAAGGATCTGTATTTGATATCTTTGAAAATCCACAGCACCCCTATACGAAAGGCTTGCACCAATCTGTGCCAAAGAATGTCAGAGGAAATAAAGAACGGTTGATTCCTATTCCTGGAACTCCGCCTGATTTGCTCGAACCCCCATCCGGTTGTCCATTTTCACCAAGATGTCCGCATGCCATGGAAATTTGCATGAAAGAAGCATCACCTTTATTTAAGATCGATGAAAATCATGCTGCATCCTGCTGGCTGCATCATATAGAATCACCTGTAGTAGAGGACTATTCCAAAACAGAGGAGGTGCTTGATCATGAACAATAATGAAAAAACCCCCTTGCTTGAAGTCAAAAACCTAACGAAACATTTTGATTTGAGCACCATTGGAAATAAACGGATACTTGCAGCTGTCGATGGAATTGATTTTGTAGTCTATAAGGGTGAAACATTCGGTTTGGTCGGAGAGTCCGGTTGCGGAAAAACAACGACGGGACGATTGATCGTCAAGCTTTATAAACCGACTGCAGGAAAAATCATCTTTGACAATATCGATTATGCAAATAAATCCGAAAGGGAATTAAAGCCCTTCCGCAAGCGGGTTCAAATGATATTCCAGGACCCCTACGCATCCCTAAACTCCAGAATGACTGTTACAGAAATCATTGCTGAAGGTATTAAAACACATCATATCTTAGAAAACAAAGCAGATATAGAAGAACGTGTTCATGAACTTCTAGAAAAAGTTGGGTTGAAGAGAGAACACGCCGGCAGATATCCCCATGAGTTTTCAGGAGGTCAGAGACAGCGGATCGGTATCGCACGTGCTCTAGCTTTGAATCCGGAATTGATTGTTGCTGATGAACCCATCAGCGCACTAGACGTCTCGATTCAAGCCCAAGTGATCAACATGCTTGAAGACTTGCAAAAGGAATTCAATTTGACCTATCTCTTCATCGCACATGACCTATCGATGGTTCGTCATATCAGTGACCGCATCGGTGTCATGTATTTAGGAAAGATGATGGAAATTGGTGTATCCGATGATGTTTATGAAAGACCGCTTCATCCTTATACCAAATCCTTGTTATCTGCAATCCCGATTGCAGATCCAAGAGTCAGAATGTCTGATACAAGAGTCATCCTGCAGGGAGACGTCAAGAGCCCGATCAATGTGAAGCCAGGATGCAGGTTCGCATCTCGTTGCAGATATGCGAAAGAAAACTGTCACACGGAAACACCAGAATTTAAAGAAGTAATGCCTAACCGCTTTGCGGCATGTCATTACATAGAAGAAATTAATGATTTAAACACTGAAAAGTGATTTAGATAAAAAAAGGAGAGAGAAAAATGAAGAAACTCGTATTAATCTTAGTGGTTTTAGCGTTCGTTTTCGGATTAGCTGCTTGTACCGAACCAAGAGATACAACAGTTTTGAGATGGAATATCGGAGCTGAACCATTAACGCTTGACCCATCACTCAACGGAGCTTCAGACGGTGGAGACGTAATCAATAACACCTTTGAAGGTCTAGTTCGTGAGTTTAATGGTGTTGTTGAACCAGGTATTGCAGAGTCTTGGGTGACTTCTGCAGATGGTAAAACAATTACATTTACACTGCGCGACTCCAAGTGGAGCGATGGATCAGATTTGACTGCTGATGACTTTGTCTATTCATGGCTCAGAGCGATGAGTCCACTCACTGCAAGCGAATATGCTTGGATTTGGGAATATACAAACGTTGTTGGAGCATTGGATGCCGTTTATTTCACAGATGAAATGGACAATGTAACCGAAGAAGAAAACGTTTATGATGATGACGGCATATTGGTTGGTGAAGACTATAGTGATGGTTTGGATGACGTTTCCGGTCTGACAGTGGAAGAAACATTGGACAATGTCGGAATTTCCGCACCAAATGATAATACATTTGTTGTAGAACTCATAAATCCAACTGCATACTTTGTCAGTTTGATGGCATTCTATCATTTCATGCCAGTTAAGCAATCTTCAGTTGAAGATCCAGACGGTTTAGACGGCCTGTGGGCATCTCAACCAGACTTAGCTGTATGCAATGGCCCATTCAAGTTAACTGAATACACGCTTGGTGATGGTTTAGTGCTTGAAAAGAATGAAAATTATTGGGAAGCAGATTCTGTTAAGCTTGAAAAGATCGAAGGTTTCTTCATCGATAACGAATCGACTGCTTTTGATAGATATAATTCAGGAGAATTGGATTATATTCCTCAAGTACCAAGCAGTGAAATGGCTAGACTGATTCTTGAAGATGAAGAATTCCATGTTTACGCTTTATTAGGAACATATTATTACAGCTTTAATCTAAATGATGAAGATGATCTTTATGATAATCTCAAGTTGAGAAAAGCATTATCCTATGCAATTGACCGTGAAGCTATCGTGGATACACTCGGTGGTGGGCAGGTTCCTGCTGCTGGATTCGTACCTCCTGGATTTATTGACAATTTAGGCAATGACTTCTTTGAAACTGCAGGTACTTATGGAATGGTTGCTGATGACTCCAATTTCCCAGCTGCTGTAACATTATTTGCTGAAGCTGCTGCTGAAATGGGTATGACTGTTGCTCAATTACGCACGACACTTGCTGCAGAAACATTATTATATAATACTTCTGAAGCACATGCTGAAGTTGCACAACTCGTACAAGAATCATGGAACCAAGTTCTTGGATTCCAGATGCAGTTAGGCAATCAAGACTGGGCAATTTTCCAGGAAACTAGAAAGAATGACCAGTTTGACGTCGCTCGTGGCGGTTGGTTAACAGACTTCATGGATCCTATCGGAATGTTAGCAATCTTTACTGAAGGAAACTCCTATAATGATGCTAATTATTATGACCCAGCATTCGATTTACTCATTGAACAAGCACAAGCATCAACTGACCCAGCTGTTCACTTTGCTAAATTATACGATGCTCAAGACTTATTGATGGAATTTATGCCAATCATTCCAGTTTATCACTATTCAGATTTCATGTATGTTAAAGCATATTTGAAGGATTGGGGCCGTAGTGTTCTTGGCACAGTTGACTTCTCAAGAGCTTATATCGAAGCTGAATAAAATTAATTTTTGAATATGATTTAAAAAGCCCTTGACAGTTGTCAAAGGCTTTTTTTGATGATATCACTAACTTTTATTTTAATAAGGCAGTAGTAAAACGACAGTTGAAATGATGATAATAAAGATAACCGATAGCAAACTGTAGGTTAATAAATATCTTTTCATTTCCTTTGGGAAATCTCTGACGATGTATTTGAATGTAATCAAACTTGCAAGAGAAGAGATGATTGTTCCCATGGCACCGATATTGACGCCTTGCAAAAGCGCTGGCCAGTGGATGGGTGCGGTAAACGTAGAAAGCAGCACTGCGGCTGGAACGTTTGAGATGAATTGGCTTGTTACCAATCCAGAGAAGAATACAGAGGTTCTTGTATTGAGGAAGGCTCCGATGGAGTCGACGATGAAGGACATTTGAGATAAGTTGCCTGTAAAGATAAAAAATGAAGTGAACGTGAGAAGAAGCGTATAATCAACTCTTTTAAATAAATGTCTGCCGTAAATCAATCCTAGGATCAATGTGACGTATAATGTATACCATTCTGGGACAATACGGAGTACCGACAATAACGCATTGAGCAGGATAATGCCATATAGACCTAATCTCTTCCAATCAACATCAGGCGCTTTCAGGTTCAGTTCACATTGATTGTTAGGAATTTTAAGCATTGCGGTTCCAGAAACCAGGAAAAATCCCATGATGCTGATGGGAATCGTAACCGCTAAGAAGTCATTGAATGGAATATCATAGAATGCATAAAGGTAAATATTTTGTGGATCTCCCATCGGGGTGAGCGCACTACCCATATTTGCAGCAATTGTCTGTAATATAATGATGATCACTGTATATTTTTCTTGTTTCGTATGCTTCGTTATAAAAATGGTGAACGGAACAAGCGTTAGAAGCACAGCATCATTGGTCAGTAACATCCCCAAAAAGAAAGTCACTAAAATAATCACTAAACCAATCCATTTGATACTTCTGAATTTAATCACCAATTTTGTCGCAACATAATCAAAAAAATGTGTTTCATAAACTCCCGCGACTGCAAGCATCAAAGTTAACATGATAATCAAGACCTTGAAGTTGATATAGTCTAGATAAGCACTCGAAGGCTTGACGATGAACATGGAAATGACCGCGAAAATGAACGCGATCACAAATACTTTATCTTTATATAAATATTTCAAAACTTTATGCATATAATCTCCTAAAAACAACCTAATCATATTATACGACTTTCACCTCAAAATGTAATCATGAATCAAATAAAATAAAAATAAAACAAAACTATTGTAAAAAGAAAACGGTTGCATTATAATGTAATTGAAACGTTTCGACTAACATGTCGGACGAGATGCATAGAACTACCAACTCAAGCCAGTTTCATTGACAACCACGAAGTGACCTTGCTATAATGGTGATGTAAGCGATTTCAGGGGATAGAATATGATCTGGATTATATTTTATGCAAAACTCGAAACGTTTCGATAGTTAGAGAATATACAAGTTTTGGAAAAAATAGGAGGAAACAAATGAAGAACACAGTAAGACTATTTGCGTTATTTTTACTCGTTGGGTTGTTATTTGTTGTTGCCGGTTGTAAAGAGGATGAAGTCATTCCTACAATCATACCGGAGATAACGGAATACAACGTTTTAGGTAATTGGGCTGATGGCGGTGATGCGGTATACACAATCGCAACCAACACAGCAGCAGAACTGGATTTCACATACAACAAATCTACTTTTCCAGATGCATATCTGACAAGTCCAGAAATCACTGAGGATCTTTCTATATTCAAGAAACTTGTCATCACTGTTGAAGGAACAGGAACAATGTACTTGAAGTTGGAAACCAATGATGATACTCCAGCCAAGATGGTAGGATTGAATGTTACAGGCATCGCTGGAACTTATGAATGGAACCTGATGGCTGCATCAGCATTCCTTGCCAAGGTTGACAGAGTGGTTATTGTAGCTGCTCCAGGCAAAGAATTATCTGTAGGTTCAATCAGTATCACTTCATTGATGTTTGAAACCGCAGTTGCTGATGGATACATCATCAATGATGATTTCAACAATATCCCAAGCAATGTCAATGAATATAACGGAACTGATCAGATCTTTGATTTCAATGACAAGTGGGAAAGCAATGATGAAGGTATTTATACCATCACTTATGAAGGTGTGAACACGATCGTTGATTATGACAAGCCAGCTGGTATGGAATGGGCATTCATGAAGACTCAGGTTCAAGGCACATTCACAGCATTCAACTATGTCGTATTTATCGTTGAAGGCACATCAGGTCAAAAACTATTAATTAAACCAAACGAATACAATGATGCTGAATCCTTCATTTGGTTGGATGGCACAGAACAAGAACTCGTTCTTGACTTGACAGAATTAACACTTGCAGAAAAGAATGCAATTACAGACTTCAAAGTCTTTATCGCTGCAGGCTTAGCTCCAGCTGAAGGTCAATTAACCATTAAAGAAGCATATATGATCGATGACTATGAATTCGAACAACCAGTCATTGAAGTCAATACATACAATGGCACTGACAATACATTCGGTGTAGAGCATTGGTATGATGGAGGCGATCTAGTTTATGATATTGCCAAAGTCGGAACTGATTATATTGTTGATTATGAAAAATTGACAACAAATCTTCATTGGGCATTTATGTATGCTAACCTTGAAGGTGATTTCACTAATTTCGCTAAATTGGAATTTGAAATGACAGGTACATTGAATAAGACTGTATTGCTGAAGGTTGAAAGTCCTACAGGCAATAAGGAAGTTCAATTTACATTTGATGGAACTAAGCAAGTATTTACAATTGATTTATCAACGATGACTCCAACACAGCTTGCTGATTTGAATAAGGTTGTTATGTTTGCTGCTCCAGGCGGAGTCGGTGCTGGCGAATTTACAATTCACAGCGTGACATTCAAGACATCAGATTATGAAATTGATACAGAATGGACATCAGGCGATGCAGGCGTTTATACGTTCGCAACTGGTGAAACAACTGTCATCACGTATAATAAGATCGCTGGCCAAGAATGGTCATTCACAAGAAATATTTTGGATGCTGTCAAGGTTGCAGGATTAAACACATTGACACTCGTTGTCAAGGGTACTGCAGGCAAGAGCATCTTGGTTAAGCCAAATGACAGTGGCGCATTGGAACAAACGATTGCATTTACAGATGCAAACCCAGTTACAGTGACATTCACAACTGAAACATTTGTTAATATTATCATTTTCGCTGAACCAAACGTTGCACCAGCAGCTGGTTCATTCGAAATCGTATCTGCTACATTAAGCTATGTTGCTCCAGACTTTGATCCATCACTCGTTGTGAACTTCAACGAAGCATGGGTAGCAAACAGTGCAACAATCTATACCATCACTCCAGGTGAAGATTCAACAGTTGTCGCTTATGACAAACTCGCTGGAAATGATTGGGAATGGATGCGCGTTCAATTTGATGCAAAGGATGTTGCAGGACTTAATACATTGACACTTGTTGTCAAGGGTACTGCAGGCAAGAATATTTTGATTAAGCCAAACGATAGCGGCGCTCTTGAAGAATGGGTATACTTTACTGATTCAGAACCAGTCACTGTTGTCGTCCATGCCGCTTCATTTGCAAACGTCTTTATTTTCGGTGATGCAGGCATTGCTCCAGCTTCAGGTTCATTTGAAATATTAACCGCTACACTAAGCTATGTTGCTGATTTTAATGCAACTTGGGAAGAAAATGATGCGGATACTTATGAAGTTGTTGCCGGAGATACAGTTGTTGTCAACTACACTAAGGGAGCTGGACAGGAATGGGTATTCTTAAAGAATGTCATCAATCCAAATCTATTGGTTGGCATGAATACATTTACAATCGTTTTAGAAGGTACTGCTGGTAAGTCAGTGATGGTTAAGGTTAACAATTCAGTTGAACAGGCAGTGACGTTTGTTGCTGACACACCTGCAACCTTGACGTTCACCCTTCTTGAAATTACATCAGTCATTATATTCGCTGAACCAGGAACAGCATCTGTTACAGGTTCATTCGAAATTATCTCAGCACAAGCAAGCTATGTTGCTCCAGTCGTTATTTTTGATCCACTTGCCGTCCTTGATTTGATGACAGGCTGGGTAGAAAATGATTTAGGCACTTACGCAGTTGTTGAAGGCGAAACTGTTGAAATCACGTATACAAAGGCTGCTGGACAAGAATGGATATTCGTTAAGAATCCATTTGAAGTCGAAGCTGCGATGGGCATGAATACAGTCAACCTCGTATTACAAGGCACTTTAGACAAGCAAGTCTTAGTCAAGGTTAATAATTCCATTGAACAATGGGTTACCTTCACTGCTGAACCTACTGTTGTCACCATCATGGCTGATTCCATTACAGGTTTGATTATCTTTGCTGAAGGTGGAACAGCTCCTGCTACAGGAACGTTCACCATTCTATCCGCTTACCTAAGCTATACTGAAAATCTTCAGTCAACTTGGGAAGAAAATGATTTAGGTACGTATGCATTCGCAGGTACAGGTCCAGTCGTTGTTACCTATACAAAGGCTGCCGGTCAAGAATGGGTATTCATGAAGAGCATGTTTGATGCCGCTGAATTAACAGGCATGAATACAGTTACCATCGTCTTAGAAGGTACTGCTGGCAAGCAAGTTTTAGTCAAGGTTAACAATGCCATTGAACAATGGGTTACATTCGTTGCCGACACACCAGCTAAAGTTGTCATCACCGCTCCTGAAATTACAGGAATCATCCTATTTGCTGAAGGCGGAGTCGCTCCAGTCACTGGAACATTTGAAATTATTTCCGCTACATTAAGCTATGTTGAACCTGCTTTTGATCCAACTGCACAGCTTGATTTACTCGCTGGTTGGGTTGAAAATGATTTAGGAACATATGCTGTTGTTGAAGGCGCTACTACAGTTATTACCTACACAAAGGGTGCTACACAAGAATGGATTTTCGTTAAGAACCCATTTGATGCAGAATTGACTGCAGGCATGAACACATTCACAATCTCACTTCAAGGAACTGCTGGAAAAACATTGATGATCAAGGTTAACAATGCGATTGAAAAATCTGTTACCTTCGTTGGAACTGAAACTCAAACAGTCGTATTCTATGCAGCAACGATTGATCAAGTGATCATCTTTGCTGAACCAGGAACTCCATCTGTTACCGGTTCATTCACGATTGTAGAAGCATTTGCAAGCTATTCCATGAATTTACTAACTGGTTGGGTTGAAAATGATTTAGGAACTTATGCCGTTACAGGTACTGGTCCAGTTGTTGTCAATTACACCAAGATTGCTGGTCAAGAATGGGTATTCTTAAACAATCCATTTGATACTGACGATGCAATCGGTTTGAATACATTTACGATCGTATTAGAAGGTACTGCTGGCAAGCAAGTTCTAGTCAAGGTTAACAATTCCATTGAACAATGGGTTACATTTGTTGAAGGCGAAAAGGCTACTGTTACCATTACTGCAGCAACTATTACTTCCGTTATTCTGTTTGCTGAAGGCGGCGTTGCTCCAGTTACAGGATCATTCTCAATTCTATCCGCTTCTTTAAGTTACGTAGAATAAAGTAGTTCATATTTAAAACAAGAAGATCTAACTAAATTGCGAGCTGGTGCCAAATGAATCTTTTGCAACTGCTCGCAATTTTTAGGTTTTTTGATGCTATAATTTTAGAATCAAGGAGGAAAAAATGAAAAAAATATTATTATTGATTGGTGTAGTTTTATTCGCTTTGGGCTTAGTTGCCTGCGGTGAAGACAAAGTACCAACCATCGTCGAAGGTGATGTCACCATCACCTATGCTTCATGGGATTTAGGGGCTTTAGATTCTGAAGAACCCAACATGCAGCGCTTGATGATTGAAGCATTTATGGAAGAATACCCAAATATCAACGTTGAAATCATTGAACGTCCAAAAATTCCTGGAACGACGAATGACTTGGGTTGGAATGAATTCTTGGCTGCACGCGCATCCACTCAAACATTGCCAGACGTATTCCAAGCTGATAACATTCCGTTTTATGTCATCAATGATTGGGCATATAATCTCACTGAAGTCGCTACAGCAGATGCAGAATACTTAAATGTCAGTGAAGATATCCGCGGCGTTGCTACCTATGATGGAAAAGTCATGGCGATTCCAAATGCTGTCCACTATGCAGGTTATGTCGTGAATGAAACCCTTTATGACAGACAGGGTCAAGACTTCCCAACTGTGGATTCCACAATGGAAGATTTGATTGATTTAACTAAGGCTGCTGCCAATCATTCCAGCAATACCAATACCGGTGTTGTCGGTTTAGAAGGCATTGAACACATCTTGCACTGGTATCCAGCGCAATTGAATGAAGATTATGGCTGGTTTACATTATCAGAAGATGGTTTCAATTTGGATTCTACTGAATTTACTGCAACCATGGAACTTTATAGAAGCTTAAGAACAGACGCGACCTTTGTCTTGGAAGCTCTTTATGATGCTGCCGCTGTTGTTGATTCCCCAATTCAAATTGGTGATATCTTCCCAGAAGGAGATAATTTCAATAACGGAAATATACTTGCCAAGTGGTTCTATTCTTGGGATTTCGGTTGGATTCAATCTTATATCAATGGTGGTGATTATACCTGGGATCTTGAATTTATCGGAACTCCGGTCGTCAATGGTGTGAAGCGTGTTCCAATCGTTGCCGATTTTTATACCGTAGCATCCAATACTGAACATCCAGAAGAAGCATACATGCTTTCCAAGTGGATGGGTTTCGGCAAGGATGGTTATTTGAAGCGCATTGAACTCTCGGAAACTGTCGAAGGCATTCCACAGGTTAATTTCGCGCCTATTCAAAACGATGTTGATTTACTAGATGCATATTTCGAACTTTATCCTTCATTCCAGGGATTAAGAACAATCATAGAAGCAGGTACGTTCATTGTTGAACCCCCTAAATATCTTCCTGGCTATATTTCAGCAAGATACGGCGGAACTTATGATGCTGAAAATAAGATGTCGGATATCATCAGCAAGTTGATGATTGGTGAAGTGATGCTTGCGGATATCCGCTTAGCCTTAAATAACCGCGCAAACGCATTATATGATGAAGCAAGACTGGAATTTGAAACTGCACTTGCATTAAAATAAGATCAGACTCAATTGAAAAGGAGTCCCCCTTGGGATTCCTTTTCAACAATATTTGAATGGAGAAACATATGAAAATGACGTTAAAAATGAAAAAAATTGTAACCTTATCTTTAATTTTGATTGTTTCTTCCTTTGCATTATTGGGATTGGCAGGCGTATTTACTCCGAAGGAAACCCCAGCTCCTGTGATAACAAACTTGGAATCGGTGATTCGTGAAGGTCATTATTCTGAGTATTTAAGCATGTACCAAGAAGAATTCGGCACTGATGATCCATTCGTGGTGGAAGCAGTGGATTTTGTACTTCCTCTTGGCGAATTTTTGGAACCTGACCAATTGAGTTATGAGTGGGTTAGCGATTCCAGCATAACGTTGAATGTGGCGATTGATACGGAAGGGCTCTATTTCATCCATATCAAGTACATGTCTTTATCAGATTCGCATATACCGATTGGATTATCCATCAGGTTGAATGGTGAAGAGGATTCACCATATTATGAAGCATCACAAATCACACTCCCTACCTTATGGACTGAAGCTGAGGAAACACTTGGCGTTGACAGATACGGTAATGACGTGAGTGTGACGCAGAAAACTTTTGATGTTGATCAAGACATTGTCTTAAGAGATGCCCAAAGGCTTTATCAGGATGGGTTGAGCTTTTATTTGCCAAGTGGAGACAATACGATTGAGATTGAAAAAATCTCAGGAGAATTATCATTGAAACAGGTTCGGATCGAACCTAAAAAAACATATGTCAACTATGAAACCTATAGTTTGAGTGCAGAAGATTCAGCATCTTCAATTGTTAGGATTGAAGCTGAAGAAAGCTTGTATAGAAATTCATCTACGATTGCAAGAGGTGTGAGCAGAGACCCATTGGTAGAGCCATTCTCCATGACGAAGCTTAAACTGAACGTGCTTGGTACGGATTCTTATGATGTCTCTGGAGATGCAGCGACATGGGAAGCCGGGATTGAATCTGCAGGCTGGTATTATATTACTTTAAAAACGCAAATATTAAGACAAAATGCTTCTATATACAAGACGCTTTATGTCAATGGAGAAATTCCATTCGAAGAAGCGAAGCATCTTGTTTTTTCCTATAGCCGAGATTGGCAAAATTTAAGTCTGAAGACCTTGGACGGAGAACCATTAAAGATTTATTTAGAACCAGGAGATTTGATCTCGCTTGAAGTGGATAGCAGCTTGTTCGTGCGTGTTGTTGAGAAACTCAGAATGATGACTGCTGAAATGAGCCAGATGGGACTGGATGTCACCAAGCTGACCAGAAATAACACAGACCAGGGCATCGACTGGGAAATGCTGGATTATTTTCCTGATTTGAATATTGTTTTATCTAGATGGATTGATGAACTCGATGAAGTCAATCAAGTGCTCAGGGCTTTATATGGTTTTAGTAATGATGCTCAAATCATCAGAGATATGGAAGCAGCGATATCGAAGATTGAAAAGGTTCAAGATGATGTCAATGAACTGCCTCGAAGATTGACGCTCCTTTCTACAGGATCATCATCCGCAGTTCAATTGATCAGCAATCAACTAGATAATATTTTAAAACAGCCACAAGTATTAGATGCAATTTTCCTTCATACGGATTTAGATGCCGTACCGGACCCAAATCCGAACTTCTTCATCAATTTCCGTGTCTTTTTCGCGAGATTTTTCCTATCGTTCGTCGATCAGTCCTATTCAGATCAGGCATCAAGTGAAGAACTTGAAATCTGGGTGAACAGATCCAGACAATATGTCGATTTATTACAAAAGATCACAGATGATCAATTTACCTCTCAATCAGGCATCAAGGTGAAGATTTCTTTGATCAATGATGATGGCAAACTGCTTTTAGCGAACTCTGCAAACCAGCAACCGGATGCCGCATTAGGAATATCCGCATGGATACCCAATGAATACGGCATGAGGGGCATGCTTTATGACATGAGCCAGGCTGAAGGATTCAGCGATGTGATTGATGTTTATAATCCCGAACAGTTGATTCCGATGACTTATGATGGAAAATTGTTCGGACTTCCTGAAACAGAAAATTTCTTTGTTATGTTTTATCGAAAAGATATCTTGGAAGAATTGGATTTGGAAGTGCCAAACACCTGGCAGGATGTTTTAGATATGCTTCCTGTTTTAAGAAGATACGGTATGAGCTTTTATATTCCGCTATCCTCATCATCTGCCTTGAAATCATTTGACTCCACCGCGCCTTTTATCAATCAATTTGAAGGGAAGATCTATTCTGATGATGGATTATCCTCCGCGATCGATGATGAAAATACAATCGAAGCACTGACATTCATGACGGATCTTTACCGTGAATACAGCATGCCATATCAGGTTCCATCCTTCTTCAATAGCTTCAGATACGGCGATATCCCGATTGGCATCGGTGATTTTGGGATGTATCTCCAATTGAATAACGCAGCATCTGATATTTCCGGATTATGGGATATCGCGCTTGTTCCGGGTATTGAACATGCAGTCTACAATGAAGATACAGACACGACTGAAATGGTTGTTAACCGTTCGATGGGCGGAGCGCAGCAAGCAAGCATTATTTTTGAGAAGAGTGAAAAGAAAGCGGAAGCTTGGGAGTTTTTAACCTGGTGGATGTCGACTGAAACACAAATCTTGTTTTCTGAAACCTTAGTCAATACCTTAGGCACGAGATACATGTGGAACAGTGCGAACTTAGAAGCCTTTGAATCCTTCAGATGGAATGAAGAGCATAAGAGCATCATCATGGAGCAATGGACGCATTTGAAAGAAGTGCCGAAGATTCCTGGAAGCTATATCATTGAAAGAGAGATCAGCAATACGTGGAACAGCGTTGTTTATGATGATGCTAATTTGAGAAGCACGGTATCGGATGCATTAATCAAGATTGACAAGGAACTTCAAAGAAAGATGCAGGAATTTGGATATTTAGATGCCAAGGGCAACGTGATTAAGCCATTTAATTTACCCACGATTGAGGAAGTTTTGAGGTGGTATAATGACTAAGTCCAATAAATTAAAGACCAAAATCAACAACTTCATCGCTTTAGAAAAGAAGCAGTTCAAGAATGACGATAAGGTAGCTTATCTGTTCACCCTTCCTTACATTCTGTTATTCATGACATTCATCGTCATTCCAATCGCGCTCGCGGTCATTTTGTCATTTTCGACCTTCGATATGGTCAGCTTCCCGAGATTCTCAGGATTCAACAACTATATCTATTTATTGACAAGCGATGAAGAGTTCATGAAATATATATTACCCAATACCATCAAATTCGCTGTCATCATCGGACCAGGGGGATATATCCTATCCTTCTTTATGGCGTGGGCGCTTGCTCAACTCCCTCATAAGCTCAGAACAGTATTGGCGATTGTTCTCTATTCACCATCACTGACTGCCGGTATCACGATGACTGTTGTTTGGAAGGTTTTCTTCGCAGGTGATGAATCTGGATACTTAAACTATATCTTACTGGAATTGGGCATGATCGTTGAACCGATCGCATTCCTCCAATCTCCGGATTATCTCTTCACCATCATGATTGTTGTCGCATTATGGGGCAGCATGGGTGTTGGATTCCTCGCGATGCTCGCGGGTATTTTGAACGTCGATCAAGAGCTTTATGAAGCAGCCTATATCGATGGATTAAGCAACAGATTCCAGGAAGTCATCTATATAACCATTCCAGCAATGAAGCCTCAAATGCTCTTCGGAGCCGTGATGGCGATTGTTGGAACATTTAGTGCTGGGGCGCTCGGGGTCTCCCTCTCCGGATCCAATCCGACGCCCAACTATGCAGGTTCTTTGATTGTAAACCATATTGAAGACTATGGTTTCATTCGTTATGATATGGGATATGCAGCCGCATTGTCGCTTGTTTTACTGCTGATCATTTATTTCTTCAGCAGACTCAGCTGGCGATTCTTCGGGGAAAAGGACTAGGGGGAAAACACAATGAAAAAGATAAAAAACTTTTCTCCTATAAAAATAAATCCTAAGAAATTCACCATGGCGCAGGTGCCATTCTTAATGATGGTCGCTCCTGTCGCAGTCTTCATGCTGATGCCTCTTTTATACATCTTCAACCATGCGTTCAAGCCATTTGATGAATTGATTGAATATCCTCCAAAGTTCTTCGTCAGAAGACCGACCTTGGAAAACCTTTTTGAACTATTTGAAACAGCGACGACAACTGGTATACCCGTATCCAGATATTTATTCAACAGCATCGTGATTACCGCATTGGTCGTCTTCTTATCGATTTTTCTATCGACCATTACAGGATATGCACTTTCTAAATTGAAATTTCACATCAAAGGCGCAATCTCACAGATCAATACGCTCGCGATGATGTTTGTCGGTACGGCGGTCATCATCCCTAGATACATCATCATTGAACAAATGGGCTTGGTTGATAATTTCTTGGTTCATATCGTTCCTGTGATTGCCATCCCTGTCGGATTATTCTTGGTCAAACAGTTTATTGATCAGATTCCAAATGAGCTTTTGGATGCCGCGAAAATTGACGGCGCAAATAGCTTTCAGATTTACTGGAAGATTGTCTTACCTTTAATTAAGCCGGCGATTGCGACAATCGCCATCCTGTCCTTTCAGGCGGTTTGGAATAACGCAGATATTTCTGCGACATATATCAACTCGGATTCACTCAAAACGTTCGCGTATTATATGCAGACTTTATCGTCATCATCGAACGTGGTTGCCGGAGCAGGCATGAGTGCGGTTGCATCTTTAATTATGTTTTTGCCCAACTTGATTATCTTTATTATCTTGCAGAATAAGGTCATGAATACCATGGTCCATTCTGGTATCAAGTAGGAGGCGGCCATGAAAAAACTAATGATGATTGTCATCCTCCTCATGTCACTTATGATTTTTACCAATTTAAACACAGAAGCGTCAAGCCTATCGAATTATGGAATTCCTTATCAGACTTATACCTTGAATTCCAGCAATCGGTTTATTCCGACGCAAACCGCATATATTCCTGTTGGTAATTTCGGCGGGTCTTTAGGACTGTCTTCGCCTGAAGATGTATATTATTATGAAAATGAGCTTTATATCGCAGACACTGGAAATAAGCGCATTGTCATCTCTTCTTTAGACGGTGACTTGATCAACACGATTGATTTGGCTGAATTTAAGCAACCAACCGGATTATTTGTTAAAGAAAATTTTGTTTATGTTGCAGATAAGCTTGAAAAAAAGGTCTTTAAGATAGATTTAGATACTGAACTGATAGTCCAGACCATTGAAAAGCCGACTTCTCCAATTTATGGACAGAAGAATGATTTCGTACCCATCAAGGTTGCAGTCGACTCAAGCGATAGCATCTATATCGTCGGCGAAGGCTCGACATCCGGTATCATCCAAGTGAATTATGCTGGAGAGTTTGTCGGATATTTGGGCATCAACTCGGTGACACTCAGCTTAAGAAAGATTCTTTATAATTTCTTCGTCAAGGATTCCGATCTAGCTTCTAGCTTGCCGGCTTCACCAACCAATATCGCGCTTGGTGCGAAGGGATCTATTCTATCCACCAATGTCAACGTGAGGGAAACCTTCAAGAGATTGAATATATCAGGACTCAATACGTTATTGCCGACAACCAATTATCCGGTCGCAACCCTTTCCGATATTTGGATGAATAGTGAAAACTATATCTATACCATTGCGGAAAGCGGCGATGTGTATGAATATGATTCCAATGGTAACTTGCTGTTTTATTTCAATACCAGAGATTACTCCATGACACAATCTCTTGGACTGACATCCAGTCCAAAGGGTGTCATCACGGATGATTTAGGTAATCTCTACATCCTGGATAAAGGATATAATTCCATCCATGTTTATCAGCGTACCGTATTTGTTGACTTGGTGCATAACGCTGTAACCTTATATAATGATGGAAAATACATTGAATCGAAACCAATCTGGGAAGAAATCATCAGACAAAACTCTTCATTCGCCTTGGCGCATTCCGCACTGGGTGCGGCGCTAGCCAAGGAAGGTGATTTTGATGGTGCGTTATCAGAATATTATGATGCGAAGGATTATTTAGGATATTCGAATGCATACTGGGAAATCAGAAATGTGGCGATTCAAGAAAATCTACCGGTATTCGCTTTGGTCTTCATCGGATTGTTCATCTTCTTAAAAATCGGAATGGCAATCTTCAGAAAATCATTGTTATATCCGAAATACACTGCATTTAAAGAAAGAGTGAAAGAGAAGAAGCTTGTTCGTGAGGTTTCCTTCAGCATGAATGCCTTTAAGCATCCAAATGACATGTTCTTCGGTATCAAGAGATACAATGAAGCAAGCTACACCTCTGGATTCATTGTCTTTGGACTGTTTGTTTTGGTTTATTTGATCAATATCTACGCAACAGGATTCTTATTTAGAACATCCAATTTGAACAACGTGCTTGTTCAAATGGTGACTGTCCTTTCAATATTCTTCCTTTATGTTTTAGTGAATTATTTAATATCGACCTTGAATGACGGGGAAGGAAGATTTAAGGATATCTTCATTGCGACCGCGTATGTGCTGATTCCATACATCGTCTTGACGCTTCCAATGACATTCTTATCGAATTACCTGACCTATAATGAAAGCTTTATCTTTGATTTCTATCATCAGATTTTGTTATGGTGGACGATCATCTTGATTGTGATGTCCATCAAGGGCATTCATAACTTTACATTCTGGGAAACTGTTAAGAATATTTTGATTATTTTGTTTGGCATGTTTATTTTGATTTTGATCGGATTGCTCATCTATTCGTTCATGGGTCAATTGATCGAATTCGTGTTGTCCATCATCAAGGAGGTGATTTATCGTGTCTAAAGCACTGTTTTTTAAACGCATGATCATGATAGTCATCCTTATATCCTCTATTTCAATTGGAGTTTATGGAGCAATAGAACAATCCTTATTGGAAACAGGCATACCAAGCTTCGATGTCATCAGCCCTTATGTCGATTCCAATAAGTACACACATGAAAAGAGTGATCAGGTCGCTTTAAATCAACAACAGATCTTTGATGAATACTTGGAGATTGATACAGATGCTGGAACAGTGTATCTGGATGAAGCGTCTTTGGCATTCCAAATCGTCAATGACAATGGCTATATCTGGTCATCAACGATTGATTATGATGTCGAAGGATATCCGAACACGTTCAAGCAGCGTGCGAGAAGCGCCATCATTTTGGAATCTTATAACAACAATACGACAAGTTTCGCAATCACGGAAGAAAATCTATTCACGGATGCGAGAAATGTCATTGATGTTGATCTCATCACGAATGGGTTCCACGCGACGATCACGTTTGGAAAATCTGATATCACGATCGGATTGACAGTATTATTTATGGGCAATCAAATCAAGGTCAGCATTCCCGAGGATGAAATCGTTGAGTCTGGAGATTTTAAAATCTCTTCCATCAAGGTGTATCCATATTTCGGAGCTGTCTTGGAAGATGACGTTCCAGGTTATGTATTTTTACCGGACGGCGTTGGCGCATTGGTTGACTACAAGCCTACCAATCCGCTCATTGGAACCAATTATCAAAAGGAAATTTACGATCGAAATATCGGTTATAATCTAACAGAAAACATGAACGAATTCATTAGCGGAGGCACGAAGATTTACGCGCCTGTCTTTGGTTTTGTCCATGGTGTAGATCAGAATGCTGTATTCGCGAATATCACGAGCGGATCTGAATATGGTGTGATCAATCTCTATTTCCCATCCAGAACCAGAGGATTCACCACGGTGTTCTCTGAATTCGTCTTTAGAAAACCATACAGCCAGCCAATCGATAAGATTGGGAATACGATCTCTTTATTACAACAGTTTGGCAATTCCATGGATATCGAAATTGAATATACGCTTTTAGATGGTAGTGATGCCAATTATGTCGGAATGGCGAAAACCTACCGCAGTTATTTGGAGGATTCACTCCAATCGGATACTGAACTTCAAAATGATATTCCATTGAAGCTTGATGTCATCGGCATTGAAAAAACAAAAGGCTTGTTATTTGATAAGACCATCGTGATGACAACCTTCAACCAGTTTAAGGATATTGTTTCTGATTTAGAGTCAAAGGGAATCTCCAATATCATTGCCAATTATCAAGGATTTACTTCAAATGGAGTTACCTGGTCTGCTCCGAAGTACGAGCGCATCAGTTCAAGACTTGGAAACACCAAGGATTTAGAAGCATTGAGCCTTTTATTGACTGATTTATATTTCGTCACCGAATATAATAAAGCCAGCAATCAATCCGGAGGTTATAATCAGTATTTTGATTTGGCCAAGAAGATCAATGACCAGCTTTACCAATATTATTCAGGTACTGATATCAAGTTCTTGTTAGAATATCAACAGGTTGAAGATGTGATGGAAGAAAGCATGGATCGTTTAGGTGATTATCCAATTAGCGGATTCGCCATCGAATCGATGGGTAATTTATTATACGATGATTTTTCGAATCAAAGATATTTACCGGATTTGATTCAAATTTATCACGAAATGCTATCATCTACTGAGTTAAACATCGCTTTATATGACGTGAATGCTTATCTTTGGGATTCCATTGATAATTTCTATGATTTCCCGATGTATTCAAGTCAATATGTGACCTTGGATGATACGGTGCCGTTCATGTCAATCGTGTTAAGCGGCAATATCTCTTTATTTGGTCCGAATGCGAATTTCTATCCATATGCGAGAGATGAACTTTTAAGATTGGTGGACTTTAATGTCTATCCATCATTTGTCGTTACCCATGAATCGTCAAAGAAGCTTCAAGATACCGGACTTGAATCTATTTATTCATCCAGATATGAAGATATCAAGCTCTCGGTTTCAAGTTATTATGAATTTGTCAATGATGCGCTTAAATACGTGATTGGATCAACCATTGAAAACCGCGAGGTTTATTTGAACGGCGTGATGGAAATCACTTATGCCAACGGTGTCATTATTGTAGTGAACTATACGAATCAAATTGTGATGTACGAAACAGAAGCCATCGCTCCAAAGAGCTATCTGGTCACTGGTTCAGTGGATCAGGGATAGGAGGGATGATATGGCTAAACGTAAAATATCAAGAGGATTAAGAGAAAATCTGATTGGCTATTCATTCATCGGAATTTGGGTGTTTGGATTCTTTGTTTTCATGTTCTACCCCTTCATTACATCGATGATTTACAGCATGAGCGAAGTGAGAATATTGGGTGGCGGCATCGAGATTGAGTTTCAATGGTTTGAAAACTATAAAAACATCTTCCAAATGGAAGAAGGCTTCGCTTTTATTGAAGCCTTAATCGATTTCCTCAAAGAAATCGTATTCCAGGTTCCAATCATCATCGTCTTTTCCGTCATGATCGCAGTACTGCTCAATCAGCCCATCAAGGGAAGAGGAGCATTCAGAAGCATATTCTTCCTTCCGGTCATCATTTCATCTGGTCCAGTCATCAATGAGTTGATTACACAAGGCGCTGGCGGAGCCAACATCTTTGAAAGCTACGGTTTCATCAGCATCATTGAAAATACATTAAATCCTGCATTATCAGGACCGATTATCAATGTCTTCTCGGAAATCATCATCATTTTCTGGTTTTCAGGGGTTCAGATTTTAATCTTTTTAGCTGGTTTGCAAAAGGTAGACCGTCAAATCTATGAAGCAGCCAGAGTGGATGGCGCGGGTCCCTGGGAATCCTTCTGGAAGATCACGCTTCCTTCTCTATCCTCTTTAATTTTCGTGAATGTTATTTATACCGTTGTCTTACTTTCAACATTCAGTGAGAATGCAGTCATCGTCAGCATCAAATCCAATATGTTCAACATCAATACCGGTTATGGCATGGCATCCGCCATGGCATGGGTATACTTCATCATCGTGATGCTTCTGATTGCTATTGTCGCAATCGTCTTTATTCCTAAAAATCAAGTGGTTAGGAGGAAAGCGCGATGAACATCAAACCAAAAAGAGATTTAAAAACCAAGATTAGAAAGTTTATTTTGGGAAATCATGGATCTGATTCCATGCTTGCCAGAATTGTGATTTACATCTTGTTGATCAGCATCGGTTTCTTGTATATTTATCCTTTGCTCTACATGCTTTCCAATAGCTTCAAGAGTCAGGCTGATATTGTCAATCCAATGGTGAATTGGGTTCCAACAGCACTTTATTGGGGAAATTATGAACGTGCCTTTAAGGTTCTCAATTTCTTCCCGACACTAGGGATGAGCTTGATTGTCACACTGATTCCTGCTTTACTTCAAACCATGGTGACAGCATTGATTGGGTATGGATTTGCCAAGTTTGAATTTAAGTTTAAAAAAATGTGGCTTGTTTTAGTCTTAATGACATTTGTTATTCCTGTTCAGGTTTACATGATTCCAAGGTACGTCATGTTCTTTGAATTCGATTTATTAGAAAGTCCTTTATCCATTATTTTGCCTGCATTATTCGGACAGGGTGTCAATTCAGCGATTTTCGTTCTCATCTTCTATCAATTCTTCAGAATGATCCCCAACAGCATCAATGAAGCTGCTGAAATTGATGGTGCCGGTCCTTATTACATTTTCTTCAAGATCGGAATTCCATTGGCAGTGCCTGCCTTCATCACGTCATTCTTGTTCGGATTGGTCTGGTATTGGAATGAAACCTATATTTCTTCGTTGTTTTTAGGTTCCGGTTATCCGAACCTGCAGCTCAGACTCGCGAATTTCGTGAGCGAATACACGCAGATGTTTTCGTCTGATGAACTGCTTAGAATTAATGAGGGTGTGCGGTTGGCAGCTACTCTGCTGATCATCCTCCCTATGGTGATTGTTTATTTTGCGATCCAACGCTGGTTTGTTGAAGGTGTCGATCGTACAGGAGTTACAGGAGAATAAAATGAAAATAATCTTAAAAAATATGAAGAAATTCAGTGCGGTGTGCCTGTTGATATTCTCTTTGATCATCCTGATTGGATGTGAAAAAGAACCTGTGGTGCCCACTGTTATCGATGACACCCCGCCAATCAATACCAAGGTGTACAGAACGGATGTCAGAACAGGTGTCAGCGAAGTGATTCTCGATGAAATTGAACTTGGTTTCGGTTTTTTCTGGGATTTGGCCAATGATGATCTGGAATCACCAGGTTATGGGTTAATCCCTGATAGATTCAATACTTATACCGGAAATCCTGGAAGTATAGCGAGTATCGCATCTGTCGGATTCGGCTTATCAGCGATTCCAATCGGTGTTGAAAGTGAATGGATTACCAGAGAAGAAGGGGAAGAACGCGCATACAATACGTTGGTGACACTTCAGAATCTTCAAAGAACCCATGGCTTCTGGTATCATTTCTTAAGTATGGAAACAGGATTAAGAGCTTGGAGTTCAGAGGTTTCCATCATTGACTCCGCACTTTTGATCAATGGAGCGCTCACTGTCGGAAGATTTTTCGGAGGAAGAGTTGAAGAGCTTGCTTATCAGCTTTATGAAGAGATGGAATGGAGTTGGTATTTCGATACCGCAACCAATAAATTCTATATGAGCTATAAACCAGAAGTCGGATTTCAAGGCTACTGGGATATGTATGCTGAACAATTGATGATTTATGTTTTGGCAGCAGGAAGCCCTACCTATCCAGTTGGAAAGGGTGCCTATACGCTGATGAAGTTTGGATCGCAAAAAGCGAGTTCTACTGCAGATTATGGTAGTTTTTACATGACATGGACAGGATCACTGTTCACGTATCAATATTCCCATGTCTGGATTGACTTTGAATCCTATGTGGATCAAACAGGATATTCATGGTTCCAAAACAGCGTGAATGCAGTTGATGCCGCAATCGCGTTCGCGAAAACACAAACAGCGACTTATGAAGGCATTCATGAAAATTCATGGGGCATGTCAGCAACCGACGGACCTGATGGATATGTCGGGCCTTATGGCAGCGGACCTTCTGCAGGAAATGCGCATGTCGTTGATGGTACAGTACCGGCATATGGCGCAATCGGATCCATCGTATTCAGACCAACTGAAGCGATCGCAGCTGCAGAAAATTATAGAACATATGATCGTTTTTGGAGCATTTATGGCTTCAAGGGTGCCTATAATTTAAGCGAATCGACCAATGGCTGGTTCGCGTCTGATATTATCGGAATTGACAAAGGCATTTCCATTTTGATGATTGAAAACTATCTTTCCGGCATGCTTTGGGAGATTTTCATGGAAGTTCCCTATATCACAGACGGTTTGGAAGCTTTAGATTTCACGATGGTTTCATAGGATTTATTTACACCTTGACTGATCTTGAATTTGTTCAGTAAAAGATTAAATAATCCAATGAAATGTAGTTGCTTGTTGTTGTCTTTTTTATAGCTTTCATATACAATAGATTATGGTATCGAAACGTTTCAATGAGGTAGGAAAATGACAAACGAAATTTTAAACAACATCCAAAAATCAGCATTTCAATTCTTTATGGAGTACACGAATTTTAACGAAACATCAAAGGGTTACGGATTGACATCCGACCATTCGATGCGTAGAAATATAGCATCCATCGCTTCAACCGGGTTTATGCTCTCAGGGCTAGTGATTGGTGTTGAACAAGGCTATATCACCAGAGAGGAAGCTCTTTACAAAACAAAAAAGACGCTTCTTACCTTAAGAGATGTCGTGCCGCACCAGTTTGGGTTCTATGCTCATTTTTTAGACATTGAAACAGGAGAACGCCACCAAAAGTGCGAGTACTCAACCATTGATACTGCATTATGCTTGTGTGGTGTCATCACAGTTGATTCATATTTCAAGGATGCTGAAGTTTCTCTATTGGCAAAAACAATCATGGACCGCGTGGATTGGTCTGTGCTGATTCATGAGAATAACCATAAAAAGCTGCTTTATATGTCCTATAATCCTGACAAGGGTGGAGATTATGTCGGTAAAAAGCCGGGATTCATCCATCAATGGGAAATGTTTGCTGAACAATTGATGATGTACGTAATGATCGGTGGAAGCGGCTATAGCAAAGAAGCATTATCCTTATATGAAGGATTTGAACGTGTTCATGGAAACTATAAGGGTATTGATTATATTTATTCTCCAGGCAATGCGCAGTTTGTTTATCAATTTCCGCTTGCATGGCTGGATTTAAGAAATATCGTTGATAAAGATGGAATTTCTTGGTTTGCGAATGCGAAACAAGCAACTCTAGTGCATCAAGCATGCGCGATTGATTATCATACGGAGTTTAAGACGTTTTCAAAATACTTCTTTGGATTTACAGCATCGGATACTCCTAAGGGATATCGTGTATTCGGAGCGCTTCCGAATCACGATAACAAGATCAACACCGATGGTACGGTTTCGCCATTCGGACCAATCGGTTCATTGCCGTTCACACCTGATATCAGCATGGATTCCATCATTGAAATGATGAAGATTCCAGGCTTGTGGGGTCCATATGGATTCTATGACGGATTTAACTTTGAGGGTGATACGCCGTGGATTTCCAGCAGATATATTTCTATCAATAAGGGATTGGAAATGCTGATGGTCAACAGTTATCTTTATCAAGATGTCCAAAAAGCTTTCATGTCTCATGAAGTCATTCAAAAAGGAATTGAGGTGCTTGAATGGAGAAGATTGGATTAGCATGGTGGAAGAAAGCCTTAGTCTACCAAATTTATCCCTTAAGTTTCAAGGATTCCAATGGTGATGGCTATGGTGATTTAAAGGGTATTGTTTCAAAGCTTGATTACCTGAAGGATTTGGGTGTCGATGTCATCTGGTTATCTCCTGTTTATCAGTCTCCGATGGATGACAACGGATATGATATCAGTGATTACGATGCCATTGATCCAATTTTTGGTACGTTAGAAGATATGAACAATCTGATCCATGAAACGCACCAGAAAAAGATGAGAATCATCATGGACTTGGTCGTCAATCATACCTCTGATGAGCATATATGGTTCAAGGAAGCATTGAAGTCAAAGGATAATCCAAAAAGAGATTACTATATTTGGGCGGATGAACCTAGCGATATCGGATCTGTTTTCGGTGGATCCGCTTGGGAATATTCATCCATAACCAATCAATACTATTTCCATTTATTTTCAAAAAAACAACCAGATCTGAACTGGGACAATCCAGAGCTCAGAAATGAAATATATGCCATGATCAACCGCTGGTTGAACAAAGGCATCGATGGTTTCAGGCTAGACGTGATTGATCTGATCGGTAAAGATGTCAAAAACAAACAATTAAGCGACGGACCCTATCTGATTGAACGTTTGCAGGAAATGAACGACAGATGCTTTAAACATAGAGATATCATGACCGTCGGTGAAATGCCTGGCATATCCATTGAAAAAGCTAGAGAATTCACAAGTCAGAAAAATCCGCTCTTATCGATGATTTTCCAGTTTGCACATGTTGGACTTGACGAAGTTCCAGGTCAGGGAAAATGGATGCTTAAGAAACTGGACTTACTTGAATTCAAGCAAGTCTTCGAATCCTTGCAGACAAAGCTTTACCAAAAAGGCTGGAACTCATTATTTTTAGCGAATCATGATCAGCCTAGAGCAGTTTCAAGATATGGAAATTTAGCATATCGGAAGGAAAGCGCGAAGATGCTTTCCACCGTGTTATATGGCATGCAGGGAACTCCTTATGTGTATCAAGGAGAAGAAATCGGCATGACGGGTGTTCAGTTTAAAGATATCCATCAATATAAAGATATAGAGACCATCAATATTTACAACATCATGAAAAATCAGAACTTCAGCGAAGAAAAGATTATGGAATCGATTTATGCCAAGGGCAGAGATAACTCCAGAACTCCATTCCAGTGGGATAACAAGAAAAATGCAGGATTCTCAAATGGCAAACCTTGGCTCGATGTCAATCCAAACTATATTGATATCAACGCAGCGCATGACATGAAAGATCCATCCGGAGTATTTCAGTATTTTAAGAAATTGTTTTCTATCCGCAAGCATTATGATGTTTTTCACGAAGGAAATTTCCTTCCGTTCATGAAAAATCATCTGGAGCTATTTGGCTATTACCGCATCTATAAAAATGAAAAAATACTTGTTATCGGATCCTTCAGCAATCAATCCTTAGAGATTGCCATACCCGATCAGATTCAAGAATGCTTGATTACCAATGATTCAAGGGTTAAAGTAGGGAATAAGATGACGATTCCACCTTACTACACCTGTATTCTAAAGATTGGAGATGAACTTCATGCCAACGATTAAGGATGTTGCCAAACTTGCAGGCGTTTCAATTTCCACCGTATCCTACGCCTTGAACAATCAGCCCAATGTGCATCCCGAAACTAAAAAGAGAATCATGGATGCAGCAAGAGAACTGAATTATTATCCAAATGGAATCGCACGCAACTTAAAAACGAAAAGAACCGGAAACATCGGCGTCTTCATTTATGGGTTCGCAGGTCCGATTTTCTCTGATGTCCTAGAAGGAATCAGACAAAAGCTTCAAGAAAATAATTTCAATATCGTCGTGAGTTCAGGAAAGTCTTCAGCCAATCTTTTGAATGAACGCCAGGTTGACGGAGCCATCGTTTTTGATGGCGGACTGACGGATGACGTCCTCATTAATTATGCAAAACATGGCTTGCCATTATATGTTTTAGACCGTGAATTGAAGGGTGAAAACATCTATTCAAGCGTCATCGATAATGAAGGCTTGGTTTACCAGTTGATTACGCAAATGATTAACAATGGGTATCGGGATTTCGCTTATTTGAGCGGTCCAAGCGATGCGTTCAACAATAACCACAGATATGATGGATTCTTACAGGCATTGAAGGATAAGGACATCACCCATCATCAGTTCTTCAAGGGAGATTTCACCATTCATGGCGGATATGCCGTCGGTAAAGAAATCAGCAAACAAACCAACAAACCCAGATTTGTCTATTGCGGCAATGATGAGTCAGCAATCGGACTCATGCAGGCGCTTCGTGAAGAACATATAAAAATTCCTCAAGAAATCGCTGTTGCAGGATTCGATAATATTTACTTGAGCGAATATATCACGCCGAAACTGACAACCATCGGAATTGACCACACGGAATGGGGAAGACAAGTCGCTTCCGCAGTCCTAGATATCGTCCAGCTTAAAAAAATTAAAAATATTGGCCATCCAAAGGGAGAGGTCATCATCAGGGAATCTTGCTAAAAAGACGATCGATGAACTAAAGGAGATTCTTTTATGGACATCAAAAAATTACTCAATACGCTGACAATTGAAGAAAAAATAGGACAAATGCTTCAGATCGCTCCGTTCTTCTTTATTAAGAACCTCGAGATTGAAGTTGCAGGAAACGTCAATGATCTCGCACTGAATGAAGCGAAGATTTTTCGTGCCGGTTCTGTTTTGGGAATTAGAAACGCCAGTGAAATGATTGAAGTTCAGAAGAATTATTTAAAGAAAAGCAGACATCAGATTCCTTTGATGTTTATGGCGGACGTAATCCATGGCTATGAAACCATCTTTCCGGTTCCGCTTGCTTTATCGACCTCATGGAATCCTAAACTGGCATATGACATGGCACGCGTATCGGCAATCGAAGCATCCACTGCCGGACTCCACGTCACATTCTCCCCAATGGCGGATTTATCTAGAGATCCTAGATGGGGAAGAGTCGTTGAAGGATTTGGCGAAGATCCTTATTTAAATCAAATATTTACGAAATCAATCGTAGAAGGCTATCAGCAGGACGACATCAGCAAGGATGGAAATATCGCAGCATGCGTCAAGCATTTCGCAGCCTATGGCGCATCCGAATCCGGAAGAGACTATAACACCGTCGATATGTCCAGATTATCCATGCATAACGATTATTTCACAGGATATAAAGCTGCAGTTGACGCTGGAGCGCATTTAATCATGACTTCGTTCAATGTCTTAGATGGCATACCGGCAACCGTCAACAAATATCTATTAAAAGATTTACTTAGAAAGTCATGGGGATTCAAAGGTGTTACCATTTCTGATTATGATTCACTCCATCAAATCATCGAGCATGGATGTGCAGAAGATGATAAAGAAGCAGCCATCCGCGGGATTGAAGCCGGATTAGATATCGAAATGGCATCCTCATGCTATACCAATTACTTGAAAAAACTCGTTGAAAATCAAACAGTTGATATCAAGCTGATAGATCAAGCTGTCTACCGCATTCTGAAATTAAAGAAACAAATCGGATTATTTGATAATCCTTATAAGGGTGCGAGTATAGAACAAGAAGAAAAACTGGTCAGATCAGCAAATCATCTTCAAAGAGCGAAAGAAGCAGCGCTTGAAAGTGCCGTACTACTCAAAAATGACGGAATTCTTCCTCTAAACAAGAAGTTAAAATACGTAATGATTGGTCCATATGCAGAATCAACATCAACAAACGGTCCATGGTCTTGGCATGGAAGAAATAACTTAAATCATCAACTCTCTGAGCTTTTAGTTGAGCAGGGCATTTCCTTGATTCTGACAAAAGAAGTATCTCACCCAAGTGATTTATCAGATAGCGACATGGAATTGGTGAGAGAATCGGATGTCATCATCCTCGCCTTGGGCGAGCATGAAAAGGAAAGCGGAGAAGCACATTCCAGAAGTGATATCCGATTGCCGAGAAAACAAGAAAGCTTCGTAACCTTCTCAGAATTCATGAATAAGAAATCTATGGTTCTCCTTTATCATGGAAGACCTCTCGATTTAACGAACATCATGCAGACTAACGCCATTTTGGACGTCTATTTCTTAGGCAGCATGGCCAATGATGCAATCGCGGATTTGATGACGGGAGTAAACAATCCATCTGGAAAGCTCACAATGAGTTATCCGCGTAACGTCGGTCAAATCCCTATATATTACAATCACTTGAATACTGGAAGACCTAAGACAGATGGTGGTCATAATGAATTTGTGAGTTACTACCTCGATGTTGAAAACAGTCCGTTATTTCCATTCGGATATGGATTGTCCTATTCAAACTTCAATTATACAGACATGTCCGTTTCAAAGAAGTCCATCACAAAGGATGAGAAACTTAAAATCAGCATCAACGTTGAAAATACAACGAACATACCTGGTTATGAAACTGTCCAGCTCTATATCAGAGATTATTCAGCAACTATTTCAAGACCTCTCAAGCAGCTTAAAGGATTTAAAAAAATATGGTTTGATCAACATGAAAAGAAAACTGTTGAGTTTGAATTATCCAATCATGATTTATCCTTTATGAATGGTGAAGGACAAACCGTCTTGGAAACCGGCAGATTCGCAGTCATGATCGGTTCCAATTCGGAAACACTGACCAAGATGGACTTCCATCTTGTCAAGGAGGTCGTAAAATGATTTTAAAAAATACAATCCGTGTCAAAGAATTGAATCAAGGCGGAATTTCATTTTACTTTCTGGAAACAGGAGATATTCATGAAATCACCTACATGGACAATCAAATCAACCTAGTCAAGGGAAACACCATCGATGGATCCATGATGAATTTATACTTGCGTGTCCATCTTCCTGAGGGCATTCAGTTTACCAGATTGATTGGCAGACACTCAGAAAGTAATTTTCAATTGGACAAAGACCGTGCGATTTACCGCGGCAGTTTTTTAGATATCAAGTATTCTGTAGTCTTTACGATGCGTGAATTCCAATGGGATTTCGAGGTTCTCCTAGACTCTCCGACCTATCACAAGATTGATGTCCTTTATGGACAAGACGCAGGAATCGCATCCAAAGGTGCTGTCAGTTCAAGTGAAGCCTATACCGTTCAGTATATCGATTACAAGGCATATAAAGATGATCACGGGTATACATTATGTGCAAGACAGAATCAAGGGAAATCACAATATCTGCAAATTGGAAGCTATTCCAAAAACGTTGCCTATTCAACAGACGGTTTTCAGTTCTTTGGATTGTCCTACAAGGAAACAGGTATTCCTGAAGCGATGATGGATTTGAAACTGGTTTCAAAAATATATCAGTATGAGTTCTCTTATTTAGCCTTGCAAAGCGAAATGATAGAACTAGGCGGCGGAGTTGAAAAGATCAAGTTCTACGGTTTCTATTATCCAAAGGGATATGATGCAGTAGAACGTCCTTTGGATATTCTGCAGATTGAAAAGACTAGATTATTTTCCATGCGCGCCTTTCAGATGAAGGCATCTCTTTCCATGATGAATGCGAGTGAAACCATCAACGGCAAGAATTTAAGCGATCAAGATTTAAAGAATAAGTTCAAGAATATGCATCACATTGAAAAAAATAATGATGGCATTTTATCCTTCTTTACAGACAACCACCATCATGTCGTTTTGAAACAAAAGGAACTTCTTGTCGAACGTCCCCATGGCCACTTGATGATTCATGGCGATTTGACGCATGTGAGCGAACAGGTGATGGCAACGACGAACTTCATGTTTGGACTCTTCAATTCCCATCTCGTTTTAGGTAATACTTCCTTCAACAAGATGCTGGGAGATTCCAGAAATCCGCTCAACATTCAAAAAATATCCGGTCAAAGAATTTATGTCAGAACCAATGACTCCTATGAAGTCTTGGGCGTGCCGTCCTATTATGAAATGGGTGGAACAACGACTAAATGGTATTATCAATTGAATGATGACGCACTGATTGTTGAAACATTTGTCGATATGGATCATGCGCATCAGGTGCTCCGCATTTACTCTGAAACAGGAACTCCCTATGATATCGCAATCACCAGTCAAATCTTGATGGGCGTGAATGAATATCAATATGACATTGAATATGAGAAAGAAGAAAGGACTTTACTCTTTAAAGCTCCCCTCCATTCTATGTTCATCGAAAAGTATCCCCATTTAAAATACAAGATTTCAAGCAGTAAAGATTTTCATATCGTGAGTGAAAAAGACGCGTTCAATACCGATGATCAAAACGGACTTTTGATCATGAGCTATCAGTATCAATCGGAGATCCAACTCGATACCTACGCAACCTTCAATGAAGAGTTTGAAAATATGCCCGATATCGATTACAAATCAGCGGACAGTCAAGGAACCGCCTATTTCGAATCCTTCACAGACGGGCTTCATCTTTCACATCCGAAGTTCCAAGAGGATTTGAACAAGCTGTCTGATATCACCTTCTGGTACACCCATAACGCACTGACTCATTATTCCTCACCGCACGGTCTTGAACAATCAAACGGTGCTGCTTGGGGAACAAGAGATGTCTGCCAGGGACCGATTGAGTTTTTCTCCGCTGTCCAGCGTTATGACATCGTCAGGGAAATTCTGATCAAGGTTTATAAGAGACAATTCATTGAAAATGGAGATTTCCCGCAGTGGTACATGTTTGACAAGTATTATCAGATTCAAGCCCATGAGTCTCATGGAGATATCATCATCTGGCCGCTTCGTGCGCTTGCTTACTATCTGAAAGCGACATCAGACTTAAAGATTTTATCTGAAAAGATTCCTTATATGTCGATGGAGAAGAACCAATTCACTGAACCTGTCACGTTACTGCAGCACGTGGCAAAGCAAGTCGAAAGCATCCAAAAGACGTTTATACCTGAAACCTGTCTGCCAAGATATGGAGGCGGTGACTGGGATGATACGCTTCAACCAGCAAATCACGATCTGACCAATAAGATGGTCAGCGGTTGGACAGTAGCGCTTCTTTATGAATCGTTGAAAGAACTGTCGATTGAAATCGGCGGCCATCATCAGGCATTCGCTAAGGAATTGAAGGAATTATCCATAAAGGTCAAAGCGGACTATGAAAAATATATCATCGTGGATGGCATTCCTGCAGGATTCATCGTATTCAACGGGGATGATATCACGTACTTACTGCATCCGAGAGATCAGAAGACCGGACTCAAATATCGGTTACTGCCATTTACGCGTTCAATGATTTCTGAAATCGCAGAACCTAAAAAGATCAACCCATATTTAGAAATCATCAACAAGCAGTTCAAGCATCCGGATGGCGTTCGCTTGATGGATAACACAGTCGAATACAAGAGCGGGAAGAAGACCTATTTCTCCCGTGCGGAAACAGCTGCGAACTTCGGTAGAGAAATCGGACTTCAATATGTGCATGCCCATATCCGCTACATCGAAGCGATGGCGAAGATTGGACAAGCAAATGACGCCTATGAAGGATTATTCACCATCAACCCTATCCTCATTCAAGAAACCGTGAATAACGCGTATTACCGCCAATCAAACGTCTATTTTTCAAGTTCTGATGCTTGGTTCATGGATCGTTATCAAGCGAAAAAGGAATTCAACAGAATCAAATCAGGATCGATCGCTGTTAAAGGCGGATGGAGACTTTACTCTAGCGGACCTGGCATTTATATCAACCAGATGATCAGCAATGTCTTCGGTATCAGGCTATATCACCAAGATTTAGTTCTTGACCCGGTCATACCAAAGAAACTGGATGGTATGGTGCTCAATTATCATTTCAATCAAAAGCCTATAGAGATTCATTATCATTACGGGAAGGAAGATGTCATGCTCAACCAGGTGCATGTTCCATTTGAAATCGTTGAACAAAAATACAGGCATTCAGGCATTTTAATCAGCAATCATATGTTAAGTCAAATCAAGGAACCGATCCGTTTGGATGTATGGTTCAGCTAAAAAGCGATGAAAATCGCTTTTTCTTTACCCTTAACAAGGCTTTTTTTATGATATAATGAATGCGAGGTAAAAAGAAATGGAAAATGTATATTTGGAGTTTTACAATCATCAGACAAGAAAAATTCATCAGGATGATTTAAAGGGAATCGAACTTGAAAAATACCCTTATTTGGTCTTTGATGCACCATACTATAGTTTAAAACCTGATATTTTGATCGGACGTTTGGATCATAAGAAGACGTTTGGATTTTTAAGACAGGAATTGGAAGATATCTATATCGATCAGCGCTATTTGGGCGACGCGATGCATGATGATATCGTTTTGGTTAAAGAAGGAGTTGAACCCAAGGTTGTTTTAGTTGTTAAAAGAGCCTTGACCGTATTGGTAGCTACATTAAAGAAAACCCCTAAAGGATTATTCTTTGAACCAGATACTTATTTAGACAGAAGACTTGAAGTCGACAGCAAGGAAGGTCTTGTTCAAGGCCATGTCGTCATGCTTGAAGTTGAATCGATTGATGAATATGGCGTTTACGCCCATGTTCAACAAATCATCGGACATACCAATGATCCTGACATCAACACGTTAAAGATTGTCCATGCTTATGAATGGCCGCAAAAATTTACGGACCAAGTGATTGATTCCTTGAAGCATATCCATATCGATATGGAAGTTGAAAAGAAGGAAAGACTTGATTTGACAAAAGAATTGATTGTCACGATTGATGGAAAAGACGCTAAGGATTTAGATGATGCCATCAGCTTGACCGTTAAGGACGGATTCTATCATTTGGGCGTTCATATCGCAGACGTCTCTCATTATGTTCAAGAAGGAACTTTGATTGATGATGAAGCCTACCGTAGAAGCACAAGCTCCTATTTGGCTGACCGTGTGATCCCGATGCTGCCGCATTTATTATCAAATGACTTATGCTCGCTCAATCCGAATGAATTGAAGCTTACATTATCCTGCAACATGATTCTAGATATGGATGCGAAGGTTGTATCTCACGAAATCAAGAAGAGCTATCTCATCAGTAAAAAGAGATTAACCTATGATGAAGTGAATCATTATTTAAAGAATAACCAGACGTTGCACAATCATGATGTTGAACAAATGCTGACAACCATGAACGAGCTTTCTCAAAAATTGAAGAAGATCAGAGCGCTCCGCGGAGAAATAGAATTTGAATCTTCTGAACTCGGATTTATCGTTGATGATCAAGGAAGAGTATTGGATGTCTATGAAAGAAAGACGGATGATGCGGAAGAATTGATTGAATCCTTCATGCTGATCGCGAATGAGACAGTCGCGTTCCACATGCATGAAGCGAAGCTGCCTTCCATATATAGAATCCATGAAAATCCAGATGTCACTAAGCTGAAAACGGCCTTGCAGACAGTTGCTAAACTTGGATTCCCTGTGAATCTAAAACAGATCGGCAGTCCCAAACCTTTACAGATTTTAACAAAGAATACTTCAGATACTCCATATGGATATATCGTGCATATGTTATTATTAAGAGCGATGCAAAAAGCGAAATACAGTAACGAGCTCGCCCCTCACTACGGGCTGGGTGCTACCTATTATGCGCATTTCACATCTCCGATCAGAAGATATCCTGATTTGATTCTTCATCGTTTGATTCACCGGTTTGTCTTAGGAGAATCCAAAAATAGAAGAACTGATCTCCAGCATTTTGAATCGATCATGAACGAGGTTGCAACGCATACCTCGGATCAGGAAAGAAAAGCTGTTCAAATGGAAAGAGACGTTCAAAAGCTGAAGAGCTGTGAATACATGTCAGACAAGATCGGTAATTTCTTTAAGAGCACCATCACGCAGATGATGCCATCGGGCATGTTTGTCAAGCTCGCATCCGGCATTGAAGGATTTGTTCCTTTACGTGTCTTGGATGATTATTACATGTATGATGAAGCCAATCTGACCTTTATGGGCAGAAGAGGCAAGAAATATAGATTGGGCGACCAAGTCAAAGTTGAACTTCTTGATGTTGATTTAGCAACAAAGAAAATGGATTTTGTCATCGTAGATAAGAATAAACCAAAGAAGGACTATAAACATGAAGGTTATAAGCCAAAACAAAAAGGCAAGGCATGATTACTTCATCGAGGAAACTTATGAAGCAGGCATCCAGCTTTTAGGCAGTGAAATTAAATCGATTCGAACCGGTAAAGTCACCGTGAACGATTCCTTTGTCACCTTTAGAGGCGGCGAAGCTTTTGTTCATAATCTCCACATCGCGAAATATGACTTTTCAAGCATCTTCAACCACGAAGAAACCAGACCTAGAAAGCTTTTGCTCCATAAAAAGGAAATCTTGAAGATGTTTGGGAAAACAAGGGAACAGGGTTATACCATCGTTCCACTCAAGGTTTATTTGAAGGAAGGATTGTGCAAGGTTGAAATCGGTCTCGCTAAGGGCAAGAGAGATTACGACAAGCGAGAAAGCTTGAAAGAAAAAGACCAAAATATGCGTATGAAGAAAATATTGAAGGGATCCCGGTGATTTTTACGAGAAACAAGGTTGGTATCGCCCTTGGTGGCGGTGGTGCCAGAGGAGCCTATCAGATTGGAATACTTAAGGCACTGGAAGAAGAAAAACTATTAAGACAAATCAGACATATTTCAGGAACATCCATCGGTGCGATCAATACACTGATGATTATGGCGAAAGTACCTAATGAAAGAATGATTGAAATCTGGCAAAAAATCAGCAATAAAGATATCTATGGCATTGTTCCAGACCGTTTGAAATTGGACCGTTTGGGTTTGTATAGCATTAAAGACTTATTTGAAACATTGTCAAAGGAAGTCTCTTTAAGTGAAATCAGAAAGAGCAGGATGCAAGGATATGCGACAGCAGCCAAGTTAAAGAAGGATTCGTTGCTTGAGCAGGTGATGATTCATCGGATGGAAAAAGAAGTTTTCCATTTGAATGAAACAGATGATCCGCATAAAGCCGTCATGGCGAGCGCGTCTATCCCGGTATTGTTCGGTTCAACGACGATTGGGGAAAACCATTATGTCGACGGTGGAATCATTGACAACTGCCCGATCCAACCGCTTTTAGATGCTGGCTGCAACATCATCATCTCTGTTTCCATCGATGGACATTTTCACGCCAAGAAGTATGAAGAGCATAATATCATGCTCGTGAATCTTGAAACCAAATACTTGTTTCACATGATTCCTTACGATATTTTAGATTTCAAGCCTGACGCAGTCACAAGCAAAGCTGAATATGGCTATCGAATGGCGAAGCTCATGCTTCAAAAGCTTAGAAATGAAGGCTATCTGACCAAAAGAAATTACTGGAAAGTGCCAAAATCGCATTATATGATTGAAATAGATAAAGAAGAAGAAACAAAACTCAAGGATGAGGTAAAGAGCATATGGACTTAGAAATTGTAAAAGCGCTGCAGCTTTTAAGAAACCCTGTACTGGATTGGTTCTTTTATATCGTGACGCAGATTGGGGATCAATATGTTTTCATCGCGATCGCAGTCATTATTTACTGGACGATTGATAAGAAATACGCGCACATGTTCGTCTTCGCATTCATGACATCCGCAATTGTCAATTCATCCCTTAAAGAAATCTTCAAAAGACAACGGCCATTTTATCTGGAAGGCGTTGAAAGTGAAGAGCATTGGAATACGGATGGATATTCTTTCCCATCAGGACATGCGCAAGCAGCCGGAGTTTTAGGGTATACTGCCTATGATGCTTCAAAGAAAACGAAGAAGAATTGGATTTGGTATGTCGGAATCGCCATCATGGTCTTGGTCCCGCTATCCAGAGTCTATCTGGGTCAGCATTATCTCTCAGACGTTTTGGTTGGAGTTGTCTTAGCATTCTTCATTTCACACTTCACCTTCAAACTTGTCAGAAATATGAAGGATAAAGAGCATATTTACACAGTGATGCTGATTCCTCTATTTGTTATTCTCTTGTTTTTTGTAAAAAATCATGATTTATATATCGCCGCAGGCGGATTCATCGGATTCGCATCCGGGTACTATATTGAAAAGGTTTATGTCAAGTATGACGTGAAAACAACGTTTTGGAAACAAGTCTTGAAGCTTGTCATCGGACTTGTTATCGTTTTGGTGATTAAAGAAGGATTGAAATTCATCCTTCCCTATAGCGCACTTGAAGAAACCAATCCAACAACACTTGATTTGTTCTTAGATTTTTTCAGATACTTAATGATAGGAGTATGGGCGGCGGCTGGTGCGCCTTGGGTGTTCAAACATGTTATCAAACATCGTTAAGAAAACATTTAATGAATTATCGAATCAGGAGATTTATCAAATCCTTGATTTAAGAAACAAGGTTTTTATCATGGAACAAGCGATTTTATATGTGGACACCGACTACAGAGATCAAAAATCAGTTCATTATATGATCTTTGATGGAGAAAAGCTGGTTTCATATTTGAGACTTATTCCACCGGGAGTGAAGTTTCAAAACGAGCATGCCTTAAGCAGAGTCGTCACGGATCCAGAGTATAGAAGCCAGAAGCTCGCTTCTAAAATCATTAAAGAAGCCATGAATGATGTGAAGGGGTTCCCCATTCGCATCTCCGGACAAGCATATCTGAAAGGATATTATGAAGGACTTGGATTCAAGGTTGTCAAGGGTCCCTACATTGAAGAAGACATTCTTCATTACGAAATGCTTAATAAGAACATATAAGTTTGACAAACGAGTGATGCAGTACTAAACTATGGGTGAGGTCGAAAAAATCTCACCTTTTTATTTTGAATTAAGAAAGAGGAGGAGTTAAATTGAAAAAAGTATGGATTGTCTTGCTGCTACTTGCGAGTGTCATGAATTTTTCTCTTTTTGAAACCAAAGCGGAAACATTGGAGTATCCTTTTGATGAAATCAGAATCGTTGAAGCTTTCAAGTTTGATATCATCGTTTTAAGTGTTCCAGATGATTTATCCTTATTAAAAGATCATGTTGAAATCAATGATGTGTTGACTGTTTATGTCGGTACTCTGGTTTTGGTTCAAGATGGCATTGCGAATTCAAGCCAGACGCACATGATGATTTTGACAACCTCTAACGATATAGATTTGGCAAGATGGATCGTCAACAGCGGATCATGGTCTGATACTGAAGAATGGCTGGAATTTTCAAACCATATTCAAATCAATCCTGAAATCGGTGTCGTTAAGGATTTATCGATTTCTTTGATGCAAATCGGATATCGAAAGAATATAACCCTCAATACCTATACATTCTATGACAACACTGGAAATGATTTCCCGATGGTTCCAGGATCCTTGGAGATTGAAACTGGATTGAGTATCATCATTTCAGCATACGTGCCTGTGGAGGAATAATATGAAAAAACTATTACTGATTCTAGTGATGCTCATTTTGGTGGTCTCGCTTGCTGCTTGTGATGACCCTGAAGGAATAAAAGATGACGATAACGCAAAAATCAACACTGAGCTTGTTGAAGATATTGCTGGGGAAATCAAGGACGTTTTTGAAGTTGAATAGTTTTTAAAAGGTAGATATTTATTGAAGCTTATTAACATTAGGCTTATACTTTACAATGCATATAATATATGTTAAAATATAACCGCTATGAACAAAACGAGTAGTAGGGCTTTTATTCTAGAGACTTCGTGGATGGTGCAAACGAAGATAAGAAACCTATGAACGCTATTTTGGGAGCACAAGGTCTGTCGGCCGTAACGACGATAAATGAGTGCTGGGGATTCCTCAGAACTAAGGTGGTACCGCGTATTCATACGTCCTTAGATATTTTTCTAAGGGCGTTTTATTTATTTTTATAGGAGGTTTATGAAATGAAGTACATGACAGCAGCAGAAATCAGAGACACGTGGTTAAGGTTTTTTGAATCCAAGAAGCACAAGATTGAAGCCTCAGCTTCGCTAGTTCCGCAAAATGATCCAACATTGCTGTGGATTAATGCCGGTGTCGCTCCGCTCAAGAAATACTTTGATGGAAGTGAAAAACCAAGCAATCCAAGATTGACCAATGTGCAAAAATGCATCAGAACCAATGATATTGACAACGTCGGAAAGACTGCGAGACACCATACATTTTTTGAAATGCTTGGAAATTTCTCAATTGGCGATTACTTCAAAAAAGAAGCGATTGAATGGGGATTGGAAATTTTAACGGATCCAAAGTGGTTCGGTTTTCCTGTTGAAAAGCTTTATATGACCTACTATCCTGATGATTTGGAAGCTAGAGATCAATGGATTAGACTCGGAGTCGATCCATCTCATATCATCCCAAGAGCTGATAATTTCTGGGAAATCGGATCCGGCCCTTGCGGTCCGGATACGGAAATCTATTTTGATCGCGGTGAATCCTATGACAAGCGCGGAAAAGAATTAATCGAGCTTGATTTAGAAAATGAACGCTATATTGAAATTTGGAATATCGTATTCTCACAATTCAACTCAAAACCAGGCTTGAAGAGAGAACAATACCCAGAGCTTCCCAATAAGAATATCGATACCGGCGCCGGTCTTGAACGCTTCGCTTGCGTTATCCAGCAAACCAAGACAAACTTTGAAACAGATTTATTTTTCCCAATCATCAAGCATACAGAAGAAATATCTAAAATCAAATATACAGGCCAGATGGCATTTAAGGTGATTGCAGATCACATCAAGGCGTTAACCTTCGCGATTTCAGACGGAGCCATTCTTTCCAATGAGGGAAGAGGATACGTTTTGAGAAGATTG
>Ga0209211_10001075_pt1 | contig 53813 bp, 50 predicted proteins | sample RifGroA2_FD_183992 | JGI IMG/M metagenome (GOLD analysis project Ga0209211, IMG submission 183992) | Groundwater microbial communities from Rifle, Colorado, USA - Groundwater A2 (SPAdes) (version 2) | ecosystem: Environmental > Aquatic > Deep subsurface > Groundwater | place: Rifle, Colorado... | reverse complement strand
TTATCATCCGCAAAGAGAGAATGATAAAAATACAGGCATTATGTTTTTCCACCAGTTTAAGGGCAGAAAGGAAAAGATAGCTGTGATCCTAAAACCCTGAATATATGTCCGTAAACACATACTGCGCGTTCTGGCGTTCACTTTGTGGATACGGGCAAAGTGAAAAAGATCTCTGGCGCAACGAAAGCCAATGTTGTTGTTCGTATTCCCCGGCGTGTTATTCAGATTCGCTGTGAATGCCCCAGCGTTGGAAGTGTTATTCCAATTGCCACCACGGAGGAAGGCGTGTCGCGTTTTGACTGGTCTTTCCCACTATTTATCATACGCTCTTTGCGACCTCGATCCACGCAGTTAGCATCCGACCAATTTCATTTAACAACTCCACGCTCATAAGATATTGTTTGACACTAATCTGGCGTGTGTCTTTGGCAAGCCGGAGCATAATCCGCAAATAATCCAACGTATCCGATGATTCCAGTTGAAAATTTCTTCGCTCAATCCCTCTGGCTTTATTAGCATTCATAACAGAAATTAGTAGTGATAATGCAAGCTCTTCCAGCTTTCTTCCTAAAATCAAGCGGTGGTTTTTGGGCAAACGGTTGATAAGTGGATATAGCCAAAGCGTAAAATCATAGGTTTTCTGGTGTAACACAAATTTTTCCATCTCTTCATTATGGCAAAATAATGCTCGTTTGAAACAAAGACTATTTTTCTACATAAAACAAATCTTTTTCACTCTTCGAGTGGCGCTTGAGGCGCCGCAGTTAAAAACTAATTTCTCTGCCAACTTCACCTTCAAAGCTATTGGCATAATTCAACAGTTGCCCGTGATTATTGAGGGCAATCTGAATAATCGGTTGCCTCATATCCTCATATGTTTTATAACAAGGCGTCCCATCGGCCAGATAATAAAAGTCTTGAGTATCTTTAACAATGTCTTTGCTACAAGTTACTGCCGGTGGGTCAAGTTTGACTAATTGTTTAGCTCCCTTCCATGTAAAAAAGTAAATAGCGCTTTTTTGACCAGTTTCTAACGTATATTGATCAACGTCAATATTTCCCAAAGCCAAACTATGGTTGGTGATAAAACTTTTGGCCACACCCTCTACCTCTTTGGCAGATAGGACTTTGGCAATGGTTTCAAATTCCTGAATATTGGCGGAGATCACATGATTGGTTTGAGGGTTAACTAAAAAGGTATTTAAGCCAACAGTATAAGTTTCAGATCGGGCTGACACCAATTTATCATTTGTCGTGTCATAAAAAGCATCACTGCATTGATATTTCACATTGGCAGTTGGTTTATCCAAAAAATTTCTAATTGCAGTAATGGCCAGATTTTGCTCCACTGCTGTCCGGGCAGTTAGCTGGCATATCTCAATTCTCGCCTCTTGAGCGCTCTTCTCGTCTGGATATCCGGCTGAACCTAAACTATCTTCTGTTAATTCTTTAATTCTTTTAAGATTAAGCTCTTAAGTGGAGACTACTTTTATATTTTGAAATTCACTTTTAATGAATTTGTAACCAGCAATAGATACGAAGACTATGAAGATTAATCCGAGTATTAGTTTCATGCCTAAAACGTTTTTCTTCATAACACTATATTACGCTATTTTGAGTAGTTAAAAATCAATGTATATGAAGGGGCCTTACCCCTCATTTTGCAAGGGTTTACGCTTCGCTTCAATAAACTGCACTTCGTTTGCCCTTGCAAAACTCACCCCGCTAACTAAAGCACCCTTATGGGAAGTATGGCCATACTTCCCAACTATTAATTTTCGGGAAGAGCCAAAAAAGGAGGTGAGAATTTATGAAACTACTTACAAAGGAGCTACTAGCAAGATTCGCCAAGATAGGCAGACAGGAAGACAACGCCAATCCTATCGTGGTCGCCAAGTTTTTCAATCCAGCAGGGGCGGGCACATGGTATGCCACGGAATACGATCCAGAGACAAGCGAATTTTTTGGATACGTTTCTATCTTTGGAGATGACTGTGACGAATGGGGTTCTTTCTCACTCGCTGAGCTTGAAAGCTACCGCGGAAAATTCGGATTAGAAATTGAGCGAGATTTGTATTTTGGTGAGAAGAGAATTAGTGAAGTGGTACCACAAGCAAAGTAAAGTGGTTAGACAGCCTCAGACGTCAAGCATCTGGGGCTGTCTTATTCTTCCTCAGGTTCTACCTTTTCCCATTCACCCGAAAATGCACCTTCTTGTGTGGTGACATATATAGCGGTTTGATCAAGAGATGAATCTTCATATATTTTGGCGAGATACTTTTTAAAGTAAATTTGAATCCCAAGTGTCGGGCAGATTAAAAGAATTGTTGGGAACTGGTGGCTTGTTACCTCTTCAAATGTGCCGTTATCAATATAGTCGGTGTATTGCTCAATACGTTTTCGCAGAGTAAAACGAGGCGCGCCCTCATCAATGACTTCCACAAAATAGCGCTTTGTTTCTTGATTTTCATCGACTCTAGCAAAATAGGCATCAGGTAAGGGATGAATAATATATTTGTGAGCTAATAAGTCAGTCTTGGTAAAAAAATGAAGAGTATGTTTTGATTTGGCTGATTCAATTACAAGATGCTGATAATACTGAGCAATAAATAAGGCATGAGTTATAAATTGTTGTGATCTGACTTTTTCTCGATAAATACGTTGTAGTGTTTTTGGTTCTATACCCTCGATATTTTGTAATACTTTGATACTTCCTGATGAGAGAAAATAAATAGCTGGTTGGTTGGCTGATCCAAGTGAACGAGTGTAGTGTTTATTTATATAGTTTTGTGAAGTGAGTATTTTAAGGTGGTAGTTTGTGAGGCGTGGTGTTTTGTCACTCCGTAAGTGTTGAATGTGAGTGCTGGTGAGAAATCGAAATCGGTAAAGAAGTTTGAGAATAGTAAGTTGTTTGTCTATAAGTGTAGGGTTGTCCATAATGTGTGTTTGTAAGAATCTGGAATGATTCTATCATTCCTCTCCCTTATATATAAGGAATAAGGAGTAAAAGTAAAAATATAATATCCCTATCTATCGGCCTAAACTCAGTTATCTCATTACCTACCGGTAGGTAATCAAATGACACTTACGGAACGACTACTTTTACCTTTCCAGATGATACATTTTTAACTTGTCTTTGAGCTACAGCTACCGCCTCATACTTTTTTGCATACGACTTTCTTGACGACTCAATGACTTCATTTATTCGGTTTTGACTAAAGGGTATATGAACTGGTGTCGTTACTCCTGAAAACGGTTCTTCTGGGTTAGCGGTACGGAAACAAATAACTGTACCAGTATTGGCGAGGGTTATATTGACCAGCGAGATATCTTCAAGCTGAGAAGTTGTTTGATGAGCCAGTATGGCACCCAATCTATATTTACGTGCCTCTGAGAGGATCTGAGCGAACGCTGGAGTCGCAAAATTTTGGAATTCATCAACATATAAGTAGAAGTCTTTTCTCTCTTCTGGCTTCATTCTCGCACGTTTGAGTGCTGCCAATTGAATCTTAGCCATAATTAGCACACCAAAGACACTCGAATTATCCTCACCAATCTTTCCCTTGGCTAAGTTGCAAAGTAGTATTTTTCCCTCATTCATAATTGTGTCGAAGTTTATGGTGGATTTACCCTGTTCAAGTATTCGTTTAGCTGTTGGTGAGAAAAGGAAACGCCCAATCTTGTTCGTAATTGGCGAGATCATTTTAACTTTTTGATAATCACCAGCCTTTGCAAATTCATACTTCCAAAAGTCCAAGAGGTTTTCATCTTTCAGGTTACGAACCACTGATTTTCTAAAAGGTGTGTTAATCAGGAGTTTATAAACCGTAAACAGAGTGGCATCAGGAACGGTAAAGGCCGTGTGAATAGTGTTGCGAAGAATGTATTCCATTCTTGGCCCTGAGTATTTGTCAGTATAGATTTTGTTAAAAACCGAGATAATACTTTCGGCAATAAATTCTTTTTCACGAATTGCATCTTCTTCGTTGAGATTTGGAGTTAACTCAAGTAGGTTGATGCCCATTGGATAGCCAATATCATCGGGGTTAAAATAAACTACATCAGGAATTCGTTCTTTAGGGATAACTGATAAAATTTGCTCAATCAAATCACCATGGGGATCTATAACACTCAAACCTTTATTATTTTTAATATCCTGTTCGATCATCGACAAAAGCATTGTTGATTTACCAGTGCCAGTAGCCCCCAAGATATAGACATGGCGGCGACGTTCATCAGCTGTTAAGCCTATCTTGGTTTCAGTGCCACCATAGGTATTATTGGCAAAGTATATGTCGAGCTCTGTCTTTTGTTTCAGCGACAATGGTGCTGGTAGTTCTTTGCTATGTAATTTAGATAAGTTTTCCGTTTTGGTAATACTTGTATAGGGAAAATGGTAGAGATCAGACAACTCTGATGTTGAGAGAATCAGATTACCAATAAAGCCAAATAATCGACGTCTGTAGAGCCACAATAAAAGATTGTTGATTGCTTTTATCTTGAGATATCTCTTGGGTCGAAGGTTTTGATATCCTGCATTAGTAAATGGACTAAGGGCAGCGATAAAACCCTTTTCAATTCTTGACCTGCTCGAGTAGACACTTGAGATAGTCAAATACCTTAGAGAAACAGTAAATAATTGTTGATCAATCTTTTGCTTAATCTGAGTTTCAACAATGTCTCTGTATGTGCTATCTGGTAGCTGACCCTTCAAAGTATTAATGGATAAAATTGGCCCTTCTCGACCACCTGTTAATATCCAGATGACTAAACCAAGTGGAAATAAGAGAATTTGTAGGCCGATATAAATAATCGTTAAAAAGATAGAGCCAGCTACATTAGATCCCTTTAATTCAGATAAAACATCTTTCTTTCCCAAGAATAGTAACCGTAGTCGTCCAACAAATTGAGCTGTCGGCCTACTAACAGTCGATACAACCATTTGCACGGCCACCAACTCATTCTCAGCCAGCTTGGTCATAGTACCTGTGATATAGGCAATGGGGTCATATTCGGCGAGGTTGTCTTGCTTCTTGAGTGGAAAAGCAAAGTGATTAGTCAGACCGATATCAATGACGTGACCTTGATCGCTTACATTGAGATAATCACTAGTTTCTTTTACTTCTATACCAGGCAAATACGCTATTAAATTCTTTTTGATAATTTGCGCATCATCTGTTGAAAGTCTCAAGATATACCTAATACCCTTTTCTTTTGTCGAAGCGATTTCAAATGAATAAGACTTGGTTGCGTCAAATAGTCTGAGTAACCAAGAACGCTGACGAAGCAATCCGTGCACAGAGGTAAAAAGCTGAGTAGTCGTAAAAGAGCTTTGCTCTGTTGAGGTGGGAGGAGAAACTTCAAATATAGTGACTGGTTTACTTGATTCCTGCCAAGATAGACGAAGTTTAATGAGGTGGTAAACCACCCAGAGCAATGCTCCAAAGATTATGATTTCGAGGCCAGTCTGCTTGTATAAATCGAAATAGTGAGAAAGGAATGCAAAATATGGCTTTAGATAGGTACCTAAAACAGCAAGCTCTTTCTGTAAAATTGTGAGGATGATGTTGTTTTTAAACATAACTACCCATTATGGGCAGTTAACATCATTTACTAACAGTATTTGATGTTGTGTGAATGATACTCCTTGAGGCCGTTTTTGGCAAAAAGAACTTGAGTAAAAAGGCTTGACAGGATGTGTAGACTTGCTATACTATCACTATAGTGATAGTTTGTAATATACATCTACTATGAAACGAATAAGAGAAACTACTCAAGAAACGAAGAATATACCTCAAAATGGCTCCCAATTATCTGTTGAAGAAAGACTCAAAATTATAGCTAACCTCATTGTTGATCGCATCATCGAAAAGCAGAAACAAAATTTAGTAATAAGTGAGAAATTATGAACGATTTACCTGTCCAAGCCAATGCGGTTGCAGCAATAAGAATATCTTCACTTAAACAAGGGTTACAAGGTGACTCTCCCGAGGCCCAAAAAGAGCAGATTGAGCGATTTGCTAGTATGCGTAACATTAAGATCAAGAAGTTCTTTATCTTCATGGAATCGGCTTCAAAGGAAGTTCAACCAGTTCAAGAAGCAATTGACTACTGTGTAAATCCAAAGAATGGTATTCAGCTTTTTATTATTAAATCCATTGACCGTTTTACACGAGGTGGGTCATACATTTATGACCATCTCAACATGCAACTACAAAAACACCATGTACGCCTCATTGATATTTATGGCATTATCGGCGGTTAAGATGTAAACACTCTCGAACATCTTGGACTCTCATATAAATGGAGTGTTTATAGTCCCACGAAAAAGTCAGAAATCCTTGAGGCGGAAAGAGCTAAGGATGAAATGCGGGATATTATGACTCGTATGATTGGTGCTGAAATCCGCTATGTCCGTATGGGATATCGAGTCAGACAACCACCGTTTGGTTATGTCAATGAAAAGATAGAAACCCCTCACGGCAGAAGAGTTATTCTTACCCCTCACCCAGAAGAATCAAAGTGGATTATAAAAATGTTTGAACTACGTTGCCGAGGCACTATGTCAGATCAGGAGATCGTTGATGAGATAAATAGCATGGGCTACAAAACGCGCAAGCGATATATAAGGAATCCACAAGATCGTACAAAAGTTATTGGTGAGCGTGGCGGTAAAGGTCTACGGATTAAGCAATTCTGGCTCTATATCCAGAATCCAATATTTGCGGGCGTTAATTCTGAAAAATGGACAGAGGGCGGAGTTGTTAAAGGCAAGTTTGAAGGCCTAGTCTCAATTGATATCTACAACAAGGCAAACAAAGGCAAACTAGTATTATCGCAGGACGGCGATGAAGTTAAGTTGTGGAAGAAAAAATTACCTGAATGGCAAACAAAAAAACTAGTCAACAATCCCAAGTTTCCATACAAGCGAGTCATTATGTGTCCAGAATGTAGCAAACCATTATTTGGTAGCGCTTCACGAGGTCATTTGGGGAATTATTATCCAGCCTACCACTGCAACAAGCGAGGGCATTACTTCCGAGTACCAGCAAAAGAGTTGGAAACTACAGTTGAGGATTTTGTGAGAAATTTAAAATTCGACCAGAAATATATTGATGATCTGAAAGAGTATGTCGTCACCAAGTGGAATGAACGAGTTGAAAATAAAATGGAGGATGAATCTATCATTGATACCAAAATAGTGGCTCTGAAAGCCTCTGCACAGGCCTCAGCAGACAAGATTAAGTACTTATCATCAGAAGTAGCTATTAAATATATGGAGGCTGGTTTAATCAAGGCAGAAGCAGAAGTTCATCAATTGGAGGAAGAAAAACTAAAACAAGCAAAGATCGTAAATACACTAAATATGAACAACGTTATGGAGCACATCGGATATTTTCTGGAACACCTTGAAGAATTGCTGATAGATACGGCTAATCCACTCAAACGAGCAGCCTTCTTTGGCCTTATTTTTGATAGTATGCCGACCTATGCAGAATTGAGTTCTGGAACCCCTAAATTAGCCCCATATTTAGGACTAAAACACTACTTTGGGACTGACCTAGTCCCGATGTGTGACCCCGGCGGGACTCGAACCCGCGATATTCAGGATGAAAACCTGACGTCCTAACCACTAGACGACGGGGCCAAAAATTATATATATTCGACTCGAAGTCTTCGGTAACTTCAGGTGAAGTTCCTCAGACCGCGACTCGGCAAGATCGTTACGAGCTTGCCTCCGTCAGGTTCGAGTCCCTATTAATCTACTTTAACAATTTTGCCCTAAAGGCAAGATTGTTAAAAGTGGGTCAGGCGGGACTCCCTTCAGTAAATCTCTGCTGAGATTTCTTCAGGACCTGGCTCAGCATCGTCGTGCTTCCGCCTTTCGAGTCCGTCTGTCCATCGTACACAACATATTTTACCGCGAGGGTAAAATATATTGTGGGTCAGGCGGGACTCGAACCCGCGACACCCTGCTTAAAAGGCAGGTGCTCTAACCGACTGAGCTACTGACCCAAGAAACCACGCTCATATTTTATCATTTACAGCATTAGTGTGTACAATCAAATCATGAAGATTTTAGGCATAGATCCCGGTACGGGAAGGGTAGGGTGGGGGATAGTCAACCACGATAGGGGAATTGATAATTTCGTTGATTGTGGCTGTTTCGAAACAAAAGTAAATTCCGATTTGCCCGATAGATTGGTGAAAATTTACGACTTTGTTGAAAAACTAATTATAAATCACCATCCAGACTCTTTAGCTGTAGAATCATTGTTTTTCGAAAAAAACGCCAAAACCGCTATCGACGTGGCTGCAGCCAGAGGGGTTATTTTGCTTGCAGGTGAGAAATCGAAGCTCCCCATCTTCCAGTACACCCCATTACAAGTGAAATCTTCACTCACGGGAAACGGCAAAGCCGACAAGACCCAAGTTGAGTTTATGGTGGGCAAAATCCTTCACATAAAGGAAAAGATAAAGCCCGATGATGCCGCCGATGCCGTGGCTATCGCCCTCACCCACGCCTTTCGGGTTCGGTAAGGGTCTGCTAGAATTGGTTAATGATCGGTTATTTGGAAGGAGAAATAAAATTTGCAAGCAAGGGTAGAATTGTTCTCTTTGCAAATGGCATCGGCTTTACGGTATTTATTCCCCAGAGTCTGACATTTTTGGAAAAAGAACGGGCCAAGCTTTTTATCCATACCCACCTCAGGGAAGACAGTCTTTCTCTTTTTGGCTTTGCCACAGTCGAAGACCTCGACCTTTTCGAGCTTCTTATCTCCGTTTCCGGAATAGGCCCCAAGATCGGCCTAGCTATCTTTACGGTCACTAGTTCCGAAAATATTTTGAAGGCTATCGAATCCAGCAATTTAACCTTTTTTAACTCCATTTCCGGTGTGGGTAAAAAAACCGCTCAAAAAATTATTCTGGATCTCAAATCAAAAGTCAGTAAGGGTGACATCAACTTTAAAAATTTAGAGGGCTCCTCGGAGCTGGTTGATTCACTGGTGTCTCTCGGATTTCAAAAGTCAGAAATTGCCTCCATTATTCCCGATATCGATACTTCCTTACCCCTGGGTTCACAAGTAAAAGCCGCCCTTAATTTACTACGTTAATGATAAATCAATCCGAATCGGTCAGACCTTCAAATTGGCTCGACTTTTCTGGTCAGCCACAAGTGGTTAAGTCTCTTAAGATAGCTATCTCCGCCGCTAAATCGAGAAGTGAGCCGATGGAACACACTTTACTATATGGTCCTCCCGGTTTGGGTAAAACCACACTAGCGCATATCATTGCTAATGAGATGGGAGTCAACTTAAGAATTACTTCCGGACCAGCCCTAACCCGTGCCGGTGACCTGGCATCCATTCTTACCGGATTAGAGCCAGGAGATGTTCTCTTTATCGACGAAATTCACCGCCTGAATAAAACGGTTGAAGAAGCGCTCTATCCCGCCATGGAAGATTTCGCCGTTGATATTATCTTGGGAAAAGGACCTGGTGCCAAGAACCTTAGACTTGATCTCAACCCCTTTACTTTAGTTGGTGCTACTACTCAAGCCGGACGAATCAGCTCCCCTCTAAGAGATCGTTTTGGTATTGTTCATCGGCTTCGGTTTTATATTCCCGAAGAACTGCAAGGAATAATTCAAAAAGCAGCCAAAAGGTTTGATCTTAAATTGGATGACCAGTCAACTTTAGAGATTGCTAAACGATCTCGTGGTACGGCACGTATTGCCCTTAAATTGCTCCGTCGGGTAAGAGATTACACTCTAGTCGAAAATAACTCTGTCACTACTCCTGACAATATCAAAACTTCTCTAGACTTTTATCAAGTCGACCAAGAAGGTCTGGATGAAACTGACCGCAGACTTCTTCGGGCCATTATTGAACAACACCAAGGTGGTCCGGTAGGACTCGAGACTCTTGCGGCACTAATTTCCGAATCAATCGATACTATTACCGATCTATATGAGCCTTACTTACTCCAATCAGGTTTCTTATCTAAAACGTCGAAGGGACGGGTGGCCACTGAAAAGGCCTATAACCACCTTGGGTTAAAAGCCAAATAGTGCCGTATAATCTTTTTGTGCGTATATTATTCTTAATTCTAGGAGTTGGATTATTTCTCTCCCTTCCTCTGAAAGTCTTGGCTATTTATGATCCCCTTTCGGTCACTAATAATAAAATGGGGATCCACATTCTTTTTCCCTCCGAACTTCATACAGCCGCTCAAATGATTAACGGAGTCGACAAGGGATCTTGGGGATACGTTACCATTCCCATTCAATCAACAGACAGGAATCGAAAAAAATGGCAGGATTTTCTCAACCTATGTGTGGTGGAAAGGGTCATTCCACTAATTCGTGTCGCCACCACGCCCAACGGCTCAAATTGGGAAGAACCAAATAATTTGGATTTGGTTGACTTCGCCAATTTTTTAAGTGATTTAAATTGGCCTATCCAAAATCGCTACGTAATCATTTTTAATGAGGTTAACCGTCCAGATGAATATGGCGGTCAAACCAGTCCGGAAAAATATGCCGATATACTTAATAACGCCATCGACATCTTCAAGTCTAGATCATCAGACTTTTTTGTTCTTCCTGCAGGACTAGATAATGCCGCCATCACTCGGAATGGTGCCATACATTGGAGCACTTTCTTGACTCGGATGCACCGAAGACAACCGGACATATTTAATAAGATCGATGGATGGACGTCCCATGCTTATCCAAATCCCGATTTTTCAGTTCGTCCTGATCTGTCCGGCAGTAACAAAATCGACTCATTCCGTTACGACCTCACTCTCCTCAGAAGATTTACGACCAAAAAATTACCTGTCTTTATCACCGAGGCCGGCTGGTCGAACAAGTATTTATCAGATTCGCAGATTTCCTATTATTATCAATATGCCTTTTCCAAAGTTTGGTTTGATTCCAATATCGTCACTGTCACCCCCTTTTTGCTCAACGCTCAGGATGGACCATTTAAGCAGTTTTCCTTTCTCAACCAAAATCAAGAGCCAAAAGTATTTGCCTACAATTTGTCAGTCCTGGCGCAAATTGGTAAACCCATTTTTCCAGTCAGCAGTGCCCCTCCTGAATTGGCGGAGCAACCTATCGTGATTCAAGAATACGCCCCGATTTCTAATCAACCGGATCCGTATTCTGAGCTAAAAACGTTCTACAATAACGTTAAGTCACTATTTGGAATAATCGATTAATGCTGATAATTCACGGTGAAGACATAGTCACCTCCTACAACAAACTTACCCAGGTCATCGATTCATTCAAGAACCGGAACGTTGAGGTGGTTATCAAAGAGGCCGCAGAGCTAGATCCTACCAACCTCCGGCAAGAGACACAATCTACTAACTTGTTTGGTGACAGTAAGTGTTTAATTATCAAAGATCTTCTCTCCGGAAACAAAGCCAAACAAAAAGACCTTCTTGTGGATATACTTTTTCAATCCAGTGGTACAGACATTATTCTTTTTGAAACCAAGAAAATTTCTGATACGGTCTTGAAACCATTCTCTGAGGCCAAAATTGAGAGTTACAATATCAACCCGGTAATTTTTAAGTTCCTTGACCTCCTAAGACCTGGTAACACCAATAACCTTCTGGGTGGCTGGAATCGGCTTATGGTTCTCAATCACGAGCCCGAGTATGTCTTCTCCATGTTAGTTCGACAAATCCGTCTACTAATCCAAGCCAAGTCCGGTCCCTCGTACCTCAAGCTTTCTCCTTACCCCAAAAAACTGATCATCACTCAAGCAACTTTTTTCGATCTATTTCATCTCTTGGATTTACATCAAATACTTTATCAAATCGATAAAAAAATCAAAACCGGTACCTCCGCATTACCCATCGATCAGCTCCTTCTTCAGTTTTTCCTAAAAGTCTAGTACAATCTAGCCGTACGTACTTTAATTAAGGAGGCTCAACATGTGCTGTGGTGGAATATATTTTCCAACCAATCTAGGACTCGGCATTAGCAATTTGACTCCGGGAGATGAAATCATCATTCTCAAGGGTGAAGGCTATCCGGCCGTTGATAAAGAGACCGTCGCCATTGTTTGGATTGTGGCCGGTTTCTCTGCACTTTGCAATGATGGTACCGCGATTTCCTGCCTCAGCAATACGGATATTACTACTACAGGCAGGCATTTCGAACAGTTTGAGATCTCCGAAGCCGCCAAGCAGATGGAGGCGGAGGCCGAAGCTCGTCGGATCGAACAGGATAAACTTTTTGCTGAAGACGAACCGGACTGGAGCATTCCACCCGCCTTTGGCACCGGGCCTGAATAGACTACAATGCCCCGCCAATTGGCGGGGATTTCATTTATATGATATAATAACCCATAATTGTTCTTAGGTAGAGCTGTTAGCTCTGAGGTAGACTCGATCTCGATTGTCTAGCTTTTATTTTCCAGAGGACAATCGGGGAATTCCCCACAAAATATGTTTAATTCACGTCCTTCATATGGCCGGAGGCCTGCCCGTCCGGCAGGCGGGCCAGCTAGTCACGGCTTTCGCTCTTCGGGAAACAATTTCCGAAGACCTAATCGTTTTATGCCCAAGTCTCTTGACCCACGATTTTTTGTTTGCGCCGCCACACCAGTAACCGAAGCGGAAGCCATTATCAGACACGCATTCTCCGACTTCGATCTGCATCCCCAAGTTCACACCAATTTAGCTAGTCGGGGCATGGTCACCCCAACCCAGATTCAAGATCAGGCTTTAGAACATGCCCTGAATGGCAAAGATATTATTGGTCTCGCTGACACAGGCACTGGCAAAACAGCTACTTTTGCCCTCCCAGTCATTCAAAAACTCTTGGCCAACCCAAACGAAACCTGTCTGATTGTGGCTCCCACCCGTGAACTAGCTGTCCAGATCCGTGACGAAATAAGAGCCTTGGCTACCAATTTACCCATCTATTCCTGTGTTTTAATAGGAGGCTCCGACATTCGTCGTCAATTAGATGACCTTCGTCGTCGTCCCCACATCTATATCGGAACTCCAGGTAGGTTGAGAGATCTTTATAATCGTCGTGCCTTGAATCTTCAAAACACCCATACCGTAGTACTGGACGAGGTCGACAGAATGCTGGATATGGGTTTCGTCAAAGAAATCACCGAACTTATGTCATTTCTGCCCAAGGAAAGACAAACATTACTCTTCTCGGCTACTTTAGACCCAAAAGTTGAGGATATAGCCCGGCGTTTCCTAATTAATCCATTAAAGATATCCGTCAAAAACGGTGCCACATCACACAACGTAGAACAAAATATAATCCGTACTCATGGAAATAAGATGGAAGTTCTAAGTGATCTTCTCAGAAAAGAAGAGTTTAAGAAGGTGCTCATCTTTGGCCGCACCAAGCATGGCGTTGAGAAAATCTCTATCGCTTTACAAAATGCTGGCTTTCCCGCCGATGCAATTCATGGCGACAAGAGACAGAATCAACGCGAAAATGTCCTTAGAAAATTTAAGGCCAATCAAATCAATATTCTGATAGCCACCGATGTAGCCGCCAGAGGTATCGATGTCAAAGATATATCTCATGTCATAAACTACGACGAACCAGCCACTTTCGACGACTACACTCATCGCATTGGCCGCACCGGTAGAGCCGGGAAGCAAGGAGTAGCCTTAACTTTTGTAGAAAACATCTAATTCCCCCCGTCATTGCGACCTGCCTGCCGGTTTACCCGCCGGTAGGAGGGCAGGCAGACGTGGCAATCTATTATTTTGCTATAGTTATGTAAGAAACATAACTATGAAATATACCGGTTTAGATTCTTCAGCGGTTTTATCTTTACAGAAGACACATGGTCCAAACTCACTGCCTGAAGAGAAAAGGCTTCACCTTCTTTCGATTCTTCTTTCACAGTTCAAAAGTCCGTTGATCTACCTCCTTTTTGGAGTAATAGCGATTTCCCTCATCTTTCGAGAATATCTAGATGTATTACTGATTTCCATGATTGTTTTACTTGACGTAGTTATGGGTTTTTCTCAGGAGTATAGCGCTCAAAAAACACTAGGGGCACTAAAAAGAATCATTAAACCGCTCACGATCGTTCTTCGTTCAGGAATCCGCCAAACGATCGAAGCCTCCGGTTTGGTTCCCGATGATATTGTCTATTTAGGTTCCGGCGACAACATCCCGGCAGATGGAACTCTTTTGGAAGGAACTGACATCCTGGTAAGCGAATCGATACTCACAGGAGAATCGGAGCCGGTAGAAAAATCTGTTAGAGTCATAAACAGCCGGTTATTTATGGGCACTACAGTTTTGGCGGGAAGGGGAACGATGAAGGTGGAAAAAATTGGCATGCAAACTGAGATCGGAAAAATAGGCAAAAGTCTAATTCAGATAAAGGAATCTCCCACCCCTCTCCAGATAAAACTTGAAAAATTTTCCAAAACACTGGTTTTAATTATTGGAGCCGTCTCCTTTTTGATTTTCTTAATTGGAATTCTCCTCAAGCAAGATTTGTGGAATATGTTTCGGTATTCAATCGTCCTGTCGGTCGCGGCTATCCCTGAAGGACTTCCCATAGCAGTCACGGTTATTCTATCTTTGGGAGTGAGAAGAATTCTCAAAAAAGATGGCTTAGTAAAAAAACTTCTTTCCATCGAAACACTCGGAGCCACTTCTGTCATTTGTACCGATAAGACAGGAACTCTCACCGAAGGAGTTATGAAAGTCGTAAAGACGAGATTTAAAAATCATTCTGAGGCGATACGGGGCTTAATTTTCCTCAACACGCAAAGAACCAGCCTGGAAATCGCTATTTGGAATTTTCTCAAAAAAGAGTTAGGCAAAGATCCCCAGGAAATACTGGACAAGGCAAACATTCTTCATGAAGAAGCCTTTGAAAGTAACAAGAAGTTTGCCAAAGCCATTGTCAAAGTCGCTGACAAAACTTCCGGCTATATTATCGGCGCACCTGAAGTCATATTGAGTTTCTGTAACGAAAACCAAAAAGAAAAGAGGAGAATTCTTTATGAATTCGAGGACTGGGCCAAATCAGGACTGCGGGTGGTGGGGTTGTGCGAAAAATCTCATGCCACCATAACGAGCCAGTCTGGCTACAAATGGTCAGGCTTAATCGGAATTAAGGATCCAATTAGAAAAACCGTCTCTCAGTCCATTGTCGAGGCTAAGAAAGCCGGAATTCGGGTGATAATAGTGACAGGGGATTATTTACATACAGCTCTAAAAGTAGCCAAAGAAGTCGGACTCGACATACCGGATGGAGGTGCCATCGAAGGTTCTGAGCTTGACAAGATTCCAGCGAGTGACCTAAGAGCAAGAATACAAAATTTCACTCTGTTCGCCAGAGTAGTACCCACTCAGAAACTAAAAATCATCGAGGCGCTACAGGAAAATGGAGAAGTGGTCGCTATGACAGGAGATGGTGTCAACGATGGGCCGGCACTTAAGAAAGCGGACATCGGTATAGCCGTTGGATCAGCCACAGATGTGGCAAAGTCCGCCTCAGATATAATTTTATTGAATAGTGATTTCAAAACAATAGTGTCCGCAGTTGAAGAGGGCAGAGTAATATTTGCCAACATCAAGAAGGTTGTCGCTTATGTATTATCAAACTCATTTGCAGAAATCGTTTTGATTATGGGTGCTCTGATGCTCAGCGTCCCCATACCTCTGACTATTGTCCAAATTCTTTGGGTTCATCTGATATGCGATGGCCCACCGGACATTGTTCTTGGGTTTGAACCAAAAGAAACTGGTATTATGGACGAAAAGCCGCGAAAATTAATCAGTGAACACATTCTAGAGTTGCCAATGATCCTGCTGATAGTCGCTATTAGTCTAACTGCAGGGCTCACCGCCCTTTTTGCGTTTCATCATATTTTCAATGGCAATAATCTTAAACTGGCCCAAACAGTTGCTTTTGCCGTCATTGGTTCTATCGATTTGACCTACATCTTTTCCTACAAAGACCTCAAAAAACCTATCTATCGAATAAACTTATTTGATAACAAATATCTCCTGGTAGCCGTGGGTTACGGTTTCGCGTTGCTGTTGCTCGGTATCTACAATCCCACAGTTAACCGTTTGCTGGACACCACACCCATGGGCTTGAATCACTGGATATATCCTTTGTTAGCTTCACTGACCACCATTTTGTGGGTAGAAGTGGTGAAGCGCCTGAAGCCAAATCAAGCCTAAATCGACCATATTCGTGTACCATAGACACTATGTGCTATAATACCCTGTAGAGATCTTGCGTACACTAAAATCACGGCTTAGACCGTTATAGGAGGCTACATGTATTTCGATCCACTCATCCACTCGATTTTTGACAACGACTCATATGCGATTACTCAAAGTAACCAAGCCATCGACCAGTATGAATTTGTAGTGACAGAGGACCAATTTCTCAATCGTGACGGGACACCTTTTCCGCCAAAATTTAGCAAAGCTCTTGAAGAACAAATAGGCTATATGTCCCGATTAAAGGCGACTGATGATCAAATTGCTTATCACAAGAAAGATATGTGGTATATCAAAACTTCCTATTGGGGCTGGTTCAAAAATTTTCGGTTTGACCCATCAGAAGTTGAGGTTACCCAAGTTGATGCTGCCTTAAAAATAAAAATAACCGGTTTTGTGCATCGCACGGTGCTTTGGGAAACTCCTCTAATGGCTCTGGTCTCCGAGTTGTACTTCAAGATGACCGGTAAGAAACCAGATCTTGACTACGTACGTAGAGCTCAAGAAAAGGGAGCCACCTTCAAACAAAAATTAGCCTACTTTTCTGAATTTGGCACACGAAGGCGTTTTTCTTACGAGGTCCAAAAAAATGTTTTGAGTGCTCTGGTCGACACGGCCGGTCCTCGATCACAGGGCGGTGTCTTGAATGGTACCAGCAATATGCAATTGGCTCAAGATAACAATCTAACATCTATGGGAACCAATGCTCATCGAGCTTATCAACTTCATGCAGGATTATATGGAGTAAGAAGTGCGAATGAAAAAATGTTGGAATCCTGGGAGAAACAGTACGGCACAGCACTCGGCATCGCGCTTACAGATACCTTTGGAACTAAAGATTTTCTGAGGGTTTTCAACCGTCACTGGTCGATGTTGTACGACGGTGTCAGACACGATTCCATGCGCCCCATAAGGTCCTATGCCGATATGATTGTTGAGCACTACAAAAGTTCTAGGATAAGAATTGACCCTATGAGTAGGGTAATACTATTTTCAGACGGTATCAAAAGTTATGACGAAATTGACGAAGTACACGATGCTTGTAAAAATCGGATCCAGAGTCCTTTCGGTATAGGTACTTGGCTGTCAAACGACTGCGGACATAAGCCTCTTAGCATCGTTATCAAGCAGTTTGCCGTGTTCGATCCGTATGATGGTCGAAGAATTAATACGGCTAAGCTCTCTGACAATCCCACAAAAGCATCAGGCGACCTAGGTGCCATAGAGCATTACAAATATGAACTAGGCATCGACCACTAAAATTCACACCCTCTTCGGAGGGTGTTTTTCTTTTCTTTTTTTACCGTGAGATTGCTATACTGAATTAATGCAGTTAAGTCCGTATATTTTTCGCGGGTACGACATTCGGGGAATCGTAGACCAAGAGCTAACAGAAGAAGTAATCTATTTAATTGGGCGTGGATTTGCCACCTTCCTGACTGAAAGGCGAATTCGTCTTTGTCCGGTTGGACGCGATAATCGTCGGAGCAGTCTAGCCTTTTCCAGATCCTTTATCAGGGGCTTGAATGACGGCGGAGTAGACACGATCGATATCGGTCTTTCGTTGAGTCAGATTGTTTATTTTTCGTCCTATCACTTTCTCACCAAGGCATGTGCCATGATCACTGCTTCACACAATCCAAAAGAGTTTAACGGGCTTAAGCTAGGTATCGGATACTCAAAAACCATGTCCGGAACAGAAATTCAAGAACTAAGACAAATTACTGAAAGTGAGAGATTTTCAATTGGCTATGGACGGAATCGAACGGTAGATATTTACTCATATTATAAGAAGCACCTTCTCGGCTACTTTCACCTCCACAAGAAATGGAGACTAGTTGTTGATACTCTAAATACATCATCAGGCCGATTCTATCCACAAATCTTTCGCAAAGCTGGTTGTCAGGTCATCACACAAAATGAAAGACTAAACAGCAATTTTCCCAACGGAACCGACCCGACTGACATCAATGTTTTGAATGGCTTAAGTAAAAAAGTTCTTCGGACCAAGGCCGATCTTGGTTTCGCCTTTGACGCTGATGGAGATCGAATGGCCGTCGTTGATGAAATGGGTAAACTCCATTGGATGGATATCATCGTCACCCTTTTTGCTATCGATATTTTGGAAAATATTCCGGGTGCCACTATTATCTACAACAACCTTTGTTCCAAATCTGTTCCCGAAACTATCAAGAAACTCGGTGGAAATCCTTTAATGTGGAAAACAGGGCACTCATTTATCAAATCCAAAATTTTAGAGACCGGAGCCATGCTAGGAGGAGAACTTTCCGGACACATCTTCTTTATGGACAATTTTTTTGGTCATGATGATGCTGCCTTTGCCTGCTTAAGACTCCTTTCGTTCTTAGAGAAGCATGGAGAGACTCTTTCGGAAGCCACTTCCTCCTTTGAAAGTTATCTTGGTAGTCCGGAAATCAAACTCGAAGTGCCGGACAAAATCAAGTTTGATCTGGTGGAAAATAAATTAAGACATGAATTGGTCATCAGTTGGCCAGATGCCAAAGTAAATGACATGGATGGAGTTAGAATCGACACCGAAGATATGATGTCTGTTATCCGAGCCTCTCAAAACGGACCATATATTACGGTGAGATTTGAAGGTAGGAGCGAGAAGATCTACAATGAAGTCAGGGATAGACTTAGTCAGATTCTCAAAAGTTGCCCGGAAATCAACTGGGCCAGCAATATCAACGCCTATGCCCTAAATAAATAACATGAACTCACTTGACAACCCCAAAATCTTTCGCCTACAAGATCCGGATAACATGTACGATTCCCTTACCAAATTTGGACGCCAAATTGAGTCCGGCTGGCATCAGGCCGAGTTCGTCAATTTGAATTTTGATCCCAATAAAATAAATAATATTGTCTTTGCGGGTATGGGTGGCAGCAATCTCTCCGCTGAAATAGTCCGGTCACTAGCTCCATTTTTGCTTGCAATTCCCTTTGAAATGGTCGCCAATTATCGTCTTCCGTCCTATTCGGACAAAAAAACACTCGTTATTCTGTCTAGCTATTCCGGTAATACCGAAGAGATTATCTCTTGCGCTCAAGATGCATCTCAGCGAAATTGTCCAGAGGTTTGCATCACTGCCAACGGCAAACTCAAAGAACTGGCTAAAAATCAACAAATCCCCTTGATTGAGTTAGATGAAAAGCACAATCCCTCTCGTTCACCACGAGCAGGAGTCTGTTTGTCCATCGGTGCTCTTATTGGACTCCTTCTTCGCCTCAATCCCTCGGCCGGGAAATTCTTTAATCGTAAAGATATCATTCAAACTATCGAACGCGTGACTGACTTGGTCAATGTCCAAAAAAACACCCAAGAAAATCCAGCCAAGGCACTAGCCCTGAGGCACAAAGGGCTTGGTCTTATCTTCTTTACCGCCAATCATCTGACCGGCGTTGGAAAATTGTTCAGCAATTTTCTAAACGAAACAGCCAAAACATTCTGCGCCAGCTTCAGTTTTCCTGATCTCAATCATCACCTATTGGAAGGCTTATCGTACCCAACCTCTTTAAAGGATAATACTTCCTTTCTCATCCTAAACTCTGATGCATTTCCCGAAATAATTCAAAGGAGAATCCGCATCACCCGTGACGTTCTGTTGAAGCAAAAGTACCGGGTCACTGTAATAAAACCGGAAACAGTCGATCCTGTGCTTCAGGTATTTGAATCACTGGTCTTTTTGGTCATGTTTAGTTATTATTTAGGTATAGTTAATAAAGTCAACCCGGCTATCAATCCTTGGGTTGATTACCTTAAGAAAGAGCTTCATTAATGTCCACAACACCTGCCCTGGTACTACCATTTAGCAAAATAAGAAAAGAAGATATTCCTCTAGTTGGAGGTAAAGGAGCTAATTTGGGTGAGATGTATAACTACGGCATCCCCGTTCCAAACGGTTTTGTGATTACTGCTCAGGCATATCAATACGTTATTGACCACAACGCACTGCAGCCTGTCATCAGAGAAATTATTAGACAAACTGAAGTAACTAATCAAAAAGAACTCGAAAAGGCTTCAATCAAAATACAACGCCTGATAAATACCGCAGACATTCCTCAAGAGCTTATCACGGAAATATTTAGCCGTTACGAAGATTTAAAGCCTGGTGAAAAAAATCCCCTGGTCGCAGTACGGTCTTCAGCGACCGCCGAAGATCTACCGGACGCTTCATTTGCCGGACAACAAGAATCGTACCTCGATATCAAAGGGGAATCAAACGTTCTACAAGCAGTCAGGAAAGCCTGGGCGTCACTCTGGGGGGCTAGAGCCATTTTTTACCGAGCCACCAAAGGCTACGACCATTTCAAAGTCCAGCTCGCTGTCCCGATACAGTTAATGATTCAATCAGAAGTGTCCGGTGTGGTGTTTTCGGTCAATCCCGTCAGTCGAAACAAAAATCAGGTAGTAGTCGAAGCTGTTTGGGGTTTAGGCGACTACATGGTACAAGGGGTTGTCAATCCAGACCATTACATCGTCAACAAAGACACCATGACCATCCACTCTCGGCAATTTGTTCCACAAACAATTATGGAGATCATGCAATACCCCAGTGGTGTTAAAAAAATTAACGTTCCTAAGGAAAAAATTAATCTAAGAAAACTGACCGATGAACAGGTCATCGAAGTTGCCAAACTTTCAGCCAAAGTTCATCAGCATTATTTCTTTCCCCAGGATAGTGAATTTGCGGTGGAAAATGGCAAGATATATTTGGTCCAAACCCGACCGATTACTACGCTAGATATGGGAAAAGGTGTCAAACATATTTCCGAAGAGCAAATCCTAAAACTCTCCCAGGTTCTTCAAGGAGAACCAGCTTCCTTTGGTATCGGTTTCGGCAAAGTGGTAAAAATAAAAACCGCTAGTGAGATCAACAAGGTCAAAGAAGGTGATGTCTTGGTTACTGAGATGACTTCACCAGATTTTGTACCCGCGATGAAGAGAGCTGCGGCGATTGTCACTGACAAAGGAGGTCAAACTTCTCACGCCGCAATAGTCTCCAGAGAATTGGGTATCCCGGCAGTCGTTGGAACCAAAATTGCTACCAAGACACTCAAAGATGATCAGATTATCACCGTTAATGGTTCTACTGGCACCATCTACAACGGCGTACCTGAAAAAGGTAAGGCAGTCGATCAGAAAGATTTTAAGGAAGCCGAATTTCCCAAAACAGCTACTCACGTTTATGTGAATTTAGGGGAACCAGACCTCGCTCCAGTCGTTGCTCAAGGTAACTCTGATGGAGTAGGTTTGTTGCGGGCTGAGTTTATGATGGCTCAGATCGGTGTCCATCCGAAGAAAATGATTCATGACGGAAAGGAGAAGATATTTATCGAAAAATTAGCCGAGAGTCTTGCTAAATTCACCTACAGTTTTGGCGACCGCCCCATTGTTTACCGGGCATCAGACTTCAAAACCAATGAGTATCGGAATTTGGTTGGCGGTCAGGCATATGAGCCAATTGAGCCAAATCCAATGCTGGGTTTTCGAGGTGCATATCGTTACATTAGTGACGAGTCGGTTTTTAATCTCGAACTGGAAGCCATCAAAACAGTCAGAAACAAAATGGGTCACAAAAATCTTCATCTAATGGTGCCTTTTGTGAGAACTGTCGACGAGTTGGTGAAAGTCAAAAGGATAATTTCGGCATCTGGCCTTACAAGATCCAACACCTTCAAGTTGTGGATGATGGTCGAGATACCCTCCAACGTGATTTTGTTGGAAGATTTTATACAAGTCGGTATTGATGGAGTCTCCATCGGCAGTAACGACCTGACCATGCTTATTCTCGGCACTGATAGAGACAACGAAACAGTTGCCTCAGAATTTGACGAAAGGAATCCTGCTGTTACCTGGGCTCTAGAACATGTAGTTAAAACAGCCAACAAACATCACATTACTAGTTCGCTCTGCGGTCAAGCAGCCAGTCTTTATCCTGATCTGGTTGAAAAACTTGTCGGCTGGGGTATTACCTCTGTCTCGGTTAGTCCAGACGCCGTAGACAATACCCGCCGTGTAATAGCTCAAATCGAAAAGCGCTTACTTAAATAATATGTCCAAAATCAAGTCCGTCTACGCCAGAGAGATTCTCGACTCCCGAGGCAATCCCACAATCGAAACTACCATCTGGTCGGATACCAATCACGGGGCTGTGGCCTCAATCCCTAGCGGAGCATCTACCGGACGACTTGAGGCTGTTGAGCTACGGGATAACGACCCAGCCAGATTTGACGGTATGGGAGTGTTAAAGGCATGTGCCAGCGTAAATCAAATAATCAGCAAATACATCATCGGCCAAGATCCACTAAAACAAAATAATATTGACCAAATTTTACTTAATTTAGATGGCACCGTAAACAAATCCAAACTGGGAGCCAATGCCATTCTCTCTGTTTCTCAAGCTTGTTTTGAGCTCGGTGCCGCTTGTTCCGAAATGCCCACTTTCGAATATGCAGTTCAAAAATATGGTCTAGGCACTCCGTCGGCACTTCATCTACCAACACCTATCTTTAACATGATCAATGGGGGAAAACATGGAGCGGGAAATCTAGATTTTCAAGAATACCACTGTATTCCTTCCAGCCGGAAAAAATTTTCGGACGCCCTGGAAATGGGAAGTGAACTTTACCATCTATTGAAGAAGGTTCTTACCGAAAAAAAAGCGATTCACTCAGTCGGAGATGAAGGTGGCTTTGCCCCTAACCTATTTTCTAATACAGATGCCATCGAACTGTTGGTAGAAATGATCGAATCCAGCAAATACAAATTAAATGAAGATGTCTATCTGGGACTTGATTTGGCCGCATCCTCATTTTATAAGGGAAATAAATATACCATTAGTGATGTCAAAGAATCATTATCTGGCCAGCAATTGGGGGATTTTCTGATAGATCTAGTTCACAAATACAGCTTGCTTTCAGTGGAGGATCCTTTTGAGCAAGATTCATGGGATGACTGGTCAAACTTTACTGGCTCAGTGGGTAAACAATTAATGGTAGTCGGAGATGATTTGTTGGTAACAAATAGAATTCGGCTTCAAGAGGCAATTAAGAAAGGGGCTTGCAATGCCGTTCTCATCAAGCCAAATCAAATCGGTACTATTTCGGAAACAGTTTCGGTTATTAAACTGGCTAGACAGAATGAAATGTCGATTATCGTTTCGCATCGGTCTGGAGATACTGATGAAGATTTCTTGGCTGACTTCGCGGTCGGAATCGGTGCCGATTTCGTCAAATTTGGCGCTCCTGGTCGCGGAGAACGAGTTGCCAAGTACAATCGAATTCTTTTTATTCAAGAATATCTAGAGAGTCTCAATCCCCAATAATGTCTAAAAAGGTAATTCTTTGTATTCTCGACGGCTGGGGAATCGCCCCAGACTCACCGGGTAACGCGATTGCGCAAGAAAATCCTAAGATCTTTAACTATCTTATGGATAATTTTCCCCATACCCAGCTGTTGGCCGCTGGTCCTGCCGTCGGTTTACCCGAAGGTATGGATGGCAATAGCGAAACCGGTCATTTGAATATCGGTGCAGGGAGAATCGTCTATCAAGATCTTGCTTTAATAAACATGTCCATAGCCGACGGTAGTTTCTTTACCAATAAAGCTCTTCTCGATACCGTCAAACACATCAATTCCTTTGGTTCAAGACTCCACCTCCTGGGTCTGATTGGCTCATCCGGTGTTCACTCTTTCAACGAACATCTCTTTGCTCTCATGCTGTTTGCTAAAAATCACGATATTAAAGAGGTTTATCTGCACTTAATCACCGACGGACGCGATAGCCCTCCAGACAACGCCCTGGAACAAATGAAAATGGTTCAGGAAGAAATTAATAAAATGGGTGTGGGGAAAATTGTTACTTTAATCGGTCGTTATTATGCCATGGATCGTGACAAACGATGGGACAGAACCCAAATTGCCTACGAGTGTTTGGTGGGCTCGGACAGAAAATTGGGTAACGATCCTGTTTCGGCAGTTGAAAATAGTTACAGTCACGGGATCACTGACGAATTTATCAAGCCTCTTGCTATTGGAGAAAACCCAGCGGAATCAAGAATCAAAGCCGGCGACGCCGTGGTTTTTTTTAATTTCAGAACTGACAGACCAAGACAGCTAACAGAGCTATTTCTTAAATCAAGTATTCCCAATCTAAGATTCGTAACCATGACCCAATACCGCAAAGCATTCAAAAACCCGGTCATGTTTCCGTCCACCACCGTCACCCACACTCTAGGTGAAGTAATTTCTGATAACCATTTTCTTCAATTGAGGGCGGCTGAGACTGAGAAGACTGCCATGGTTACTTATTACTTTAATGGTCAAAAAGAGTCAATTTTTCCTGGTGAAGCAAGACTATTCATAAATTCGCTGAAAATAGCAACCTACGATCTTCAGCCGAGAATGTCCACAGACAAATTAATTATTGAATTTTCTTCTTGTTATATGAAGGAAGATTTTCGATTTGCCGTCATCAATATCGCCTGTCCAGACATGGTCGCTCATACCGGTAAAATTAATGAGACCAAGGAAGCAATCAAAGCCGCTGACGATGCCTTAGATTCACTCGTAAACTTAGCCAAAGAAACGGACAGCTATTTGCTGATTACTGCAGACCATGGTAACGCCGAAGAGCTTATCAATCTTGAAACCGGTGAGGTGGACACTCAGCACTCAAAACTACCGGTTCCTTTTATCCTTTACCATCCCACCGATTACCATCTTCAGCTTCAATCCGGTAAGCTCGGCGACATCGCCCCGACAATTTTGAACCTACTGGACCTTCCCCAACCACCCGAAATGAACGGCAAAAACCTCATAATTCGGCAATAGCCATGACTATGTCTTGACTTTTGTTCTTCTAGACTTATAATACACCCAGTCAAACCATAGCACCTTAACGGAGGTAGAATGAGTGTTCTAAATGCCAAACGTTTGTTGGTCAGAGCCACCGGTATAAACACCTATCGAACTATAAGAATTTCTACGATAGGGGATATTCTTCGTATCGTTCCTTTGAAAAATAAACAGCTTTGGCAACACAATCTCCCGGCTTTTGAGAAACTATTCGAATTGGCCAGGAAACATGGGGTGGTTAACAATCTTCTTACTTTCACGTCCTATCTTAAGCACTCCCTTGATGATCTTAGGGAAGACCGTCCCTTTGAAAATAGTTGGGACCAACTTTATCGACTTATCGCACTGGCAATTCACTATTATTTGTTGACGTACACCGAGACCATTACCTACGAAACCGATCAGGAATGGCATATTGGTGGTACCGATGAAAAACACAATTGGATCAACGACGTAAACTCCACTACCAGACTGATCGGCCAGATGTTAGGCGAAAGCCCTCTTCTCTTTTATTCTGCATAAATCCCCCGAGGGGGATTTTTTGTAACTAAACCAAAGACACCACTATTGTCGACTCACCTTTAAGTTTGGTATTTCTCACCATCTCCAGAATCTCTACGATCGAACCCCTAAATATTTTTTCCGAGACTTTTGTGAGATCTACAGCTAGACACATTCGAACGTCTTCGCCAAAATACTCCACCATCTCGCCGATAATTTTTTCAAGTCTCACAGTAGATTCGTAGATCACAATCGACAAGTTCATCGTTTTCGACACGCCTTTTATATTACTCAGCATTTCTGCTCTTTTTCCTGGTTTCTTCGGTAAAAAACCAACAAATAAATACTTATCTGTAGGTAGACCAGAGATAGCCAGAGCGGCACTTTCTGCCGTAGGGCCGGGCACCACACTAACACCCCATCCAAGAGCAAGCCCTTCGTGAACCAATTTATATCCCGGGTCGGAAATCAAAGGCATACCCGCGTCACTTACCAGTACCGCTTCCTCCAATTGATTCATCTCTTGCAGTAAAGAGGGGAGCACTCGATATTCATTAAAGTCATTGACGAACTTCAGCTTTGGCTTGCTGGCTTGAACTTTTCCTAAGGAAGTTAGCTTCGTCCACAAATTGCTGAACATCCTAGTGTCTTCACAAACAATAAACTTTGTCTCGGATAAAGTTTTTAGCACCCTAGACGAAATATCCTCAACATTTCCAATTGGGAGACCAACAACAGTAAGTTTCATAGGTCTATTGTAATGCAACGAAGTGTACAATACTCCCAGATAGAGGAACCTTAACTATATATTTTAAAGGAGAATCGATGGCATCAAATTCCGATCCGACATTTGTTCAGGAAACCTTTCAAAGCTTGGATTCAAAAAGAGTGAATCAGCAAGTCGAAGGCATGGTGAGGCATTGTATTAAACAAGGTTACAAAAAGATCAAAGGGGTCTTAGAGAATCATCTTGTGGTTCGGGATGATCAATCCACCCACATGATCTATCAGACAACCATACTTGCAACCATGAACTCCAACGTTGATATCAGTCAAAAATAATCTATTTTTCAGACCCTCCACACCGGAGGGTTTTTCTTAAGCGTATTTACGGATGACACCCACGCATTTGCCTTGTACCTTCACGTTGATGGCGAAAATGGGGGACATGGAGGAGTTTGCGGGCTCAAGACGTACTCGAGTTCTTTCTCTAAAGAACCTCTTGAGAGTCGCCAAACCGTTCTCCAACAGGGCTACTACAATATCGCCATCTTTGACAGCACCAATTTCGCACTCTTCAATCAATACAAAGTCATGGTCAAAGATTCCCTCTTCGATCATCGAGTCACCTTTAACTTGCAGAACGAAAGCTCTTTTCTTACCGGATACCATAGACGAAGAAACTCTCATGGTCGCATTTGGATCGGTCAGTGGCTCGATTGGCCGTCCGGCGGCAATGTAACCCAATATGGGGAGTTCTAGGGATGCCAGCTCTACACTAGGTCTATCCACCACCTCAATCCCTCGGATAACCCCGTCAAACTTCCTTATGATTCCTTTCTTTTCCAATGCCTGTAGATGTTCGTGAATGGTAGCCAAAGAAGATACTCCGATGGCTTGAGCTATTTCAGAAAGGGTGGGGGAGTAACCATTCTTTTGGATAAACTGAGAAATAAACTCTACGATCTGTCTTTGTCTTTTGTATAGTGTTACGACCATAGATTCATTATTACCAAACAATACCCAAATGTCAACCTGCCCGCCGGTAGGAGGGCAGGCAGGCGTGGCAATCTCACTCCATCCAAAGTAAAATAGCATTAGCCATGGACTTTCAACTCGAATCAACCTACCACCCGACCGGAGACCAGCCTAATGCTATCGAAAAACTGGCCATCTCTATCGACCAACAAAATCCCCACCAAACTTTAGTCGGGGTTACCGGTAGTGGCAAGACGTTTACCATAGCCAACGTCATCCAGAAAACTCAGCTCCCAACCTTAGTCATGTGTCATAACAAAACCCTTGCTTCACAGCTTTATCAGGAGTTCCGTGATTATTTTCCCCACAACGCCGTTTCCTATTTTGTGTCTTACTACGACTACTATCAACCGGAAGCGTATATACCTCAAACCGATACCTATATCGAAAAAGAAGCCGACATCAATCCGGAAATCGACAAATTCCGCCTGACGACCACCGCCAATCTTTTGTCTCGCCCGGATAGTATTGTGGTCGCCTCTGTTTCCTGTATCTATAACATCGGTTCTCCCTTGGATCAAGAAATAAACCTTTTGCCCTTAGCCCGGGGACAAGTTATCTCGCGAGATACCGTTCTCATGCGACTCTCAGACCTTCAGTACACTCGCACCAACTCGGAATTGACACGCGGCATGTACAGAGCTGTTGGTAGCACGGTCCAGCTTTTCCCATCTTACAAGGACATTATTATCTCCATGAGTTTCGAAGGAAATACGTTATCCAATATTGAGATTCTTGATCCCTATAACTACACCCCCATCATCGACGAAGACTTGGAAAATACCGGCTTTCTGACTATTCATCCGGCCAAATTATTTATCACAAATCCGAAAACACAGGGTGATGCGATTGCCAACATCCGTCGGGATTTACAGCTCCAAGTTCAGACATTCAAAGAAGCCGGGAAGATTATCGAAGCCCATCGGATAGAACAAAAGGTTAATTACGATCTATCCATGCTCGAAGAAGTTGGCTATGTCAGTGGAATCGAAAATTATTCTCGCTATTTTGACGGACGAGTTCCCGGTACTGCCCCATACTCTCTATTAGAGTATTTTCATTACAATGCCAAGAAGTTTAATAAACCAGGTTTTCTCACAGTCATTGACGAATCACATATTTCTCTGCCTCAAGTCAGAGGGATGTACAACGGCGATCAAGCCCGCAAAGAAAATCTTATCAACTTTGGTTTTCGCCTTCCAAGTGCCAAAGACAATCGCCCTCTGACCTACACCGAGTGGCAATCCAGAACTCCTATAAAACTCTACTGTTCCGCCACCCCTACCGAACACGAACTGTCACTTTCTCGTAGTAGTAAGATCCCCACAGTTGCCGAGCAGCTTATTCGCCCCACCGGACTACTGGACCCACAGATTCAGGTTTTTTCCTCCAAAGGTCAAATCGATCACCTTACCCAAGAAGTCATCAAAAGAAAGGTCAAAGGCGAAAGAACTCTAATACTCACGATGACCAAGAGAATGGCCGAAGATCTTTCTGATCACCTCAAAGAAAAATATCACCTAAAAGTAGAATATCTGCATTCGGATATCCATACCATGGACCGAGCCGACATTTTGGACAAGCTCCGTCTGGGGGACTTCGATTGTCTTGTCGGTATCAACCTCTTAAGAGAAGGACTTGATCTCCCGGAAGTGTCACTGGTGGCCATTCTGGATGCCGACAAGGAAGGTTTCTTACGCACTTCGACCGCCCTCATCCAAACCATGGGTCGAGCCGCTCGACACGTCAACGGAGAAGTCTATTTGTATGCGGATCGCATCTCCGACTCGATGAAAATCGCCATGGACGAAACTCTCCGTCGGAGGAAAATTCAAACGGATTACAACACTGCCCACGGAATCACCCCTCAGGGTATCAACAAGCCCATTAGAGATCGCCTATTTAAACAAGAAAGCCAATCCCCGGCTCCACGCATCAAAGAATTAGCTGAACACGGCTGGACCGAAATTGACGATATCAATCCCGAAGCTCTCACTCCCCAAAAGAAAAAGATACTTCTAATAAAATTAAAAAAGATGATGAACCAAGCCGCCAACTCCTGGAACTTCGAGCTCGCCGCCCGCTACCGCGACACCATCAAGAAATTGCAATAGGATGAAAAATTCTTAAATTTTGAGATTACTTTTCCTCCCCGATTAATTTTTTGAGAAATTTCACAACTTCTGCGTCGCTCCACCTTTCCTTAACGGCTAAAACAAATATAATTTTTTGGAACCTTTTTAGTGTTTTTCCATCACTGTCTACGGTCTCGGCGATTTTATTGGCCACTTCCAATCCCCCTTCTGGAATTCTTGATAGCGTCAGCCAGATAGAGGCCAGATCAACGCCTCGCTCCGCTTGTTTGTGTCGTTTGGATTGACTTCTCGCGAACTCATCGTTTCTGGCAAAGGGTATGTCATCGGTTGTTAACCCTGGGACAGCTTCTTTAAACAAATTCCGGCATGTCTGCATCGATTCCACAGTCTCTCCTTCTCCTGCCCCATCCATCGTCATAGCTGCAGCCAGTAAAGCATCGTTTTCCGAGAGTCCGTCCTCTCTAACCAGTCTGGCCGCTTCGTCGCGCAGACCTTTTTCAGCTTTAACACTATGAGTAAATTCTGTAACTGGTTTATCATAAATTTCTGAGTCCATAACAAGAATATACCAGAACCGAATATAATAACCACATGAATACCAGTAATTTAATCAGCAACACACTTGAGTTTGAAGGTACTAAGATCAAATTCACCTGGTACCCAGGGGATGATATTTCCAAATATGAACCCTTTACCCAGATCTATGGAGTAGTATTTGATCAAAACGGCAACATGCTAATTCAGAGACGAGAAGGTTGCGACTGGTGTTTGGCCGGAGGTACGGTCGAATCAGGGGAGACTGCCGAAGAAACTCTCAGGCGTGAACTGATTGAAGAAGCGGATGTTACCGTCAAAAATCCTATTTTGCTCGGTGGTCAAAGAGTCCAATTTCCTGGTGGCCACAATCCTAATCCCAGCAAACGCGGTGACGATGATTTTTATCAACTCCGATATTACTGCGAAGTAGATGAGGTTTTACCTCAAACACCAGACCCCGATCACGATGTCATCAACGAACGCCTCTTTGTTCCCCAAACAGAAATAAATAAATATCTTGGCTGGGGAATTACCGGTCAAGCTATCTTTGACCAAGCCATCGCCCTCTTCCACCACCTCCACCCATAAAACCCCGTCATTGCGACCTGCCTGCCGGCAGGCAGGGTTTCGGTAATCCGAACCATGGCAATCTCACTCCATCTATAAACCTTCAAGGAGTCTCCTTGAAGACAAATAACCGGAGTTAAAGTTGCTATATTTAACTTATGTTGACTGAGCAAGACAAGATGAGTTTGAAAAAAGCAATCTATCAAGGAATAGTTCAGGTTATTGAAGAATATATTATCCCTAAATATCAAAAAGAGGGGTTAGAAATTGATTACTTAATAAAAACATCTGACAAATACAAGAAGCGTATCACCGGACTCGAAAAGGCCGTTGCCTAAAGATTCCTTTCCAAGACTTCATCCAACACAACCTCATGGATAAAGCCGTAAACCTTGCCATAATCTCCCCATGAGAATTTACCACCTGGGTGCTCAAAGAAATTATCACTGGATAATCCAAAATAGTTTGTAACTAGTTGGCGGTACTCTTTTTCGCTCATTCGTACCACATCCGACACATCATCCCCCGAAACTAGTTGCTTGTCGGTGAGTGGTAGAAAATAAACATATACTGTATGGGTAAACTTTTCCCCTTCAAAAGTACCCTCAACGTTTACTTGAATCAGTGGAACAAATATATCAGCCGGTTCCTTAACACCAAGCTCCTCTTCAGTTTCTCTAATAGCTGCAGAAAGGACATCTTCACCGTCGTTAATTCCGCCACCAATCATTCTCACAATACCCTCCGGGTAAAATCCCTTCTTGTCTCCAAGAATAAATTTTCCGTTGCCGTCTTTTCCCAGAATCAAGACAGTTCTATCCCGATATCGTAAATTTTCAAAAGGTAAATGAGATAGTTCAACCTTACAATCAATTTCATTAAACATCATCAAATAATAAGCACCTACAAGGACCATCCTCGTAGGCAACACCTCACCACCCTCTCTCAGTAGTGCTCCAACTCTTTTGTTAGTTCTCATGTTGTTTTATTAAACAAATCTTCAATTATTTCATCAAGTGGAATACTTTTGACATCTATATCATCCACCTCAAAATTATCTGTTAAATATGCCATTACTTTTCCCTGATTTTCTTTCGAAATTTCCAAAGTGTGAGAAAGCTCCTTACTACTGATTACCTCTCCCAATTTTCTTAGTTTCATAGCAGCTACCATCTTGTAAAATGTCACCGTCAAATACTTTTTATCCTGGTATTTATGGAGAAGTTTCTGTAATGAGTCATCAAAAACAATTTTTCCCTGATTAATTACAACAACCCTGTCGGAAACCATTTCTATATCCGCCATTTCATGACTGGTCAGAATTATGGTTGTTTTTTCTTTGTCATGTAAATACCTCAAAAAGTGTCTAATTTTTCGTTTCGATACCACATCCAGTCCGATAGTCGGCTCATCCAAAAACAACAGTTTCGGTCGGTGTAATATCGCTCCGATCAATTCCATTTTCAATCTTTGTCCTAGTGATAATTTTCTTATTGGTGTATCCAGTTGTTTTTCCGCATCTAGTAATTCTGATAGTTCCTTCAGTCGCATATCAAAATCCTTCTCAGATATCTGATAAATTGTTTTAAACAGACCAAAACTTTGTCGCGCCGACAAGTCCCAAGATAGTCCATTTTTATTCCCCATTACGAGGGCAATCTGTTCAGATACTCTCTCTTTCTGTCCGTAGGAGTATATCCCAAAACATTTATCTCCCCCGAGCTAGGATAGAGAAGTCCTGTTAACATTTTTAATGTCGTCGTTTTTCCCGCCCCATTAGGACCAAGTAATGCTACCGATTCTCCTTCACCAATTTCAAAATTTATTTTATCTACAGCTACAAGAGGTATATTTTTCGAGAAAAATACACTCTTCCAAAAGCTTTGTTTTTGGGGCACTTGATATATTTTGGTTAGCTCTTTAACCTTGATTATGTTTTCCATATTTTTTACGACGAAGCTGATGAATATTGACGGAGTGCCAACCTCCAAGCTTTAATTTTAATAATTATAAATATCGCCATCACCCAAAAACTTAACCATACCCACCTTGAATCAGTTGTCCTCCCGAGTATTAGTGAGGTTGTCAGAGCCGTATGTGCCAGAAAAGGCACCGCTGTTAGCCCCAAGCCCATTATCCTTTTTGGATAAGCTTCAAGTGGTATCGAGTCGCCAAAAAAAGCAATAGAGTAACCTAGTCCGTTTAATCCTCGATGCTCACCGGTCCAGAAAGTTATGGTCGTCATCACAAATTGGAAACAGTGAATCGCGATGTGTCCGAAAACAAATGATAAAAGTCCCAAAAATAATCCCCTCAAACTAATCTGAAAATCCATATTTTTTATCAGTAAATAGATTAGAGGTAGTGTGGCCGGCCACATCTCAAAAACCAACATAAACAAGTTCACTTTTTGGAAAGTGACATACCACAGTGCCGGTAAGGGTTTGGTCAATATGAGGTCTAGTTTTCCCGTCTTCACATCTTCCCCCAATTGATCCAGGTTTCGAATGCTCCACACCCAAGCCAGATAAAAATTAAACTGGCTCACCAAAGTCAGCATTAAGATTTCCGAATAGTTATATCCTGCCAAAGTTTTTATTCTACCAAATATCGCCGAGAGCAACACCAAGTACGTCAGCATGTAAGTAATTGTCGAGGCCAAACCTCCCCAGTTATTTAAGCTATACGCGAGCGACTCCTTTAAAGTAAAAAGTGTATTTGCTTTCAAGATCACCCATCTGATTTTTACTTCTTCAAATACCAATGGCTTCATATCGCCTTATTCCTTTCTTCCAAAACCAGAAACTCATTGGTAATAACAAACCAGACCAGAAGATCGAAGCCCCAAAAATCATCCACATCTCCGTATTCATTATCTTAGTTTGCATAATAATTGACGGCAAATAGGCCAAGGCAGGAAACGGCGATAACAGCAGTAAGGTTTTCGTCGTTCCCGAGAAAAATGAAATTGGAATCAAAACCCCACTAAACACTCGTATAATATGCGAGAACACATTTTGCAAATGATTTGCTTCCGGTGTCCAAAAAGAAAGACTGCCCACAAAAAGATTAAAAACAAAGCCCACCACGAAAGCCATCAAGAGACTTATTAGAAACAAAATAATTTGGAATACCGTTATCGACGGCAAAAATACAAAACCAACTGTCATCAATATTATAGTCATCAACAGCGTCACTCCGCGAGTTCCCAAAAAAGAAAAATACAAAAATAATACCGGGTTAATTGGGCGCAATAAATGAGCACTCAGCCCACCAAGCTTTACTTCTTTGTTTATAACTTTTGAATATCGCAATGACTCTGCATCCACCAGTCCCTGAACCCCATTAGCGATTAAAAAATAAGAGGTCAAGGAAGTGACACCGGAAATGCCATTCACTGTTTTACCTATGATTGACCACAAAAAAATAATCGATGCCAAGTACACAAACTTATTCAAAATTGTCAGCCACACCTCACTTCGGTAGTTTGTCACCTGTGTCAAACCATAAACTAAACTCTCCTTATAAACAGAAATTGTCACCTCTAAATTCTATCAAATTTAATCATATTCAAAAATCGTTTGGTATTCGGGTATTTTAGGGTGATTTGGAGTATAATAATCAGTCATGTCCGACACATCACCCTCAACACATTTAATCATCAAAGGAGCTCGTCAGCACAATCTTAAGAACGTTAATCTGACACTACCCAAAAACAAACTGGTCGTCTTCACCGGTGTCTCTGGTAGCGGGAAATCGAGTATGGCGCACGACACCATCTATGCCGAAGGCCAACGCCGCTACGTCGAATCTCTCTCCTCCTATGCACGACAATTTTTAGGGGTCATGGACAAGCCCGATGTAGATCAAATTGAAGGTCTTTCCCCAGCCATCCTTATCGACCAGAAGCAGGGAAGCCACAATCCCCGCAGCACCGTCGGTACCGTCACCGAGATCTATGATTATCTCCGTCTCCTGTTTGCCCGTATTGGGCACCCTCACTGTCCTCAGTGCGGTCGGGAGATTATGCCTCAAGACATTAACCAGATCTACAAAGCGGTCATCGATCTGGCCGTCGGTCACCCAAGCTATCAAAAGCAAAAGGGAGTGCGCCTGCTGATACTTGCCCCCATTGTCAAAAACCAAAAAGGTGAATTCAAAGAGCTCTTTCCCGGCTTGGTCAAGCAGGGGATAGCCGAAGTAAGGGTCGACCGCAAAATTCTCTCCACTCAATCCACCCTGTCCCTATTCAAAAACAATCGCCACAATATCGAGGCCGTTATCGACAAACTTGTAATCGGCCAGGTAGGTGGCAGTCCAGAGTATGAAAAACAAAGACTTATCGATTCCTTGGAACAATCCCTCAAAATCTCCGATGGCGAGGTCTTTGTCAGTGTGGTCGTCGATCCTTCTCTCTCCTTTCCCACGGATCCCGAGGAAATGGAGGACCATTTGTTCTCACAGAAACTCGCCTGTCCCGTTGATAATATTTCAATACCGGAAATCGAACCTCGTTATTTCTCTTTCAATGCCCCCGAGGGTGCCTGTCCGGAATGTACCGGACTAGGAACCAAGATGGTTCTAGACACCGACTCGGTAATCTCACCCTCGCTCAGTTTTCTAGAAGGCGCCGTCATTCCTCTCGCTTCACAGTTCGAATCCAAAACTTGGTTGGCAAAATTAATTCTTGAAGCCATGGAATCAGATGGCTTTCCGGGAAATAAACCCCTCTTCGATATGACAGAGGAACAGAAAAACACCCTTTTCAAAGGAACCGCCGATAAGACATTTTCTATCAAGGGCATTAACCGTCACGGCAAACATGTCGTGAGAAAAATGACTTTCGATGGACTCTCCAAAGAATTCGAAAGACGTTATGAAGAATCTAGTTCAGACTCATTTAAGGAGGAAATCTCCAAGTATTTAATCCGTAAAACCTGCCCGGTTTGTCTGGGCACTCGTCTCAAGCCGGAAGTTCTGGCAGTTCACGTAGACAACCAATCGATAAGCGAGATTACCTCCTGGTCTACGGCCAAATCCTTCTCTTTTTTCCAAGATTTATTTAAAAAGCTTACATCCACCGAACAGCAAATCAGTGAGCCAATTGTCAAGGAAATAGGGGATCGGCTTAGTTTCCTAATGTCCGTCGGACTTGACTACATTACTTTGGCTCGGGAATCTGGCACTCTTTCTGGTGGCGAACTTCAAAGAATTCGTTTGGCTAGCCAAATTGGTTCTCGACTAACCGGAATACTCTATGTTTTGGATGAACCTACCATTGGCTTACACCAGCGCGACAACGCAAAACTAATCAAAACCCTTCAAGATCTCGTCTCACTCGGTAACTCTTTGGTGGTCGTCGAACACGATCAACAAACTATGGAAAGTGCTGATCACATCGTCGAATTCGGACCCAAAGCGGGCTATTTGGGTGGAAAGATTACCTTTGAAGGTACAGTGGATGAAATGAAAACTTCTGACTGCCTTACCGGACAATATCTTTCCGGCAAGAAAACTGTTGTCGCCACAAAACTCAAAGAACCCACCGAAAGTCCGGCTTCTATTCGGCTTACCGGCTGCACTCACCACAATTTAAAAAATATTGAAGTCGATTTTCCCTTGAACAAATTTGTTGCCGTAACCGGCGTTTCCGGATCTGGAAAATCTTCACTGGTTGTCGATACTCTTTACGAAGCCCTCTCTCAGAAATTAAACCCTCAGCATCACAAAGAAGATATCAAGTTCGGCACCATCACTATCCCTGATATCGTCAGAAGAGTCTCTTTAATAGATCAAAGTCCTATTGGTAAAACACCTAGAAGTAATCCAGCCACCTATACCAAAGTCTTCGATTACATCAGACAATTATTTGCCAACACTCAAGAGGCTAGGTATCGGGGTTATGGGCAGGGTAGATTTAGTTTTAATGTCAAAGGCGGACGCTGCGAAACTTGCGAAGGAGATGGTCAGATAAAAATAGAGATGCAATTTTTAGGAGATATTTACATCACCTGTGAAACGTGTAAGGGTACTCGCTTCAATGATCCAACTCTTGAAGTAGAGTACAAGGGTAAAACTATCGCCCAAGTTCTTGATATGACTATGGACGAGGCCGGTGAATTCTTTAGAAATGTACCCGCTATCAGCAAAAAAATTGAAACTATTAAAAAAGTCGGCCTCGGCTATATCAAGCTGGGACAAAGTGCCCCCACTCTCTCTGGGGGAGAAGCTCAACGCGTTAAGTTGGCTACTGAGCTAGCCAAAACCGGTAGCGGTCACACCGTTTATATCCTCGACGAGCCCACCACCGGACTTCACTTTGAAGATCTTGGCAAACTTGTGCAAACTCTTGTCGATCTCGTAAATCAAAATAACACAGTAATCGTCATCGAACACAATCTAGACGTAATCAAAAATGCCGACTATATTATTGACATCGGACCCGAAGGCGGTGACTCGGGCGGAGAACTTATTGCCAACGGAACCCCCGCAAAAATTGCTGCCAAATTTGATACACCTACAGCTCAAGAATTAAAAAAACATAGCTTTCTAAATTGCCAAATAAATTCACTTTCCTGATATTCATTGTTCTGGGTATCTTTTTGATTATATTTCCCAAAGGTACTTTTGCCCTAGCGAAGTTTAATACGACATACCAAATTTACTATCAAATAGAGGATAGCGGCAAAACTCATGTCAAGTTTGTTATTAATCAAAAGAATAATCTTTCGGTAGTCTACGCCACTAACTTCGGCTTGAGTGTCAACGAAACCAAAATTGAAAACATCAGAGTTCTGGATGAAGGCACTTCTGTTACTCCTGACGTTATCAAAAGCTTAAACCAAACCTCGATTTCGTTCCCTTTCACCAGTAAGGTTGTCGGAAAGGATAAAAATCATACTTTCACCATCGAATACTACACTACAGATATTACTATCAAATCCGGCAATACCTGGCAAATTGATATCCCTCGTTTGGAGCCTGACGAAAACGTCACAGAACAGACTGTTTACCTTACCGTCCCCTCAGGGTTTTCGGATCCGACGTACATCGATCCAAAACCGGACATTGTGAATGGGAACGTTTATTACTTCAGCGATCAAAAAATCAGTAATAAATCAATAAGTGCAATTTTTGGCAAAACTCAATACTACAAGGGAAAACTAAGTTATCACCTTGTAAACAATGAAAAGAAATCCATCAGAACAGAGATTGCTCTTCCTCCGGATACCTCATATCAAACGGTATATTTTCAAAACATTGATCCAAAACCGGAAGAAATCGTTGGAGACCATGACGGAAATTTTCTTGCCAAGTACACACTTACACCAGGAGAAAGAAAAGATATCACCGTTGATTTAGTTGTCAAACTAGACTTCACCCCGAAACCAACCAATATTCAACCATCTGACTCCTTACTGGCAAAAAATTCAGTATGGAACTACGACAACGGGGTTTTTTCCACGGCCGAATTAAGGAATTTGAAAAGTTCTAAGTCAATTTATGACTTTGTCTCAGACAAATTGAAATATGACTACGAAAAACTGAACAGAGAAAGACCTACTAGGTCACCAGCCGCTGAATCACTGATCAATAGTCAAAGCGCCATTTGTACCGACTTTACTAACATCTTTGTAGCTCTAGCAAGAAAATCGGGTATTCCGGCCAGAGAACTGGAAGGCTTCGCCATTTCCGAAAACCCCGACCTTAAACCATTGTCATTAACTCAGGATGTTCTTCATGCTTGGCCCGAATATTTTGACAAAACCAAGAGTACATGGATTCAAATCGATCCTACTTGGGCAAACACAACCCGAGGGATCGATTACTTTAATAAATTGGACTTTAATCATATCGTATTTGTAATTCATGGTGAAAATCCTGAATATCCCGTCCCTGCTGGAGGCTACAAAAACGGCCAAAAATCCAAGGATGTTTATTTTGAACCAATCGAAAATATCAGTTTTCCCTCACCAGATTTTTCTTTGCAATTTTTAAAACAGGAAAACAATGATCTTCTAATTCAAATCACGAACAATAGCGGAGTATTGTATTACGGGAGTCTCAATACCGAAGAAAGCGAATACATAGAGAAATCCGATGCTTGGGTAAACATCTTACCGCTTTCAAATGAAACAGTCAGATTACGGATCAAAAAACAGCCATTTGCCGGAGAAATTACTTCTCAGGCTATAATTTATCTAAATGGTAAGCGTTATGAAACCGGATTTTCCTTCGGTGCGACCTCCTCTAAGGCTGTTATTTACTCCGGAATCGGAGGATTTTTGGCGATCACTGCCTTCGGTGCCCGGTATCTATATCTTCGAAGACAAAAACAAAAAACCACTCTATATCGGTAAATCGATAAATCTTAAGACCCGTTTCAGGCAACATTACGAAGGTTTCACAGAAGGAACCACCAAGGCCCTGCAGTTTATTCCCCAAACCAAGTTTGTGTATTTCAAACCCGTAAGAAATGACATTGAGGCCGTTATAACAGAAGCAAATTATATTAAGTCGTATCAGCCACGTTATAACACTATCGTTAAAGACGATCGCTCGAACCTCTATATCATCTTCACCAACCATCCTGACACCAAAATTAGGATCGTCCACGCCACTGATATAGGTAATTTAAATTTAGATGACATTAAAAAACAAGTTTATGGACCATTTACATCAGGCGCGGTCTCTCAAGGTCTCTATAAACAAATAAGAAATATCTTTGGTTTCTGTCTGTCACCCTTCAATAACCACCAAAAAGCCTGTTTTAATTACCATCTAGGCCATTGTCCTGGTGCCTGCACTGATGAAATATCCCTAGAAAAATATCATCGACATCTCGGCAGAATCAAGAAATTTCTATCGGGCAAATTTGTTATTCTCGACAAAAGTCTCCATCAAGAAATAAAGACTGCCATCAAAAATATGGAGTTTGAAAAAGCCCTGCTTGTTAAAGTTCAAATCGAAGGGTTGCATCACTGTCTTAGTACCCGCAATTCCAGTTTGCTGCTTAAACTTTCCGACGCCACTGACACCCTCCAGTTTCATGTAGTTAAAACACTAAGACACCCAAAACTTCGAAAACCACCAATTCGCATCGAATGTTACGATCTAGCCCATTTACAAGGTGAGAACTACGTTGGTTCAATGGCCGTTTTTATCAAAGGCTCCCCCAGCACGTCAGACTATCGTCATTTTCATGTCCACTTTCCCGACAGATCGGATCCCTTTGCCATGAGACAAATCATTGAGAGACGACTCAAGCACAAAGAGTGGGGGACACCAGATCTAATAATTCTCGACGGTGGTGTTCCACAACTTTCCATCGTATCTCCAATAATCCCAGAAAATATACCCGTGATTGCACTGGCAAAAAAAAGAGAGATGATCTATTATTATGACGAAAACCATAAAACAATTAGTGTTAGTTTACCGCTGGAAAATCCGGTTCTCAATCTATTCCGAAACATTCGTGACGAAGCCCATCGACTTGCTAACAGTTTCCACAAAAAACAAAGACAAAAAGACCTCATATCGTAATATACTTAAAATTAGTAATTAACATGTCTTGTCATTGCGAATCACGAAGTGCTGAAGCAATCTCCAAGTCGGGGATCGCCACGGCCGACGGCCTCACGATGACGAATCGTTTATGAAAATCTTTCTACGTCATGTCTTGATCAATTTGCTCGTTCTGTATTTTACTGATCTTTTTTACCCCGGCCTTTCTCTACCCCATGATTTTAAAACCCTCCTATCGGCCTCGGTAATATGGTTATTACTAAACAAAATCGTCAAACCGGTAATTAAACTTTTACTTTTGCCAATAAACTTAATCACTCTAAACCTTTTTTCATGGGTAATCTCACTGTTTACCCTATTTCTTCTGCAAATATTAGTTGACGGCATCAGCATTACTAGCTATGCCTTTCCTGGAGCAAACTTCAACGGATTTATTATTCCTCCCCTCTTCATTGGTGTCTTTTTTTCCTATGTCCTCACCTCAACCTTCCTAAATGCCTTCCATAGCTTCATTTTATGGTTTATTAGAAAGGACTCCGAATAGAGGCTATAATAGGACATTATGCAAGCCACACTGATCATCCAAATTGTTGTTTCTCTTATACTTATTGTTCTCGTCACCCTTCAATCCAAAGACTCTTCTTTGGGTGCCGGGTTTTCCTCAGCGACTCAATCCGGATTTCACACTAAAAGAGGCCCAGAAAAAATTATTTATCTAGCCACCATCATTTTCTCCATCGTATTCTTGGTTCTTTCTTTTCTTAATATCGCTATCTGGAAATGACCAATCCTTTTCGCGAAAGAATCTGGTTTATCAAAGGATTCTTAAACAAATACTTCACGCAAATTCTCATCAGCGTAGGCGTAACCATATTTGTTGCATTGCTTGGTAACTTTCTGCTAACAAAGATTCCAAAATCAAAGCCACATTACCGTATTGGTATTGTTGGTCAGTTCGGATCAGGGCAATTACCTCCTTATATCATTAATTTTCTAAATGCTGGATTGATTACTTTTAATTTAAACCATGAACCATTAGCTAGTCTAGCCGAAAAATGGGATATAACAGACGATGGAAAGACCTATACCTTTTACTTAAAACCAAATCTAAAGTGGTTTTCTGGAAAGATTGTTAAGGCATCGGACATAAAGATTTCAATCCCAAACATTATCGTCGAAAACATAGATCCAAATATAATTCGCTTTCGGATACCTACAAAATTTTCACCATTTCTATCTCTATTAAATATCCCTCTGTTAAATGAAAAAGGAGAAATTATTGGTCAATATGATATACATTTAAAGCAAAAATCATCGGGCGTCATCTCTCAGATAACTGTCGACGGTTATGACCACACACTAATTTTCAATGTTTATCCCACCGCAAGACTAGCTTTGTCCGCTTTTAAACTGGGACAAATTGATCTTGTCTTAAATCTTCCGTCAGAACTCCTATCAGAAGCTTCGCCTTTTGGTAAAATAGCCAAACAGGTAGATTTAAACAAAGTGGTGACCTTAATTTTCAATCAACAGGATCCCAATTTAAAAGAAAAAAATGTTCGTCAAGGCATTGCCTACTCTCTCAAAGACAAAAAATTTGACCAGACCGAAGCCCTTACTAGTATCAGCCCTATCTCATGGGCCTTCAATCCACTAGTCAAGACATATCCGTATAACCTTCAAAGGACTAAGGAACTAATTAAATCGCCCATCTCTCTTGAGTTAGCTACTACACCAGAACTTCTCTCCGTGGCCGAAAACATTAAAAATCAATTGAGCTCAGATCACGTTAACATCAACACTAAAGTAGTCACATCCATTCCTGAGCAGTTTCAACTTCTTTTAACTACATACAACATACCTTCTGATCCAGATCAATATCGAGATTGGCACTCTACCCAGGCAACAAATATTGGCCGGGGACAGGACGAAAAAATCGATAAGCTACTCGAAGACGGACGAATCACCCAAGATACCAAAGAAAGAAAAAGAATATATTTTGATTTTCAGAAAACCTTTGCTGAAGAACTTCCTGGTCTGGTTCTCTTCCACCCCTCCGTATTCAACCTCGCAAGAAAAGATGCCTATTTTAAATTAATTGATACCACAAAATAAGCGCTATGTGGGCGGGGGGGGACTCGAACCCCCATGAGTTGCCTCACAGCGTCCTGAACGCTGCGCGTCTACCATTTCGCCACCTGCCCAACAAAGTATATTTTCTCATAAAATGGTTGATATAATAATAGGCATGCCAAGCTAGCCAAGGTGGTCACGGCGCGTGTCTGAAAAACACGAAATTGAGGTTCGACTCCTCAGCTTGGCACCGTTTTTGGTAAAATAAAGACGATGCGGGAATAGCTCAGTTGGCTAGAGCGCCTCCTTGCCAAGGAGGAGGTCGAGGGTTCGAATCCCTTTTCCCGCTCATTTTTTCTAATATGCCGAGGTGGCGAAATGGTAGACGCTATTACCTTGAGATACTTAAGTATACGGTATAAAATTGATTTTGTAATGAGAAAGGCATTCAATCGTGCATGGACACCAAATTTTGCTTACGCAATTGGATTGATAACCACCGACGGCAGTCTTTCCTCTGACGGAAGGCACATTGATATCTCTTCAAAAGACAAGGAACAGCTGGAGAATGTGTTAACCTGCCTTGTCCGAAACGATAAAATCTCCAAAAAAAAATCGGGAATGGGAAGAATATCCCTGAGAATTCAATTTAGTGATGTTTCATTGTATAAATTCTTATTAAAAATAGGGCTTACTCCTAACAAATCTAAAACATTGGGAGGGATAAACATTCCCAACGAATATTTTTTCGACTTCCTACGCGGTCATTTCGATGGTGATGGAACCTTTTATTCATACCAGGATCTACGGTGGAAAAATAGTTATATGTTTTATTTATGCTTCGTTTCAGCTAGCAAAAATCATATCATGTGGCTAAGGGAAAAGATAAAGGAGGCCCTCGATATTAGCGGAAGCTTGACTAAAGCAAAGTCCAATTCGGCCTATCAGCTGAAATACGCAAAAAAGGAGGCGATAGAGTTAATCGAGAAGCTGTATTATAATCATCATGTTGTTTGCCTCTCAAGGAAACGAACAAAAATTACTGATATTTTGAATGCGATCGAGGATATGCATGCGCGGGTGCTGTAATGGTAGCCAGGCTAGCTTGAGGTGCTAGTGCCCGTAAGGGCGTGGAGGTTCAAGTCCTCTCCCGCGCACAATTCACAATGGACTCTTAGCTCAGTTGGTTAGAGCGCCTCGTTTACATCGAGGAGGTCGCAGGTTCGATTCCTGCAGGGTCCACAAATGTTCTGGCCTTGTGCCAGGACTTTTGTGTATCCAGACCAATGGAATCGAAAGTCGGAGCCAAACCCATAACGGTTTTGGCGAGACGGGTCCTGAGGAACTTCAGCAGAAGCTACCGAAGACTTCGTCTTTACTCCCCGCCCACCCTTTTTACAAAAAAGTCATATAATATCAGCTGAAAGTAAATTTACAATCCGGAGGTAACTATGAAGGAAAAGTTTAAATCAGTTGTTGACTGGCTTAAAATAGTGCTCATATTTCTTCTTGTTGTCAGCGGTTGCGGTTTCAGTTCGTACTTTGTCTGGCAGGCAATGGGAACAACTATTCAACAGATCATCTTGGGAACCCTGGCTGTTGGCGTTGTCTGGAACTGTATTGTTCCCTTCATTGCACTCATCGCACTGATTCTGGTCATCCTCTGTGCTGTATTTATAGTCGATTGGCTGCAATCTCTCTAACTTTATTTAGCTCCGGTTTTGTCCGGAGCTATTTTGTCGGCGTATAATTAATATTCCATGCCTTTGAAACAAGACGACTTCGAAACATATCTAGTCTCAGAGTACTTCAAACACGGATCAATCAATAAAGTATTTTCGGCTCACCACTACAATCTTCCAATCTCTTTTGCCGGCTTCACCCGTGTACTTACCAAATACCATGTAGTCAAGTCAGCCGGTCCCAATAGCAACCTTTCGGAATCACTCCACATCCTAAGCAAGATAGTAGATTATAAAATTCCTCTTGAACGAATCTACCATCAATTTGCACCTAAAACTATTCAAGTATCGACCAATACTCTCCATCGTATCCTGCACTACACCCGTCTAGGTCTGACTCGACGCCAAGGAGCCGCACTTGTAATAAACCCAAAAGAATCTGTTGAACGTTATTTGCTAGGAAATGACCTCAGTTTGTCAAACCCCTCTCTGGGTCGAAAAGGGGATCTTTCATTACCCATGGGTCATTCGAAAATCGGCGAAAACCCCCGTGAGTCAATTCTCCGAGTTCTTCAGCAAGAAGTCTTCACCAACCTGGTACTGGAAGACCGCTTTCCATTCCATCTCATTCCTGTCCACCCCAAGCCACTAATGTATATCAACATTGCCGACATTCGAGTATCGGTCTACCACATAGAACTTGATAAAGAACTTAACTTTAGTAGTTTTAAACTTTCTAATTTACGCTTCAAAAAATTAAATGACATCTCTGCCCTAAAAACTCGTCCCGGAATACTAGAAATCATTCAAAACTACGAAAAACTTTCACTACAGCCAGAACCATCCACTACCCCTGAATTCAACTCGAATCTCAATTCAAACATCTTCGCCCTAGCAGAGATACACTCTTCTGGCTAAGCCCACAGCTTCGATGTAAAATATACCAGTAATTGCCGAGTCGTCTAGTGGTAGGACGCCTCCCTTTGAAGGAGGATATCCTAGGTTCGAATCCTAGCTCGGCAACAAAATCTTTCCTTAATGGGAAGATTTTGTTGCTTATTAAGCTAGAATTCGAGTGGCGGACCCAAGCTCGTAACGATCTTGGGGAGCCGGGTTCGAGCAAAACTTCAGCAGAAGTTTATGCGAGAGAATCCTAGCTCGGCAACAGAAAGGGATTCCCCGCCCGTTTTCGGGGTAGTCGCCTCCCGAGGCATACCCGGGACAGGCTGCGCGCCATTTCAATAATATTTCCACCTGATAAGATATCTTATGCAATGGGGATATGAAATTTTTGGTAAATCTTTTGAAGAACACTTGGAGTTGTCTAAATCAATATATGAAGAGACGAAAAACCGATTTGAAGCTGGAACTGAAAGTCCGATATTGATTGAGGAAAAGACTGTGGAGGAACACATTGAATCAAATTGGGGTAAGGGAGTAGAAGATGACCGTAACTACCATGATGAGACTGATAACTGGAAAAAGGGTAAAAATTACGAGAGCCGACACTAATAAAATCTGTTTCTGGCGAAAAAACATATATGTTAGATACTTTCAAAGCGGTAATTGGAAGAAGGGAAGACACTTTTTACTTTCATATGGTTCAAGCATGTGCAGCTGTTGTAATTGACTATGATTCACCAGATGGTCAGAAACTACGTTTTGCATACCACTTAGACGATCAAAGCCTTCTTGATGAAGGATGTCTACCGGCTCTCGTACAACAAGCAACTATATTGGGAAACCCTAAGAAATTAACTATTTTTTACAACAGTTACCCGCAAGGTAGTCGTGCCGAAAATCATATTCTAGCTCTAAACACTTCCGAATCAATCAGCAAAGAAGTTGTAGATATGTCAAAAATATTTGAGTGGGCAGCCCATGACATATTTGTACAAGGAAATAAAGCAACCTTATATCACAATGAAGGTGACTATGATCTAGAAACAGATACTGCATCTGTGCGAAGAGTAAAGAGTGGGGAACATATTATTTTATAAAAATTAATACAGACAACATTTTGTGCCTGCGAAGCAGGCACTTGGCCGATAGGACAAATGCCGTCTCAATCAGAAATGTCAGATAGTAAAATAATCTCCTAACTATCTGATGTTTATATGGCGAGATTGGCAAACGAGCCATATGTTGAGAACAGCCCTCCTACCGGCGGGTAAACTTCGCCACAATCACTGGATGTGATCTTGTGGCGAAAATTAAGATGCGACAGCGATAGCTGGCGCTTGCTCGCAAGAGCAATCATCCCGACCGCAGTCGGGATACATTAGTATCGCGCGCAAGTGGTTCCGCCGGCAGGCGGTGGCGAACCGCGAGACACGATGTGTTGGTAAGTACGGTGACCCGCCTGCAGAAGCTATCGCTTCAGCGATTGCGGGCAGGACCAATAGATTAGTAATGGTCCCGAAAATAAGTTCGAATTTCGTTATAACAGACAACAAAAAAAGGAGAGGCCACTAGAGCCTCTCACGATGAACCATCAGAAATTACAATCTATCCTTGAAATTTTTTTCAAGTTCTACATCACGATATCTTAATAGTGGCCCTCCCACAGTGCAGATCGCTAAAAACGCCAGCGCAGGCCAAGTTAGACTTCCAAACGAGAGTATGCTGACTACGACGAAAAACAAACCAAACACAAAACCAATCAATAGATTTGTACGGTTGAAGTAAGGTTTTATCTCGGTCCAAAATTTCATTTAATGTTCTCCTTTCCTCAAAGATAGGAAATCATAACATACCGGTGCCGTACCAACCAGGTAAATGTAATAAAAACCTCATATAGAATTACTATAGTTGAAATATCCGAAAAACAGATCTAACATCAAAGAACAATGATCAGGAGAAAAACCGAGTTCGATGATATCTCAAATCATGAATTATTGGAGAAACTTTCTCACGATCCTGCGCCAATAAATCTTCATCTATATCAGCCACCGAGATTGCTAAACGTTTTCTTTGCGGGGCGAGAAAGTACTCTCTTTGACATTACCGGCATCACCGGGAAATCAGACGGCTTCAACCATCGGATCACTCGTGAAAGTTATCTACCTCTCTTAAATAAACAGATACTAACTAACGAGAATATTAGTTGGAATCTCTACGGAGTCACTGCCGACTGGTTGGAAATCCATTATCCTCAATTCATTGACGATCTTCGATATCGAATTGATGCCGGAGCCAAGCCACCGGTGGGGGATACCTATCTTCATGTCATTCTCCCATTCCTCAGTAGGGAACACCAAGACATGCTTCTAAATATAAGTAAACAAGTTTACCGACAAAGATGGGGGGTCGATCCTGAAACTGTTTGGTTGCCGGAATCTGCCGCCGACTCGAACACACTATCTTCGCTCGCCAAAAACAACTTCGCGGGAGTCCATCTCCGGGAGTACCAAGTTCAGTCAACTTCCGGTAGCAACCTATTTGCTATCGATACTCGTTATGGAAAAATTCTGGCCATCACCAGCCACAATTATTTAAGTGGCAAAATCGGTTTTGACAAACCCTGGTCAGATTCATTCTATGAAGATTGGCGCAGACAGTCAGAACTGCTAGGCTATGCACCAAGAATCTCGATCGATGGAGAAACTTTAGGTCATTGGTGGAAAGAAGGAGACGGATCATTTGAATTTACCAAATACCTTCTCCGCCATCTGGATAGTAGCCAAGATGAACACAAACTTGATTTCACCATCAAAAATATTCCCAAAGCTCGATTAGTAGAAAACACCAGCTGGAGTTGTTTGGACACTGGTTTAGGTCGCTGGAAAGGAGATAGAGATTGCCATTGTGGACTTCCATATAACGAACATCAGGCGCATCAAATTCGAGCCTCTAAAAAGGATCTTTTCGACAAACTCTCTCTTGTCACTGCCAGAATTGACCAAGCATTGGACAATTTTCTTCCCGGTTGGCGAGAAGTATATATCCAGTGGTTCCTCAGCCAAAGGACAAGTCTGGCCACCGGGCTATCTATCTCGGCCGAAATGCTCAAAGATAAAACTATCGAAAAATTATTTCTATCCGCCTACATTCGAGACATGGGTTGGACCAGTTGCGGTTGGTTCTTTGGCGATGTCAACGGGTTCGAAAGACAAATCCCGGCCAACTCTCTTCGTGCCATCGCCGAAATCATGTCCTGGCCCGACATTATCCCCAATCATTAAGGCCTTGCGCTTTTACCCATAAAGTAGCTATAGTGATCTCATGTCAGTCGGAAACGAACCAACAGACCCATCACCCGAAACACCATCGGCTAGTAAATCGTACTTAGATATTGTTAGAGAAGCGAGTGCCTTTGATATTGAGTGGCTTTCAGACCATAGGCTTCAAGAGAGACAGAAGGTAATACTTACGGAACTTCCTCCGCCCAATGAACTTGCCAAAAAGATTGTTCAGGAAATAAGAAAGGCAAATGAAGACGGAAAAATCCACGCCCAGATAAATAAAACAACACACCAACCAAGCAATCCAAGGAATCTCACACGTTCAATATTATTCGAAATTCTATCTGAAAAAGAGGTATATTTATTTTTTTCCAAAAACCCTGAAGGGATTGAAACAGAAACCAGGACGGAATCAGAAGTAGAGAAAGCAATAACGGAATTCTTTAAACATCCACCCGTTAGAGATTTAGTAAACTCTCGAAAGACAGACTGTGTCAGTGTCAGGATGCTAAACGAGGATGAAAACTCCGGAGAATTTGTTTATTCAATGACCGACACTTACGAAATGAAGAGCTCTCGATTCTTGAACTACAGAGCCTTTCGGCAAATAACGGCGACCAGGAAATCGAACCAGAAATTCGTTGATGTATTAAACAATTTAGACACTAGAATGACCGACCATTTTGGTCTGACGAAATTAGGAAGAGGAAGGAAGAAAATGCGCATTGAACCGGATATGAGACAGAATCTAATTATGTGCCGAGATGTCGACACAACAAAAGCAGACAAACTGATACATCGAGCAGAACAATCAGATGGACAAACTAATCGTGACGGAGATTTTAGTGACTCAGACTATGCCGAATTCAAAGCCATACTCGAAGGTCGACACCCTACAATAAAAATTAAACTTTTGAAGTCTTCGTTTTCCGAAAAAGAACTTGACAAACTATACCGAGAAGTCTTACCCTTAGTGATGTCTATTTTAGAAATATAATAATATGGATACAACAAACACCCAAACCACATTACCCGAAGGCACCAATGCCGCCGTTACCAGCCTCTTCGCCATTGAGAACTTGATAAAGACCCACATTGCCCACATCGAGACGGTCAAGACTGAGTTGGGCAAACAAGCCGAAATGTTCAATGACGTCCTGAACAATGACACTGACTACAAGAAAGCCGCCGATGAAGGCAAGGAAGTAAACAAAAAAAAGGCCGAAGCTAAGCAAAACGTTCTCAAGTCTCCTTCGAACGCCTCTCTAAATCAAAAGATCAAAGATATGCGTCAAGAGCTCAAGGAGCTTAAGGGGGCACTCAGCAACTACCTTCAACAGTACCAGAAGATTGCTGATACAGATCAAATCGAAACCGAAGACGGTGAGGTCCGTCAGATACAGTACTCTGCCCATCTCATCAAACTCACCGGCAAGTTCTCCAAGTAGCAAACATACCCCATAGGGTGTATAATAGACAGGTTAAGCCCTGCAGCGGGCCTGCCTGCCGGCGAGGCAGGGTTTTTTAAATGTCAAAAGCTCAAAACAATTATGTTAAACACCAGAAACATCGCCGTTATTGCTCACGTTGACCACGGCAAAACAACCCTCATTGACGCTTTCATCAAACAGTCACATATTTTTCGTGATAACCAAGACGAAATGAATCAAACCACCCTTTTGGATAGTAACGTTCTGGAAAGAGAGCGGGGTATCACCATCTTGGCCAAAAATATTTCCGTCAACTATAATGGCACCAAGATAAATATTATCGATACCCCTGGCCACTCCGATTTTTCGGGTGAAGTTGAGCGTACTCTAGGCATGGCCGATGGGGCTCTTCTCATCGTTGACGCGCAAGAAGGACCCATGCCGCAAACCCGCTTCGTTCTAAAAAGAGCTTTTGAGCTAAATCTCAAGGTCATCGTGGTCATCAACAAAATTGACAAACCCAACGCAGACATAACCAAGACAGTTCATCGGATCGGCAATCTCTTTCTGGAACTTGCGACTCAGGATGAACAGCTCGAATACCCCACACTATATTCCGTCAGTCGTACCGGCAAAGTCTTCGCTACTCCACCGGTTGATTTCAACCAAGAAGGCAGTGTCGTCCCCTTGCTCGACGAAATCATCAAATATATTCCGGCTCCAACCAATAGCCAAGAAGGCAGTTTCAAGATGCTTGCCTCCTCATTGGATTATGACTCTCATCTTGGTCGTATTGTGATAGGAAAAATTTTTCGAGGAACGGTTAAACCAGGCCAAAAGATTACCATCATTGGCGACACTGTCAAATCAGGGCAAATCGACAAAGTCTTTGTTTCCAACGGCCTTCACCGAGAAGAAGTCAAAGAAGCTTTCGCCGGCGACATCGTTGCCATTACCGGTATTCAAGAAATTAAGATAGGTCAAACGGTCTCAACTTCGGGTGACATTGAGCCACTTGCCTCCGCCAAGATCACCGAGCCGACCCTTCATGTCACTGTTGGACCCAACACTTCACCTCTTTCCGGTAGGGAAGGGGAGTTCACTACTGCCCGCCAGATTGAAGAGAGATTAGCTCGAGAACTGGAAACAAATCTCTCCCTCAAACTCCGAAAACTGGAAAACGGTAAATATGAAGTTTCAGGTAAGGGAGAGCTTCATCTTTCTGTTTTACTAGAAACGCTTCGCCGAGAAGGTTATGAGGTAGAAGTCGGCAAGCCGGAAGTCATTTACAAAGAGGTCAACGGGCAAAGGTGTGAGCCTTTCGAAGAGGTCAACATTGTCGTTCCTAATGATTATTTGGGCACTATTTCTCAGGAAATTGGCAAGCGTTTTGGACATCTGATCCGTATGGAACCAGTCACAGATCAAGAAACAGAGTTCGTTTATCGCATGCCCACCAGAGCCATTCTTGGCTTGCGCTCACTTCTATTAACGGCTACCAAGGGTACGGTCATCTTCAACAGTCAATTTATTGACTTCGAACCAGTCGGCCCAAACCTGCCCAAGATGCGTAGGGGTGTTCTTATAGCTACAAACTCAGGCGAGGCCCTTTCTTATGGCCTTCAGGCGGCTCAGGAACGTGGTCTTACCTTCGTTGAGCCAGGCGATTCGATATACGAAGGTCAGATTGTGGGCATGAACGCAAAGGTTGAGGATATCGAGATCAACGCTTGTAAGGGCAAACAGCTAACCAACATGCGCTCAAAGTCGTCTGATGGCGTCATTCAACTTGTTCCAGCTATCAAGTACTCACTTGAACAGTGTTTAGACTTCCTCGAGTCTGACGAACTTTTGGAAATCACGCCCAAGAACTTGAGGCTTCGTAAAAAATACCTGACCACCGTCGAACGCCGTCGCCACCGCGAAGAACTTAAAAACACATACTAGGTAAGTATTTTGATCTCCCTCAAGCCCTTGCCCAGTCCAGTACCTCATGATATACTACAAAGTGTATTAACAACACTTTGTACCTTAAAAGGAGAATCATGAAAATCCTAACCCTTAATCAAGCTAGTCTGATCACCAAATTAGCCGTGACTAAACTGGCTCAGTACCTAAAAAAAAACGGCCTTCATCATATTGTCCTCGGTATTTCTGGAGGTCTTGACTCAGCGGTAATGGCCGCCATCGGACTTAGAGCAATTAAATTACTGAAAACTCAGGGATATGAATGTGGTTACACTTTCGACTTTATCGGCATCGAAAGCAATCCCAACGATTTGAAAAAAGCCCGAATTCTAGCACAAGAATTGGGGTTCGAATTAAATGAGTATGACTACACCGACTGGTATCGTCAGTCTCCAATTCGACAAAACGAACACCATAACTCACCAAGACTCCGAGTGGCCAACGGCAATCTCAAATGTCGCATCCGCCTACTTCATCTTTATGACCGGGCCCAGCTCTTAGGTGGTATTGTTCTCGACACCGACGACCTATCTGAACTTCTCATGGGTTTCTGGACCAAACATGGTGACGTTGGTGACGTTAAAGTCATTCAATATCTCACCAAGGAAGAAGTCAGAGATCTCGGCGAAATTCTTGATATTCCGGCCGTCATTCTGGAGTCTGCTCCCGGTGATGGACTCGGTGTCACCGACACCAACCAAGCCAAAGATCAGCTCAAAATGGACTACTTAAAAACTGATTACGTCATGAGCCGTCTTATCGGAAGTGGCCTAGACTACAACGGCGAAACATCTCAGCTCTCGAGCCATTTTCTTGTTGGTGTTATCAACCAGATCGCCTCGGAAATACACGAACCCACCGAGAATGTCTTTCATGTCGCCAGACAATCACTCAAAACCGCCTTTAAACGCAAGTATGGCGACGATGTGGCTATTCTTCTCGAAGACCGTAAGGAGATGGGACTCCCGGAATTGGGATATTTATCTTTCAACGAGATCTATCTCGAAGCCATAACACGCTCGAATTAATTTTCCTCCTACCACCCGCAAGGGTGGTTTTTTCTGCTTTATGGTGCCGTACATGGTATATATAAATCCATGGTCCTAGATCAAAACTCGAAAACAATTATAAATAAATTAATGGCTACCGGATGGCAGTCATGGAGCACCTCCGCCAAAAGTTTCATAAGGTTTCCTTTCAATTATTTTCCTCCTAAAGCAAAGGAGCTATTTATTCCATCAAAAATCGTTCTTCCCATAAAGCTGAAAAAACCTGTCTTCGGCTGGTGTTCATGGTATATATTTGGTCGAAATATCAATGAAGGACGTATCTTGGGCCATGCTAAATGGATTGTCTATCAAAGAAAAAAATACAAACTACCCCTAGACACTGTATTAATCGACGATGGCTGGTGTCCTTGGGGAGATTGGCTCACGGAAAATAAAACGAAATTTCCCAACGGTTTAAAATCATTAGTCAATCGAATTTCACGGCTTCAGATTAAATCCGGTATTTGGATTGCCCCATTCTTGGTCGATCCCAAGTCCCAAGTTGCCTTAATGCATCCCGAGTGGCTCGCCCGCAAAAATGGAAGGCGGGTAGAGGGTCGAAATCTTACACCATGGGATCGATATTTCCCCCACAAGAAATGGCTGCTGGATATCACCAACCCAGAGGTCCAACAATACCTTGATGATTCCATTGATTACTTGCTCAACACATGTGGATTTAGTCTCATCAAGCTCGATTTTCTGTATAGTGTATTTTTTGATCCTCGTCTGTCAGGCAAACAAGCGCATGATTTTTTGAGAAACTTTCTAAAAAATATCCGTCGAAGATATCCTCATGTGTATACCATTGGTTGCGGCTGTCCGCTCCTCCCTGCTGTCGGAGTAGTAGACTCCATGAGAATCGGACCGGATACCTCTCCCGGACCCTCTCTAAATTTTTTGTTACCAAAATTTTTTAATCGATGGATTCTGAGCAAAAGGGTTTTACCTACCATCAGCAAGAGACTTTGGACCAAGCAAATATGGAATGTTGACACGGATGTCTTCGAGTGTCGATCAGAAATGGGATATACTGAAAAGGAACTTCTAACTTTTCAAAACATCATCAAAGATGGAAAAGGAAATGTCTTTTTGGGCGACGATTTGACCCGTTTGACAGCAGAAAGAATTCATAGATACATCATCCCCTTATTTAGGTAAAAGGGCATGCGACTATAGTTTTTTTGTGACTCGGGGAGGGGTCGTAGCCGACCTACTGCTTAGTAGGTTGAAGCTGTACTCAGCTGAAATCCCAAAGCGAAGCGAGGGACAGTCGCGTCATAAGCGACGAACAAATATTTTATATG
>Ga0209211_10001074_pt1 | contig 53828 bp, 56 predicted proteins | sample RifGroA2_FD_183992 | JGI IMG/M metagenome (GOLD analysis project Ga0209211, IMG submission 183992) | Groundwater microbial communities from Rifle, Colorado, USA - Groundwater A2 (SPAdes) (version 2) | ecosystem: Environmental > Aquatic > Deep subsurface > Groundwater | place: Rifle, Colorado... | reverse complement strand
TTTATTAGTTTGGATGTTTTGTTGTATTGTGCCTTTTTCTTAATGGGGTTCTTAAGGACATTGGAATCAGGGGCCGACAAAGCCTGGATTATTGATTGGTTAAAATGCAACAAGGGCGGGAATTTGATACACGATATGTTGATTAAAATTCAAAGTCTAAGTTCAATAGGTCTGATGCTAAGCTCTCTTCTTGCAACCCTGTTATTATGCTTTTTTGAAATCAAAATCTTGTTCCTGGTGCAGGGGTGTGGATACCTTTTTGAAAGCCTGTTCCTGTTCTTTTTTGCCAAAGAAAGTAATTATAGGAAAAAAAAGACAAGAAATAAAAGATTAATTCATGATGCGTTGGATACATCTCAAAAAGGAGTGAAGTTCATGCTTAATAATAAATCACTGCTTTACCTGGTTTTAGCCGCATCATTTGCAGTCTGTTCAAAAGACTTTGGTTGTTTTGCATGGCAACCGTTTCTGGTTAATTTGACCTTGCCTGTTGAGTATCTTGGCATGGTTTGTTCAATTATCAGTCTTATGGGAATCGTTACACCTTTTTTTTCCAAGCAATTGCTGAGAAAGATCGGTCACGAAAAATATTATCTTGCATTAACAACGTTTATAGAATTCTTATTTTTACTGTCATTATATTTTATTGACAAGCCTTTTTTTGCTCTTGGAGTTATCGTTTATATGTTTGTTTCAGTCATTACGGACCTGCAATCTCCGGTCAGTTCCTTGTATTTCCAATCTCTCATCCCGAATAAAATAAGGGCTACAATGGGGTCGGTGCAGTCGATGATTTTTGCGGTATTTTCTTTTATTTTAACTATTGCCGGCGGCTACGCCATGGATAAAATAGGCCCCAAATTAACGATGATATTATTTTCGTTTTTTCTGGTCCCTGCAACCTACTTTTATTTGCGGGGTGCGGTTACCCGCAGAAAGCTGAATGCAGCAACTGCTCAATGACCTGGCCCAAAACTTTGGATAAACCCTTCCGAAGATAGACGCAGTCCCTTGCATTAATTCTCAACCTTTTCCCTTATATCCGGGGCAGCCTTCATATCCTTTGCAGCCGGCCTTTCTTAATTTGCAGTGTATATTCGCGCAGATGGAAGCCGGCTGTTTTCGGGGCATCTCTTTTTCAGGCGACTTTTCAGGGGATATTTTTTTCTTGTTCATTGTTTATTATATCCATTTTTCCAAGGTCGCTGTTGTATAATTTCGATATGTGGAATATCAGGATGAGGGCGTCAAAGGAGAGCGGAAGTCGGAAGGCCAAAGGCGGAAAGCATTCAGAAATACATATTTCGGGGGCTGAAGGTATATATGAAGGACCGGAACTTTCTGCAATAGTAAATAAATACATCGAGAGGGCTCTTACACATCCGAGAGGCAGGCCCGACAAAATTACAATCACACTTGAGGAGATTAAACAAAAGCCTAAATCAGTCCAGTTATTGCCGGTGACTACCTTAAAGTGCGTCTCTCCTGTTGATGCCAGGGATATTATATTTAAAGCCCTTACGGAAGCCGGTATTTCAAAGAAGGCGATCAATAATGCAGTTAAAGTACTGACATCAAAAAAGACCATGCGTGGAGCTGCATTAATATCAATCGCGTCCGGCAAACGCCTGGAAGTTGATAAAGGACGGGGAATACGGGTTTCACGGCTGGGGATCGATAAATCAACTGACAAAAGATTGTCCCGGTCTCTGCCTGAGTTTAAGGCCAGTATGCCCACTGTCAAAGAAGCCCTCATTCTTGCTTCAAAGGTAGCCTCATGTCCTGGTGTTGTGGCAGAAATTTGTATTTCCGATGATCCTGATTATACAACAGGCTATGTCGCTTCCAAGGCAATTGGTTATGTGAGGATACCGAACATTAAAAGAAGTGGCGAGATGCATGGTGGAAGGGTCTTTTTTATAACTGAGGGCGCAAATGTTGAAGTGCTAATAAAGTATCTTGAAAAAACACCTGTTTTAATAGGCGAATAAAAGGACTTCTTGAGAATGATAAGAGGCAAGGACAGATGAAGAGAACAATTTTTATTATAGGTAACCCTGTTTCAGGGAAAGGGTCCTTGGCAAAAATCAAAAAAGCAGCAGAATTGCTCGAAAGGGCCGGGCATGATGTGAAACTGATGATTACTCAGAAAAAAGGAGATGCGGAATCATTTGCCCGGGAGATAAGTAATAAAAGTCACGAACATGCCTTAGTGATCGCAGCTGGAGGGGATGGGACTTATAATGAAATCGCAAACGGCCTTATTCATTCTGACGTGCCAATGGCCATACTACCGCTTGGAACGACTTCAGTGCTTGCGCATGAGATTGGCATTCCATCTGACATTGAAAAGGCCATTGATATTGCTTTGAATGGCACCATCCGGACTATTCATCTGGGGAGAATAACCTGCACGGAAGTCAGCCGTTACTTTATTTTAATGGCAGGCATTGGTTTTGACGGTGAGACTGTTTTTGGCATAAGCGAGAAGATCAAGCAATATGCAGGGAAGGGCGCTTATATTCTTAGCGGAGTGAAAGCGTTTATGAGGTACAATCCCCTGCCTCTTACTATAAAGTTCGACAACTTCCCCATTATGACGGGCTATAATGCAATTATAGGCAAAGCAGCTTGTTATGGCGGCAGTTTTAAAATAACCCCTGATGCAAAGCTCACAGAGCCTTTTTTATACGCATTTGTGACCCATAAAAAAGGCAGGTTCGATCTCCTCAGGTATATATCAGGAATAGTGAAGGGGCACCCCTATGAACTTAAGGATGTAAGTTATTTCAGGGCCGCTGAAATAGAGGTAAACGGACAGGCCCATATCCAGATCGATGGAGATTACGCAGGCACAGCACCCGCAAAAATAGAGGTCGTGCCTGATGCATTAAGTCTGGTGTTTGGAAATTAAGCTACAGACTTCTTCTTTTTTCGTTTCTCTTCATACATCAATGAGTCGGCTTGAGTTAAGAGTTCGTCAATGGTGCATGGTTCATCGCTGTTGTAATAGACCATTCCAGCACTTATAGCCAGTTTATAGGGCCTATTGTTGTTTGTATTATACATATCAATATTATGGTGTAACCGTTCTATGAATATTTTATTGTCAGAGCCGGGATCTTCCAATGCTAAAACAGTAAACTCATCTCCGCCAAGCCGGGCAATAATGTCGGATTCACGAAAGGTATCTCTCAGGATATTTGCAGTATCAATTAATGCCCTGTCTCCTTCACGATGACCAAGGTTGTCGTTGATCCATTTCATGCCATCTAGGTCAATAAAGAGCAGCAGTAGCCTGTTCTTCATCCTGTCAGCTATTTTTAACTGCTGCTTTGCAAGGGTGAGGAACCCGCGGCGATTGTATATGCCTGTAAGATCATCAGTAAGTGACATGGACCGCAGTTCCAGGTTCATCCGATTTCGCTCAATGGCATATCGTATAGTGCGTAACAACAGGTTGGTCTCTATCTGGTTTTTGACCATATAGTCCTGTGCTCCTCTTTGTACTGATTCCAAAGCCCTTTCTTCATCATCAAGACCTGTTAAAACAACAATTGGAACATGAGGAGCTTTGTCTATTACTTTGATGAGGGTGTCAGGCCATTCACTGTCAGGCAGGCTCATATCAAGAAGTATAACATCCGGAACTTCCTTCTCAAGATAGGCAAGACATTTGGAAAGACTTTCAGCGTAGGATATCTCCAGTTTTGTATTGTTTGAGTCATGAAGTATCTCTTTTATCAGGCGAATATCGGCACTGTTGTCTTCAACAAGCAGTAACTTGATATCGTGATGTCCGTTCATAAACAGTCCTTTTTCATAAGATTAATCGGATATTATAAAATAAAAGACAGACCCTTTGCCAATTTGTGATTCTACCCATATGAGTCCGCCGTGCCTCTCTACTATTTTATTGCATATGGCAAGACCAATGCCTGTGCCCGGATATTCGTCTCTGCTGTGCAGGCGCTGGAATATCTGAAAGATACGTTTAGAATGCTGAGGATCGATCCCTATGCCGTTGTCCTGCACAGAGAAGAGCCATCCTCCTATTATTCCGGATTGGGGAATGGTGACAGTGGTCTTTTCTGTGCGTTCTGCTGATAGGTGAATACGGGGCGGCTCTTTGCCGTGATATTTGATCCCGTTTCCTATCAGGTTCTGGAACAACTGGACAAGCTGTCCCTCATCTGCCATAACCAATGGTAATTTGTCATAAGTTATTACTGCGCCGCTTTCCTCAATCGAAATTTTAAGGTTAAGAAGGGCGTTCTCAACAACATTATTACAGTCAATATTACTGAACGGCTTGCTCCGGGTGGTTATTTTTGAATACTCAAGGAGGTCTTTTATTAACCGCTGCATCCTGTTAACGCCGTCAACCATATATGAAATAAATTCAGTCGCCTCAGAGTCAAGTTTGCCCCGGTATCTTTTTTCCAGCAGTTGTGCAAAGCCTGCTACTACCCGAAGTGGTTCCTGCAGGTCGTGAGAGGCTATGGAGGCAAACTGCCCAAGTTCCTTATTGCTGCGCTCGAGTTCAATTGAATAGTGCTTCAGGTCTTCCTCCGCCTTTTTCCTTCTCATGAAATCACCGATCTGGCTGCCAAGGGCATAAAACATTTGAAGCAGGTCATTGTCCGGCTGACGAATATGACGACTGAAGAAAGCCATTACACCTATTACTTCGCCTGAACTCATAACAGGAAAGGCAAAGGCGCTGTGCAGTCCTGTCTTGTCGGCAATTGCCGCCCTTGGGAAATTTGCATCAGTAACAACATCTTTGATCCATGCCGGTTGGCCGTTTGCCCATACCCTGCCGGGCAACCCAACTCCAATTGAAAAAACGGTCCCCCTGCTTGCTTCTTCAAACCCTGAGACATTGAGCTCCGGCATATGCCAGAGCCCGTCCCATCTCAGGAGGTTAATGGCAGGATCAAGCCGCCACATTTCTCCAAGGTCCCATCGGACATTCTCACAGACAGACTGAAGCAGTTGAGGTGTTGCTTCACTGAGGGTGGTAGACTCGGACAGGATTCTGGTCACTGCATATTGGGTGGCCAGGCGTCTTTCAGTCAGCCTCCGTTCAGTAATGTCAACAGACATCAATACAAAGCCGACCAGGTTGCTGTTCCTGTCTCCTATTCCGTACACCCTTGATTCATAAATATATCTGCCATCCTCTTTTAGCCCTTCAACAATATATCTGTACTCTCCCTCCCGCCTGACGATATCTATTGCCCTTTCAAATCTGGACGGATCGACTTTTCTTTTTATATGTATTTCAAGGACAGTTTTGCCGATGACCTCTTCTGCAGTGTATCCGAACATCTTTTCAGCCATCGGATTATAATATTTGATACGGAAATCAAGGTCTGTAGCTGCAATTGCAATTGTTGATGAATGCAGGATGCTGTCAAGATATATGGTTTTCTCTTTCAGCGCTTCCAATAATTTCAGTTCTTTCTCTTTTTGCTCTGCCTCGAGCGCTTTATGCATAAGAACGATTTTTTCTTCAGCCTCTTTCCTGATAGTCTCGCGTGCTGCAATAATTTCTTCTTTGAAATGATCAAACTGTGCTTCGAGCATTCTCAGTTCATCTCCCTTTTGCAGCTCTACAGGTTTAACTCCGAGGATATTCCGGGAAAAAATAGAAATATCCATGGACAGCTTTTTTATATGCCGGATTATGTAATACATGAGCAATCCGAAAGAAAGGATGAGCACAAACGCAGTAATTGCCCGCTGTTTGCGCTCTGTGACAAGGATTGATCTTCCCAGCTTTTCAAATTCTTCTTTTGAGATGAAGGAGGCGAACTGTATGGTAAGGTCGGATGCTCCGTAGTCGAAGAAAGATTTGCCGAAAACAAGATAACGATGTCTTACATTATCAAGTAATGTGCCGGACGGCAGCAGATCAGGCCTGTTGCTGGCCAGAATTTCAGGTTTATCTCCTGTCAGCAGCGCTACTATAGTATGAGTGTTTGAATAACCCTGTGAGGCTATGAGAAAATCTTCATGAAGCGGGCTTGCCATCATTAGTGTGATATTCTTTACGGATTCCGCTGTAATGATAAAGGGGCGGCCGTCAATATCGGTCATAAAACTCTGGTTGTGACTTAACTGTCTCAGGAGCGCATCTGGTTGAAGCAGTGATTGCGGCGGAGGTTCAGGCCACCCTTGATAAACCTCTCTTACCCTTTCTTTTTCATCCAGCAGAATGGCGTAATGTACATGCACAAATTTCCTCAGAACAGAAGCGTCAGGGAGCCAGGGGGGCACTTCTTTATAGTATTTGATACCTGTGTCATCTGACCGGCTTATATTTTTCAGATAACCGGTAAAACTGTTTTGAGATACTATAAGTTTGGCTGCCTGGTGGTATGCTGATACATAATTATCAAAGCGTATCCTGTCTTCCTGGGCCTGTTTTTCGAGTCTCTGGGTCAGTTGCGCGTCAAAAATCGCCTTTAGATTTTTTGTCTGCAGCAGGTCGAGAGTTCCCCAGGCTATAACTCCTATAATAAATGTCAGCAGCAGCATCTTGGGAGTAAGGGGGATGCTTTGAAACATATTGCGTAATGTCATTTCAACGGCTCACCGGTCAGTTCATTGCCTTTAAATTTCCATCCAGCCTTTCTAAGGCGTGATGACGGTACAAAGCCGAATCCGGCACTGAGGTGTTCAACCTCCTTAATCAGGTAAGCAACCAGCTTTTGGGCCTTTTGATTTTCGAGGGTCTTGCCCTCCCATGTGGTTATGTTGTAGGTACGGTACAATGGATATTTAAGAAGGGCAATGGCTTCAAGGTTCTTTGGACTGTATCCGTCAACTTTAATAACTTTGACCTTGCCGATGTTTTTATAACGCTCAACCATACTGAGGGCTTCCCATCCGATGGAATCTTTGTCAGCAGCAACCTGGGCAATCATATCAGGGATAGAGCCTACCTCAAAGAGCCTGGGACTGAACAGTTTGTCGTTGTCCAGCAGCAGACGCCAATGCCCCGGTCTTGTCTGACAGTGCAGCCTTCCAACAGCGCGGACCATCCGGTCAGGAGCGGGCAGGCCTTTTTGTGTTTTTAATTCTGACCATTTATATATTGTACCCCTGAAAATATCTCTTAATTGTTTTAAAGGGACATTCTCAACCGGATTATCAGGATGAACAAAAAAAGCCTTGCTGACAATGCCAAGGGTATGAAATTTAAGGCCCGGCAGTCGGTCCTCTTTGCCGGCAGGGCAGCAGAAACCTCCAATATCCGCAGTTTTACGCGCAAGTGCGCCTGCCGCAATTCCGCAGGTACCTTCTTTTACCCTTATCCTCAATTTTTGTTCCCTTGCATATTGTTGTATAAGGGGAATGATTGTCTGATAAACATCCTGTTCCAAAACAACCACAATATCTGATTTTTCAGCCGATTGCTCATATTTAATGGGTTTATTTATCCAATCAGCAGGCATTTTTACCTGATGTGACGGGTCTGTAAAAGCCTCGCCACGAAGGTTTTTTATGCGGTCTTCAGCATGTGATGCAGGGATGATAAGCTGAGAAACAATAAGAAGGGGAAGAAAAGCGATAAAGGAATTCTTTAATGGCTGCATAGTTGTTAGACCCTCCCCAGACCTAATTCTTTTTACTATTATAACGATTTTGGGGCTAATTGTCTCAAGTTTGACATTTGAGTTGATTATTCGTGTAGAATATAACCCTCAGTTGCCGCAAGGCATAATAGGGAATCCCGTGAGGCTGTCATGCCAATTCGGGAGCGGTCCCGCCGCTGTAATCGGGGACATGGGCTGCAAATCAGTAAATGTCACTGCCGGAGAATCTCCGGTGGGAAGGCAGCAGCCTTATGGATGATCCGGTAGCCAGAAGACCTGCTGGGGAAATATATGTTGGGAATCTTATGGAAAAGGGTTCCTGTGGATTATTAATGATCCATGGGAGCCCTTTTTTTATTTAAACAATACAAATCAATATAAGAGGAGATTAAGATGACACAGTTGGAGAAGGCTTTAAAAAGTGAGATTACAGAAGAAGTCAATACTGTTGGGAACGTGGAGGGGATTGATGTTGGTATTGTAAGGGAACGTGTTGCAACAGGCAAGATAGTTATACCTGCAAACAGTAACAGGGTCCAGAAAATAGTAGGTATCGGCAAGGGATTGAGGACAAAGGTTAATGCGTCAATCGGCACTTCGACCGATATTGCCGACTTAAAGATGGAAGTTGAAAAGGCGAGAATTGCTGAAAAATATGGCGCTGATACCCTGATGGATTTGAGCGTTGGAGGAGATATAGCCGCAGTAAGGAAGGCAGTTATGGATGCTGTGTCCCTTCCCATTGGGACTGTTCCTCTCTATGAGGCATTTTCAGTTGCTATTGAAAAATATGGCGCTGCTGTTAATATGCCTGCCGAACTCCTTTTTGAGATCACAGAAAAACAGTGCGAAGAAGGTGTTGCCTTTATGGCTATTCACTGCGGGATCAACAGAAGGACTGTAGAGATGCTCAGGAAACAGCACTACCGTTACGGTGGCCTCGTGTCAAAAGGCGGGTCGTACATGGTTGCCTGGATGGAGCATAACAATAGAGAAAACCCTCTTTATGAACATTTTGATAGGGTTGTATCGATTTTGAAAAAACATGACACGGTATTGAGCCTTGGGAACGGGTTCCGCGCAGGTGCAATTCACGATGCTACTGACAGGGTGCAGATACAGGAACTGCTTATCAACTGTGAACTTGCCGAAATAGGCAGAGAAATGGGTTGCCAGACAATGGTGGAAGGGCCTGGGCATGTCCCGATTAATGAGATAGAGGCAAACATCATCATGGAAAAGAAGATGAGCGGCGAATCGCCTTTTTACATGCTGGGCCCCATTACAACAGACATAGCTCCGGGATATGACCACATTACTGCGGCTATCGGCGCTGCCCTTTCCTCATCGTACGGCGCTGATTTTATTTGCTATGTAACGCCTTCTGAACATCTTGGGCTGCCATTTCCAGAGGATGTAAGGGAAGGGGTGATTGCTTCACGGATTGCCGCTCATATTGGCGATATGATCAAACATAAAAATATGGATGCAGACAAAGCAATGTCAAAGGCAAGGCGGGACATGCAATGGGACACTCAGTTCTCAATGGCAATAGACCCTGAGCGGGCAATGGAAATAAAGGCCAGGCGTGGTAACGGCGATGTCCATTCCTGCACCATGTGCGGCAAGTTTTGTGCTAATGATATGCTTAGGGGGATGTTCGAAAAAGAGATGGAGGGGTCGGACAAGAAGTAATAAAAAGGCTGCATATAGTGTTGCTGTATATGCAGCCTTTTTATTTTGAACTATCAGCTTATGCTATTCTTTGGGATTGGTGAATGCCTCTTCTTTTAAAAGCTTTTCCCAGTATTTATCCACAAATTCCTGTGCATGTTGCAGTAAGTGCTCATTTCCGGGGGCAAAGAGGTGCTTGAACCTGCCCTGGGGTTTCAGGAAGTCAGTGAGAGGTTTCTTCTCTTTAGGTTTTACAGTGACCCTTGTAACCCCGTCCTCGATTTCAAAGAGGGGCCAGTAGCAAGTCTCAACTGCAAGCCTGCTCAGATGGATTGAATCGTTTGTGCCTGATCTCCAGCCGCGGTTGCATGGGGATATTATGTTCATGAATTTCGGGCCTGTTATATCAAGGGCTTTTTTTACTTTTTTCATAAGGTCAGACCAGTGGCTTGGAGATGCCTGGGCAACATATGGAATTCCGTGTGCCGCCATGATCTTTGTGAGGTCTTTTCTCTGCTGAGGTTTTCCAGGGATAACACTGCCTGCAGGACAAGTAGTTGTATCAGCGCCAAAAGGTGTTGCACTTGAACGCTGTATGCCTGTATTCATATATGCACCGTTATCGTAACAAACGTACAGCATGTCATGCCCACGCTCCATGGCTCCGGAGAGGCTCTGAAACCCTATATCATAGGTTCCGCCATCTCCACCAAAGGCAATGAACTTGATGTCCTTGTCTATCTTGCCCTGTTTCTTCAGAGACCTGTACATTGTCTCAACACCTGAAAGTGTGGCAGCCGCATTTTCAAATGCATTATGTATCCATGGGATCTTCCATGCAGTATACTCTGAAATGCAGGTTGAGACCTCAAGGCATCCTGTTGCATTAGCGGCTACCAGGGGATATTCAGAAGCAAGCAGCACCATCTTGACCACAGTAGGTGCGCCGCAGCCTGAACACATCCTGTGCCCTCCGGTTAACAATAACTCTTTTTTGGAAAGTTCTTTTAAGCTCAGTGGTGTCGCCATATCACTCCCTCACTCCTATATATTCTTTTAATGTTAATACCTTTCCTGTCTTTGCTATACCTGCAAGTTCATTAAGTACAATCTCAGCATGTTCAGGCATATAATCTCTTCCGCCGAGGCCGTAGATCTTGTTGATGAGGATAGGCCTTTCTTTATAGGGAGACAGGCATGAGGCGATATCCATAAAGAGAGGACCGTAAGAAGCGCCCCACGCGTCGGCCCTATCCATTACACAAACAGCCTTGAGGTGCTTGAGTGCTTCGCCGATCTCCTCGTAAGGAAATGGCCTGTATAATCTGGGCTTTAAAAGACCTGCCTTTATCCCCTTGTTCCTGAATTCGTCTACAACATCTTTGGATGTCCCTGCAGCGGAATTAAGTATTACAAGACCGATTTCAGCGTCATCAAGCCTGTATTCCTCAAATAATCCGTACTTTCTGCCTGAAATCTTTTCATATTCACCAGCAACATCAAGCACGATTTTTGATACCTTTGACATGACCTCGGCATGTGCTTTTCTATATTCCATGTAGTAGTCTGTCAGTATCAATGGGCCGTAACTTACCGGGTGTTCAATATCAAGCAGCGGGTTTGTAACTTTAAATTCACCGACAAAATTCTTGACAACATCATCATCGAGATACTCAAGTCTTTCGATTGAATGGCTTATTATAAACCCATCCATGCATGTCATTGCAGGGAGCCTGATATCCATATGCTCTGCTATGCGGAATGCCTGTATTGTATTGTCATACGCTTCCTGACCGTTTTCTGACCATAACTGTATCCATCCGCAGTCTCTTGCACCCATGCCGTCAGAGTGGTCGCCGTGGATATTCAAAGGCGCGGAAAGCGCCCTGTTTACCAGTGCCATGACTATGGGAAGTCTTGTGCCTGAAGCAATAAACAGTTCTTCCCACATAAGAGCGAGTCCCTGAGATGATGTGGCAGTCATGACCCTGCCGCCTGCTGCTGATGCGCCTACACATGCGCTCATGGCACTGTGTTCGCTCTCGACAAGTACCATTTCTGTCTTGACCTTGCCATTTGAAACAAAACCTGTAAACCTCTGCATAATATCTGTAGCAGGAGTTATGGGATATGCAGCGCTGACATCAGGATTCACCTGTCTCAATGCCTCCGCAACAGCCTCATTTCCTGTGACCGCAACAACTCTTTGGGTTTTCCGGGCCATTATTTCCCCTCCTCTTCCATGACTATCGCCTTATTGCCCTTTTTGCCGGGACATTCAAGGGCGCATACACCGCACCCCTTGCAATAGTCATAATCAAATTCCGTTCTTTTGCCGTCTTTTGTCTTAATAGCCATATCAGGACAATAAATCCAGCAGAACATGCACTGGATGCAATTTTCCTCTATCCATCTCGGTTTGTATGCCCTCCACGAACCTGTCTTAAACTTCAGTGCGCTTCCTGCTTCAGTTACCACAGCGCCGGGGGGCAGTTCTTTCCATCCCTTTTGTTTCATCCTTCCATTACCTCCCCGTAACCTCTTTTTACAGCCTCAAGGTTACCGTCTATAATTTTTTGGGAGAACTTTTTCCCAAAACTGTTTTTTACGTCTTCGAGTATGCTTTCAAGGGTCACGATGCCTGATACCTTTGCCAGTACTCCTACCATTGGGGAGTTGGGCATAGGACGTCCTATGCATTCTATGGCTATTTTAGTGGCATCTACTGTGAATACCTTTTGGGTAGGCTTAGCTTTCAGTTTTTCCCGGATCTCTTTGGGGTCTTTTGCTGAATTTACAATGATAATGGCGTTATCGGGAGTGCCATCCATAACGTTAACTCCATCAAGCAATGTAGCATCAACTACTGCAACGATCCCTGGCTTAAGTACAGGGCAGTGCATCCTGAGCTCTTTATCACTTACCCTATTGTATGCCCGTAATGGTGCCCCTGCTCGTTCAGGCCCATATTCAGGAAACGCTTGTACATGTCTGCCGCCGCTTAAACATGCATCTGCAAAGACTTTGGCGGCAGTTACAGTCCCCTGGCCGCCTCTGCCATGCCATCTGATTTCTACAGTTTCAGCCATTTTGTCCTCCTGCGTGTTTTATTCTGCTTGAAAGATTAAGTCTTTTAGAATAACGGAAATTTAATCATAATTCAACTGAACTTAAGCATTGATTAATAAAATTAATACATAAAGGCAAGGGGGCGAGGATTCAAGGGGCAACTTTGGATCGTTTAGGGAGAGACTACCGACTTTAATTTTTCGATGTCTCTTATAATAATTTTACCGCTGTCATCACTGACAAGGCCTGACCTTTTGAATCTGCTCATGACCCTTATGGTGGTTTCTACCGTTGTGCCGACCATTTCTGCAATATCCTGTTTTGTTAATCTCATGTCAATAAATATTGACTCGTCGTTTTTTTTCTCTCCGATCTTGTCAGCCAACTTTAAAAGAAGTGCTGCGATCCTTGATTCAACCCTATCAAGTGCGATATTTTTCAGAGTGTCATGGAATTCTCTTGTCCTTTCCCCGAGACTTGATGTTATTTCGTACATGATATTGGGGAACCTGTCTATTATCTTCAGGAGATTAGGCCGTGAGATTTTCAGGATGTCGGAGTCTTCCATTGCAATTGCATTGGCGGGATAGGGGAACCCTTTCATTACAGCAAAGCCCCCGAAAAAATCAGGTGGAGATATCAGCTCTATTATTATTTCTCTTCCATCCTGTGACAGCTTCGTTATTTTCACCTTGCCGGTCATGAGGATATAAAACCACTCCGGGGGATCACCTTCTGAAAATATATCTTCTTTTTTCCTGAATTTTTGCCGGATAAGATAGGGCTGGATTTCTTTTACCTCATCTTCGCTGAAGGAAGAGAAAATGGGAACTTTCATTAAATCTTTTTTGTCATCTTTCATAGGATAAATAGCTAAGGGAAATGGGGGTCAGACTTGACATTTGACTTTTCTTCTTAAAAAGTCAAATGTCAAGTCTGACCCCGTTTCCCCTTTTGGTCGGGGGGAGCCGATTCGAACGTGTCACCCCTTCTGCAACTCCTTGTGTTTTTAGCGTTATTTTCGTCATTGTTCCTTCCACGCACCTTCCACGCACTTTTTCAGTCCTCAATGACGTAATGTTTTATACCAGTTTTTGCATTATTATGTCCAAGCTGTTTTTGGATTTCTTCCATAGCTCTTTTTTTGTGGTCGGCCATTATTTCACTTGCCTTGCTGTGCCGTGAAGCCTGCTGTAATGATATCGTTTTCACTTTCGCATCACTGCAAGCCTTTTTCCAGACCTTATAAAGCCGTGCGGTTGGTATCGGTCGCCCGTCAATGGTAAATACATAATCATCAGGCTCCTTGTCTTTGATGTGTTCCATAAGCATCTCCCATAGTTCTGGGGTCACATGATAAGGAACGGAACCGCCATTTTTACGAGCTAACTTCAGCTTGCCCTCTGTAAATGCTTTGGTGACATGCACAATTCCATCGTCAAGGTCATGGACTTTCAGGGCGGGCACTTCGTTAAGCCTCATTCCTGTTCGGATTAAAACAAGTATTGCTATCCTATATCCATGACGGTCTGGAACTTTGTCCATAATGGCTATTTCTCGGGCAAGTCCCAACCTTTGTTTTTCCAGCTTTGGAATTACAGTAAAATTCGGAAACGTTGGGATATGAGCGACACCGACATATTTAATGAAAATACTCTTGAGTGTGTCGAGGATGTCTTTAATATATCTCGTTGATAAGTTCTTTCTCAAAAGACCATGATAAAATTTTTCAATGGTTTCTGTTTCTATCTCTCTTATATCTGTACCTTTGAAGTAGTCTACTATAAAGACCTTGTGCTTATTGAGGTTATCAAGTCTTGTCTGGCTTTTTACGTTGTGTCTGACCTCATATTCAAAGCTCGTAATCATCGTATGTAGTAGGTTCTCGACGCGTTTGCCTTCCACCTTGGCCGGTATAAAATCCTCTTTCCTGAAACGTGTTTTTTTCTGTTCGGCGTTCTTCCATGCCTGATTTATGGCTATAAGCACTTCAAGGGTATCGGCGTAGTTGTTAAAGACCTTATGGGTATTTGGCTCTGAATATAAATGACCTATGCCGAAGATTTTGGCGTTTATGTAATAACGAGTGGGGCGGGTGTTGCAGGCCGGACAATAGATGCCTTCGTTATCAACGATGGAAGAATTGAACTTATATTTACAGGTAGGGCAATTCTGTTTTGTGTTTATTGTCCCTTTCAATTTTAATGCCTCTATAATGGATTTGAAAGAATTTTCACACACCGTGGCTGAACCTGTCAAGATCGTTTTGCCTTTGGTATCGGCCATAGGAGTCTTCATCCATTCGTCAATTTCTTCAAGCTTGAACCTGATAAGCTTTCCTATCCGGGAATGGGGTATAAGCGACCTGTTGACCAAGGCATAAATTGCCTTCTCTTTAATCTTCAGATATTCGCTTATGTCTTTAACGGTCATCCACATATCAGTTATGCAAAAATATAGTGCCTCGCCTGTGAAATTCTGCTATGTCCAAGTTCCTCGGTTATGATTTTAAGTGCAACTTTCCTTGATAACCCCTGAATTTCGGTAAGCTCTTCATATCTTTCAGTCGCATAATTTGCCCTAAAACCATGAGAACCTGTGTATAAATCTCCTGAGCGCTTTACTGCACTTCTGAGTTGTGGATAATAATTTTTTCTGATGAAATCCCAGCTCAGTTCTTTTATTGCCTTATCAAGGTGGTTTTTGAGTTCAACTATCCTCTGAAATTTTTCAGGCCTGTCTATATAGTCTATTGCCCGGAATCTTCCCCCCTTGCTTTTGTCAATAATCACTTTCATGCTGCTTTCATCAGGATCAATCTTTTTGACATCTCCGATCCTCGCAGCTGTCAATACTTGAAGTTCAGCGACCAGTTGGAATACGGGAGATTTTATCTTTGATATTACCCTCGTCGGGTTATCAAATGGCATTGTTCTCCCGCTGGCTGCTGCTTTGTAAAGATAAAAGTTATAATTCTCATCGAGGGTACTTACAATATCGGGCCGGTGCACAGCTGCAAAGAATTTTTTTAATGCAGCAAGGTTTGTTTTAATTGTTTTTACAGTTCTATGGAGTCTGGTTTTATTGCATAAAAATATTTCGACAAGCTCAACATCAACCTTATCCAGTCTGTTTACTCCATTGGATTTTGCAAATCCCACAAACTCCTTCGCAATACCAAGGTATCTGTTAAATGTGCTATACGAATGAATATATGGGGTCTCTCTTCCGTTCTCCTTAAAGACCTCCGCTCTGGAGTTTCCAAAGCCCATTTTTAAAAAGTCAGATGCAAATTTTAGTGCGTATGTCAGTCCGCTCCTTTTCGACAGTCCTTTCATCTCTTCCTCCATTTTTGAGCGCAACTCTCCCGTTTAGTTTGTGACGTTAATGCATAAGACTTAAAACTATGTTAAGAACTGACTAAAGCTCTAACTTTTCAGGCGAGCTTCACCTTTTTAATACGTGGGGAAATCTCTCAGAATTTTTACCTCGTCCAGAGGCCCGATGATAAGATTTTGGTCATGCGATCAGGAAACATGACATCAACATACCTACTCTCTGCCTTATCCCCACATACAACAAGGACAGAGAAACCTCAAAACTTCATTACTGTTTTGCGTTTTTTTGACGCAAAGAACCGAGGACGCGACAAAAATCGTGTCCTGAACGTTAACTGCCAACAATTTTTAATGGAATTAAGATACTGCCTGTGAGAAACAGATCAGGCTGGCTATAGGGAGATTACGGAACTGATGATGTTCCAATGCTTCGGCAAAAGCCGGTCTCGGCTGGTCTCAAACCAGAAGGGGGGCCAAGAAGACATTACTGTCCCTTGATGCGTGCCTCGTTACTTTGAGGTATTTTGTGATGACTGGAAAGGCCATCACATGGAAGTGACATTTAAGTTATCGGAGGGTTTTAAAAATACTTGAACCTATTTTCTTTTTATTTCAGGTAGTTATGTGGCCAACTATAGTGCAATCTTTCGTGCTTTTTGGCTTTGTGAACTCCAATCAAAATAACATCAATCATACTTTACTGTGCTCAACATGCAACAAAAGTCTTATGTGACCACAAAAAACTTATTTTTGTATTGCCTCTCGACAATGTAAATCACGAGATGCAAACCATTCATATTGAAACGGCAAAACCTTGCCGTTTCAATAATTGTCTTCAAATGCTTTGTTGTTTAAAGGAGTAAAGGAATTGCTGTCGATAACATGGGCTTGGTGAATAACTATGAAAAATGGTAACTTAGAAACAATGATTTATTTGTATATGGATTTGATCATGTATCAGTCTGGCTCGGAAAAAATACACAAGGCCGGGGCATGTTGAAATTTGTCGACCTTTTCTGCGGTGGCGGTTTTGGAGCCAGGGGGGCTGCTCGGGGTGGTGGAATCCCTTTGCTGGCCGTAGATGCCTGGGATTTGGCAGCTAAGACATATAAGGCGAACTTCCCGGGTGCAACCGTTATCACAGGAAAAATCGAAGATATTGATCCGTTTCAATACATAAACAATTATTATCCTGATGTATTGCTGACATCCCCGGAATGTACAGCCCATTCAATTGCACGCGGGTCAAAACCAGGGAGCGAAAGGAGCCGTGAAACAGCGATTGGTATTTTTCCCTGGATTGAGTCATTCCACCCAAGGTGGGTGATCGTCGAAAATGTAAACCGCATGAAAAAGTGGGAACGACATGCAGAGTTGCTTGTCGGTCTTGAGGAAAATGGGTACACTGTCAGTCAATTACTTCTGGATTCGGCCGAATTCGGCACCCCGCAGTCACGCAAGCGATTGTTCCTCATCTGTGACCTGCATGGTTCCCAGGTTACGATGGAGGATTTGCTGGCATCACATCAAAAACAACCAAAAATCGCTGGGGATATTCTTGATCCGCCGGGTACTTACACAATCTCCCCGCTGTATAAAGCCGGTCGTGCCAAAGCCACAATCGAGCGAGCGGAACGTGCAATCGACTTACTGGGCGAGGGAGTCCCGTTTCTTATTGTGTATTATGGATCTGACTACGCTGGCGGATGGCAGTCTCTGGATGTACCTTTGCGTACCGTTACCACACTCGATCGTTTCGGTCTGGTGACGTGGGAAAAAAATGTGCCCATGCTACGGATGCTGCAACCACCTGAACTGCTCCGGGCCATGGGAGCGGGCACTGGGCACAAACTCCCTTTCGGCACACGTCGAGACAAGGTGAAGTTGTGCGGCAACGGAGTCTGTTCACCCGTGATGGAGGTTATTTTCCGTAAAATAAGGAATATAACCGAGGAGAGCAGCAGGCTTGCAGTCGCTGTCTAAGAATGAGTCCTAACATTGAAGATCTGATTGTAGACAGAATTTACAAAGGTTCTCGTCATGGTAATGCTGCTGATGACCCGTTGCCGGCTCTGGTCGGCGTTTCAGGTGGCGGGGGATTTCGCTACATTGGGGATCGCACGGTGCTGGATAGATTGCACCTGATCACTCTGAAATCCAACTTCAACGACCCGGACTGGCCGGATCACCTGAATCGTGAAACGGGTCTATTCACCTACTACGGGGATAACAAGAAACCTGGAAAGCTCCTTCTTGATACCCCAAGGGGCGGCAACCTGATACTGACGCATCTTTTTACTGGTCGTCATAATCCAACCATTACAGATCATTTCCCGGTCATACTCCTATTCGGTTGGACGGGTGAATATAGAGATGTCCGATTTCTCGGCTTGGCTGTACCCGGAGCTCAGTCACTTGGTCAGAATGATGATCTCGTGGCAATCTGGCGGACAGGTGAGGGAAACGAACGGTTTCAGAATTACAAGGCCGCTTTCACTGTGCTTGATGTGCCTGTCGTTTCACAAAACTGGCTAAACGATATCCGTAAGGGCAACGCCGCCAATTCGAAACATGCACCACACCCATGGATTGAATGGTTAACGAGCCGGAAATACTGGCCGCTGTCAGCTCCACACAGCCTGGAGACACGTACCAGGGAACAACAGATCCCTGACAACAAGGACAGCAAAGCTATTCTGGATGCGGTGTACAATAGATTCAGGACTGATCCTTATGGTTTCGAGGCTTGCGCATTGGAAATCGCACGCCTTATGATGCTGGACATAAGGGATGCTGAATTGACGCGTCCATGGCGTGATGGTGGCCGGGATGCCATAGGTAAGTACCATATCGGGACTGGCGCATCATCCATACATGTTGATTTTGCCTTGGAGGCAAAATGTTACGATCCTGCCGGAAAAGGTGTGGGAGTAAAAGAGCTGTCAAGGCTGATAGCGAGATTACGCCACCGTCAGTTTGGGATTCTTGTCACGACATCATACTTGGCATCACAGGCTTACGGAGAACTGAAAGAAGACGGCCATCCGGTAGTAATAATTTGTGGGTCTGATATTGCAGAACTGGTGAAAACAAAAATCGGTGGTCGGGATCAGGTCGAAAAATGGTTGGACAGCTTTTCTTAGCTGTTTGTTGCATGTAATGTTTTCTGTACGCGCTTAATACACCTTGGCAGGTCATTCTTGACCTCATGCTCCCAGAAGCGGAGTACGCGCCAATCCTCCTGTTCTAGTAAAAGTGTTACTGTTTTGTCTCGTTTCTTGTTTGTTGATAGCTTATTTTGCCAAAAAAACCTTTTTGTTTCAGGTAGCTGACAATGTTCAAGGCAAGAATGCCAGAAACATCCATCTACGAAAATGGCAAGTCGACTGCCAGGAAAAACGATGTCGGGTCGTCCAGTCAGTTTGTTTTTCAGACGATAACGCAAACCAATGGCCCACAGTGCTTTGCGGAGGAGTAGTTCTGGTTTTGTGTTTTTGCCTCTGATGCGGGACATGCAGTACCTGCGTTGCTGTTTAGTAAGCACATCAGTCATTGTCTGAAAGAAGTAATACCAGGCCGAATACTATATTTACTCCAATTAAATGTAATTTCGTTCATGATGTGATCCTTCATACGAAACAATGATACACCTAACAAGTCACTTCCGGGATGCACTCCAATTTGGTAACGGAAGGACAAAAATAATATGTAGGGTTTCTCCCGATATCTTAGTATCGGAGACCTGTAGATTCCTGCATGAGCTCGGTCTTTAAGGTTCCTACTTCCATCGTAAAGATAACTCTGGAATTCCGCAGGTATCAGCATACCAAACAGATAGCGATGCAGTTTATTCTTAAGCTGTGCATGGTCACAGGCTGCACCAATCTCAAGCCAACCATACATAGAAGCGCTTATAACGGCATTCCTCTCGTCAGTATTTGCCTTAAAAACAAATTCCTCTCGTACTAGGTCGCTCAAGCCGAAGCCCTCTGTATGGGCTCCAAATGTCTTTAAAAATTTTTGGTGGTCTGTCAAGTCAGTATAAGCAGAGTTAACAAACACACCCCTCTTACATTTTGAATATGTGTCAGGGAGTTCCTCCAAATTGTAGAATGAATTTAATCTGGAAGTGTCTTCTTCGCTTAAGCTTTCAAGTCCTGCTGGATTACCTAATTTCGAAAGACAAGAAGCCCACTCATCATTTAGCCTGCCTACGCTGTCTGCACTTGTCATATCGAGCAGATTGTCTTCAAGGATAGGGAGAAGGCCAGTCTCCACAGCATGATTAGGAGCAGTCTTGGAATTCTTATTGCCTACCGCCTCATGAGCAATATGGGTTATCAATGTAATCAGTCTTTTTCTGGTTTCCTCAATCTTCCATCCATTATCATGAGGTGTTGCTGCAATTTTATACAGCTCTGACAGTGTATATGAGGCAGCACGCCTTGTTCTGCCTTCCCACTCAAGCAGTAAATTGAAAATTTTGACTTCGCTAACAACTTCCAATAGTTTTCTTTTCAATTCATCCGACGAGCCCGGATCCTGAAAATCGGTTTTATCAAGAAACCCCCATCCTATGGGAGCAGGTACTACATCTTTAGACCTAGTTGATAGTAAAATGATTATTTGCTCAGGTAAATCCTTGTATCTAGACCAGAATAAAAGGTAATAAGGCCCAGTCGGCTTCAGCTTCTCCAATACCTTTTCTATAGGAGAATACAATCTTTTTGCATCTGTTGGATCCTGTTCGCCCCTAAGATTAATGTCCAGTGCAATAATACGTGCATGTTCTGTATCAGAGGTGATATGATCAATGCCGGTTTCATTTTCAGAGGTATATAAGATTGGCAAACATGGCAGTCCCGACAATGCGAAGGCCATATTAAGCTTATCAAGCTGATCCTTTTCATCATCAACCAGGATTATAGGTGTTCTGAACATTATCTTTTCCTTGATTTGAACAACAGGACTACTGCAGCTCCATCATATGCAGGTGGCAATTCGAGTTCTTCCGGAGTCATGAATAACAGTTTGCCTCCGATGTTCTCCATAACCAAGTTCACAAAATACAAGCCAAGCCCGGCCCCACCGGGACGTTCCGTAATAAATGGCTTTATAGCTTCCTCGGGAGAAAGAGAAAATCCTTTGCCATTATCGGCTACTACAATTGCAGGGCCTTCCTCAAACCAGTCTGGAAGAGCAAATATTCCAATTGCAGGCATTCTTCCCCTGTTTTCTTTTTCACTCTTTAACCGGCTCCAGTACATTGCATTCTCAACAAGATTCTGGAGGCTGGCCATCACAAGCCCATATGGGGCTGTTATGGTAAAATTATTGTCCTCACCTGTCAGTACCGGTGCGCTGAAAACTATCTTATGGTACTTTAATCTCCGCTCCATAGGAGAAATGGTGTTGTGGATGACCTTGGAAATCTCAAAAGTCTTTTGTTCGTTTCTCCTCAGCAACGGCTGAAACCCTTCCAAGAGACTTACCAAATGCTCAGATATTTGCATCAAAGTCTCTGGTGATGCTCCCTTCTTTATGGCCTTGTTGAGAGTCAATATCTCCCTTTCAACCTCGTGAAAAATGACTGCAAGATTGAGACCCTTACCCGTATTGAGTGCCACCTCTCTCATTCTTCTGTATTCAGAATTTATATAGTCAACCTTCTTACCGATTTCCTTTTCGAGGCCGTGCTTTTTGATCGAGGCAGTGACCTCATCGATGACTTTTTCAAAGGTCGCATCTGGCGACGGCTTAGTGGCCTCTCGCACATCCCCGAGGTATCCGTCAATTTCCTCCCTATCCTTTCGGTGAAGCATAAAAAACTTCTCAAAAGCACTGTTTACAATCCATCGAAACCGCCGGTATGTTTCATTGTCGTCGAAGCCTTCCCTGTTTGTTTTTTCCTGGAGTCCCTCAGCCCCTTTTGGATCAAGGCTGTCTTCAAGACGAATGCTTATCCCAGCGATAACAGAGTTCGTACCAAGAATTTCTGTCGGTTTGTTGATTCTCCTCGGATTTAGGCCAAGCCAGTCATCTCCAGGCTCGCCATAATTGAATACACGTATTCCATCTCTGTATATACGAATACCAGTTTGATCATCGAGATAGGTTTTGATGTACTGGTAGTTTCCGTCTGCCCCGAGCACTTCCTTTCTCAGATAGTAGAAATAGCACTGTCCTTTTATTGATCCGATACCTGACAACATATTTGGCGACAACAGGAGACTCTCAGATTTCTTTGTATGGCTATTTTGTTCGTCATTAACAAAAGGGGAAGGAAGCAGAGCAAGAGAATCGTTTTTCTCTGATAAATGTTTTTTCCCGATACTTTTGAATTTAACAGGCGGGGCGAATGCGTATTCCCATGAGAATACACCTGATTTCTTGACTTTAAAATCAAAACGCCATATTGAGCGGTTTAGTATGTCTTCGATATCCGGCAAGCCCGATAACCAGGATTGCCGTCCCGGGACGCTTAGAATTACCTTGAAATCGGATATGGTATCAAACGGGGATACAAGGCTGTTTATCAACTTTGCAAGGGCACGCACTTCTCTCCTGCCCCAGTCAATCCGGTGTAGCCCTGTTACCTCAAGCATAGTACCTGTGCATTTTTCAAATGTTACCGGAGACGATTTTTCTTTAACAAGAACTTTCGCATCACCAACATATTGAGAGCTTTCAATAAGGCTAGGCCAGTCTATCTTGATACTATATTCAGGACTTCGGGCCGCTCTCGTAACAAGCTTAAGTTTAGTGCCAAGTTTATGAACTGCTAGCCTGCCAACACCCTTTTCACCAAGCGGAAGACGTTCAAAAGGTTTTGGAGTGCGAGTCCTGTTTTCACCCCGCTTACTGTCAGTACCTAACTCCATCCATTTCCCGACAATGGTATCGAAATTCATTCCAAACCCATTATCCTTGATCCTGATCATCGGTGGGGTGGCATCAAGATCAAGTAAGACATGGACTTCAGTTGCATTAGCATCATAGGCATTCTTTACAAGTTCAAATATAGCAAGACGATCATTTCCAATAAGCTGGTCGCCTAACAATTTGAGAATATGCGCTCTTGCCCTGAAACTTGCTTTATGACTCATTTTCATCTCCGCTAATATTATCATACTGAGCTGAATATTAAAACAACTATTGCGGGATTGGTGACTCCAGATAATGAATGTTTGAATAACAGCCAGAAAATGAGGGAACTCTTGCTTATAAATTCAAATATCTCTCAAATAGCAGAAAAAACCTTAGTGCTGTTAAGAAGTGGAGGCTTATTATTAGCTGGCGTGATGGTTGCTATTATGCAGGCAGCATGATAGGCAATTATAAGCCGTAACGGATATGAATAAATGCCGTGTGCTCTGCATGATGCCTGTGGCCAACAAAAAATCAGAATAAATAAGAGGTATGATGCAGAGCATTTCCTTGTATATTTATTATGCCAAATTGGTAATCTGTATTTCTGAAAAAGTGGGATATCGTCAATTGATTTTTATTTTTAGTAAATCATAATTCAAGATAATTTTAATTTTACCGATAACATATTAACTTCCACTTGCGGAGAGGACACGCAGGACTGATTGCATCAGAGCCATTTCATGTCCCTTTTCCTTATGAGGTGGCAAGACGGGGAGACCCGGGAGTCAGGAGAAATCCGGTGGATTGTGAAACAGGAGCCATTTCATGTCTTTTTTATTTGTGGAATGGCAGACGGGAAACTCGGGGTCAGGAGAAATCCGGTGGATTGTGAAAAGGGTAATACTTTTTTTAGTATTACCCTTTTTTTGTAAATAGCAATGGCAACGGGGACTGATCGTACCATCTGTAGCTTATCCTAAGCGCCGTCTACGGCAAAAAAACTCAATGAGTGTCTATCCTTCTGTAAATTTTCAATTAACGAGGTTATTGGCCTTTAGATTTACATGAGGTTTGTATGGGGTAGGGTGATCTTGTCCACGCACCTTCCACGCACCCAGTTTTAGGGGGTGCGTGGTGCGTATCTTATTGAAATTACAGGGGTTAAATGGTCGGGGCGAGCCGATTCGAACGGCCGACCTCTCGCACCCCAAGCGAGTGCGCTATCCAGGCTGCGCTACGCCCCGATTACGATAAAAGCTCAAGGAGATGCCTGAGCCTTTTTCTTACCATGATGAGGGCATCTCCGGCATTTGTCTGCAATTCAGCTTCTTCCTCGCCCGATATTTCAGTTTCAGCCTGCTGAATGTTGCCGCCAAGTTTTTTTCTGACCCCATCAATCGTATATTTTTCTTCATATAAGAGTTTTTTAATCTGCAATATGAGATCAACGTCTTTTTTTGTATAGATGCGCTGGCCTGACTTGCTTTTCCTTGGACTAAGGAAGGGGAATTCCGTTTCCCAGTATCTTAAAACATAGGACTCTGTCCCGATAATCCTGCTGACCTCTCCTATTTTGTAGAACAGTTTTTCCGGGAATAGTCTTAAAGGCTGTGGGGATTCAAATGCGTCATGCATTCTGATAAATAGCTGTCCGGGATTTCTTACATCTTAGCAATGATTTCTTTTAACTGGTCGCTTGCCTTAAAAGTGACCACCCTGCGAGGTGTTATTTCCACCTCTTCCTTTGTTTTTGGATTTCTTCCTATCCTTGTATTTTTCTTTCTGACATTGAATGTGCCAAAGCCTGATACTTTTATGGATTCGCCGGCCACGAGGGTTTGTTTGATAGTATCAAAAACACTCTCAACAATTTCCTGTGCCTCGGTCCTTGGAAGGCCTACCTTTTCAAAAATAAGATTTACAATATCAGCTTTTGTCATAAATTACCTCGCATTTATTTATTGCCAGTGAATATAAAGGCTTAACGGCCATTTGATAATGGCAATCACGACTACTAATTTTATATTACTGTCTTCCCTAATTGTCAAGTATCGTTAAAATACCATATCATAGATATATGTTTTATATTCTGTCTGCCATATTCCTCTGGAGTTCTATCGGGATAGTCATAAGGCTTTCCGGCGTGCCGGTACATTTGTTGATTTTCTTTTCCTGCCTCATATCAGCGTCTGTAACCGGACTCGCTTTTTTAAACAGGGAATTCAGATATAAGGTCCCTTCAGGCAGGGGACTTTTATATCTTATTGTCCTTGGGCCTATCAGTCTGGTCAATACCTTTTCATTTTATTACGCATATGAAAATACATCAATAGCCAACGCAGTCTTGACGCATTATACTGCTCCGCTTCTTGTCGCCTTGCTTGCTCCTGTTTTCCTGAAGGAAAAATTAACGGTCAGGGTGGTCCTTTCCGTAACTGCTGCAACCGCCGGGTTATGGATAATGTTTGATGTTTCACCAGGGTATTTTTATGAACTTATAATTGCGGGCGATAGGAACACGGGGGGCATCTTTGCCGGGCTGTTATCAGGATTTGCCTATGCAGTGCTGATAATCATCTTCAAGATATTTGTCCAGGACTTCTCGCCAGTTTTAATGACATTTTCACAGAATTTTATAATAGCCGTTATCCTGTTGCCTTTTGTAAAAATATCAATGGATTTGACTTCTGCCTTATGGGCATTTGCGATAATGGGAATAGTCCATTCGATTATAGCGCCAATTCTTTATTTCAGGGGCATGAGAGACGTGACTGCCAATAAGGCAGCTATACTCGGGTACCTTGAACCTGTAAGTGCGATCCTTTTGGGTATGATGTTTTTAAATGAGTCTGTCAGTTATAAGACATTGATCGGCGGTTCAATGATACTTTTTTCCGGATACCTGACAATTAAGAACAGCAGTAATTGAATGCGATTATTTTTAGGAGTAAAATATGGATATGAGTAACCCCACTGGGGAATGCTTTTTGCCAAAGGAGGTTAATGTAATGAAAACAAAAGAAGATAAGCCCTGGAGTCCTTATGTTGCAGGCGCACTAAGCGGATTTTTGATAATTCTGTCTGTTTGGGCTACCGGCAATTATTTCGGTACCTCTACGACGTTTGTACGCGGTACCGGAATGATAGAAAAAATCTTCGGGCCGGAACATGTTGCCGGTCTTGAATATTTTACAAAGTTTGTACCACAAATAGACTGGCAGTGGATGTTTGTAGTTGGAATAGCCATAGGCTCTTTCATTTCGGCCATTATGTCAGGTAGTTTCAAATGGAAAGGTGTGCCCGACATGTGGAAAGTCCGCTTTGGACCGAGCGGGATTAAACGAGGTGCGGTTGCCTTTGCCGGTGGGATTATAGCAATGTTCGGGGCCAGAATGGCTGGTGGCTGAACAAGCGGACACGGACTGAGCGGTTCGCTCCAGTTAGCAGTCAGCGGATTTATTGCCTTGGCCTGTTTCTTTGCTGGCGGAATTCTGGTTGCCCGTATACTTTATGGCGGGGGTGACAGAAAATGACAATACTGGTTTATGGACTGATAACAGGCATGGTTTTCGGCATCCTGTTGCAAAAAGGACGCGTAATAAGATATGACAAACAGATCGGAGCCTTACGTCTTAAGGACATGACGATTATTAAATTTATGTTTTCGAGTGTCCTTGTTGCCATGGTCGGCGTGTATTTACTTGTGGACCTTGGACAGGCCAGTCTGCGCTTTCAGCCTACCATATTGGGACAGGATATTGTTGGCGGTCTTGTTTTTGGCGTCGGATGGGGCTTGATAGGTTATTGCCCGGGAACCTCGGCTGGCGCTATAGGAGAGGGGAGATGGGACGCTTTGTTGGGGGCTATCGGGATGTTTACAGGCGCAGCAATTTTTGCAGAGGTCTACCCGGTAATTATGAATACAAGGGTTATGTCATGCGGTAACTACGGGTCAATTACACTACCTGATGTGCTTGGTGTGAACCACTGGTTCGTAATTGTTGCCTTTGTTATTGGAGGGTTGTCTCTTTTCAGGTGGCTTGAGAAGAAAGGTTTTTAGGAGGCAGATATAAGAAGATATTTGAATTGTATGTTTTGTGCTGTTATAGTTTTTCTTGTTTCATGTACTGCTTCCTTAGAGCGTATCGAAGGACATGTTTATTACAGATTGAATGCCAATCCGACTACTTTGGACCCTGCCCTGATTGCTGATGTTTCAGGCGCATCTATTGCGGCAAAACTTTTTAATGGACTTGTGCGTCTGGGAGATGATCTTGAGATCCTGCCTGATATAGCTGAGAGATGGGAAATATCAAAGGACGGCAAGAGGTACAAGTTTTCCCTGAAAAAAGGCGTCAGGTTCTCAAATGGACATGAAGTAAAGGCTAAGGATTTCAAGTATTCATTTGAGCGTGTTTTAAATCCCGGGATGAGGTCTCCCAATACCTGGGTCTTTGATAAGATCTCAGGCGCCTCTGAATTTCAGCAGGGACTTGCAAATGAAGTCATAGGTTTACGGGTAAGCGGCGACTATGTATTTGAGATAATTCTGCGAAAACCATTTTCACCATTTTTGAGTATGCTTACCACAACTCCTGCTTATGTCGTTCCTGAAGAAGATGTCAAGCGTTGGTCAGTCGATTTTTCAAGCCATCCTTCAGGAACAGGTCCGTTTGTTTTAAAAGGTTGGAAGTCAGGCGGCAGTCTTATACTACAGGCTAATGAAAGGTATTTTGACGGCAAGGTCCGGATTAGAGGTATTGTTTACAGGATAATCCCGGAGGACTTAACAGCGGTCACTGAGTTTGAGCTTGGGAATATTGATGTGATCTCATTGTCAGCATCGGCTTATTCCAAATTCAGAAATGATAAAAAATGGGGGAGGTACTTAGCTTCGATTAAAGGTCTCAATACTTATTATCTCGGTATGAATACATCCAGGCCGCCATTTAATGACCCTGATCTCAGAATGGCAGTCTCCCACGCTATTGACAGGAAGAAGATATTGGAGACTTTTTATGAGGGCAGGGGGAGGCTTGCGCTTGGCCCTGTTCCGGATATGTTGAGAATGTGGGACCTAAGGCCTGACATGACAGCTTCTTTACATTATGCCCCGGAGACCGCCAAAAGAATAATTAAGACTAAAGGGTTGTCTGATACAAGTGTTAATATGTATGTGACTGCAGATCAGGATGTTGTGGACCTATCTGAAATAATCCAGTCTTACCTTTCTGCCTCAGGTATGAATGTAAAGATAAAGCAACTGGAATGGAGTGCTTATAAAGAAGCGATCAATAAGGGTGAACCTGATATGTTCTGGCTGAGCTGGTGGGCAGACTACCCGGACCCTGAAAACTTTCTGTTCCCGTTGTTCCACTCGTCAAATTTCGGACCTTTAGGGAACAGGACCAGGTATGTAAATAAGGAAGTGGATTTGCTGATAGAAAAAGGACAGTATTCTGCAAATGAAAGGACAAGGAGTTATTATTATCAAAAGGCTGAAGAAATTATTATAAGGGATTCGCCGTGGGTCCCTTTTTGGCACAGAAATGATATTCTTGTCCATCAACCCTGGATAAAGGGGTATAAGGTCTATTCTATATATACCATGGATAAGGGTATGAATATCGAGTTGATGAATTTACGCAAATAGGGGGCTGATATTAAAACCTATATACTGAAAAGATTTCTAATATTAATTCCTCTTCTAATAGGAATAACCTTTTTTGCCTTTTTTCTGCTTAAGGCCCTTCCTGGCGACCCGGCATCAGGGCTTGTGGGAGAGCGCGCCAGTCCCGAGGTTATCGAAAATATAAGGAAGGAGATTGGAGCTGACAAGGGCTTTTTTATTCAGTATGTTGGATATCTAAAATTGTTAGTTAGCGGTGATTTTGGCAGGTCATATTATACAAACAGGGCTGTGATGTCTGAAATCCTTGCGAAGTTTCCCAATACCATGAAGCTGGCGTTTAGTGCAATGATGATAGCAGCTCCATTCGGGATAATAATGGGTTTAGCAGCGGCCTATCAAAAAGGAGGCTTTATTGAAAGGGCGATTGACTCTTTTTCAATTGCCGGATTAAGCGTTCCTGTGTTTTGGAGCGCTATAATGTTCATGTTGATTTTCAGTCTTCATTTTAAACTGTTTCCGCCTTCAGGCACAGGAGATATAAGATTTCTAATACTACCTGCGCTTGTCTTGTCGATACCGGCAATGGCGACCCTGTCGAGAGTCACAAAGACAACTGTTATGGATATATTGAGGATGCCTTACATAAATACTGCAAGGGCAAAGGGATTGTCGCCAGTTAAAATAAGCATGGTCCATGTTTTGAAAAACGCAATAATCCCTATAGTAACAATCATAGGTCTTGATTTTGCAAGTTATCTTAACGGCGCTGTTGTTACAGAAACAATATTCGGATGGGACGGTATGGGCAGGTTCACAATGGACGGGATTATAAAGCGGGACTACCCTGTGATAATGGGATGTCTGATTGTCGGCACGGTTGTTTTTATATTAGTCAATCTGCTTACCGACATTATTTATCACTATCTTGATCCCAGGATAAGGCTGCATGTCAAAGACAGGTAAAATCTCATTATTTGTGATTAGTGTATTCTTTGTTGTGTCCCTTCTCTCTCCATTTCTTCCAGTGCATGATTTCAGCAGGGTAGACCTCGATTCTTTAAAAATACATCCTGGCATTGAACATCCTTTTGGCACGGACAATAAGGGCAGGGACATATGTGCAAGGGTCATTTATGGAGGCAAAATATCCATAGGTGTTGCGATGGTTGCGGCTTTTGTTTCTGCATTTATAGGTTTTACCGTGGGACTTGCCTCTGGATTTTTTGGCGGAAGGATTGATACTGCCCTGATGTCATTTGTGGACTTTGTCCTTTCCTTCCCGTCACTGCTTCTTGCTATAGCAATATCCATAATTTTGCCTCCCGGGATATATACGGTTATGATTGCCATATCAGTAGTTGGCTGGGCATCATTTGCGAGGTTGATAAGGGGACACGTATTGACGCTTAAAGATATGCCTTTTGTTGAGGCTGCGAGGGCTATGGGATGCAGTAACATGAGAATACTGTTTTACCATATTGCGCCCCTTTGTGTTCCATTGGGCCTTGTAATGATGGGAGTCAAACTGAGCGGATTCATTCTTACTGAAGCAACTTTAAGCTTTCTTGGGCTTGGTGCGCAGCCGCCTATACCAACATGGGGTTCTATGATCAGCGCAAACAGGGCATATATCCTGACTGAACCCTGGATGGTAATATTCCCTGGTCTTGCGATTTCGATCACGGCATTTTGTTTTAATGTTTTTGGGGAATCACTGAAGGAACGGCTGGATATAACAGGGAAGAGGTTATAGGATATATTTTATTTTTCCCTTAACTTCTCTTCTTCCTCCTGCTCGGTCTTGCATTCGATACACATAGTGGTTACCGGTCTTGCTTCAAGCCTTTTTGTGTTTATCTCTTCGCCACAGAGTTCACAGACACCATAAGTGTTAGTTTCTATTTTTTCAAGGGACTCATCTATTTTTTTGAGTAATTTTCTTTCACGACCCCTCAGGCGCAGCATGAAATTTCTGTCAATCTCGGCTGAGGCCTGATCTCCCAACTCAGGGAATACAGTTTCGTCAGGCAAGGTATTAAGCGCAAGAGAAGCTTCTGATAGGAGGTCCTCTCTTTGCTGCAATAACTTTTTCTTGATTTCCTGAAATTTTTTCTCTCTCTGTGAGAGGTTTTTGTCTGTTTTTATTTTGTTTTTTTCAGTCATTTCCGGCCTCTTGATTAGAATTAATTAAATGATTAAATACGTTAACAAAAAATATGAAGGATAGTCAAACAATGTGGAGGCGGTTTATTTTTGCCTCAACTAAAATATCATTTAAAACTTTTTTAAGTGGGAGCTTAGTCTTCTTGGAAATGGCTTTAAGGTCATCGTATTCCGGGGATATGTTGACTACGATGTCTTTTAACCGGGACAGCTTTATCCTGACCATTCCATATTTTGTCTTAAGCCTGACAATTTCCCTGTTCAGGGTCTTACGCTGCGCTTTATAAAATCTCAGGCCGATAGTAGTGGTTTCTTGAAATAATATATCAGCTATTTTATCTATGTCTTCTTCTCCAGCTATTACAGTCAACTTAATTGCGGGCCTGCCTTTCTTCATAATTATGTTTTGCAAAAACACATCCAGTGCTCCTGAATTAAACAGTTTTTCCATAACATCTTCATAAAGCTGAGGGCTCATATCATCTATATTTGTTTCTATAACCGTAACCGGATCGTTATTTCTCGCTTCCTTTTTGCCCTCAACTTGTTCACCCAGAAATATTCTTAAGGCATTTGGCATGTTTAAGATGTCAGATGATCCTGCTCCATAGCCTATTTTTTCGATTTTCATTTCCGGCAGGGCAGAAAATATTGCTCCAAGCCCGGTTATAATGGCGGCCCCGGTTGGGGTCGTCAGTTCCAGGGATATGCCGGATGAATATACCGGGAAGTCTCTCAGCAGTTCTATAGTTGCGGGCGCAGGGACTGGCAATAATCCATGTTCGGTTTTTACTTTGCCGCTGCCGAGATTGATGGGGGACGCATATACTTTTTTTACTCCTAGCATATCGAGTCCTATTAGGGTCCCGAATATATCAACAATGCAATCAACCCCTCCTATCTCATGGAGATGTACCTTGTCTAATGGTTTACCATGGACTTTTGCTTCAGCTTCAAAAAGCCTTTTAAATATGTGAGATCCTTTTTGTTTGATTTCATCTGATAGCGAGGAGGCTTTAATTATTTTTTCAATATCTTTCCATTTTCTATTTTCCGGCTTAATACTTTTGATTGCTGACTTGCTAATTATTACATCAACCTTTGTGGCAGATATCCCGTTACGTAAAACTTTCCTGGATTCGAGGATATAATTTTTTATGGGAATTTTTTCCAGGTATTTTGCTATTTCAGATATATCTGCGCCGGCATCAACAAGAGCTCCAAGGCACATGTCACCGCTTATTCCTGCGAAACAATCAAAATAGGCTGTTTTCATCCCTCTATTCTACAACAAAGTTGCTGCGTTTTAAATATCTGTGGTAAATTAAAAACTTCAAAATGTCGAGATAGATTAAGGAGACGATACGATGGATTTAGTCACAAAAATAAAATCGAAAAAGGCATCAATAGGGGTTATTGGCCTTGGTTATGTTGGGTTGCCTCTTATGATTGAGTTCTGCAAGGCTGGTTTCCATGTGACGGGTTTTGATATAGACGACAAAAAGGTTGATTTGCTTAAACAAGGCAAAAGCTATATTGAGCATATTAATGCATCACATATTAAACAATGTTCGACACGGTTTTCACCTACGTCTGATTTTTCCAAACTCAAAGGCATTGACTGCATTATAATCTGCGTGCCGACGCCACTTAACAAGTATCGCGAGCCTGACCTCTCATATGTTTTTGACACTACAAGAACAATTGCCAAATTTCTGCGCAAGGGCCAACTAATATCGCTTGAGTCAACTACATACCCAGGGACAACAGATGAGGACATGAGGGCGATACTGGAGAAAAAAGGATTAAAGGCAGGGACCGATTTTCATTTGGCATATTCACCTGAAAGGGAAGATCCCAATAATAAAGACTTTTCAACCTCGTCCATACCAAAGGTTGTTGGCGGTTATACAAAGAAATGCCTTGCTGTTGCAAAAGCACTGTACGATTCAATAGTTGTTAAGACCATACCTGTTTCATCAACAAGGGCCGCAGAGGCCACAAAACTGCTTGAAAACATATACCGGTCAGTGAATATTGCCCTTGTCAATGAAATGAAGATGCTGTTCGATAAGATGGGAATAGACATATGGGAGGTAATAGATGCTGCAAAGACAAAGCCTTTTGGATTTCAGGCATTTTATCCGGGCCCGGGTCTTGGAGGTCACTGCATTCCCATAGACCCCTTTTATCTTACGTGGAAGGCGAAGGAATACGATTTCTCTACACGGTTTATTGAACTCGCAGGGGAGATTAATACGCATATGCCTTATTATGTTGTGGAAAAAGTGGGGCAAGTCCTGAATAATTCAGGGAAACCCATGCGCGGGGCTAAAATACTTGTTTTGGGAATGGCATATAAGAAGGATGTGGACGACCAGCGGGAATCACCGTCATTGCGTATCATTCAGCTGCTCAAGGACAATGGCGCAGAAGTAAAGTATAGTGATCCCCATGTCCATGTATGCCGGGGGCATCGTCATTATCCTGATATTGATATGAAGTCTTTGAAACTTACCAGGGAAACATTGAGGTCTTTTGATATCGCACTTTTATTGACAGACCATTCAGCATATGATTACAGTTTCATAGAGAAGCATTCAAAATCCATTGTTGATACAAGAGGGGCTTTCAGGAGAAACGGGATTGAAAGCAATAAGGTGAATATGGCATGAAAAAGATATTAGTCACAGGAGCTGCGGGGTTTATAGGCTTTAATTTGTCTAAGAGGCTCTTTGAAAACGGGGCCCAGGTTGTTGGTATTGACAACCTTAATGATTATTATGATGTCAATTTGAAACTCAGCAGACTGAAACAGATTGAAGGGGTCAGTAATTTTAAAATTATCAGGATGGAGCTTGCAGACAAGGAAGCAATGTCAAAGCTTTTTTCGGAAGAAAAATTCGATGTTGCAGTTAATCTGGCAGCCCAGGCAGGTGTCAGATATTCCCTGATTAATCCATATTCATATATTGACAGTAATATAATGGGATTTTTGAATATCCTTGAAGGTTGCAGGCATAACCAGGTTAAACACCTTGTCTTTGCTTCATCCAGTTCGGTTTACGGCGCCAATACAAAGATGCCTTTTTCAGTACATCACAATGTAGACCATCCTGTATCGCTTTATGCTGCAACAAAAAAGGCAAATGAGCTTATGGCCCATACATACTCAAGCTTGTATAACATCCCATGTACAGGATTAAGATTTTTTACGGTTTATGGTCCATGGGGCAGACCTGACATGGCGTTGTTCCTTTTTACAAAAGCCATATTGGAGAACAAACCTATAGACGTGTTTAATTACGGGAAGATGCAGAGGGATTTTACCTATATCGATGACATTGTTGAAGGAGTTGTCAGGGTTATCGATAATATACCCCACCCTAATCCTGACTGGAGAGGAGATAATCCCGATTCAGCAACAAGCTATGCTCCATATAAGCTCTACAACATAGGTAACAACAATCCTGTTGAGTTAATGGAATTTATCGAGACATTGGAAAAGTGCCTTGGAAAGAAGGCAGAAAAAAACTTATTGCCGATCCAGGCTGGAGATGTGCCGGCTACATATGCTGATATTGATGATCTTGTTAAGGATGTAGGTTTTAAACCAGCGACTACAATTGAGCAAGGGATCAGGGAATTTGTTGAGTGGTATAAGGGATATTACGGAATAAAATGATAAACGAAGGAATATTCAGGGAATACGATATCAGAGGTATTGTCGGAAAGGACATTGACAGGGAGACAGCTGTTTATATAGGGAAAGCGCTTGGTACACTTGTCAGAAGATCAAATGCCGGTGCTAAATACCTGAGCGTTGGCAGAGACGTCCGCAACAGTTCTGAGGAACTTGCATCAGGGGTAATTGATGGGATAACGGCCACAGGGCTTGACGTTTACGATATCGGGGTTTGTCCAACACCCCTTCAATACTTTTCAATATTTCACCTTGATCTCGATGGCGGTATTATGATTACCGGTAGCCATAATCCTCCTGAATATAACGGCTTTAAATTGAGCGTTGGCAAGGAAACTATTTACGGAAGTGATATACAGAAACTGAAAGAGATAATAAAAGAACAGGCAGAGGTAAAGGCAGAGGTAAAGGGGAAAGCTGAGAAATACGACATTATCACGGCATATAAAGATTACATCTTAAAGACATTTTCTTATCTAAGCGACCCTAAGTTTAAAAGGCTGAAGGTAGTTGTGGATGCTGGCAATGGTACGGGAGGGCTTGTTGCTCCTGAAATACTCAATAATATAGGATGTGATGTAATCCCGCTCTATTGTGAACCTGACGGGAATTTTCCTAATCATCATCCTGATCCGACAGTTATTGAATATATACAGGATTTGATCTACGAGACAAAAAAATCAGGGGCTGATTTTGGAGTCGGATATGATGGAGATTCAGACAGGATCGGGGTTGTTAATAATAATGGAGATATTATCTGGGGCGACCAGCTGATGGTCCTCCTCTCGCGGGATATACTGAAGAGGAACCCGGGAGCAAAGGTAATAGGCGACGTAAAATGCTCTCAGTTAATGTTTGACGACATAAGAGAAAATGGCGGGACCCCAATCATGTGGAAAACCGGACATTCACTTGTTAAGGACAAGATGAAAAAAGAAGGCGCGTTATTGGCCGGCGAGTTCAGCGGTCATATATTTATTGCCGATAACTATTTCGGTTATGACGATGCGATATATACCACCTTAAGAATTGTCGAGATTATCAAGAATACGGGACTTGGGATAAGCGAACTGCTTTCAGGTATCCCAAAGCTTTACTACACCCCTGAAATAAGGATTGATTGTCCTGAAGATCTGAAAAAGGAAGTTGTGAAAAAGGTGACGAAGCGTTTACAGGAGTATCTGAAAAACGGCAATGGTCCTTTAAAAATAAAGAACCTTATAGATATAGATGGTATTCGGGCAGTGTTTGAAAAAGGATGGGGTTTGATTAGGACAAGTAATACTCAGCCGATAGTAGTAATGAGAGTAGAAGCGGAGAATGAAGAGAGTCTCAATGAGTATAAAACATTTTTAGAAAAAGAATTTAAATGTTCGATGGAGGTGGCGAGATGAAGGCGATAATTCTTGCAGGTGGAAGCGGGACGCGTCTTTGGCCATTGAGCAGGCGGAATTATCCAAAACAGTTTTTAAAGTTGAATGGCGATAAGTCTCTTCTTCAGCAGACATTCGAGAGGCTTTTGAAGGTGGTATCCATTGATGACATTATTATCATGACAAACGGCAATTACAAATTCCATGTTTTATCAGACCTCAACTCTTTAACTTTACCTGTACCTTTTTCTGCTTCTAATATTATCCTTGAACCGGCGAGCAGGAATACTGCCCCTGCAATAGCTCTTGGGATAAGATATTGTATTGAAAAACTTGGGTGTGGAGAAGACGAAGTGGTCTTTATTTCTCCCTCCGACCATATAATAAGGCCTGATGAAAAATTCGCCGAATATTTAAAGGTTTCCGAAGACATAGCCCGGAAGGGTTATATTGTTACTTTCGGGATAAAACCGGACAGGCCGGAGACAGGATATGGATATATCAAAGCCAGGAGCCAGGAGACCGATGCCGGGAGTCGAAAATTTTTTGAAGTTGAGAAGTTTGTCGAAAAACCCGATGTAGAGACCGCACAGCGTTATGTCGAAGAAGGCAATTACTTTTGGAATTCCGGGATGTTTGCTTTCAGCATAGGGACGATGATTAAAGAGTTAAAATCTCATGCACCTGACGTCTGCAGCAGGATAGATGCTGAATATGAGGATATGATGTCTGACTTTAAACAGATGCCGGACATTTCGATTGACTATGCAGTTATGGAAAAATCGGATAGAGTGGTAACGATGCCGCTGGATTTATACTGGAACGACATCGGCTCTTGGGATTCGCTGTATGATGTGCTTAAGAAAGACGCTGATGGCAATGCACACGAGGGAGATATATTGACTATTGATACTAAAAATACCCTTATAATCGGAAACAAGAGGCATATATCAACTATAGGGCTGGAAGATTGTATTATTATTGAAACTGACGATGCTATCCTGATTTCCAAGAGGGGAGAAGCGCAGAAGGTCAAAGATGTTGTAACCAGTTTAAAAAAGGCCGGCAGAGTTGAAACAGACGAGCATATAACTACATTCAGACCATGGGGAAATTACACTGTACTTGAAGAAGGGCCGCGTTACAAAATTAAGAGAATTGTAGTAAATCCGGATGAAAAACTGAGCCTCCAGATGCACTATCACAGGTCTGAACATTGGGTAGTTGTAAATGGGACTGCAAAGGTGACGGTTGGTGAAAAAGAGATTTTTATTCATGAGAATGAGAGCGTATATGTGCCAAAATCTACCATGCACAGACTTGAAAATCCGGGCAAAGTACTTCTTGAAATAATCGAGGTCCAGAACGGTGAATATGTCGGTGAAGATGATATCATAAGGTGTGAAGATATTTATGGAAGATGACTGAAGATAGCATGAGAGTTGAGTCTATCGAATCACTAATCCCCTCCTTGGAAGAACACAAGGACAAGATTAGAAGTCTCGTCCAGATAGGCAGCACAGTATTCGGTCTTAATGAGAAAGGATCTGACATTGATGTTGTTGTCATTTGCACGGATGAAGGCTATAAGCCGGTCAACCGGGTCCTGTATGAAAGAATGACGGAGAACTTCAAGTTTCAGTACAGCGTTTATAAACCTTCCCGTATTGAACGGATATTTATGACTGGTTCACCCTTTGCAAACAGCATTCGACATGGTGTTGTTTTAAAGGATGACGGATTTCTGAAGGGATTGATAGAAAACAAAGAATTCCCTCTGAAGCCGACACAAGAATATTACCTCGATGCACTTAACACCCTTGTGTATCTGCGCTATTATGCTCCGATCATGGATATAGAAAAAGAGATAAGGGAAGACCACGGGCCAAAGGGGATGTGCATTAAGTCGGGCGAATGCCAGGGACATTCCCCTGGAGACTTGCTGGCCACCGGCTTATTTAGGATGTTGTATATAACATTGCCTTATAGAGGATGCATGCCTCTTTCAAAAGCCGATGTAGTGAGGTTTGCCGGCGAGGTCTACGGCAAGCGGGCAGTGGGTGTTCTGAACAAGTGCGTGGAGATATTAAGAAATGACAGATGGGGCGTTACTATAGACGAATACATACTGTTAAAGCCGTTTGCCGTGGAACTGTTTAGAGAGTGTTTGAGAATTGTGGATGCAAGGAATAACGGAGATATGCTTAAAACGCTCAGGGACGCTGCCGGTACTGCAAGGTTGGTAATGGGGCTTGTCGCGTCTAAATGAGATTCTCATCTGCTTTACCTTTCCCTATGCCTATACCTTTTATTTAATGTTGACTTCTTTTTATCCCTTCCTTTATATTAGTTCAGTGCTTGAACGCATCACCTCAAACATGGTTTCCCCAACGCAGGACTGTTTATCTGCAGTGGCGGTAGCATGTCTGAAGTTTGTAACTTGTAACTTTATACATCCAACGTAGATCGGAATGCCTAAAAAATACTATACGATTAAATTATCAGACGAGGCTGAAATTCATGTGTTCTTTGAGAGTGCGAATGGTCTGATTATAAGCTTTGTGGTAAAATTAGTCATCAAGATTGGGAAGAAATACCATGAGGTGATTCGATTTGACAGCGCACATGAGTGCCCACATAAGGATATCCTGGATATTGATGGGTCTGTGAAAAAGAAAGTTTGGTTTGAGCTGCTTGATAACAAACAGGCCTTGGATTTGGCGGTCAGGGATATAAAAGACAATTTTGATATCTACATTGAGAGGTATAAGAAATGGCTAAAAAGATAAGATTGACACAGGAAGAAGATATGATCAGAATTTTAAAAAAAGAAGGGTTCAAGGAATTAGACAGCAAAGAAATGAAGAAGGAGCCGTATAAATCTATCGGTAAGCTGCCGACCTGTTTTAAAAATTCAAAATAATGTTTTTGTATTGTTCTGCTTTTTACTTGACCTTTACCTCTGCCTATACCTGTTTTAATTATGGACGAACATCATTTAAATCTCCTCAAAGAACTCTCGAAGGATAACACTCTTTCCCAGCGGGACCTGTCAAAGAAACTTGGCCTGAGTTTGGGTAAGGTTAACTTTGTGTTGAATGCACTCCTTGATAAAGGGCTGGTAAAGGCAAAAAGATTTAAGAATTCAAAAAGTAAACTTGCGTATATGTATATCCTGACGCCGAAAGGGATAACTCAGAAGGTCAATCTGACATACCATTTCCTTAATCGAAAGGTGAATGAATACGATGCTTTAAAAAATGAAATAAAGGAATTAAGAAAAGAAATAGATTGGATGAAAAAAAATAGCGTGTGACGGGAATATGAGAGAAGTGATTAATTATATTAAAGAGCTGTTGATGCCGGTCTTTGAACGGCACGGCAAGGACATTGTTTTTGCATATGTTTGCGGTAAATATAATGCTTCTGAATGAGATAGTCCGACATAGTGTTATCATTTTTGAGAGAGATGACGAGGCGAGAGAGTCTTTTGAGTTTAGGGTCTTGCATGAGGCCATTGATTTCAGGGAGCAAAGAAGGACATAGAAATGGAAACTATAACACTTTTTACAGTTATGGTTGGGCAGATAGCAAAAGGTCGTAGAATGTCAGAAGTTGCTTGGAGTAACTATTGGCCACAAAGTTACCAATTTTTGGTATAGTTATAACAACTACTAATGGGGAGGTTAAATATGAGTACTATTGCTGTTAAGTCATTTAAGGATAAGATCGTAGTAACCATTGATAAAACGGAATCAAATGTTGATATGCTTCTGAGATTTTTGGACAGACTCGAGATAGAACAATCAGCCCAAAAAATAGACTTTAGCAATGATATCCTTAAAATATCGCGGGAAATTAAAAGTAAATGGTGGCAGGCTAATAAAAAGAGATTCATTTTGTTAGAGAAGAAGTTGTAACAATCGAAAACTATATGAAAGCATATGATTTATGCAAAGAAATAGATGAGGACGACGCCCCATTCATTGCATTAGCGCTTGAAATTAACGGCTATTTACTTACCGGCGATGATAAATTGAAAAGAGGGCTAAAAATTAAGGGCTTTGATAGATTTCTTTTGATAGAAAATTGACCGGCTTGCACTGAAGATGAAAAAGATAACTGATAAAAAAGAAGAAATAATCAGCTTCATTTCAACACATAAAGCTGAATTTGTGCAGAAATATGGCGTTGAAAAAATAGGTATCTTTGGAAGTTTTGCCAGAGGAGATGCGTATGAAGGAAGTGATATTGATGTTGTAGTCGAGCTTGCAAAGCCTGATATGTTTTTTCTTATAGGCGTCAAACAGGCTATCGAAGAGGCCTTTGGCAGCAAGGTCGATATTGTAAGGTTGAGAAATAATATGAACGTAACTCTCAAGAGAAGGATAGAGAGGGATGCTATATATGTATGATAAAGACTGAGATAAGATTGTAGGTGATTTGACATGCATGTAAAAACCCTGCCTTCAGCTTTACCTTTGCCTATACCTTTACCTATGCCTATGCCTTTACCTATGCCTATGCCTTTTTTTACACAGACATATAATTTTCTGCAGAGGAAACTTGACGAGTTTGAAAGGCTCAAAAGTGAAATAGAGATTCTTAGACTGGAAGATGAAGAGGGGCAAAGAAGGCCTAAATGAAGACTATGACACTTAATACGATGTATATTTTTTATGCTGAATGTTAGAATAAAGAAATATTCGTGGGAGGTAAAATCTATGCCGACTGGTACCCTTATTAAATACAATGAGAAGGGTGATTTAGTTATTACAATACCGAAGCGTATTGCCAAAAAATATGAAAACAGGATAATAGGCGGGCTCTTAGAAGGTGTTGTATCGGCTAAAAAGTCTAAAACAGCTAAGTGGGAAGGTGACTCTATAAGAGACATAATAGGTATTTATTCAAGCGGAATAAAAGACGGTTCTTTAAAGCATGATAAGTATATTTATGGGAATAAGAAGTGATTTTCAAGGTTTTTGTCGACACCGGCGCCTGGATAGCATTGATAGATAAGAGTGACGATTATCATGAAGCAGCTACTAAGATTTATGCAAATCTCGAAAGGCGGAGTGCCTGGCTTATTACTTCTGATTACGTAATTGATGAGACTGTCACATGGCTTAGATATAAGGTTGGCCATAATGCAGCAGTGGAATTTTGGAACAGGCTACACAATAGCAAGATAACTGAAATAATTAGAGTTGATGCCGAAATTGTAACTGGCGCATGGAAGACATTTCTTAAATATTCCGATCGATTCCTGAAGAGATTGCAAGCATGCTCTCTCTCAAAAATGGGGGAAGGTTCGTGTGATAATCGAGGCATCAAAGTTAAATAAAACTGATTTTCTTAAATTCTTTGGTATATGGAAGCAGAAAAATGTAGAGGAGATTAACATATATAAGGATATTCTTGAAGAGCGGTCAAAATTCAGAAGAGGTGAAATCAAAAGGAGAATATCGACATGAAACTTGAACAGGCTGTCAATTCATTGCCGCCCGCTGCAAGAATAGAAGTGGTTGATTTTATTGCTTTTCTTAAACAAAAATATCGCAGGGGAAAGTCTCCGCTTGTGAAAGAAGACACTGCCTACTGGTCGGCTCTCGGAGAAAAATCGATCAAAAGAATCTGGGACAACGAAGAGGATGATGTTTACAATGAACTACTCAAAAGGTGACATTATCCTTCTCCCTTATCCATTTACTGACCTGAAAACTACAAAAGTCCGTCCGGCTGTTGTGGCGTCCACCAAAGACGGATGGTACTCAGATGTGTTTGTTGTGCCTGTCACCAGCAGGATTGAAAATCTGAATAGTGGTGAATTCGTGCTGCGTGATTGGGGCAATGCCGGGCTGAATGTTATTTCAGCGGTAAAGCGTGGATGTGTTCTTGTGGATACTGGACTGATAAAGCTGAAGGTTGGGAGGCTTTCAAAGAGGGATACACTGTCACTCAACAAAGCGTTGAAACAGTGGCTGGAACTATGAACTATCTTTTACTATCCTGACCCTCCCATTTGTTGTTTGCTCGAAACATATATCCCTGAGATGAAAAAGGCCATAGATAAGATTGTAGGTGATTTGAGATGCATGTAAAAACCTTGCCTTCAGCTTTGCCTTTACCTTTACCTCTGCCTATCTTTATCTGACATATAACTTTTTACAAAGGAAGCTTGACGAGTTTGAAAAGATCAAAAATGAAATAGAGATACTGAGGGTTGAAAACGAAGAGGGGCAAAGAATGCCTAAATGAAGACTGTGGCACTTGAAATTATTTAAAAAAAACTTGTATCTGATCAAAAATGAGCGGTGGTTTGGAAAAACTGTACAGGGGTATAATGTAATGCATATGGGTAAAACTAAAATCAATTTAATCGCTAACTTTGCAGATCTGGGCTAAATACAAACATACAAAGCCATCCCATTGTAAGGCTTTTTAGCCAGATAATAATTATCGGAATAAGGGTGATCACATGATAAAAGAAAGAATTCAGGAAGTCATATGCAATTTTAATATGCTATTGCAAGACGAATGGATACTAAATACAATTGCAAGTGCTGCTGACTTAATAGTTACTGCTATACGGTCAGGAAATAAATTAATGATATGCGGCAACGGAGGTAGTGCTGCCGATGCACAACATATTGCTGGTGAGTTCTTGTGCAGGTTTTATAACGATAGAGCTCCAATGCCTGCTATAGCCTTAACAACAGATACCTCAGTCTTAACATCAATATCCAATGATTATTCGTTTGGCGAAATTTTTAGCCGCCAAGTGAGAGGACTTGGTAAAGAAGGAGATGTCCTGCTTAGTATTAGCACAAGCGGAAGTTCAGAAAACGTGCTCCAGTCATTCAGAGCAGCGAGTGGCCTTGGAATAAAGACTATCCTTCTTAGCGGTGCAACAGAGCGGGAAATTGCCACTATAAGTAATATTGTAATTAAAACGCCCTCTTCAGATACCCCGCGTATTCAGGAAATGCATTTAATTATTGAGCACATCCTGTGCGAAATTGTAGAGAAAGAGATTAATGGCTAATTAAAATGGATGCGATTATTTTGGCAGGGGGAAAAGGGACAAGGCTGCAAAGTGTTGTTTCCGATGTGCCAAAGCCATTGGCACCTGTTAATAATAGGCCGTTTCTCGATATAATATTTAATTTCTTAAATAAGTGTAATTATATCGATAACGTAATAATTGCCGCCGGTTATATGGCCGACAAAATTATAAAAGAGTACCAGAATCGGAGAGAATATAGTTTCAGCATACTTTTTTCTGTTGAGGATGAGCTGCTTGGTACGGGTGGTGCCATTAAAAGAGCGATGCAGTTTTCTCAATCAGAAGATTTCATAGTTTTAAACGGGGATTCTTATATTGAGCTTAATTTGGGCGCATTCATTCAAACACACCTTAAGAATAACAAAGTAATGACAATTGTATTAAAAGAAGTTGAAAATGCAAACAGGTATGGAAGGGTGACTTTGGACGACAATAATAGAATTATCTATTTTGAGGAGAAGAATCCCGAACCCTCAAAAGGTTATATAAATGCAGGAGTGTATCTGATAAAAAGAGAGCTCTTTGAGAAGATTGAGGAGAATGAAGCAATTTCGCTTGAAAGAGATTTGCTGCCCGGGTTTATAAAAGATAATGACGTCTATGGCTACTTATGTGAGGGCAAATTTATTGACATAGGTATCCCGGAAACATATATAATATCATCTCAATTTTTTGAGACGGAGGCATAATATACGTTGGGTATGAAGGCATTAATTACAGGCATAACAGGAATGGTTGGCTCCCATTTAGCAGATTTTCTCCTTGAAAATACTGATTGGGAAATTTATGGAATGTGCCGTTGGCGTAGTTCGTTGGATAATGTTGAGCATCTTCTTGATAGAGCCAATAAGAAGGATCGTGTGGTTTTTATAAATGGTGATTTATGCGATTATATTTCATTGCAGAATGCTGTTGAGGAAAGTCGTCCGGACTTTGTTTTTCACTTGGCTGCCCAGAGCTATCCGGCTACAAGTTTTACGGCGCCTATACAAACGCTTGATACAAATATTCTTGGGACTGAGAGGCTGCTTGAGGCTTTGAGAAAGTGCAAAGGAATAGACCCTGTAATTCATGTTTGCTCGTCGTCTGAAGTATTTGGACGTGTTCCGAGGGAAAAACTTCCTATCAACGAAGAATGTTCTTTTCATCCAGCCTCGCCTTATGCAATTTCAAAAACAGGTACTGATTTGGCAGGCAGATTCCATGCAGAGGCGTATGGGCAAAAAGTTCTTATCACCCGGATGTTTACTCATACTGGACCTCGTCGTGGGGATGTTTTTGCCGAATCTACCTTTGCAAAACAAATTGCAATGATAGAGCGTGGACTCATCTCACCTGTAGTAAAAACCGGCAATTTAGATTCTCTACGGACATGGGCAGATGTTAGGGATGCGGTAAGGGCTTATTTTATGTTGGTAACTGTTAATCCGATGCCAGGGGAATATTATAATATAGGTGGAAATTATACCTGTACTATAGGTGACATGCTAAAACACTTAATCTCTTTCTCATCAAGGGGAAATGATATTGTTGTCGAGATTGATGAAGGAAGGCTGCGACCTCTTGATGCAGATTTACAAGTGCCGGATACAACAAAGTTTAGGAATCACACGGGTTGGAGTCCGCAAATACCATTTGAAAAGACCATGAACGATCTACTTAATTATTGGAGAGATAGGGTCAAATCAGGGGAAACATTCCTGATAAGGTAAAAAATAATCGTGAAAGAAGAAACTGTCCATGCCAATCCTTGTTTTTTTGTAAAAAACAGAGATGATTATTATTCAATAGAATGTGCTAATCATCAAGTGATCATTTTTAAAATGCATGAGAAAAAGTTGGACGTTCTCAAAATGGTCATAGGTGAAGAAATTACGATTAAAAATCTGGTATATAGATGGTATGAAGACATGGAAAATAGGCGTGGTCAGTTAACAATGAGAGTGAGATATAGAAGACATGACTAATAATAAACTAAAGCTAACTGCACAGATTTTTCGATCACTGTATCGAATTAGAAGGATTGAAGAAAAAATCACCCAAGTATATCCGATGGATAAGATTAAAAGCCCAGTGCATTTGTCAATCGGACAAGAGGCCGTGTCTGTCGGTGTTTGTGAGGCTTTGGAACCACAAGACGTTGTTTTTGGAACCTATCGAGGTCATGCAATGTACTTGGCCAAGGGTGGGGATCTTAAGAGCATGATCGCCGAACTCTATGGTAAAGTTACTGGCTGTGCTAAGGGGAAGGGGGGCTCCATGCATCTGATTGATAAAGACCATGGTGTAATGGGAACCTCTGCCATCGTCGGCACGACCTTACCGGTGTCCGTAGGTTATGCGTTGGGATTGAGATACCGAGAATCAGATGCTATTGTAGCAAGCTTTTTTGGAGACGGCGCGGTCGATGAGGGCGCGTTTCATGAGGGGATTAATTTTGCAGCTCTTAAGAAGGTCCCCATTATTTTCATTTGCGAGAACAACGAATATGCCATTCACTCTCACCACCTGAGACGACGCCTTGCTGATAATATGTGCGAACGCGTCAGGAGTTATGGCATACACGCCCGGAGAATCGACAATGCAGATGTGTTCAAGATATACCGTTTTGTAAAGAAGTACTCAATGTTAATCAGAAGTGGGCAAATCGGCCCGGTATTTATCGAATGCATGACAGCCCGCTGGCGGGAGCATGTTGGACCAAATGAGGACTTTGATTTTGGATATCGGACCCGAGGTGACATAGAACATTGCGTGAAGAACGATCAGGTGCAGAGGCTCAGATGTCTTTTGCCCGGGCCGGTAGCAGATCGAATTATTGGAGAGGTTGAAACTGAGATAGAAGAGGCTTTTCAATTTGCCGAAGATAGTCCTTTTCCAGATGGTGTGGAATTATTCAATGATTTGTTCAGGGAGGCGTGAGTGCATAGAGTTTTAAGTTATCCCGATGCAATCAGGGAAGCGCTGGATCAGGAGATGTCCAGGGATGATAGCGTTCTTGTGATGGGTCAGGGGGTCGATGATCACAAGAGAATTTTGGGAACAACCCGGGGCTTGTTAGAAAAATTTGGCCCTCAAAGGGTCTTTGATACGCCGCTGGCTGAGGATGGCATGACTGGTGTGGCCATAGGCGCTGCCATGGCCGGTCTGCGGCCGATCCATAGCCACATTCGGATGGATTTCGTTCTTCTGGCCATGAACCAGTTGGTCAATATGGCTGCCAAGATGAGCCATATGTACAGCGGTGCTCTATGTGTGCCTATGGTTGTACGCTCGTTAATCGGAAAGAGTTGGGGGCAGGGGGCGCAGCATTCGCAAAGCATATACCCCATGTTGATGAACGTCCCGGGGCTCAAAATTGTCGCACCCACGACTCCCTACGATGCAAAAGGCGCTTTGATCCAAGCTATACGGGACAATAATCCGGTACTGATGATTGAGCACAGGCTTTTGTATTACCAGAGGGGGTATGTCCCAGAGGAAAGCTACACAATCCCGTTCGGTAAAGGCAGGGTTTTAGCGGAGGGCACCGACGTCACCCTGGTCGGCGTATCGCATATGGCAATTGAATGTCTCCGTGCACATCGATACCTGCGCGAGGTAGGAATCCGTGCCGAGGTCATTGATCCTGTATCCTTGAATCCTTTAGATATGGATTGCATTTTTAAGTCGGCAACCAAAACAGGTAAATTGATTGTGGTGGATAATGCCTGGACGCCATGCGGAGCTGGTGCAGAGATTATTGCTAGGATAGCCGAAAACAGGATGCTCAGCGCGATTGAGTGCAGGAGAATGGGGTTTGCGTTTGTTCCTTGTCCGACTACGCCAACACTGGAGGCGCTTTTTTATCCCAGTGCGCATAAAATTGCCACCGAGGCCTATGCTATGTTGCGGCCTGGAAGCCCAGCTTGGGAGCCTACAACGAGGTTGGATGTTGAAGAAGTCGAATTTAAGGGGCCATTTTGAGTTAAATTGGCGTTATGTTAAAGGATAATAAAATGACAGTATGTTACATATGTTCGGAAGTCTCATTCTTATCTCAACATGAGGATAGTAGATGATTATTACACGGACCCCTTTTCGTATTTCTTTTTTTGGCGGCGGCACGGATTTCCCTGCGTGGTATAATCATAATGGTGGGTCTGTTCTCTCAACGACCATCGATAAGTATTGCTATATCAATTGTCGATATCTCCCGCCGTTTTTTTCCTATAAGCACCGGATAGTGTATTCGAAGTATGAACACGTGAACGGCATCGATGAAATCATCCATCCAGCCGTGCGGGAGGCATTCCGGTTTATGAACGTCACCAGAGGCATCGAGCTGCATCACGATGGTGATCTTCCAGCCCGGTCAGGTCTCGGATCCAGTTCTGCCTTTACGGTTGGTCTTCTTCAATCACTTTACGGTCTGAATGGGAAAATATGTTCCAAGAAGAGGCTATCACTGGAAGCCATCCACGTTGAACAGAATATGATCAAGGAAAGCGTCGGGTCCCAAGACCAGGTAGCTGTTGCTTTCGGAGGTTTTAATAAGATTACATTTCAGGGAGATCAACGGATTGAGGTTACGCCTATGACGATAGGCAAAGAACGGCTTGATTTTCTGCAAGATCACCTCATGATGTTCTTCACCGGGACAACGCGATTTGCTACGGACATTGAAAAAGAAAAGATCAGTAATCTCCCGCAGAAGTCAGATATCCTTAAAGGACTTTCCAATCTGACCGAATCTGCCATTGATGTTCTGAACGGTGATGGTGATTTGTTGGATTTCGGTAGATTACTTCATGAAGGCTGGACATTGAAAAAGAGTTTGTCTGATCAGGTATCCAACCCCTTCATTGATGACATTTATGAGACAGCCATCAAGAATGGCGCTATCGGTGGAAAATTACTCGGTGCCGGCGCAGGTGGTTTCATACTCTTTTTTGTAGAGAACGGGGATAAAAAAAGATTGCGAGCCGCACTTAGCCATTTGTTGCACGTTCCATTCCGCTTTGAAAATCTGGGCAGTCAGGTTATCTATTACCGCGAGACAGGTGTATGACATGAGGATACCATTCGGGACAATTTCTGTAACGGCAAGATCAAAAGAGTTGATTAACGAGATTCTGACAACTAATCGCTTGTCAAGCGGGAAGTATGTAAGGGAGTTCGAGAAAAGATTTGCAGAGCTTGTCGGAGCTAGGGAGGCCGTAGCTGTTAGCACGGGAACTGATGCAGATGCCTTGGCACTGGCGGTGCTTTATGATTACGGCGCAAAAAGAAATGATGAGATTATTATTCCAGCCTTATCTTTTGTAGCGACGGGGAATGCTGTTTTACAGGCGGGATTCATACCTGTTTTTGCAGATATAGACGTCAATACATTGAATATTGATCCTGCGAAGATCGAGGAAAGGATAACCGAGAAGACAAAAGCCATCATGCCTGTTCATCTGATGGGAAAGCCCGCAGACATGGATGCAATTTTTGGTATTGCACACAAATATAACCTCTATGTCATCGGGGATGCGGCAGAGGCCCACGGTGCGGTTTACAAAGGGAAAAATGTTGCTGTCTGTGGTGATATGGCAGCTTATAGCCTTTATGTTGCACATATTATCTCCACGGTGGAGGGCGGCATTGTCACTACAGATGATGCCGGCTTTGCCGAAATCATGCGATCACTGCGCAGCCATGGCAGGGCTTGTAAATGTGAGAGTTGCGTTCTCAACCGGACATCCGGTTATTGCAATAAGAGGTTCGGGAATGGTGAGAATCACGACATAAGGTTTATATTCGAGAGAATCGGATTTTCTGCAAAGATGAATGAACTCGAAGCAGCCATCGGCATTGGAAATCTCGATATCTACGATGATATTCTCAAAAAACGTAGGGATAATCTCTATTATTTGCTCGATAAGTTTCAAGCGTTCGATCCACATATCGTGACCATTAGGAAAGAATCCTACGAAGACATTGGTCCCCATGCCTTGCCGATAATTATTCGGGAAAATCCCCGATTCGATCGTCCAAAATTGGCTAATTTTATGGAGGAGCGGGGCATCGATACTAGGACGTTGTTCTCGTCCATTCCGACTCAATGTGCGGGATTCGATTTTCTGGGATACAAAAAGGGAGATTTCCCCAATGCTGAATATATCGGGAACTATGGGCTTCATGTTGGTGTTCATCAGGATTTGAGCAGGCCTGAGTGCGACTATATTCTGAATGCGATTCGTGATTTTTTAAACACATATGTCTAACGGACGATTTATTTGATGAGGGCGATAGTATTGAAAAGTGGAAAATTTTTTTTGAGCCTTTCCCCTCCTGTTTAAACTAATAAAAGTAGCTTAAAAGCAGCAGCTATTTGAATTCTAAATTTACTCAATAAAATTAATTGAAAGGAGAAGATTTGTTAATTTTTCAGTTCGCTGACGATGGATCCAGGAGAAGTGCGTGGCAACTACCGTAACTTGGGATTCCGGTAGTGTGCGACCACGTTTGCACTAGACTATGGAAAAAACAACTTAAATTTTATTTAAGAAAAGGAGGAAGATTTATGACTAAAACGTTTGATTTTGCGACAGATTTTGTTCAGACTCATCCTTGGCCGATCCCGCGACGGATATTTTTTATTGCCGAGGTCGGCATCAATCACAATGGAGATATTGAAATCGCCAAACAACTCATAAATCAGGCCAAGGCTGCGGGGTGTGATGCTGTTAAATTTCAAAAGCGCACCATTGATATTGTTTACACTCCTGAGTTGCTTTCCCAAAAACGCGAGAGTCCGTGGGGCACCACTCAGCGTGAACAGAAGGAAGGGTTGGAATTCGGTGAGGCAGAATATGATGCAATAGATGCCTATTGCCGTCAGGTTGGGATAGACTGGTTTGCCTCTGCGTGGGACATTCCCAGTCAGCATTTTTTGAGGCGCTATAACTGCAATTACAATAAAGTGGCTTCTGCTATGGCTACACATTTGGAGTTTCTTAGGGAATTGGCTTCTGAGAAAAAGCCGACTTTTTTGTCAACAGGCATGTGCAAATTCGAGGACATTGACCGCGCTGTGGAAATATTAAAAGAAGCAGGGTGTCCCGTTATATTGATGCATACTGTGGCCACTTATCCGGCTGCTGACAAAAACCTTAACTTATCGGTTATGCACGACTTGCGTCAGCGTTATGGCATCCCTGTGGGTTACAGTGGTCACGAAGTCACGGTTTCCCCATCGATAATGGCAGCAGTAATGGGTGCCGCAGCGATTGAGCGCCATATTACATTGGATCGGGCCATGTATGGCAGTGATCAGGCGGCTTCTCTTGAGCTTTCCGGTTTATTGAACCTTATGGGGGTTATTCGTAAGATTCCAGACTGTGTAGGAGATGGGGTGAAACGAATTCTTCCAGCGGAGGAAGGGGTTGCAAAGAAATTACGTTATTGGCACGGGGCATGATGGAAGCTTACAAATGATCTATTGCTTTGATATAGATGGTACTTTATGTACCAAAACAGATGGCAAATATGACCTTGCTGCCCCTTTTTATGAGCGTATTGCAGTAGTAAACGCCTTGTATGAAGCCGGACACGTGATAAAATTGTTTACAGCCCGTGGCTCTACCACCGGGATCGATTGGCGGGAAGTGACGGAAGGTCAGATGCGGGTCTGGAATGTGCGTTATCACTTCCTGATTATGGGCAAACCTGAAGCCGATATTTTTATTGATGATAAATCTGTTAATGCCGATCAATGGCATTGGGAGGCTAAATGAAAGATAAGATTCAAACCGATTTGCAAAGCGCCTCTGCGGTGCATCAGGCAATGATGGCGGATAAATCATTGCACATTCAACTTGCCGAGCTTGCTGAATGGTGCCTTGATGCTCTCCTGAAGGGAGGCAAGATTTTATTTGCAGGCAACGGAGGCAGTTTTGCTGATTCACAACATCTGGCTGCTGAATTTATTTCACGTCTCCAGTTCGATCGTGCACCACTGCCCGCAATTGCTTTAGCGACTAACAGCTCATCCACGAGTGCCATTGGCAACGACTATGGTTATGACCAGGTTTTTACCAGAGAATTACGGGCGCTTGCCGGTTCTCATGATGTTTTTATACCTATCTCCACCAGTGGTAACAGTCCCAATATTCTGACGGCGGTGGCGGTGGCACAGGAACTTTCAATACGCACAATGGGGTTTGCCGGTGAAGGTGGAGGACAATTAGCCTCAATTTGTCCATGCGTGCGCGTACCTTCCAGTCGAACCGAGCGCATACAGGAAGGACACATCCTTTTGGGGCACATTCTTTGCGGATTGTTGGAAAACGCTTACTTCAAAGGCCATCAATCGCGGCTTAAAGAGGAAGTATAACGATTTGATGAGAAAATACGAATGACATATACAGCAAAAAATCCGTTCGGGGGTATGCAAGGTCGTCTGCTGCCGAAATACCGAGATCGCTATCAGGCCCATCCTGTGGGTTATTGGCAGGAAGAATTTGCCAAAGCGGCAGAGTTGGGATTAGACTGCATAGAATTTATACTTGATTTCAACGATGCCGAAGCTAATCCCTTGATGTTGCAGTCCGGCATTGATGAGATTCTCCGCAAGACTGGTGAAACGGGTGTAAAGGTTTATACCGTCTGTGCTGATTACTTTATAGAAGCTCCGTTACATCACTCCAACGAGGAAATCGCAAGCCACAGTCAGTCAATGCTACGTCGCTTGCTTCATAACGGAAAAACTCTTGGGCTGACCGACATCGTTATTCCCTGTGTGGATCAATCATCTATGCGTGATTCGGCCGCACAAGAACGGTTTGCTCAACGTATGAGGCCAATGGTGGACGAGGCCGAAGCTCTTGATATCAATCTTTCTCTTGAAACAGATTTAGCACCCCAATCTTTTGCCGCGTTACTTGCTCTCTTTGATTCAAGCCGCGTGACGGTTAATTACGACACTGGTAATAGTGCTGCCTTGGGTTTTGACCCGCATGAAGAACTTGCTTGCTATGGAAAGCGAATATCGGATATCCACATAAAGGATCGTATTCTTGGTGGCGGTTCTGTGGTGCTTGGTACAGGTGATACTCAGTTCGATAGGTTTTTTGAGGCTCTTCGTCCAATAGGCTACAAAGGGCCATTAATCATGCAGGCTTATCGCGATGACGAAGGGGAGGCAGTGTTTCAAAGTCAGTTGACGTGGATTCGTCAGAGACTTTTACCTTGGATAGGAGAGATGGTGGGCGCATGAGTTCTTTGGTCGTTGCCATTATTCCTGCCCGCAGTGGTTCCAAGGGCATCAAAGATAAGAACCTGTCGAATTTGGGAGGTTATCCGCTCATGGCTTACAGTATTGTTGCAGCAAAACTGATCAAGCGTGTTAATCGGGTACTATTATCCACTGACTCGGAACAATATGCGGAGATAGGTAAGCGTTTTGGCGCAGAGGTTCCATTTTTTAGACCAGCAGAACTTTCGGCCGACAAGTCGACGGATCGTGAGTTTATGTTTCATGCTATGGAATGGATCCGAGATCATGAAGGGACAATCCCGGAATTCTGGGTACACCTTCGTCCGACTACACCATTGAGGGACCCAAAACATCTTGACGAGGCTGTTGCAAGTATGGAAAGCCATCCAGAAGCTACGGCATTACGCTCGGCGCATCCTTCACCCGAATCACCCTTCAAATGGTTCCGACGCAATGAGCAGGGTTATCTAACGGCCCTGACCTCAGACGATACCAGCCTCGATCGTTTTAATCTGCCACGACAAGGGTATCCGACTGTTTTTATCCCGGATGGCTACGTGGACATTGTGCGGAGTTCCTTCGTGCTGTGTACAGACTTGTTTCACGGAGACCGAGTGCTGGGATACGAATCTCCGCAATGCACAGAAGTGGATTCCGCGGAGGAGTTGGAACGTCTTGAATTTCATTTGAGCAAATATGGTTCACCCTTGCTCGATTATCTTAAACTTCATTGGAGGGAATAAAGTGGCAGGACACGGATTTACTCATACTTCACAGATTGTTCCTCACGTCGAAACATCTTTCCGGCGCATATGTACGCCTCTACCAGTTCCGGAAAGTTTACCCATACTGAAGAGGCTTTATGATACTGAGTCTCACTCGATGCATGGTCAGTTACCGGTGATCTGGGACCGTGCTGAAGGTTTTCAGGTATTTGATGCCTGGGGGAATTGCTGGCTCGATTTCAGCAGCACTATTTTTGTTACTAACGCAGGCCATGGCAATCCCCGTATTGTCGCAGCCCTTCGGCGAGTGCTGGATAAGCCGCTACTTCATACCTATACTTATGCTACTCAGGAGCGGGTGGATTTTATTGATTATTTGATTCGGAGTACTCCCCCGCAATTTGAAAAAGCTTTTCTTTTGTCTGCCGGGACAGAAGCTACGGAATGTGCTTTAAAGCTTATGAGGATGCACGGATGGAAAAAGGGAAAGAAGAAGCCGGGTATTATAGCTTTTGAGGGCAACTGGCATGGTCGAACCATGGGAGCCCAGATGATGAGTTCAAACCCGGCCCAGAAGGAGTGGATAGGCTATCTCGACCCAAATATTTATCATCTACCCTTCCCATATCCATGGATAGAAGATGCTATGAAAAATCCCGAGAAGTTTTTCCGGGAAAACATGGAGTCTTTATTGAAGGAAAAAGGTCTTTCCCAGGATACTGATCTCTGTGGTTTTATGCTGGAGACTTTTCAAGGGTGGGGAGCAGTATTTTATCCTCCCGAATTTGTCCAAGCCGTTGTGGATTTTGCTCATCAGCACGATATGCTTGTAGCGTTTGATGAGATGCAGTCTGGTTTTGGACGTACCGGCAAGCTCTTCGGATACATGCATTACAACGTAGAACCGGATATTTTGTGCTGTGGTAAGGGCGCCAGCTCCAGTCTGCCGCTATCTATAGTACTGGGATCACAAAAGGTGATGGATCTTCCAGATATCGGGTCGATGAGTTCAACACATTCTGCCAATCCTATGGTATGTGCAGCGGGTAAGGCTAACCTGGAAGCGCTGTTGGAAGACGATTTGATAAATAATTCTGAACGTCTTGGCAAAATATTTCACGGGAAATTGAACAATTTGCGAGCGCAGTTTCCCAATCACATCAGTTCCGTGCAAGGGAAGGGGCTGCTGGCAGCCGTTTTGTTCAATGGCCCGGATGGTGGGACGCTTGCAGGCCTGTGTGACCGTATTGCAGAGCGCTGTATGCAGCGTGGGCTATTGGTGGTTCATACCGGTCGTGAGTCGATTAAATTGGCTCCACCTCTTTGCATTACTCAAGATGCTTTGCAAGAGGGGCTTGCGG
>Ga0209211_10001073_pt1 | contig 53880 bp, 53 predicted proteins | sample RifGroA2_FD_183992 | JGI IMG/M metagenome (GOLD analysis project Ga0209211, IMG submission 183992) | Groundwater microbial communities from Rifle, Colorado, USA - Groundwater A2 (SPAdes) (version 2) | ecosystem: Environmental > Aquatic > Deep subsurface > Groundwater | place: Rifle, Colorado... | reverse complement strand
TAAAACATATCCCAGCGCCTCCGTGATTGATGTTAAAGAAAAAATATCAAATGCTTTCAAGTATTTTGAGGCGTTATCAATCGCTCCGCAAAAATGGACCTGATTTTCTATGCCCAAATCCTTAGCCAATTTTTTGAGATGATTTTTTAATTCTCCTTCGCCAATTATTATAAAATGTAAATCCAGATTTTTTAACTGAGCGATAGCGCGAAGGGCAAATTCAACGCCTTTATTTTTTGTTAATTCTGAAATGGCTCCTACCCAAAATGCGCCTTGAGGCAAGGGCACCTGTTCTTCAAAACGAGAAATCAAAAATTCTTGCGCCTTTTCTTTTTCTAAAAATTCAATTGTTTTTATGCCATGATATATTAAAATAAACTTATTTTTAGAAATTAAAAATTTGGGCGCTTCATTAAATATTTTTTTTGAAACGCAAATTATTTTTGTATTCAAAATCAGAGAAACCCAAGCCGCTACTTTAATGGCTATTTTTTCAAAAATAATTCTATCTTCATTAAAGGCCCATCCGTGAGCGGTGAAGATTATATTTTTTATCTTACAAATGCGCGCCGCCAAAGCCCCTAGTCCTCCTATTTTAGAACTATTTAAATGAACAGTATCAGGACATTCTTTTTGTAGGATCTTTTTTATTTCTTGAAATGACTTGATTTCTTGTAAAAATCCCACGCTTCGTTTTAAATGGGGCAATATATAAAATCTGATATTTTCTTGGCGAAGTTTTTCTATCAAAGGTCCATTTCCGCCGGTTATAACAAAACAATCAAATTGATCCTTGGGCAGGGAAGTGGCAAGGTCAAAAACATAGCGTTGAGCCCCGCCCCAGTCGGAGCGAGTTATTATATAGCCAATTTTTGGTTTTAGATTAGTTTGATGCATTAATTTCAATATACCGTTTAAAACTCTTTTAATAAAGTCCTTGACAAATTGACATAAGCTGATTATTGATATAAACTAAAAATAACACCCAAGAAGAATCGAGAAATTTAAGTACTAGTTCTTTAAAAAAGGGAGGTGTCCATGCCAAGTTATTATCTCCTAGCTACCGTTGTCGCTGTTTTATTTATAGTTACTATATGGGCTAATGCTAATGAAAGAGGGAATTCTTGTCGTGGAAAGCGTCATTTTACTGATTATCATCCGTCTAAATATTGCTATAAATGTGGCACGAAACTAGAATCTTTTCCTAGATGCCCCTCTTGCACCCGAGAATACAATCCTTCTTATACAAGGTATTGTCCGGAATGCGGACAAAAACTACCCAAAATTAAATCGTGCGTCGTGATTCTCGCTACAGATAACAACATTAAATAAGCCCCAAAAATGGGGCCTTTTTTTATTTATAAATATTTTACAAAGCCTTGCGCCAAGCACTTAGTTTTTATATACTAAATGAGTTCACCCCATTTTATCTAGCGATTTTTTTAAAAGTATCTAGGGTGATAAATTTTAATTTTATCCCGCTTCAATTTTAAAAACAGTTGTTACATAAAATTCAAGTTGTTAATATAAAAAATAAATTTTGATTTTTTAAAAACTTATCATTGAAGCTGGGGCGGGATAAAATTATTTAACGGGGTAAATTTTTTATGGAAGAAATTTTATCAAAAATTGAAAGCATTTTATTTGTTTCCGGCGAGCCGGTTTCTTTTAAGAAAATATCTGACGTTTTGGATTTGGGATTGAAAGAAACTAAAGATGCCATCAATAATTTAAAAAATAATTTTATTGAACAAAAACGAGGCGTGCGTATTTTGGAGCACGGGAACGAAGTTCAAATGGTGAGCGCCTCTGAAAACGCGCCTATCTTAGAAAAGTTTATTAAAGCGACTAAAAATGAAGGGCTTACGCAGGCAGGTCAAGAAATCGTGGCTATAATAGGGTATCTTGAACCAGCACACAAGCATATTATTGACGAGGTAAGAGGTGTGGACTGTACCAATACTTTAAAAAACCTGCTTTTAAAGGGGCTGATTGATAGAAAAGAAGATCCCAAAGACCACAGAACATACATATACTATTTACACTCAAATACGTTGAAGCACCTTGGCATAAACCACAAAAACGAGCTTCCTCAATTTAACGAGATAAAAGAACAGCTGGAGAAAAGATTTATTTCTGCCTTATCGACAGTCGAGCCCATATCTCAGATAGATCAGAGGCTCGAAGTGAGCGAAGAAAAAACCGATAATGAATAAATTATTTTCTATAATCAGATATTTAAAAGAAAAAGGCCTCTTAGCGGTCGTTTTTATTGTTGTGATTATTTTCGCGGCAGTGTCTTTTAATGCTAGCAAAAAAAATGATAATTTTTTAGCCGAGCAGTTTCAGGAAAATAGTATGACGCTCTCTCCTCAAATAAGTAATAATTTTTATCTAATACCTCAATCCGCGGATCAATTTTATCCTTTCAGAGATTGGTCGGTCGGCTTGCCTAATATTTCTGCCAAAGCGGCAATAATTACTAATGAAGATGGAAACAAGAGACTTTTTACTGACAATATTCAAGCGCGTCGGCCGATAGCCAGTTTAACCAAATTGGGCACGGCTTTGGTTATGGCTGACAATCTGAACTTTGAAGATGTGGCAACTATTTCTAAAAGAGCCACAGAACAAGACGGCGACGAAGGTTATTTTGTGGTTGGTGAAAAGATTAAGGTGAAAGATTTGGTGGCCAGCATGTTGATAGCGTCGAGTAATGACGCGGCCTATGCTCTATCAGAATTTTTAAGTTCTAAACAAGAAGAAAATAATTCATCCACCTCCACCGCAAATTTGGAGCCCGTTATTAATTTGATGAATAAAAAAGCTCTGGAGTTGGGCCTTCATGATACGCGTTTTTCTTCCGTGACGGGTCTTGAAGATGACGGGAATTATTCCACGGCTTATGATGTTTCACTGCTCATTGAAACGGTTTATAAAAATCCCCAAATAAATATTTATGTAGATAAGCCGCGCTACAGTTTTAAATCTGATGAGCCTGTTGTGCAACACAACTTATCTAATACCAATAAATTATTTGAAGTTTTGCAGGGGATTTTAGCGAGCAAAACCGGATACACCGATGGCGCAGGACAAAGCTTGGGCATGGTTTACAAGTTGACCGGCGGGCAGAAAATTATCGTAGTTGTTTTGGGGTCTGACGACAGATTTAAAGATGCGCAAACTTTGATTGATTGGACACAGAAGGCCTATAAATTTTAACCTTAAAAAAACGGAGCAAATAGATGTTTATTGATCTGAAGTATTGTATAATAAAAATATTAATTTAAGGTTGCTATATGCAAAGTCCGGAAATAGAATCCATATTAAAAATATTAGGTTTCGCTACCGCTTCTTTTTTAATAGCCATCATTTGGACTCCCGCTCTCACCAAGTTTTTAGTAAAAATAAAAGCTGGAAAACAAATTAGAGATTCGGGGGACACTCCAATATTTTCAAATTTGCACCAAAAAAAAGTAGGCACTCCGACAATGGGCGGGATTTTAATTTGGGGAACCGTTTTATTTATTATTTTAATAAGTGCGGCAATAGCTTATTTATTTCCTCAATATTTTGAGAAGCTAAATTTTCTTTCACGTAGTCAGACCGTTTTGCCCTTGGGAATATTGATATTTTCCGCTTTGGTGGGACTTTTTGATGATTTGTTTGGAATTTGGCGCATTGGTCCCAATGGCGGAGGATTGCGTATGCGGCACAGAATAATTTTATACACTCTAATTGCTATTGTGGGAGCGGGGTGGTTTTATTTCAAATTGGACTGGGACGTGTTTCATATACCTTTTTTGGGTGATTTTCGAATAGGGTTTTGGTATGTGCCAATTTTTATTTTTGTGATAGTAGCAACAGCATTTTCCGTAAATGAGACTGACGGTCTGGATGGACTGGCAGGTGGCACAATGCTCATTGCTTTTTTAAGTTATATTGTAGTGGCCATTAATAATGGTAAATATGATCTGGCCGTATTCAATGCTGCTATTGTCGGAAGCCTGTTGGCGTTTTTGTGGTTTAATATATATCCGGCAAAATTTTTTATGGGCGACACTGGAGCGATGGCCTTGGGAGTTACGTTGGGGGTCATGGCAATGCTCACAAATTCCGCCTTACTCCTGCCTCTTTTTGGATCTATTTTTGTTTTAGAATCTTTGTCGGTTATAGTGCAGGTCATTTCTAAAAAATGGCGCGGGAAAAAGATTTTTTTATCAACGCCGATACACCATCATTTTGAAGCATTAGGATGGCCAGAAACCAAAGTAACGATGAGATTTTGGATCGTGGCGGGAGTTTTTGCGATGTTGGGATTAATTATCGCGTTAATAGATCGGAGGTTTTTTTAACTATGATAGGCATATTTGATTCTGGCATAGGCGGTCTTACGGTAGTCAAAGAATTATTAAAAAAATTACCCGAATATCGGGTGATCTATTTTGGTGATACGGCACATCTGCCATATGGCACCAAGAGTAAAAAGGCCGTGAGAGAATTTTCCGATCAGGCGGTAAATTTTTTAATAAAACGAGGCGCCAAAATAATTTTAATAGCTTGCAACACTTCTTCCGCTCAAGCGGCGAACTATCTAAAAAAGAGGCATCCCAATACATTAATCATTGATGTTATAAATCCCGCTATTGATAAAATTAAAAAAATGGATTTAAAGAACGTTGGAGTCATTGCTACCCCGGGAACCATAAAAAGCGAAATTTATCAAAAAAAACTGAGAAGAATGGGTAAAATTGTTATTTCTCAAGCGACACCTCTACTCGTGCCTTTTATTGAGGAGGGAATTGTGAAAGGCAAAACTTTGAATGAAATTTTGAGAATATATTTAAAACCATTTAAAAAAAATACAAAAGGGATAGTTTTAGGATGTACCCACTATCCGTTGATAGAAAAAAGCATAAAATCCGTCTTGCCTAAAGGAGTTTTAACGGTAAACCCCTCTAAGATAATCGTAGAGCATTTAGATGAACTTTTGAGAAAAAATAAAAATCTTGATAAAAAATTAAAACGCGGGCATAAATACGAGTTTTTCGTAAGCGATGATCCATATAAATTTGAAACATTATCCAGGCTTGCCATGGGTAAAAAAATAAAGGCGGAAATTGTAAAATTATAAAGTGGTCATGCCTTATAAGAAAAACATATCGGTGAAAACTAAGTCAAAAGTAGAAAAAGTCGAAGCACAAGAAGATGGTTTTTGCATATGGGTTAATGCCGCGCCACAAAAGGGTGAAGCCAACGAAGCCGTTTTAAAACTATTAGCCGTATATCTCCACATACCAAAAAGCAGAATAAAAATAATCAAAGGACTTAAAAGTAAAAAGAAGCTTGTTTTGATCTCTTAAAAAAAGTATTATTAAACTACTACATACTACGCAAATAATTCATCACAATATATTCTATGGCATCTCAAGACGAGTTGAGGTCGGCGCGTCTCAATAAAATAAACAAACTAAAAAGTTTAAACATAAATCCCTATCCGGCGAGATCTTTTCGTGATATGTCCATAAAAGATGTTTTGGATAATTTTGATAAACTTTCCAGTGTGGCCAAAAATATTACTTTGGCGGGAAGGATACATTCTTTAAGAGGTCACGGCAAAATACTTTTTGCGGATCTGGCGGATGAATTTTTTAAAATTCAACTCGTTTTAAAGTTTGACGCTTTGGGCGAAGAAAAGTTTTCTATGTTTAAAGATTTGATAGATAGCGGAGACTTTTTACAGGCAACAGGAACTCTCTTTAAAACTGAAAAGGGGGAGAGAAGTTTAAGCGTCTCGGATTTTAAATTGTTAACTAAATCGTTAATTCCTTTGCCGGATGATTGGTACGGCTTAGAGGATATGGAGACTCGCTTGCGCAAGCGTTATGTTGATTTGGCTGTAAATATGAAAACGCGGGAAATGTTTCGCCAAAAGAGTGTTTTTTGGCAGACCCTGCGTCAGTTTTTAGTCGAGAAAAATTTTTTAGAAGTAGAAGTGCCTGTTTTGGAAAATGTTCCGGGCGGAGCCGATGCCGAGCCGTTTGTGACGCATCACAATGCTCTGGATCGTGATTTTTATTTAAGAATATCTTTGGAACTGCCCCTCAAGCGTTTATTGGTGGGTGGATTTGAAAAAGTTTTTGAAATAGGAAGGATTTTTCGAAATGAGGGCATAGATACGGAGCATTTGCAAGACTACACCCAGCTTGAATTTTACTGGGCTTATGCGGACTACAACGATATGATGAAACTTGTGCAAGAAATGTATCAAAAAACAATTCAAAAAGTTACGGGTGGTTTGAAAACTAAATTTGGAGATACGACAATTAATTGGGATGGAAATTGGCCAAAAGTAAAATATTTTGACCTACTTTCAAAGGAGTGGGGCATAGACGCGCAAAATGCCAGCACAAAAGATCTCTATAATTTAGCTGAAAAATTTTCCTTGAAGTTGGAAAGGGGATTGGGCCGAGGAAGATTACTCGATCAAATCTATAAAAAAACGATACGTTCAAAACTTATCCAGCCACAATTTTTAATATTGCCGCCAGTGGATATTGAGCCGTTAGCCAAAAGAGATGAAGAAAATCCAGACTTAGTCGAGCGTTTTCAGGTGATGGCGGCCGGATCAGAGCTGGGCAAAGGTTTTTCTGAACTAAACGATCCAGAGGATCAACTGGCGCGTTTTGAAGAACAAACGAAATTGCGTGATCAGGGCGATAAAGAGGCGCAGAGATTAGATGCAGATTTTGTTGAGGCGTTGGAATATGGTATGCCGCCAACTGCCGGTTTTGGTTTATCGGAAAGATTATTTGCTGTTTTAATGGATAAATCGGTACGTGAAACAGTCCTTTTTCCTCCGATGCACTTAAAAGATGGTTCAGGTCTTTTGCCAAAAAATGATTCGCCAAAGAAATTGAATATTTTTAGAAAAATTTTTAAGAAAAAATAGGTTTATGTTGGATATTAAATTTATTCGGGAAAATAAAGAAGGACTTAAGCGGGCCATCAAAAACAAAAACATAAATTTGGATATCGATGAGCTTATTAATTTAGATAAAAAAAGAATTAATTTATTGCAAGAGATAGAAAAATTAAATGCTCAAAAAAATGATTTGAACGAAGAAATAAAAAAGACAAAAAATGACGCTGATAGAAAAATTATAATAGAAAGGGGTAAAGATGTTAAGGATAAAATTTTAAAAATTGAACCAGAATTTAAGAAAGTTTGTCAAAAATTTGACGAATTTATGGTTAAAGTTCCCACGATACCATCAGATGACACGCCCGTAGGAAAGGGCGGGGAAGATAATGTAGAAATTCTGCATTGGGGAGAACCTAAAAAATTTGATTTTACTCCTAAAGATTACATTCAATTGGGCAAGGATTTAGATATTATAGATCTGGAAAAAGGCGCCAAAGTCGCCGGATATAGAGGATATTTTCTAAAAAATGATGGAGCAACCCTGGTGCTCGCAATGATGATGTATGCGATAAATAAAATGATTCAAAAAGGTTACAGGCCGTTTTTACCTCCAACATTAGTAAAGGGTTTTGCTCTTTTTGGGAGTGGCTATTTCAAGGGCTTGGATTATGATCCTGAAGTGGATGAAATTTATCAGATAGCTTCTTCAGATAAAGAAGTGAGTGGAGAAAAAAGCAAAGATCAAAAATTTTTAGTTGGAACTGCCGAGCCGTCTTTGTTGGCTTATTATTCGGATGAGGTTCTAAAAGAGAGCGATTTGCCTATAAAGATTTTTGGATTTAGCCAATGCTATAGAAGCGAAATTGGCAGTTATGGAAAAGACACGAAAGGAATGTATAGGGTTCATGAATTTATGAAAGTGGAGCAAGTGATTATTTCTAAAGCGGACATTGCGGAGTCAAATAAACTTCAAGAGGAAATGCTCGATATAGCCAAAGAAATTCATGAAGAATTGAAGCTTCCATATCGGATACTTCAGATCTGCACCGGCGATATGTCGCCCGGCAAGCACAGAGCTTTTGATATTGAGGCGTGGTTGCCAGCAACAAATAGATGGGCAGAAACTGGTTCCGCGAGTAATTTTTTGGATTGGCAAGCGCGCCGATTAAATGTGAAATACATAGACAAAAATGACGAGAAAAAATACGCTTATTTATTAAATGACACTGTTCTGCCTAGCGTAAGACCATTTTTAGCTATTTTGGAAAATTATCAGCAAGCTGACGGATCTATTATGATTCCCGAAGCGTTGCGCCCTTATATGGGAAATAAGGATATAATTAAATAAAATTTACCCTGTTAAACAATTTTAAATTTTATATAAAATTTAAAATTAAAATTTATCGCGTTGAATATTTTAATATAACTCTACCCAAAGTTTGAATAATAGATTAAATAATGCCCATTGAATAAAAAGATAAATTTTATTTAACGGGGTAAAATTAAAATGTTAGAGCGAAAGGAAAAATTTATAAATTGGGTTGAAATAAATTCCAAAGCGCTTAAAAACAATGTCGGCCTGATTAAAAAAATTGCCGGTGAAAAGGTGGGCATAATTGCGATAGTAAAATCTAATGCCTATGGACACGGCTTAGTGGAGGTGGCGAAAATATTAAGCGCAGAAGGCATAGCTATATTTGGCGTAAATTCTTTACCGGAGGCGTTAAAATTACGCCACGCCGGAATTAAAGAAAATATTTTAGTAATGGGCTATATTTTACCCAATGATTTCAAAGAGGCGATAGAAAATAAGATTGATATTACGCTTTTTGACGAAAGAATGATACCAGAAATTGCCCAAGCCGCTTCAAAAAGCAAAAGGATTGCTCGCGTGCATTTAAAATTCGATTCTGGTATGGGCCGTTTAGGAATTCCTTTAAAGGACGTTTTGATCGTGATAAATAAAATAAAGAAATATTCCTCTATAAAACTGTGGGGACTTTCTTCTCATTTTGCTTGCGCTGACACTACGCAAGACACCAATCATTTGCAAATTAAGAACATACTCGGCACACTGTCAGAAATTCAAAAATTAAAAATCAAAATACCCATACTCCATTTTTCAAATAGCGCCATGAGCGTTCGTAGCGCTATGAAAGAATTTTTAAATCAAAATGTTGGCCAGCTATTTATAAGACCGGGCATACTTCTTTATGGCATGAGCCCTTTTGGACAAAAAATCAAAATGTTAAGTGATTTTAAGCCAGTTTTAAGTTGGAAAACTAAAATTATACAGCTAAAAAAGTTTCCGGCGGGGCATTGTATAAGTTACGGCTGTACTTATAGGACTCAAAAAAATGAAATCATTGCAATATTGCCTGCGGGATATTATGAAGGTTTTGACAGAAAATTTAGTAATAATGGCGAGGTTTTAATACATGGTAAAAGAGCCAAAGTGCGCGGACGAGTGTGTATGGATTTTATAATGGTAGACGTAAGTAAGATAAAAGGCGCAAAAGTGGGCGACGAGGTGGTGATAATAGGTAAGTCGGGCAAAGAAGAAATTTCTGCGAAAAATTTAGCTGATCAAATCCATACTATAAACTATGAAATCACGACGCGCATAAATCCCGATATACCCAGAATAATAGTTTAAAAAATGAAGGATTTTACATGATTAAATTTGGCAGAAATAAAAAATCTTATAAGAAAATTATCTATAAAAAAAGCGGATCTCTAAATTGGAAGAAGCGAATGTTTTTAAGCGCTTCCCTCGCGCTTTTTATTTTTATATTTTGGGCGATTTTTTTATCGCCCTGGATGTTAGTAAAAAATATAGAGGTTAAAGATAACAAAACCATAGATAAAAATAGGGTGATAGATTTAGTGCAAAAAAATATAGTGGGAAATTATTTTTATTTTATTCCTAAGGCTAAAATATTTTTGATTAAACCGGGCGGGCTTTCTGATACGCTCAAGCAAAATTTCCCTATTCTTTTACAAACCAATATCAGAAGAATTTTTCCTGATAAAATTTCTTTAAACATCGTGGAAAGAACTCCCGTGGGGATTTGGTGCAAAAAAAATACAAATAGCGGTAATTATGCAAGTGGTTATGATGGATTGAGGTCGCGTCTGACGGAATCCCAAAATTACAACGCCATTTCTTGCTACGATTATGATGTAAACGGCGTTATTTTTCAGCTGGCGCCATACACCAGCGGTTCTTTAATAACAAAAATTTATGATCATTCACAAGAATTCGCCAATAGTAAAATAGGGGATAAGGTTTTAAATTCAAACATTTTGGAATTTATTCAAAAAGCCCAAGATAGACTGGGTGCTGATTTTGGATTTAAAACCGAACAAATTATTTTAGGAACGGACAGCGAAGGAGCGGCGTTTTATTTTGCCAGCGACTGGTTTTTGATATTAAACCAGAAAATTGATTTAGATTACCAGTTTCAGGTATTAAGAAATGTTTTGGATCAAAGTATCGGAAATCAGGCGCCTAATTTGGCTTACATAGATTTAAGACTTAAAAATAGAGCGTATTATAAGTATAAATAATTTTATATTCAACGCGCGACTGTTGTTTCTCAAAACACACTCAATCGCTTCCAGCGAGCGATTTCGTCAGGTCCTCGGAAAATTTATCCTGCACCTTCTCTATTATAAAAAAGCAAACCGCACAATTGTGCGGTTTTGTTAAACGAACAATTTATTTTATTAAAATACAGAAGGTGCAGGATACCGAGCAAATTTTCCTGCGGATGGTTTTTCAAAACAACAGTCGCATTCGCTTAGCAGAAGAGATTTGTCCTGAGTTTACCGAGAGGCTTTTCTTTATAAACCCCCACACCTATGCGTAGGTGTGGGGGTAAAAATCATTTGGGGAATAAAATCAGATGTGGTAGTCCGCAAGGAACGCGACGACATCCCTATGTTCATCTAGAAGTGCATTGAACTTTTTGTCCCAGACTTCAAGCTCTTTGTTCTGTTCTGTGTCAGTGATGCCATATAATTTTACTCCTTTTTAGTGATAAAAAATTATTTATTAATCTTCCTAATTTTTAACATCGCTATTTTCTTGGCGACTTGGTGGGCAGAATTTATTTCATCACGCACATGAGGAGGCAATTCTTTCAAAAGCTCTTTGAGTTTTTTGCTGTCTGGAGAAAGAATTTTAGCCCAGTCATTTAACGGCTCTAAGATCTGTTGTATTTTTTCAAAATCATAAGCGTATCTTTCCTGAAATGAGCGCATAATAGAAAAACCGCTTTTTGTAGCAAAAATCTGCTCGAGATTATTTTCATTCAGGTATTTATTTATTTTACCCGACAATTCTATCAATCTTTTTTTACGCTCCGCGTCTTCCTTTTTCATCTTATAATATTCAAGGATAAACTCCTTTATTTCTACATCTGAAGGAGTTTCTTCTTCAGACTTTTTATAAAGATGTTTCCATAAGGGACAGATGGTTTTATATCCGCACTTACCGCACAAAGGCGAGAGTTTCGGCTCAAATCCGCTTTTCGATATCACCTCTGTGGCATTCTGAATATATTTTTTGAATGATTCCAGATCCCTTTCTTCGCGTACACTAGATAATTTTTCTTCATGGCGCAAGAAATATAAGCTTAATTTTATTTTACGATCTTGCCACTCAGGCCACATCTTGCGAACACCTAAATTGTAAAAAGAAAGCTGTAAATTTTTGTCGATCTCTTCTTGCGAGGGCATGCGCATAGCGGTCTTGTAATCAATTATTTCCAAGTCATCATTCTCCAATTTATCTATGCGGTCTATTTTACCCACCAAAATGTGCGGATTTAAGGAGTCGTTTTTATTTGGCAGAGTTATTTCAAACCGCGTTTCCAGCGCCAACGGACGAACATTTTTAGGATTATTTTTTCTATAATAATCCGACAAAATTCTCACTCCTTCGGCAAAATATGATTGCTCCTCACGTTCATCCGCGAAAGAAATATTTTTGGGCCAATGTGATTTGTAATAATCCAATATCTCGTCTAAAGATGGCGAGTCTAATGGGGAACTAAACATAAATTTCAATACATCATGAATCAATGTCCCAAAAACCGCTTCCTTAGATTTGGGCGCTCTGATTTTATCAATTTCCTGAAATTTGTACTTTTGTGGGCAGATATTAAATGTTTCGAGCGCTGAATAAGATATGCGCATATATTTTGTTGATCCAACTTAGTTATAATCTGCGCAAAATTTTTACGCAAATTAAGCATGGGAGTTTATAATCTATATAATAACAAATTAACAATGAGTATCCAATGATTTAATGAACATTTTAACCGTCTGTGCGCTCTTGCAGTTTTTTACGCATAGTAGTAAACTGTCTGAGTGCTAAAATAGCACTTTAAAAAAAGAAAGGATGGATGGTGTGCCGATGCCTAAAAAGATTTTGGCGATTGCGGTATTGATCGTTTTACTTTTTGGCTTATTCGGATGTGTTGCCGGAGCTAAAATTTCTGGAAGCATATTTGTGCCGCCACAACCAATTTGTGTTGTCCCACCGCTTCATAATCTGATAATCAGATCTATCAATCTAACTGGCTGTGGTTTTGAAAATTCTTTTTTGATGGAAAATGCTTTAAGGCGAGAATTGGTAGCGGCTGGGGCGCGATTCGGTCCAAATGGAGTTCTTTTGACTGGCAATGTAAAAATTATAAAAAACGGACATCATTCACTTTGCCGCGCTACCATGGTAGTTAATATCGAATCTTTTGGTTTAGTAAGATTATGTTCCTCGGTTGGTGTTGAAGTGACCTGTTATGGAAAAACGGTTTCTATTTACCCTCAAGACTATCAACAGGCCGCTCAGCTTATTGTTCAGGACTTCATCTGGCAGAACCATTAAAAAAGTGTGCTCCTCTTACATGAGGACTCGCCTGTCAACTCGCTAAGAGTTGACAGGCTTTTCTTTTTTTATAAAAGTATAATACAATCTGAATATGCTAAATAAACAATTGGGATTTAAAAATTCTTTCAATAATGGTCGTTGGGGCAAAAAACCTCAAGGTGACAAAACATACGAATGGACTTTGCATGTTCAAGAAAAAATGCGCTTTTACAATTTATCTGAAAGTAGGGTTCGTAGAGTTTTACATTCTCCAAAACGCACCGAGTGGGGAATTGCCCCAAACACAGTAGCAATGATGCAACCGTCCGCATCTTCTAAAAACCCCTATGAAATATGGATAATGTTTCAGGAAATTAATCAAGCCGGTAAAAAGAAAAGGCGCATAATAACTGCCTGGCGTTATCCCGGAAAAAGTCCAGTGCGCGATCCTATTCCGGAAGATATTTTGAGAGAAATAAAAAAATTTACCTTTCCTGCCGCCTGCCTGCCGGTAGGCAGGGTGGACAGGCCTGTTAAATAATACAACTATGAACAAACAAGATGAAAAATTTATGGAGCTGGCGATAAAATTATCATTAAAAAGCGTATTAAGTGATAAGGGCGGCCCATTTGGAGCGGTCATAGTAAAAAATGGAAAAATTATTTCCCAAGATCACAACAGGGTTATTTCAACCAATGATCTTACCGCTCATGCGGAGATGGTGGCCATAAGAAAGGCATGTAAAAAACTTAAAACATTTGATCTTTCAGAATGTGAGCTTTATACCAGTTGCGAGCCTTGTCCAATGTGTCTGGGAGCAATTTATTGGTCACATTTAAATGCGGTCTATTTTGCTAACACCAAAAAAGATGCTACTAGTATAGGATTTGACGATCTTTTTATATATCAGGAAATTGATCGCCCTATAAATAAAAGGAGGATAAAATTCAAACAAATAATGCAAAAAGAGGCCCTGGTGGCCTTTGATTTGTGGGAAAATAAAATAGACAAAAAAAGATATTAATTAACTTGAAAAAATAAATTTTTTGAGATATAATTGCTGTATAGAATTTAAGTTAAATATTATGCACAAAAATACAAAAGTTATTTTATTTGGAACAATTATTTTGGTTGCCTTATTTTTTAGTTCAATTACCTTTGTTAAAGCAGAAGACACTATTGTAGCCACAAGCACAGCAGACGCCTTACAACTTACTAAACCTGCCATACTTCCCGGAGGGCCTCTTTACTTTTTTAAGAGATTGGGAGAGGGCTTTGTCAATCTGTTTACTTTCGGAAAGGTGAATCAAGCCAAAAGAGCGTTGGAGCTTTCCCAGGTAAGGTTGGCCGAAGGTCAAGCTTTGTTAGAAAAAAATAAGATCGATTTAGCTCAAAAAAGCAATGAAGAGTATCAAACAATGCTTAGCGAGGCCTCTTTGTTCGCGCAAAGGGCGCAAAAAGAGGGCAAGAATGTTGATGGTGTATTGCTCCGGATTTCTCAAGAAACATTAAAAAACCAGCAAGTCTTACTGAATGTTATTGAAAAAGCGCCCGAACAGGCAAAATTTGGCCTGCAAAACGCCATCAGAGCAAGCGTCAAAGAACGTCAACAGGCCCTACAAGGACTACCTGAACAAAAAAGGCGGGATGTAGAAACTCGAGATTTTAACATGAATGAAGTGATACAAAATAAAATCGAAGAGTTAGAGCTCGAGGATGTTGAGAAGTTGGACGTCTTAGAAGATTTGGACACGGATAGCGAATTAGAACAGTTAGAAGATGAGATTAACAAGATAGAACAAACCGGACTAAAGAAAATTTTTATTAGCAGGCTAATTCCAGAGCAGGGAGTTGTCGGAAGTAAGGTGACTATTTTTGGCCAGGGCTTTACGGAAACAAATAATACAATAAAGTTTTCAGTGGGAATTATCCCGAATATAGAATCTAAAACAGGCCAAGAATTATCTTTCGAGGTTCCTTCATCTTTAGACCCCGCTTGTTCTTTCAATAAATTACCCTGTTTGATGTTTTCCAAATCTGTTGTTCCTGGAAAATACGAGGTTTCTGTTATAAACGGCAACAACGCGCAAAGCAACATGCTATCTTTCAATGTTATTGAAAAGGAAGTCAAATGTGAAAGTTCTTCTGATTGCGGAAAGCCTATAATTTGCAGTGACGGAAAAGAGTATCCTGCATGGTCTTGTAATGACGGAAAATGTGATCAGATAACGTACTTTAAAGACCCCTGCAGTTTAACGCCCTCTCCTACAGACGCCACAGACAAAGAAAATAAAGAGTAAAAAAATAAAAAAGCCTCCTCGAACTAATTCGAGGAGGCTTTTTTATTTTCTTTACAAGGGCTTTCTTTCTCGATCGGCTCTATCTTTTTTCTCTTTAAATATTTTTGCTAAAAAATTTGCCGTTTCTTCCAACTCCTCCTTATATAAATATCCCTCAGTTTCTTTACTGGGCATTTCGTGCAAAACGAAATCCACGCTGGGATTATCTTCCTCATTCTCTTTTCTTGGATTGGCAGTCAAATCAATAGCCAAACGAACATTTTCATACTCAAAAAAACCATCTATTCCGTGAAAGGTGTCCAAGGGTGTACCAATGGCCGAATAAAAGCTCAATTTTTGAGAATCTTCCAATTGTAACTTCTTTAATAAAGCTTGAAACAGATCTGCCGCAAGGGGCTTGCTAGGTTTGTGTGGATCCTGAACATAGAATCGTTTAATAAGCTCTATGGCTCTATTAAATGATAAATAGACATTTCCGTCTTGTTTCGATTTTCCAAACTCCTGTAGAAATTTTTTAACCTCTGGACCCGGAAAAACAGACGCTCCAAAGTAATCACGCTCTAAAAATTTTCCCGTATAGCCCCTGCGCGCATTTTCAAAATCCCAACGCATATATTTAATAAATTAATTAGTAAATTATAATTAGTTATTCCAATGGATTTCTTTGAATCTTAAATTTATTGGGCGATTGATAATTCGAGTAAAAAGTTTTTTCGAACCAAATTTCTCCATTTTTCCAAACTTGCTGAGTAAGTTTAGTGGAGAGTGATCCGTCTGAAGATTGTTGAGTTATATAAGGACCTAAAACTTTTGTTATGCGACTATCATTTGTTCCAAATATTTCAAAATAAAGATTATTGCCCTCAATTTTGGTTTGAATCATTAAATAATTTGGAGTGTTATTAATAAATTTTAAATCCGGACTGGGAGGATAGATAGTAGCGTCAAACCCTTGAGGGTCATAATATCTGACAGGAAAAGCGTGCGGGTAACGCTCTGTAATTTGAAGCCCCGCGTTTACTGCCGCGCGAAACATCGTCGTAGAAACCTGACAAAGACCTCCTCCATAATCCGGCGAGACTCCTCCATTTTTTATTACAAGCTCTGCCTTCCAGCCATGTTCTTTATCAACGTCTCCCAATATATCATTAAAGGAAAATTCTTCTCCAGGCTTTATTAAAAGCCCGTTAAATTTTGAAGCTCCCAAACTTATATTAAATTTACGACTTTCGCTAGATCCAAAAAAGTTAGATACTCCTTGGCCCAGCTTAGCAGTTAAACCATATTCTTTTATCTTCTCTTCATCAACTTTTGGCTGTTGATACGTAAAATAAATTTTAATTTCTTTTTGGCGGCTATTAAGAGCTTCTATGATAGAGCTGACGCTTTGGTCTATTGCGATGGTTCTGCCCTCTTGCGGAAGATTGAAAGCCGCCACTTTGTGATCTTCCACTACGAGCACGGCGTCAATTACGGGTTTATTAAAACCTATACCCACCGTATTCAAAAAGATTGCGACTGTAGAAGTGCTTATTTCCAAATTTAACTGGTTGCGACCAGATTGATCGGGCGTAAATTGTAGAAAAGACGCAAGCGTCTGATTTTCCAGGGGCGCAATTTCGTCATTAGCCAATATTAATAAATAGGGCGCGGAACTTATAATGGATTGGGCCTGATCTTGAGCTTGTGAAATTCCATCCAACATAACTTGCGGATAATCCATTACAACGCTGCTTCTTATATCCTGCAACTGAAGATTTTCAATATAATTTTCCATTGCCAAAACAATTGGTCCTTTATCCACGACATGCCCCAGACTTTCCTTTTTAGGCATGAATGAATTTTTTCGCGCGTCGTATATTAAGGTTGCGCTTTGAGACGGTTGTTCAAGGGTGGGGAAGTATTCCAACATTTTTTGATTGAGCTTCTCTTTGTTTATAGAATATTTAAATTTTAAATTTTCTGTTTTAAAAAATAATTTAAATTTTTCATACGCTTTTTTATACCACGGCCCAACGCGACCTATCTGGTAGACCGCCTCTATGGTTTTTTGTAAATTAATTTCCGCGCCAATAGATTCCAGGGTGGTAGATTTTACAAAATCTCCGACAATTATTTTAAGAGGAGCGTTTAATAAATTCTCAGAAGACGATTTGAGCGTGTTTTCTGCCTCGGATTTATTCAGGCGGGAAAGATTAACATTTCCCACATAAACATTTCTGAGAATTTTGTCGTTGTCCGCCCAGAAGTTAAAGAACGCTAAGGCCGCTACGGCTGAAATTATAGTAAAATTACGAAAATGTTTTTTTATGTAAAGCATAAGCGCTAAGAATATTATGCGCTATAATTTTTTAAGAGGCAATTTAACCGTTAAAATGCCATTTTCCAGCAATGCGGATATTTTTTTAGAATCTATGTCCTCTGGGATTTTTACTGACCTAGAAAAACTCCCAAAATAGCACTCTTGCTGATAAAAATTTTCTTCGGGTATATTTTCATGGCGGTGACGAAATCCCTGAACTGTGAGAATGTTTCCTCCAAAAAATATTTCTAAGTCTTCAGGACTAACGCCCGCGATTGTGGATTGAATAACAATAATTTCTCCGGGCACTTTATAAATATCCAGCACGAGCTGTCCGCCATCTTCAGTAAATGTGGATAGGCTCGATGATTTTAATTTTTTGTTTTTAAAAAAATTAAGCATATTAAATTATTGAAGCAAGGACATCCTGCGTATTTTTTTATAAGCCGCGTTTATAAAAATAAAAAATACGATAAGCAATACTATGGAAGCGACAAATCCTAAAATGTTTTTAGTGGATAAAATAACGTAATTAAATAAGGCATGCAGTAAAATTGCCTCAATAAAAACTGAGGTCATTAAAAATAAACGTTTCTGGGGAAAACTGTGCATATTTAGAGCCATCCCGTATCCAATAATAGATGAACTGAGAGTATGCAAAAGCGTAGATCCTATAAATCTCGCCGATATCACACCTATTCCCAAAACTGCCGAGTCAGCAAAAGCAGAACTGCTAAAAAATATATTTTCCGCCGTAGCGAACCCCAAAGCGGCCACAACCATATAAACCATCGCGTCAATCGGCTCATCAAGGTCCTTGTCTTTGGACATTTTAAACCAAACTACCAGATATTTGGCAATTTCTTCAACCGTCGCCATCAAGATGAGAAAAACCCATAAAAATATTTTGTCCCCAAAGCTGTTTAGTGTTTTATTTAATATGCTTTCCGCAAAGAGCGCCAAGGGCGCTGAAAGCGCTCCCAACATAAAAACTTGTAAAATTAAATGTTTGGGCTCGGGGTGCACATCTTCGCGCAAATAAAATAAAAGCCATATTATACCCGGTAAAATTCCAAAAAATATTGATATTATCCAAATCATAATTATTCAATAGAAAAAGGCCTATTTCAACTGAGGCCAACCTTCGATAATTAAAGGCAGTTTACTTTTTATGGGTAATTTTTGCCAGATCTCTTCCGTTATAAAAGGCATAAAAGGATGCAGAAGCTTCATTGATGTTCCCAAAATCTCGATTAATGTTTCTTGCGCGGCTACTCGATCATTTTCTTTTTCTGAATTCAGCCGCGCTTTAGACTGTTCAATGATTTCATCGGCAAAGGTGTGCCAAAAATAGTGGTACATTGTTTCCGCGGCGTGATTAAAATCAAAATTATCCAGATATTTTGTTATTTTTTTAGAAATATTTTTTAAATCTTTTAAATTTTTTTTATCTTGCGCGTTAAACCTTGGCCTAACTTTCGTGTCTTTATAGTTCATCAATACAAATCGGGAGACGTTCCATATTTTAGTCGCGAAATTTCTGTAGCCTCGTATTTTATCTTCAGAAATCACCGGATCATTTCCGGCAGTAGTGCCGATTATTAAAGCCATACGAACGGCGTCTGTGCCGTACATTTCGGCCACCTCCAAAGGATTAATTACATTGCCTTTGGATTTGGACATTTTTTGGCGATCTTTATCGCGCACTAAGCCGTGTAAATAAACCGTTTTAAAAGGGGTTTTGCCAGTCATATATTTTCCAAGCATCACCATCCTGGCGACCCAGAAAAATAAAATATCCCAACCGGTTTCCATAACGTCCGTAGGGTAAAATTTTTCAAAATCACTCTTTAGTTTTGAGTTTTGTCCGTCAGCTGGCGGATTGAAATTTGAAATTAAGCGACCTTTTTGATGGCCTGTGGTCATTAGAGTCGCGAATGGCCACTGCCCAGAAGAAAACCACGTGTCAAAAACATCGGTTTCTTGTTCGAAAAGGTCGCTCCCGCATTTTAAACAGCGGGTTAAAAGCCCCAATTCCAAAATTTCGCAATTCTTTATTGAAGGTTTTCTCATTGCTTCTTCCGCGCTCCAATTTTTTATACGTTTTCGAAGTGTTCGAATAACGGCGCCATGACTTACAATAACCACATTTTTGTGACTATGATTTTTTTTATGACGCATAAGAGCTTTCCACGCTCTTTCCTCAACATCCTTATATTTTTCACTATCCGGAATGTCATTTTCATAAGTATAAAGATCGCCATATTTTTTTTCGGCTTCTTCCAAAATCATTCCTTCAGCTTCGCCGTGATGAAGTTCTTTTAATTCGTCTTCGAGAACAATTTCAGCGCCAGTAGCTTGAGAAATGATTTTAGCTGTTTCATAGGTACGATTCAATGGAGAAGAAATGATCAAGTCTATTTTTTTACCTTTGAGCGCTTCGGCGGCTTTTTGGGCTTGAGCGCGGCCGATGTCATTTAGAGGAATATCGGTCCGACCCAATAATCTTTTTTCCTTGTTCCAGTCAGTTTCTCCATGGCGGACAATAAACCAGCGAATTTTTATTTCTGGATTTATTTTAGGTTCGCCACAAGCGGCGCAAAACCAAGCTGGAATTCTTATGCCCCAGACAATCTGGCGAGAAATGTTCCAATCTCGCAGATCTTTCATCCAGTGCATAAAAATTTTCTCCATTCTTTTGGGGATAAACGTCACTTCTTTTTTCTTTACCGCTTCTATGACAAGATCGCGCAAAGATTTTTTGTTTACACTCTTGGCTTCGGCGGGCAAGTCTGTCATCTTAATAAACCACTGCAACATTATGCGCGGTTCAATTATTGTTCCACATTTATAACAAACAGCTACTTGATGTTTATAATCTTCTGGCTCTTTTGAAAATTTGTCTTTTAGTAATTCGATCGATTTTTCTCTGGCCTCTTTGACTTTTAATCCTGCGGTTTCTTTTCCAGCGCCCTCGTTCATTTTGCCAAATTGATCTATTATAGAAATGGGTGCGGCGGTAATCTTATTTTTATGTTTCTGATATATCTCAAAATCAAGCGGATCGTGATGAGGAGTTATTTTGAGTGCGCCTGTGCCAAAATTTAAATCGACGCTTTCATCAGAAATTATTGCCAAATCTTTTCCATTTAGGGGATTTATTGCTATCTGTCCTATAAATTTTTTCCAGTTTGATTTTGGATGCGTGGCTATCGCCACATCGGCAGGTATGGTTTCGGGCCTGGTAGTGGCGACGACAATGTGCTCATTGTTGTCGCTCCGACCCTGCGTCGGAGCAATTTGGTATTTCACAAAATACAATTTATCCTGCCTTTCTTCATGTTTTATTTCCAAATCTGAAAGCGTGGTTTGGTGTTTGGCGCACCAGCTTATCGGTTTTTCTGCGCGATATACCAATCCGTCTTTATAAAGTTTTTCAAAAGTTGAATAGACGATTTTTATGATATCTTCATCCAGCGTAAATTTTTCCCGCGACCAATCGCAAGAGGCGCCGAGTTTCTTGAGCTGATTTTCCATATACGCCTTGTTGGATAAAGTGAATTTTTTTATTTCTTCATAAAGCTCTTCGCGCGGAATATTCCAAAATGAACGCCCTTCTTTTTCTAATTTCTTGTTATAAACCACCTGCGTTTCAAAACCGGCATGATCCGCTCCCGGAAGCCACAAAGACTTTCTGCCCTTCATTCTTTGATAACGAATCATTATATCTTCTAATGTCACGAAAAGCGCGTGTCCTATGTGCAGAGAGCCGTTTGCGTTGGGCGGTGGCATTATGATGGTGAAGGGTTTTTTGTGACGAGAGGGAAGGTTGTCTGGATTAAAATATCCCAAGCTTTCCCAATATTTATAAATATTGTTTTCAATAATTTGCGAGTTGTAGCTTGAAGAGATATCTATATTTTGTAGAGGTTTTTGCTCCATAAAATCGTTTGATTGCATAGTTTATACTACCACAAGTCGGCGTTAAATCAAAATTTAACTCCACTTTCATATTGCTTGACAAACTATCCTTTTTGGAAAAAGAAAAAGGCGTCAGAAAAAGGTGCCAGTGTCAGAAAAAGGTTCCTGACACCTTTTTCAATAAGAGGGGAAGACCGAAGACCAAAGAAGGGCTCCTGACACCCTTTCTCCTTTCTGATATTCTACAATACTGAAAGAGTCCATCACGCTTTCCAAAACAAACTATCTCCGGTACAATTTATGATATCAAGACAAGAGAACAAACAATTTATTTTTAGTATGCCCGAAGAGTCCAGAATAGGGCGGCATTATACAGGGACTCATTTAGGTAAAAGGAGTAAAATGAAAAAATAATTTATGAAAGAAAAAATGAAGAACTTCTTAAAAGAAAATCTGATGAGGTTAATTGTATATGCCTCGCTTGCAGTTTTTATTTTGATTGTCATTTTGATTTCTCTCTCCGCAGTTTTTGAAGTAAATGAGGCGACAATAAGCCCGCAAGCCGCTAAGAGCCAATCACATGCGCCTCCTAAGAGCCGATTGGATGCGCCCTCGTTTACAAAAATGGCTAATGACTTAATTGATAAACAATGTACTGAAGGTACAAGCAATAATTATATAACTTGGTGTGCGGTTGATCTTTTAGATCGCAAGGCTGCTGAACGTGAGTGGAAACAACGTAAACTCGAAACATGGAATCCAAAAAATAAAAACAATTTAATGAACTTTGAGGGATCGCAAACTCGGATTACCGTTTGGAGAGACGGCTTAGAGGGGGCGGAAAAAGAATGGTGCAATGCAACTAGAAGTACTTTTCATTGGGGCTCGGGCAGAGACTATAGAGTAGCTCATTGTATACTTAGTTTTGAATTGGCTGCAATTAATGATTTGAATTTTCTTTATTACGATTGGATTAATCAACTTACATATAACGAAGAAGACATTGCGGATTTTGAACCAACCAACGCGGACTTAGACGCGCTTATAAAGACTAACATAGTTTCACAGGGTTGCCATTGGATTAGCGATTATTATTGCGAAGAGTAAAGAAAAAATCATGAATCTAAAATACACATTCGGTAATTTTATAGTAAACAGTCGAAATGAATTATCACATTCTTTGGCAACAGCTATTACTAAAAAACCTTTTGCAATACGATCCATTTTTCGTATATGGAAAATGGCGTTCTGGCAAAACCCATCTTTTGCGAGCGATTGAAAATACACCCCAAGAAAAATATAAGGTTTTTTATACTACAGGTGAACAATTTCATTCGGGCCTTATTAAATCACTCCAAGAAAAGAGATGTACAGATTTTATAAAACATTATCAAAATTATGACGTTGTAATGATAGATAATATTGAAGAGCGTACAAGAAAATGTATGTATAGATACACAAAAAGCCATAATGGAGGTTATAAACAGCTTATTAGTTAACAATAAGCAAGTAATCCTTACCTCTGAACTTAATTCCTTTGAAGATTTGCCGGTAATATATCAACACTTTGCTTCTCATTATAAAAGTGGAATTATTATAGATATAGCTACTCCCAATAAGGTGAATAGTGCGGCGAAGTATTTGTGTGCCAGTTAAAAATACCTTATCCCAACAGCCCGGGTGCGTTGCGAAAACGGTAAAAATATGATACTCTAAACTCATCTAAGCTGAAAAAATATGACAAAAATAGACACGGCTAAAATTGAAGAGGTGTTGACACGGTCAATTGATACGATATATCCGGATAAAAAATCTCTGGAGGACGTCCTTAAATCAGGCAAAAAATTAAGAATTTACGTGGGCATAGATCCCACCGCCACCTATGTGCATTTGGGACACTCCACTAATTACATCATCTTAAAAAGATTTCACGAATTAGGGCATAAAATCATAGTTTTAATCGGAGATTTTACCGCGATGATCGGAGATCCCAGCGATAAAAGCGCCGCCCGCAAACGTTTAACCAAAAAGGAAGTTTTGCAAAATCTTAAAACTTTCAAACAGCAGATTGGTAAAATTCTTGATTTTTCCGATAAGAAAAACCCGATAGAACTAAGATTTAATTCCAAATGGCTGGCAAAATTAAATTTTGAAGACGTGGTTGCTTTGGCATCTAATTTCACAGTCCAACGAATGCTCGAAAGAGATATTTTTGAAAAGCGCATTAAGGAAAACAAGCCTCTGTATGTGCATGAATTTTTCTATCCTTTAATGCAGGGTTATGATAGCGTGGCACTAAATGCCGACATTGAGCTTGGCGGAACTGATCAGACATTTAATATGCTGGCTGGCAGGAGCTTGGTAAAGACTTATCAAAATAGAGAAAAGTTTGTTGTCACCTCTACTTTGCTGGAAAATCCTGCGACGGGTGAAAAATTAATGAGTAAAAGTTTGGGTACGGGCGTAGCGTTAAATGACGAGTCCAACGAAATGTTCGGTAAGATAATGGCCCTGCCAGACGAAGCTATAATTCAATGCTTTATTGACTGCACTTATTTCTCAATGGACGAAATTCACAAAATGGAAACTGGTCTAAAGAATGGCGCCAACCCACGCGATTTAAAACTGAAGCTTGCTTATGAAATTACTAAAATGTATCATTCGGAATCCATCGCTAAAAAGGCGAAAGAATACTTTATAAAAACTTTCAGCAAGAAAGAAATGCCCAACGAAGATGAGATGCCAGAAATAAAAGTTAAATCTCAAAATGTCGTGGGTGTTTTAGTGGAAACAGAACTGGCTTCAAGCAAAAGCGAGGCTCGTCGTTTAATAAAACAAAAAGGAGTCAAAGTAAACAAAAAGATAATTGCGTCGGTTGACTTTAAAATAGAAAAGGGGGATATAATTCAGAAAGGTAAACAGTATTTTGTAAAAATAATTTAAAAATTTAAAACGATATTTTATATGATACGGAAAAATATAATAGCCATGTGGATCATCGGGATCTTAGTGTTAATAGCAATCGTGGGAACAGTATTGTTTTATTTTCAAAAAACAGTCGGTTTAAATTTAAAAAAAGATATTAATAGTTTTGAAGAATGTGTTTCCGCCGGACATTCAATACTAGAGAGCTATCCTCGGCAGTGCGTGACGTCTGGTGGTAAAAAATTTATCGAAAACATCGGCAATCTTATAGAAAAAATGGATTTGATTAAAGTGAATAATTTGCTGCCCAATCAAACCATCTCAAGCCCGATAACTATTGAAGGGGCGGCGCGGGGATTTTGGTTTTTTGAAGGCTCTTTTCCGATTAGTGTTTTAGATGAAAGGGAAAATATAATAAGCCAAAGTATAGCGACTTCCCAGGGAAACTGGATGACAAAAAACTTCGTGCCATTTAAGGCTACTGTTGAGTTTGGCGTGGACTTTCCGCAAAATGGCACGATTATTTTTAAGAAAAACAATCCTTCCGGCTTGGCGCAAAATGATGATCAATTAATTATTCCGGTCAAATTATCCAACTAGAAAAATTTATACTAAAAGATTGTCAAAAAGGGCATCTAAAAAATATGGGTCTAGCCATGCCATTTCTCAAAAATAGGTGGTTTATCACAATCATAATTATTTTAATTGTGATGGGCTGGTTTGTATTTAGCAAAAATAAATCTGACGCCAAATATATCGAAACAAAAAGAGGCCGCGTAATATCTGAAGTGAGCATTACCGGTAAAGTAAAGCCGATTAAAAGTTTGGATTTGGCTTTTGAAAAATCTGGCCGTATATCACGCGTATTGGTCGGTATAGGAGATAGAGTTTACACGGGACAAGCTTTGATAATTTTAGATAATACGGATATCGCGGCTCAACTAGCCCAAGCTAAGGCCAGTGTAAAAATCCAACAGGCCAAACTCGATGATTTAAAAAAAGGAACAAGGATCGAAGATCTGAATGTTAAAGAGGCGGAATTAAAAAAAGCCCAAGAAGACTTGCGTGGTTATTTAGCTAACGCGATAAATATATTAAATGACGCTTATTCAAAGTCTGATGATGCTGTACGCACAAAAACCAGCAATTTATTTATTAATGGTGAAAGTGATAATCCAACGCTAAATACTTCCTTTATTGATTCGCAAGGTGGCACAGACGCCAAAGCTCAACGATTAGTAATGCGTAATATGTTGAATTCGTGGTATGCCGATTTGCAGACGATTTCTGCGGCATCCAGCAAACAAGTTCTTGAAGATTCACTTCAAAAGGCTCAAAGTGATCTTTCTTTAGTGAGAAATTTTATTAATAAGATAACTGATTTACTCAATGGTCCCAACACGTTTTCCCAAGCCGCGCTTGATACATACAAGGCCAGCATGAGCACCGCTATTACAAATATAAACACGGCTAGCGCTTCGGTGGCGTCTCAGATTCAGTCAATCAACACTCAAGGGTTTACAGTTGAAAAAATACAAAATGAATTAAACTTAAAATTGGCCGGCAACACTCTTGAGGATATAGCCGCTCAAGAAGCGCAGATAGAACAGGCGCAAGCTAATGTTTTATATTACCAGTCGCAATTGGATAAAACAGTGCTCCTCGCTCCATTTGATGGAATAATTACAAAATCTGATAAAGATCCGGGCGAAATAATGTCCGCCAATTCTACGGCAATTTCTTTGATTGGATCTGGAAAATTTGAAATAGAGGCCTTTATCGCAGAGTCCGATATTGCCAAAATAAAAATAGGGGAGACGGCCAAAACAACTTTGGATGCCTACGGACCAAACGTTGAATTTAACGCTAAAATTATTTCTCGAGATTTAGCCGAAACTGTCATTGAAGGAGTGGCTACGTATAAAATCGTGCTTTTATTTGATGGCGAAGACGAAAGAATACTGCCTGGCCTTACAGCCAATGTAGATATTTTAGTAGATAAAAAAGACGACGTGTTGTACATTCCCACGCGAAACATTCTGGATAGAAACGGCGAAAAAATTGTAAAGCTTGTCACCAGCGAAAAAAATGGAGCCTATCAAGAAATAAAGATTTCCACGGGACTTCGGGGCTCGGACGGGAGAACAGAAATTTTATTCGGAATTTCCGACGGACAAAAAATATTGGCAGAGTAAACCCTAATTAATTTATAAATTAAGCCTCTGAGGTTTTAACCTGCCAACTAACAGGGCTGAGCTAGGTGTTAAATTCTAGATACTAAATACTTTGTATATGCTTTTAATTAACGTAAAAAACTTACAAAAAATTTATCAGAATGATGGAATGGAGACAGTCGCGCTTCATAATATAAATCTTGAAATTGAAGAGAAGGAATTTGTTGCCATCATTGGACCATCAGGATCAGGCAAATCTACCTTACTACAAATCTTAGGGGCATTGGATCGTCCCTCAAGCGGACAGTATTTTTTTGACGGCAAAGAAGTAAGCTCTTATTCCGATGAGGAGCTTGCCTTAACACGCAATCAAAAGATAGGCTTTGTTTTTCAAATGTTTAATTTATTGCCCAAAGTAAGCGTTTTAGAAAATGTAAAAATTCCTTTAGTCTATGCTGGCATTTCTGAGCCCAAAAGAACAGAAGTGGCTCGTAGCGTCATAGCGAAAGTGGGGCTTTCTGACAGGGAAAATTTTGCCACATCCAAACTTTCCGGAGGCCAGAAACAGCGCGTTGCCATAGCCAGAGCCTTAGTGAACTCGCCCAAGGTTATTTTTGCGGACGAGCCGACGGGGAGCTTGGATTCGAAATCCGGAGCAGTAGTTTTAAACTATTTGCAAAACTTAAATGACAACGGGCACACTGTAATATTGGTCACTCATGAAACATATGTTGCCAAGTGCGCCCAAAGGACGATACACATTAAAGATGGAGCTATAGAATTAGATGAAAAAAATGAATGCCGCCATACTATTTCTGAAGACAGTATTATTAAATAATTTTATGAAAATTCGTGATACTTTTTCAATCGCAATTAACGGACTTACCACGCACAAGTCACGTTCAATGCTGACAATTCTAGGCATTGTCATAGGAATTGCTTCTATAACCCTAGTGGTGTCTTTGGGTCAAAGCGCGCAAAATTTAATCGTCGGTGAAATAAAAACCCTTAAACCGGAAAATGTTTTTATCCTGCCCGGCAGACAACCCACCGGAATTTCTAGCGCCACCGAAACACTTCTAAGCGATTCATTAAAACAAAAAGATTTTGAAGATTTGCAGAAAAAAAGCAACATTCCGGACGCTGTAAAAGTGGTACCGATTGTTTTTAGTCCTGTGGCCGCCACCTACGAATCAGAGCTCTACAATGTCACGCTTTTAGGTAGCACTTACGGCATACTGGATATTTTTGGCTTAGAAATAAACGACGGACTTTTTTTCTCCAATGATGATATTTTGCAAAAAACTAATGTGGCTGTCATAGGACAAAAAGTTTCCGCGGGTCTTTTTGGGCCATCGTCTCCACTGGGACAAAAAATAAAAATAAAAGACAAGTCATTGCGCGTCATCGGAACCTTAAAATCAAAGGGGCAAACTTCCTTTGTGGATTTTGATGAAGTGGTTTTATTACCTTACTCCACGGCCCAGCAATATATTTTAGGCATACGCTATTTTCATCGTCTGACCGTTGAAGCTTCATCGGTAGATGTTATACCCGGCATGGTGAAAGATGTAGAATTTTTATTGCGTAATAACCACAACATAACTAATCCAGCCAAAGATGATTTTAATGTTAAAACCCAAGCCGATTTAGTAGGAACATTGAGCACAGTCACGAATGTTTTAACCATATTTTTATCACTGATGGCGGCCATTTCTTTAGTTGTCGGCGGAATAGGAATTATGAATATTATGCTTGTGTCCGTCACAGAACGCACTAAAGAAATAGGCCTGCGTAAGGCTTTGGGAGCAACGAATAAAAATATTTTAACGCAATTTTTAACTGAAGCGGTTTTCCTTACCATAACCGGCGGGGTGATTGGAATACTGGCTGGCACCGCTTTTGGACTTTTGATCACTTATATAGTCAAGACATTTTACGGTATCAATTTTACTTTTACATTCCCTTTGTTTGGAGCCACGCTCGGTGTAATAGTTTCCAGCGTTATCGGATTTATTTTTGGCATATTTCCAGCCAGACAAGCATCTTTAAAAAGTCCGATAGAGGCTCTAAGATACGAGTAGTCTTATGTTATGGAATTAAAAGTAGAAAATATACTAAAACTTAAAGGCGTTGAATACGGATTAATAAAATTAAGCCAAAAAGCTTACACGGTTAGTGACGTTATTAAATATTCAGAAAATAATATAAATGCCGAGGAAGTTTGTAAAACCATAATACTAAAGGGTAAAACCACTGGGAAGAAACACGCTTTACTTTTGAGAGGTGGTAATAAAATAAATTTTTCTGCTGTTAAAAAAAATTTTGAAGAAGAAATAACCATTGCCAGTGAAAAAGACGTTGAAGAAGCTGGCGGAGTGGAGCCCGGAGCAGTTTGTCCGTTTTTATTAAAAATACCGCTATTTGTTGATAGAAGAGTTCTGGATTTAGAAAAAATCAATTGTGGATCTGGGAATCATTTGTACGGACTGGAATTTAGAAGCAAAGATTTGAATAGGGTAGTAGAATATAAAACCGTTGATTGGATTAAATAATTAATCCGGAAAAGAATATATGAAAAAAAATAAAAAAATAAAAATACTTTTTCTGGATATTTTGACTGGGGACAAAAAGATAAAGAAAGACATTGAAAATAAAGTATACCAGGGCGGAACATACGGCGAACATATACGCAAAATCTTTGGACTAAGCAAAAAGGAACTCGTTGTTTTAGACGGTTCCAAAAATATATCCGCGAAGCCTTCGAAATATGATGCAATAATTATGGGCGGATCAGTTGAAAATCCTGTAAAAAACATAGAAAGGCCGTGGATGAAAAAAGTTTATAAATTTATTTTAGAAGCCATTGATAAAAACGTGCCGATTTTGGGGATTTGTGGTGGATTACAATTTGTTGTGAGAGCTTTAGGTGGAGAAATAATTCCAAATCCTAAAGGAAGAGAATTTGGCAGTGTTAATATCAACATTACCCAAGCCGGAATGCGTGATCGCTTGTTTAGGGGCTTGCCCAAAAATATTATTATCCAATCCAGCCATAAATGCATATTAAAAGGACTCCGCTCAAAATGGACGCTCCTGGCCAGTTCAAATTTGTGTGACATTCAGGCTATAGCTATAGGCAAAAACATTAGACTGCTTCAATTTCACCCAGAAATGATATCAAGGCAAATTAAAGCGCTCGCTCAAATGCGTAAAGAGCCTCTGCTTAGAGAAGGTTTCGTCGGCAATGAAAAAGAATTTAAAGAATTTCTTAGTTCCATTAAAAATACTGAAAAAACAGGCAAGAAAATATTACAAAATTTTATTAAATATTTTGTTGTATAGTAAGCAAATAAAAAACGACTTAATTAAATGGTCACGATATGCGCATGCTATTGACTTGACCGTACTTTTTTGCTAACTTACTCTAAGTATGAAAAATATTTCTAGAACAACTTTATATTTCTATTCTTGGTTTACCTCAAACCTCTCTCGAGAAAGGAAGTTTTTGCAATATTTTAAATAATTTCAAACGACAAAAGTTATAAACGTGCAAAAACCTCTTTCTCGAAAGAGGTTTTTGCCTCTTCCGAAAAGGAGGTGGGAATGTTCTTTGACAATTGGGAAATGAAAGAATTTCTTTCACGCTTTAAATTTAAGAGAAATAAAAGTGGGTTTATTGGAGTTGAAAGGGAATGCTTTCTTGTGTTTCCTGATGGCAATTTAGCGCCTAAATCCGAGGAATTTCTTCTCAGTTTAGACGATAAACGTTGGACATACGAACTATCTGCTTGCCAGGTGGAATCCAGAACAAAACCGCACAAAGATCTTTCATCTTTAAAACTTGAACTTCTTGAAAATGATAATGCTGGTCAAAACAATGCTAAAAAATTAGGACTTGTGCTCATCCATCAGGAAATAGGCGACGAAAATATGCCGCTAAATGTTTACCCAGATTCTCGCTATATCAAAATTGTTGAAACTATTTCGCGAGACAGATTAGTATCCGCATGCCGTGTTGCGGGAACTCATCTGCACATTGGCGTGAAAAACATAAGGCGGGCCATTGAGATCTATAATCTTTTAGTGGCTCATCTGAACAAATTGTGCGACTTGGGCGATCATTCAAACGGAGAAAGATTGAGATTATATAAGACAATGGCTATAAACTGGAATCCTGTTGTTTATGACAATGAAAAACATTTTTTTGAAATTGCCAAAAAACAAGGGTTCGTTGATAACCCCAGAAATTGTTGGCATTTAATTCGCATCAGCATTCACGGCACTGTTGAATTGAGAATGTTCGGAGCTACAGATAAAATTGATGAAATAATTTATTGGACATCCTTTGTAAAATCTCTTATTAACGCGTCGGGAATAAGCATATGAGCAAGGGGCCAAAGGAGGGCCGTGCAATGGATAAAAAGAAGGAAAGGGAAATGCAAACAGCTTTTGACGAGCAAGCGAGGGAAGTGCTTTCTATGCCTGACCGTTTTTTAAAAGATGGTAAAGATTTAAAAGTTGGATTTGAATCAGAAGTGGCAATTCATAGTGATCATCTGGCCTTGAACGAATTGGAATTTGTCAGAGACAACATTCTGCGCAAAGTACCGGATTTTACGGACGTTGAATTGGGCGCAGCGCAAATTGAATTCCGAACTCCTCCAGTAAATATTTCATCGACAAATGGATTTTGCGACATTTCAGATATTTATAGAACAACTTTTCAACGTTTGGTATTAGCCGCAACGGAAAGCAATTGTTCTATTTTGCGCATTGGCTCTAACCCATTTTTACCGATTAAAAATACGCCCCGGACAAATAAACTCAAGTATCAACTCGTGCCAGATTTTTACAATAAAAATCGGCCCCTGCAAACAGATACCATTATTGGTCTTGGCAATCATCAAATAAACATTGGAGATGCGGCTGTAGTTTCTTTATTCCAATCTTTTCAGGTGAATCTGGAAGCTCGATCATTTGAGGATGCTTGCGACAAAATGAATCGTTCATTTTTTATTGCCCCCTATTTATTGGCTCTTGCCGCCAACTCTAGGTATTTAGAACTCGTAGATACAAAGATGCAAGATTTAAGAATGATAGGGTGGGAAAAAAGCCACGACACTTTAATGCAGGACTTAAGACTGGTAGCTTGGGAAAAGGCTTTCGATTTAAGAACTCCAAATGAAATTGCTCGGGGACACGCCCTGAGAGTCGGTTTGCCAGAAAGATATTTTATAGATTTATCGGATTATTTAAATCGTGCGAGCAGATTTCCATTTATACTTCATCAGCCAAAAGTGGCTCTGAATATGGCTGTGGGAATGACATGGCTTGATGCGCGCGTAAAATTTATTCAAGATTCGCTCGTTGTTGAACTAAGACTTTTGCCCACTCAGCCAAAAATTGAAGAGGAGTTAATGTTGGCGCTTCTTTATTTGGGTAGGCTCATAGATTCTCAGATGAGAAATGAAAGTCTTTTGCCTATTGAATTTGTCAGAGAAAACAGATTGTCCGCGATGCTTTACGGAATGCATCGAAAAATGTGGTTTTTATCAGGCGAAAGTATTTTACAAAAACTGCCTTATAAATTGGGTGTGCGGCGAGAAATTAAAAGGGCAATATGTGGATTAGAACGCTTCGGTTTGGCAAATTTGCTTGATAAAGAATTGTTGGAGAAAATACTTATAAATGGTTCTCCATCCGACAGATTGTCACAAGAATTAGACAAAAAAGAACACGACGTTTCTGTCGAAAGCATGAAAGAGGCGTTAGCAAGGCTTGAAATGTTGACTAAGCTATAATTTTAATAAAGGCGGAGCATCTCTCCGTCTTTTTATTTTTTTAAACAATATGATCTTTCCTTGCCTACTGACGCAAAGAGTTATATAATTTTATCATTGTTTATTAATTATTTTATTATGCAAATTTCTTGGAAACCAATTTTTATATTTATATGGGAATTGGTAAAAATGATAATCATCGCTTTAATCATTATCGTTCCGGTCAGATATTTTTTGATCCAGCCATTTTTTGTACAAGGAGCAAGTATGGAGCCGAATTTTGAAGACGGGCAATATTTAGTTATTGATGAAATAAGTTATCGCTTTAGAAATCCAGAACGGGGCGAGGTGGTGGTTTTTAAGTATCCATATTCAACTACCAGTGAATATTTTATTAAACGTATTGTAGGGTTGCCCAATGAAACTGTGAAAATATTAAATAATCAGATAACGATAAAAGGCCAGAACGATTTAAATGCCGTCATTTTGCAGGAGCCCTACCTAAATCCATCCCTGATAACTGATTCCTATGAAAAAACTGAATGGAGCTTAAAATCAAACGAATATTTTTTGATGGGGGACAACAGAATGATTAGTTATGATTCGCGCCGATTTGGTCCTATTCAAAAAAAATACATAACAGGCCGCGTATGGTTTAGAGCATTTCCTTTTTCTACAGCGCGGGTGTTTTCTGTGCCTCCCAGTCCCGCGCCAGCTTTTTTACCTATTTCAAAATGATAAACTTAAACTAATTTTCTTAAAATCAGATCTGATATTTTAAAATTTGAGATTTGATTTTTAAGATTTGAGATTCCAATCTATGCCAAAGAAAAATAAGTCTTTTCAGGCGCCTAAAGGCACTTTTGACATCTTGCCCAACATTCAAGGCGTTTGGGAAACATTACGCTTAACCGCCTCGCGCCTCGCGGATGATTTCGGTTATCGACGAATAGACACACCGATTATAGAAGAATCCCAGCTGTTTGAAGCCAGCGTTGGATCGGCTACGGATATCGTACAAAAACAAATGTACACATTTAAAACTCGCGGCAAAGATATCTTGACTTTGCGTCCGGAAGGCACAGCTCCTATTGCGCGAGCATATATCGAAAATGGCCTTTATAACCAGCCTTCTCCGCAAAAATTTTTCTATATTGGCCCGATGTTTCGTTATGAACAGCCTCAATCTGGACGGTTTCGTCAATTTCATCAATTTGGTTTTGAAGTTGTCGGGGACACAGATCCGATTTATGACGCTCAATTAGTACAGATGGTTTTCGCTTTGTTTGACGATTTTAAGATTAATAATTTAATGGTCAAAGTAAACAGCATCGGATGTAAAAAATGCAGGTCAGCTTTTCGTGGCGCTTTAATAAAATACTATAAACCTCAAATAAAACATCTGTGCAATGATTGTAAGACGAGATTAAAAGATAATCCGCTTCGTCTTTTGGACTGCAAGGAAGAAAAGTGCATAAAGGTACGCGCCACTTCGCCGCAAATTTTAGATTTTTTGTGTGAAGATTGCCGCAAACACTTCACAGAATTTTTGGAAATTCTTGATGAACTAGAAATTCGCTATACGCTTGATCCCTACTTGGTGAGAGGATTGGATTATTACACAAAAACAGTTTTTGAGTTCTTTTTTTCCGCTGAAGAAAATAAGGACAAGACATCGAAATTTGGACAAGCTCTGGCCATAGGGGGAGGCGGACGATATGACGACTTGTATCATCTTTTGGGAGGAAGAAACACGCCAGCTGTTGGACTCGCCATAGGTATGGAAAGAATGATAAGCGTAATGCAAAAAAATGATGTTAAATTAATTTCTAAAAAATCCCCTCCGGTATTTCTGGCTTATTTGGGAGCTTCCGCTAAAAGAAAAATAATAAAGCTTCTCAGCCAATTGCGACATGAAGGAATTGTGGCGAGCGAAAGCTTTGGAAAAACAAGCATTGACGCTCAAATGAAGGTGGCAAACAGACTGGGATCTACATATGCCGTGATTTTAGGACAAAAAGAAATTTTGGATAATACCGCCATAATTCGCGATATGCATTCTGGAATGCAAGAAACTATTCCGCGCGCCAAATTAATCGAGGTTTTAAAAAAACGAATAGGATAACTCACCCGCACACACCTAATTTTGCATAAATTAGGTGCGGGGTTTATGAACATATGGAAAATGATTGTTTATTTTGTAAAATTGTAAATAAAGAAATTTCCTCCGATGAAATTTTAGAAAATGATTCATTTTTAGCGATTAGCGATATTCGTCCTAAGGCCCCTGTGCATATTTTAGTTTTACCCAAAAAACACATTGTTTCTGCCCGACACTTGGGGGAAACAGATGCAAAATTGGCAGGCGAACTAATTTTATTTGCAAATAACGTGGCTCAAAAGTTGGGTATTGCAAAAGGATACAAATTAGTGTTTAATGTCGGGAGGGATGGAGGACAGGTGATAGATCATCTGCACCTGCATGTTCTTGGCGGGTGGACAAGTGATCATGATAGGAACTTTGGTTCAAAACCTTAAATTAAAAAATTTATAAATATAATAATATCGGGAGTGAAAAATTTTTTATGGTAGAAGTTCACAAAAAAGATAATGAAAATCCTATAAGTTTTATAAGAAGATTTACTAAAAGAGTCCAGATGAGCGGTGTGCTTTTAGACGCTCGCAAAAGGCGCTACAAGCAAAAACAAAAAAATAAAAGATTGGTTCGTCTGGGCGCTCTACGTAAAGAAAAAATCAATAAAGACAAAGAAATGCTGGAGAAATTAGGAAAATTGGAAGAACTTTACGCCAAATACGGAAAACCGAGAAGATAGAAAAAACGCCCCGCGGGGCGTTTTTTAGTATCTAGCAAAATACTTGGCAAACATTAGATAAACCCCCCGACTTAATTTAATATTGGGGGGTTGTGCACTAAAAGTGCCTTAACTGCCGCGACGGAACATGCCCATCTAAAAAGATTCGCGGACATCTTCCTGATGTTACTAATGGTAGACTCTTATCGCTTCAGCTTATTGCTTTTGTCAAACCGTGAATAATCACATAAACAAAACCATAAAGGAGTGCCAGCAACAAATAAATCGTTGTACACATGCAACCCAATCCACATATTGCTTCTTGAGGGCTATCGCTTTCAGTACGAATAATGCCAACCACACAAATTAAATCCAACACCACAAGAAAAACGAGAGATTCCATCGCGCACCTCCTCTTGTCAAAACCGTTACTGGGATTCATTCCCAATACTGTTTACAGTATACTCCTATTTTTGGATTTGTCAATACCCCCGTAATATTCCCACATACCGAAAACGTTTTGGTATAGAGACCTTATTATTAACCAAATTCCAGGGCGCATTTTGAAAATTTTTAAAAAAAGTATAGAATGTAACTAAGAAACAGGAATTAAATTTCTATTTACTACTTACTATCCGCCAGCTGGCGGATCTAACTACTAATTTTTATGTTATTAGAAAAAATAAAACAAGATTTAATATCGGCAATGAAATCTAAAAACGAAGTGGCCCTAGGGACATTACGCATGCTTGACGCGACAATTAAAAATAAAGTGATTGAAAGGCGCACCAAAGGAAAAACAGGGCTCATGACAGAAGACGAGATAATGGAAATAATTTCTTCAGAAGTAAAAAAGCGCAAAGACGCTGTTGACTTGTACACTAAAGGTGGCAGGGAAGAGTTAGCTAAAAAAGAAGCTGTGGAGATTGATGTATTAAAAAAATACTTGCCGGCAGAGTTAAGCCCTAGCGAAATAAGAAATATTATTAAAGAAACGATATCTTCAAGCGGCCTATCTTCCAAAGCAGATTTTGGAAAACTGATGGGATTATTGAAAGAAAAAACCAAGGGCCGCATCGATGGCTCACATTTAAAAGATTTGCTGATGGAAGAACTCAAATAGCTCGATTATGACATTAGAATAAAGAAGGTTCGCCCCCCGCACCTAAATTGATATAAATAGAACAATTGGATAAATTTATGGTTTCTAAAAATAATAAAATTTTAAAAGGTCTCGCGCGCTCATTAGGTGTGGGGGTCAAATTAAATTTTTTAAATAAAACTAAATTTAAAATTTCTAAAAGTTTTTTTGAAAAGGCTTTTTTTATGTCTATAAAAACACTTAAAATTCCTCAGCCGACTCTTTTAGAGCTCTACTTGGTTTCCCGGAACGAAATCAAGGAAATTAATTCAAAATGGCGCGGTAAAAAATTGCCCACGGATGTCATTTCATTTGAGATTACAAATAAAAATATTGGGCCTTATTCCAAAATTTCAAACAAAAAAGACGGTGTCGACTATCTGGACCCATCATTTTGGGGTATAATATTTTTATGTCCGGACTTTATAAAAACACATATTAAAAAATATTCACCCGCACATTGTGACATAAATGTGATGAGAACAAAAAATACTACATATAAAGCAAGACGTTCAAACATGAGAAGCGTTGATTTACAGTGTGCAGGTTTACTTTGGGCATTCATTCACGGTATAATTCATTGTGTAGGATACGATCACGAGAAATCGCTCAAAGAAGAAAAGCTGATGAAACAACTTGAAAAACAAATTTTAAATAAAACATCTTTTTAGTACATTTATGTTTAGTGAGAAAAAAATCATAGCCCTAGATTTAGGATCTTCTTTCATAAGGGGCATGGTGACACAAAAATCTTCCAAGTCGGATAATTTACAGATTTTAAGTTGTGTGAACGAACTGTCCAAAGGCATTCGAAAGGGATGTGTGGTGAATCCAGAGGAAACGGCATTCGTAATTAAAAGCGTCGTATCACAGCTTGAAAAAAATACCAAAACAAAAATAAAAGGTGTTTTTGTTAATTTTAATAGCTATCAATCAAATGTTCGTTTGATAAAAAATGCAATTGCGGTTTCCAGAGCTGATTCAGAAGTCTCACAAAACGACATAGATCGTACAATTTCTGAAGCCGAGTCTTCAGCCACCGCCTATAATCGAGAAATCTTACATATCATACCCCGCAGTTTTAATTTGGATGGTGAAAAGGGAATCAAAGATCCATTAGGACTACACGGCAAAAGATTGGAAATAAATGTTTTAGCGATTGACGGTTTTGTGGCGCATATTAAAAATTTGTATAAAAGCTTCGCGTTGGCAGATTTAGATGTGAAACAAGTTGTTTTTTCGCCCCTTTGCAACTCTCAAGCGGTTCTTAGTAAAAAACAAAAAGAGTTGGGAGCGGTAGTGTTGGACATTGGTGCCTCTACTTCATCTTTAGCGGTATTTGAGGAAGGGGATTTATTGCACGCGCAAATTTTCCCCGTAGGTTCATCCCATATTACAAATGACATAGCAATAGGCTTTAAACTCGATATAGAAATTGCCGAGAAAATTAAAATAGAACAGGGCAAATGCGACAGACAATTAAACAAAAAGGGGGTAATTAAACTTTCGGAAACGGGATCAGATCAACAATTTTCTATTTCGGTCAAAGAATTAAGCGACGTGATTGACGCGCGACTTCTTGAAATATTTGACTTAGTGAATAAGGAATTAAAAAAGATTGATCGAGCTGGACTTTTGCCTGCAGGCGTAATTTTGACTGGAGGCGGCGCAAATTTAAAAGGACTTGTTGAATTTACAAAAAAAGAATTAAAGCTCCCCACTCAAGTAGGTAAAATAATTAATGTCGAAGAAGATTTTGAACGCACTTTGTCCCCGGAGGATGCTACTTTGTGCGGATTGTCTTTATGGGCTGATGCGGCGTATCACTTAGCCTCATCTCGAGATAATTTAAGCGCTGGAGATGGACTGCTTAAAAGAATATGGCATGCCATAGTGCCATAAATTTATTGAAAGTGCGTATAATATAGTTTATAGTGAATAAATATCAAATTATCTATTTAAAAATTAAAAGTAATAAATAGATTCTACTTTCTATTTTCTACTTTCTATTTTCTAAAATATGCCAAAAGTAAAACCTGAAATAAAAAATGGGGCCAAAATTAAGGTGGTAGGAGTCGGAGGGGGCGGTGGCAATGCCGTGAGTCGTATGGCTGATACCAAAATACGCGGAGTAGAGTTTGTCGTCCTTAATACAGACGCTCAAGATCTTTTTCACAGTAACGCTCACGTGAAGCTACATATGGGCAAAGGAATCACCAAAGGTTTGGGCGCTGGCATGAATCCGGCGTTAGGAAAGCAAGCGGCTGAAGAAAGTCGCGAAGACATACAAGAGGCTCTAAAAGGATCCGACATGATTTTTATCACCGCGGGCATGGGAGGCGGCACCGGCACAGGAGCATCGCCTGTAGTGGCAGAAATAGCCAAAGATCAAGGGTCTTTGGTTATCGGAATAGTGACGAAACCATTCACTTTTGAAGGCTTTCAAAGAGCAAGATTGGCTGAAGACGGTCTTAATCAATTGTCTAACAAAGTAGATACAATTTTAGTCATACCCAATGACAAAGTAATCTCTTTGGTAGATAAAAAAACTCCTTTGGTTAAGGCGTTTAAAATAGTTGATGAAGTTTTAAATCAAGCGGTCCAAGGAATATCCGATTTGATAACAGTTCCCGGCATAGTAAATGTAGACTTTGCTGACGTTAAAGCCGTTATGCAAGGAGCGGGTCCGGCGCTAATGGGCGTTGGAAAAGCCACTGGAGAAAATAGAGCTATTAATGCCGCCAAAATGGCCATAAATTCGCCCCTGCTTGAAATTTCAATACATGGAGCAAGCGCCGTGCTTTTTAATGTTAGTGGTGGATCTGATATGTCTATGAATGAAGTAAATGAAGCGGCAAGAATTATAACGGAATCGATTGATCCCACAGCAAAAGTGATATTTGGCGCGGCGCATGATCATCACCTCAAAAAAGGTGAGTTAAAAGTGACAGTTGTAGCCACAGGTTTTACAGGCAATATTCCCCAATTACCGCTCGAAAATTCTACCAATAATGAGTTTGATAGTGAGGATGAAAATAACCTCAAAAAATTGGATATTAATAAAAAATATTCCGCTAAAACAGTGGAGAATGATGATGGCGAAGAAAAATGGGATGTGCCGGCATTTTTAAGACGTGGCAAAAAGTAAGAGATGTCACGGGAATTGATATTTCGTCAAATCGCTTGCTGGTTTTTTGATGCCCGCTTATTGCATTTTTTAATTGTACATGTTAACCTTTCAGATGTATGAATTTACCAACTGAACAAACAAAAAACGAGCAAGAATCTCTTTTAGTAGAAACGGAAGAGAATTTTGACATTGCAGAAATGGTTAAATTGGGAGTGCATTTAGGCAAAAAGCGTTCTGCGAGCCATGCTCAAATGAGCCCTTATGTTTTTTCTGTCAGAAATGATATTCAGATTATCGATTTAGACAAGACATCGGAAAGATTATCTATTGCTTCGGGCTTTCTTAAAAACGCCATACAAGATGGCAGTGTTGTGCTTTTTGTGGGCACTAAAATTCAGTTAAAAGATCTAGTTAAAAATTCTGCTATTTCTTGCGATATGCCGTATGTGACTGAAAGATGGCTGGGCGGAACTTTAACAAATTGGCCAGAAATATCCAGGCGTCGAGATTATTTCTTGGATTTAGAATCCAAGAAAAACAGTGGGGAACTGACCAAATACACCAAACATGAACAGCTTAAAATATCCAATCAATTGGAAAAATTATCCATACTGTTTGGTGGCATTAAAATGTTGAAAAAAAATCCCAATGCTCTGTTTATTGTCGATGCGGCAAGTCATATGGCGGCCTTGTTAGAAGCCAAAAAACTCAACATACCGGTTGTTGCTATCGCTGATACGGACACAAATCCTGAACTCGTGAATTATATTATTCCAGCCAATAGTAGCAGTATAAGTTCCGTGAAATTAATTTTGGATAAAGTTTGTCAGGCTATTCATTCCATAAATCCAAAGAGCTAAAAGTTTCTTTATGATCACAGCACAAAAAGTCCAAGAATTGCGCTTAATTTCTGGCGCTTCTATGATGGAGTGTAAAAAAGCGCTCGAAGAAGCCGGAGGCGACACAGATAAGGCTTGCAATATTTTAAAGGCCAAAGGCAAGCTGATTGCTGAAAAAAAATCAGAGCGTAAAACTTCCGCGGGATTAATATCTTCATACATTCATAGCAATGGCCGCGTGGGAGTATTGATCAAGCTCAAAAGCGAAACAGATTTTGTCGCTCGCAACCCCGAATTTAGTTTACTGGCGCATGATTTATGTTTACATATAGCCGCCGCCAACCCTTCCTGTGTTAAATCAGAAGACGTTCCAGCTAACGTGCTGGAGGACGAAAAGATTGTTTTTCAGGAAGAATTTGAAAAAATGGGCAAATCCTCCAAAATAGTAGAGCAAATGGTAAGTGGAAAAATTGAAAAACATCTCGACGATATCTGTCTATTACGCCAATCATTCGTAAAAAATCTGGATCAGACCGTAAAGGATGTAATTGATGGCTACGTGGCCAAATTTGGTGAAAACATAGAAGTAGATAAGTTTGTTCGTTACGAAATATAATTATTTATGTGGATTTTTTGGATCAGTCTTTTTATTTTAAGTTCAGTGGCGCTAATTGTGTTTATTAAAAAGCATAAATCAGTTTTTGTAACTCTTGACAATCCAGAATTCTCTTCGGAATCATCTATTTTACTTAAAAATGTTATCGTTCGAGGAATTCACTCACAAGTGTGGCTCGCTATAGTTAATAATATCGAAAAAATATTACGTAAAATAAGAATATTATTTCTAAAATTTGATAATTTCGTTTTAAATATTATAGATAAAGTGCGCGGTCATTCGTCCAAAATCGTCCAAAAAAATCTAGAGAATCAGGAAACTGCGCGCGAAAACAAAGATTCTGACGGAAACGTTTCCGCTACTGGCAATAATAACCAAACAGCTGATTAACAATTTAAATACACTCTGCTGTCTAAATGCCGACCTAGCTCAATGGCAGAGCAACGCTTTTGTAAAGCGAAGGTTCCGAGTTCAACTCTCGGGGTCGGCTCCAAAGTTTTACAACATCGGGATAAACCGCTCTATTATGCCGTTTGTTAAATTCTGTTAATTAAAATTTATGGGCGCGTGGCGGAGCAGTCAATCGCACCAGACTGTAAATCTGGCGGCCACTGGCCTTCGTAGGTGCAAATCCTACCGCGCCCACCATAAGTGTCAATTTTGCCCTCCAGAGCCGATGTAGCTCAGTTGGTAGAGCAACTCCATGGTAAGGAGTAGGTCGCCAGTTCAAATCTGGCCATCGGCTCTGGGTGACAAAATCTCCGCACCATTTAGGCCATTGTGACCCTGCCCGCCGATAGACAGGTCAGCTGGTACCCCGCAAAGCGGGGCATGGTAAGTTTACCCGCCTTTGGTGGGGAGTAGGCTCCCGGTTCTCCGTTATCCGCCAACTGGTAGAGGCGGATCTGGGCAACGACTCTATGGGAAACAAAAGTGAATAAAATTTATTAATAATAAAAAGTGATTATGTCCCAAGATAATTTAATAAAAATGGCTTGTTCAAAATGTAAACGTGTTAATTATTGGTCAAGCAAAAACAAGAAAAAGGTGACTCGCAAAATTGAAGTGAGTAAATTTTGTTCGTGGTGCAAAAAACACACACTGCACAAAGAAGGAAAGAAGTAAATAAATTTTAAAAATCCCCGTTCATTGAGCGGGGATTTTTAAATGCCTTTAAATTTTTGGGGTAAATTTTTATATTTACTAAACCAAAATTATTATATACAATATTAAAGTATTAAAGTTGGGGGGTTATGGGTCCATAGTTTTAATGGTAAAACATCGGTCTCCAAAACCGAGGTTCTCCGTTCGAATCGGAGTGGGCCCGCAAATTTCGGCGGACGGGCAAAACCAGATATTCAGGTTCAAATCCTAACACTCCCGCAAAAACTATTCCTTAGTTAAGAAAAAACCCTGCTTTTGCAGGGTTTGTCTAAATAAGACCGACTCTTTTTAATTCACGTTTTGCGGCCCGTTTTCCATCCGCAATCATCTCCGCGACTTCTTCAGATGTCCATTTAAAATGGGACTTGAGAATGTTTTGTTTCGGACACACTGAAACAATTTGGATTTCTCTATTGTTCTGGTCATAGTGAAAATACTGTAAGGCGTCTTCAAACATTTGATTAATATCATCCTCACAATTTGGTCCAAATTTATCAACCAATTTATGACGCAAAGACTCAAAGGCTCGTATTCTTTTATTAATTCTTAATGTTCTGTCAATTTCTATGTCGGAAAGAGCCTTAATGGGAATATGGTAACCACGAGACTGACATTCTGTCCAGCCCATTTTCATAAATTGCCTTAAAGATATATGATCTTCAGTCGCGTCAGAATCTATTACTATTATCATGTCGCATCCAGCTTGGACAGCTCTTTTTATGGGCAAAGGATTAAACATGCCACCATCAATATGCATCTCGCCATTAATTTCTACTGCCTCAAAAAATCCCGGCAATGCGGTAGATGCCAAAATGGCTCTTTTAAAAACATCGGTATTTTGATCGCGATTAGAGAAAAAGTGCTCTTCACGCTTAAGAATATCAGTGGTGGCTATTTGTAATTCAATGGGGGATTGGAATATGCGATCTATTTTAATTTCATCAATTATTTTTCTTAGTGGCGCATTGCAAAGTAGAGATTTAGTTCTGAACGGATGACAAATCAATGATCTGGTGTTCTTGTAAAAGGGCGGCTTTTTAAACTTGAGAGAAACCATTAATTCTAATTCACGGGCATCGTAACATTCGACATATTTTGCAGCCGCCAACGCTCCGGCAGAAACCGCCACCACAAAATGCGGCCTTACTCCCACCTCGAGCAAAGCACAGAGCGCGCCTACTTGAAAAAATGATTTTCCGGCGCCTCCGGAAAGAACCAGGCCAATTTTTGGCCCACCTTCCTTGCGTTTCATTGAGCCCACCTCTTTTTATAATTTATAAAAGAACTATTTAATTAAATAATATGTTTTTTTAGATAAAAAATCAAGAACTATGCCGTTAAAAGTGCACTGCGCCGCTACACGCGACAAAGCTTGACTTTTTAAAAAAATAGGTGTATAATATAGTTAATAATATAATAATATAATAATGTAAAATATGTTTGAACAAAATATGGAAGATACGGGAATGAAGTCTGCAGAAGAATTGGACGCAGAAAAAGCCCGACGCGAGGCCGAATTGGAGGAGCTCCGAGCTAAAGTAAAAAGCGGCACGGCCACAGAAGAAGAGACAAACAAAGTAGCCCGAGCTAAGCAATTAGAAGAACAGGCCGCTATCAAAAAATCGTTTGAGAATTAAATTATCTGCTGATTTAAAACAAAACCCCTCTACAAAATTGAGGGGTTTTGTTTTAAATCAGAGTAAATTTATTTTGAATCTAAAAAATTTGCTATTAATTTTTCTGCTTTTGAAAACGCGGAAATCCATTTAATTCTTTTGTCTTTTTTAAACCAGGTCATCTGCCTTTTTATATAATCTTGAGTATTTTTTTGAATTAAATAAATCGCTTCATTCTTTGTTATTTGCCCCTTAAAGCTCTTGATAAATTCTTGATATCCAATAGATCGCAAGCCAGGGGCGCCGCCTCCATATTTTCTGTATAATTTTTCAATTTCTTTTTCTAAGCCGGCCTGCAACTGTTTTTTTAAACGTAAAATTACATTATTTTTGAGCTTTTCCTTTTTTATCCTTACTCCTATCTGCAAAGTTTTAAATATTGGCAGGCCGCTTGTTCTTAGTTCGGAAAATTTTTTATCAGACCTTTCCATTACTTCAAGCGCTCTTATGATTCTTCGTTTATTTTTTAAGTCTATAAATTTGAGCGCTTCTGGATCTTTTTTGATTAAAATTTTTGCCAGTGTTTCCCGAGGTTTTTTTTCCAGTTTTTTTCTCAATTCCCAATCGGCCCTTATTTTTGGTATATTCAAATTGTCCACTACAGCTTTAATATAAAGACCTGTTCCTCCTACCAAAAATGGCAATTTGCCTCTTTTATAAATTTGCCGTGCGATCTTAATTGCCAAACTTTTATACGCCTGAACCGAAAACTTCTGGGAGGGATTTTTAAGATTAATTAAATAATGCGTTATGCCGCGCGCTATATATTTTTTACCCGACATTTTGCCGGAAATTTTAGCTGTCCCGATATTCATTTCTCTATAAATTTGCCGCGAATCAGCATTGATAATCTCGCCATTAAATTTTTTTGCCAATTTTATAGATAAAGAGGTTTTGCCAGAAGCTGTCGGTCCCAAAATAACAATCAGCGGCACGAGCTTGTCTTTATTATTCATAAACCATTTCTCCCTCCAGGCCCCACTCGCGGCCTTTTTTAATTTTAACCTTTGCAAAATTGCCTACAAATTTTTGCGCCTTGTTATTATCTGCTAAAACTTTCACAGTTTTATATTGTTCATTTTTCCCAAGCAAAAATCCATTTTTATATTCCGAAAATAAAACTTTAATTGTTTGGCCTTCAAATTTTTTATTTCTAAATTTTGCCGTCTTTTTTAAAATTTCATTCAACACTTCAAATCTTCTATTTTTTTCTGCCCAAGTGACATCGTCCTTAAAAGAAGCGGCGGCAGCCGTTTGGGGGCGGGGAGAATATTTGCTTATAAAGGCCATATCGTAGCCGATTTCACGAAATAATTTAGCAGTACTTAAAAACTGCTTTTGGGTCTCGCCCGGAAAACCCACTATTACATCCGTAGATATTGCCATATCAGGCATAGCTTTTCTTATTTTTTTAATCAATTCTTTATAGTGAGACACAGTATATGGACGATTCATTTTTTTGAGAATTTCATCGTCTCCGGACTGCACAGGTAAGTTTATATAATGAACAAAGTGTTTTAGACGAGACAAAACATCTATAGTTTTTTCCGAAAAATCTTTAGGGTGCGGGGAGATGAATCGCAACCAAAAATCTCCTTTAATTTTATCTATTTCTTCAAGTAGTGTGTTAAAAGAGCATCTTCCGCGCTGTATTTTGGGGATAAAATTTTTACGCGTTTTGTTGTTCCAGACTGTTTTTTCTTCCAGCCCATAGGAGTTGACATTTTGACCCAGAAGCCAAATTTCTTTATAATTCTTGTTTGCTAATTTTTTTATTTCGCTGATAATTTCTTCTTTGGGCCGAGAATATTCTCGACCTCTCGAAAAGGGCACTATGCAATATGTGCAAAAATTATTACACCCATAAGAGATGGGCACAAAGGCAGAAAAATTCGATTGATATTTAGAATCAAAAGATAAATATTCTTGTGGATTTATTTTTAAATCTTTACCCAAAAGCTTAGGGAGTTTCCATAAATCTTTAATCGGTAAAAATATATCTATCGGGGGAAGAATGCCTTTAAGTCGCGATAAATTATGATGCAACATACACCCGGTAAGAATTACTTTCAGATTTGGATTTTTATCTTTAAAAGTTTGCAGTTTTGGAGCACGACCCAATACCTTATCTTCGGCAACCTGTCTCACTGAACAAGTATTAATAATCAAAACATCCGCTTCGTTTATTTTGAAAGTAGCTCTATAGCCCAATTCTTCTAAAATGTGAGCAATCCGTTCAGAATCCGAAATATTGGCCTGGCAGCCAAAAGTTATAATATGATAATTATTAGAAATACGCATAACTACATTAAGAAACACTTTAAAACGGCGCAAATTTGCGCCTGTCTTTTACATAAATTGCTAACAGGGTAAAAATTTATAGACCTATTTATTTTCCAGACAAGTTGGCTCGTTAATATTACACTGTTCAAAAGTAGCCGCGCAACCGCCCCCATATTGGAGAATCAAACTATCCGCGCATTTTTTGCTTAAAGATGGGCACTCCACTTCTTTTTCAGAACATCCATTAGTTTTTGAACCTTGCGTTATTTTCTCTTCGGCTTCTGGATTTTTTATTATTTCCTTGATTTGTGCGTCTTTATCATCACTTAAATCATTTATGCTTGGCAAAGCTGGTTCGTCACTTACGTCTTGAGCTTTTTCTTGAGGTTGCGCCACTTGGCAATTGCTGAGCGCTGAACATTCATTATTCGCTGTGAAGCTACCGCCTATTTTTAAACAGAAGCCTTCTATATTCAAAAAATCAATGTCGCATAAAGAATTGTCGCCCTGTTGGGAATTTTTCATTCCTTTAACTAAAGACGCTACACTTTTAATCTTTTTTTGAGCTTGATACAAAACAACAATGGCGTCAACATCTTCGCTTTGATTATGTAAATCATTGGCTTGAATAAAATATTTTTCGCTGTCAGATGTCGCAATATTTATTTTATTTTTTGGCCAAGTATCTAAATTTATTGATTTGGTAATTAAATCTTTCTGTAAAACATTTAAACTAGTAAGAAAATCTTCTTGATTTTTAGCAAACAAATTCTGAAGTGAGATTAAAAATTCAGGGGTCGATGAAGCGCTCTGAAGCGCTCTATAAAAAATGCCGGTCTCCATATAAAAATCATTCGCCATCAAATCTTTGAGTGCGCCCTCTATAAAATCTGTGGAAGTCGAGCTGTCAAATTTTAGAGCGGCGCCTTTTACCAAGTTGTTATCTAAAACCACAACAAACTTGTTGAGATTTGATTTGGCAGGTAATTTGGAAAATGATTTAACAATGTCCACGCCTTGCGCGCTTAACGTCACGATCCCTTGATTTAGCTCTACGAATTTATTAAATTCGCCAGAGCTCATTTTGCTTAAATTGTCCTCTAAATTTTTTATAGATTCACTTTTTATCAATAAAGCCGCGTCGCGACTATTCGGATAGACGCTTGAAAACTCATCGAGCACAATCACAAGTTCTAATTTTTCCGCATTATCCAAAGAACTCACAATATCTCGCGCTTTGCTCATTATTAAATCTTGATTGCTATCTGTTATTATAAAATTTAGCGGCACAAAAATCATTGTTTTGGTCAGCTTGTCTTCAGTTTTTTGCATATTCTTTTTAGCGCTCAAACTGATTTTGTCCTTATCCACCTGATCAAAAAACTTCTTCAGTTTAAGACCCTTGTACAATTCGGCGCTTAAAAACTTTTGAGCCGCTGAAGACGAGAATCCTTCACTTGATTGAAAATCATTTGTATAACTTTGCAAAGAATCAATTCCATCTGCCAAGTTATTGGAAGCTTTAATTATGGCCGAAGTATTTTGCGGGGCAGAGATAGTCACTTTTTGAAGCTCTAATGATTTTTCTAAAGTATAATCTAAAACGCCTCGAATTTTTTTCAACTTATTAAAGGTGAAAAGCAAACGAACGTCCTGTTGCCATTTTTTAAGAAAATAAAAGGGATTGGTCGGAAGTATGGACGGCTCTTCTATGCCTAAATCATCTGGCTGTAAAATGGCATCATCAACAGAAATAGACGCGGCATATGCCATATAGTCTTTTCCTACCATCACTAAAGGCATTAAGGCGCTTAAAATGACGCTTAAAACTATAATTGTTGTGGTTTTTTTTAGCATAAAATTCTAATAAATTGACTATTGTTTACTTTGTGCGACACATTAAAACACTCCTGTATCTTTTACAGCAGTGTACCATATTTTTTAGGAGAAGTAAACTACAAAAAATGAAGCTGTTTTTAAAGCAAAAAACGAAACCACCATGAATCCGGAACCGCTATTCCGTATGAAAGTGGCAAAATCTTATAAAAACTAAAAATAATTACTCCTGCGACAACCGCCACAATAATCCATTTTCTGTCTTTAATGAATCTCCACCTCGCGGACTTTTGCCGCCCATCTTCCAATTGTTGCTTTGGCATGGAAGCAGATTTCAGAAAATAGTCCGAGACGAAGACTGTTATCACTAAACTCACGCAAAGCGCCGCCAGATAGTGATATATAAACATCGGCCTTTTAATGCCCGCGAAGGGAAGCCAATTAAATAAATATAAAATAACTAAAAATATAATTGGTCGAGGAATTTTTTTTCTCTCTAAAAAAAGCTTTAAAAACAAAAGTGGCAATAAAACCATGTAGATCGCGTAAAGAAACCACGTGACGGGATTACCTATAAGGTAAATTCTTTGCAATGTTCCCGTCACGCTCGCGCTTTTGGTCCATTCATACAAAGGTTTTTGCATAAACGGCCACTGTAGCCAGGTGCTAGCATAAGGATGTTGCGCTGTTATTGATTTATTGGCCAAAAACATCTCCTTGTTGGTAATTAAAAATTCACCCATATAACGCCATGCCGGCTTTAAAAATTTATAAGGAACATAGTCCTCAAATTGCCGAAAGTCTACACCATAAAAACTCTTAAACGGCACGCTCTGATCTTTTGGAGTTAAGATAGAAAAATGAATAACAAAGAATGAAAAATATAAAACAAATATAATAGCGCACATTAAAATAGCCGTTTTTATATTCAAGAACAAGCATTTATTTTTATAACCGTCATATAAAAAATAAAGAAGTGCGGGAGCCAAAAATCCTAATCCTGTCCATTTAATGGATATTGTCAGTCCAAAAAATACACCGGACACAATAAATAAAATCATTTTTCTTCTAAGGATTTGATTTTTGATTCCCCAAAAGAAAAATGTCAGCCCCAAAAATCCAAACGCCAGAAGAAAAATGTCCACAAAAACAAATCGGGATTGCGTTAAAAGAGCATTATCAAAAAGCACCAAAAATGCTGATATATTAGCGGCAAGCAGACTTCCGCCCAAAGATAAGACAAACAAAAAAATAATTAAAGGCAAAAATGAGCCCACAAGAGCCGGCAAAAACCTAAACCAGTATATGGGCACATCCTGATAATCCTCGCCAATACTTTTAAAGTCAAAGCCCGTTCCCTCAAAGCCCGCGAGTTTTGCAGTGCCGGCTATCAACAGCTTTCCCAAAGGAGGATGTATGTCAAAATATTGTGTTTGGTTGAAATAATTATTCACAAAACTTCCAAAATAAAGCTCGTCAAAAACTATTTCGTGCGGCTGTCCTAAATTCCAAAAGTGCATTAAAAAGGACCCGATCAAGATGAAAATAATAACCCCCCCCACCTTCAAGAAAGATTTAAGGCTATGCTGCGTTCGGAAAAATGACGAGGCAAATAAAAATTTTTTAAAAAATGATTTCATAATTTAATATAAAATTGGTCGCAATTAATCTTTACGAGAAATATATTGCTGGATTCATCTTTGTATACTACATCTAAATTTTTGAAAAAAATCAAATCAATTGGCTTATACGAATTTGCAAGATCATCATCCAACAATACGTAATCTATACGCTCATTACAGGCTAATTTTAAATTTTTATCATGTAAAATCTCTTTGATGTTTTTTTCTCTCGGAAGATAATTTATGCCTTGTGTCCAAAGCCATCCCGTGTAACCTAAATAGAGTTGGCGTCCTGCTAACATAGCTGGTGGAGTTGTGGGAGAAGCGCTAGTTAAAAACACCGAATTGGGGGCAGTATTGTCTTTAATCCACTCTGCTAATCTCAATTGCGCGCCATTAGAATATCCGAAGTGATTTTTTTTGAAATTGAATATGCGCGCCTGCACATCTAAGATTCCTGCAAATATTCCTGAAAATATGGCTACTGCGGCAAACATTATAGCAAAATATTTTAATCTTGTTTTTGCCAGAGCAACTACCAAATAATATAAAAGACCCACTGACACGAAAGATGCCAAAATCCACCAGTTAAAAAATACCTTATTGTTGTCAAATTCCCAGGGCTGAAAAATAAAAAGATTGGACAGCACAAAAATCAGAAGCGATGCCGCTAAAATCCATTCTAAAAAGTCATAAAGACTTTCATTGAGATGGCGTAAAAATTTTTTTCCACCAAATATAAGCAAAATTAAAAAGACGGACCAAAGCCAAAAATTTATCCCGAAATTCTTGCTCCAAAAAATAAAGGCGTTATTGTCTGTGCCAATTTTTGGCAAGCACCCAAACAAAGAGCCTAGCGCGCGCTCGCACGTCATCCATCCAAATTGCAATTTAAAAAACATCCCTCCGGTGTTTTGCCCGATAAAATGCATTCCTTGATTTAAAAACAATAAAGAAGGCGCCGCCACTAAAGCTGAAACTGCTCCAAACAAAATCCACCCCTTCCAATTTCTATTTTTAAATACTGCCCAAAAAAACCACGCCACTCCTGCTATGGCTAATGATAAAAACGTATGGCCATGCGCCAAAGGCATTAGTCCTGCTAAAAAACCTATTCTCCAAATGGAAAAATCGTCTTTATAAAGCCACAGAAGCAAAATTAACACCGCCAACATAGCAAAGCCCCAAACAAATGATCGTTGGTGGGACAAAAACGATATGGCCGGCACTATCCAAACTATATTTTGCGTAGAATCAAATGATGATGGCTTGCCTCCTGTACGATTATCTAAATGAGTATAGTCGTGCGGAGGCCTTAAAAGAGTTTCAGTGATCGGATAAGAAGATGTGGCGCTTGATGTTTTAACATCTTTAAAAAATTGCCAAAACCCCGATCCGGAACCGAAAATAATGATAAGCAAAACAGCAAAAGCCCAATAAGAAGATTTAAAAAATCTTAAAGCGATAAAGAAAAAAAGCGCTATGCCGCATAATCCCAAAATCACAAGAGGCGCGTAAAAGGCGGGCAAGATTCCACTACCAAATTTGAGCAATATCGCGCTGGCAAAATTTATCAAAAAGGGATATGTGAGGGGGGAGTCTGAAAAAATTGGTTGCGTCACCTCAAAGGGATTAGCGCTAAACAAACGCTCTATCATGCTCAAATGATACGCGACATCTCCCCAGCCAATAAGAATTCCTTTTATTTGTGAATCGTTTGGATCATAGATTAAAACTCCGAAAACCACCGATAGCCAGATAATACTGACTAAAAGTATTAAACAAAGTCCCACCACAAAATTTTTAGACTGCTGTCGGTCAAAATCTCTATTTCTAACAGCGCGATAAATGGACAGAAAAATATTTCTAATAAATTTATTTTTCCAAAATATAAATGATAGCTCTAAAATTGAAGAAATTATAATGCCGAGCCATAAATCTTTGGACAGCAAAGAAAATACCAATGCCACAAAATAACCGGAAATTTCTCCGATAACAATGGCTACAAAAATTCTTTCAAACAAAAAAAGCCGGTTTTTTTTATCAAAAAAATCAGTGAGGGCCAACCCAAATAAAAATTGTATTATTAAAAAAACTAAAACAAGATACAACATGATATCCTTTAAGCCAGTGGATTTTGTTCTTTTTTAAATTTTTCTACGGCTTTATTTAATTTCAAAATCTCTGTTTCTTTTTTTCCGCGTTGTCGCAAAGCTACTGATTTTTGTTTTATCTCCTTATCACCAGTTATCACCATATAGGGAATTTTTTGAGTTTCGGCAAAATGTATTTTTTTGCCCACACTCTCATCTTCGTCCAAAATAATAGTCCTAAAACCCTGGCCCTCCAACTCGGCAGCCACTTCACGAGCATATTTTTTATGATCTTTGCCCACGTTGATTATCGCTATTTGTACAGGCGACATCCAAAAAGGAAACGCTCCACCATAATGCTCTATTAAAACTCCAAAAATTCTTTCCGGCGATCCCATAAAGGCGCTATGAATCATAATGGGGGATTGCGCCTTGCCGTCTTTGCCGGTAAATTCAAGCCCAAATCTTTGAGGCATATTTAAATCCAGCTGTATCGTAGAAAGTTGCCACCGCCTTCCCAAAGAATCAGAGGCCAAAAGATCCATTTTAGGGCCATAAAAGGCCGCTTCGCCTTCTGCCACGATAAATTTTATTTTCTTGTGAATCAATAAATTTTTCAGCATCTTCTGTGATTTTTCCCAGATTTTATCATCACCCAAATAATTTTTTTTCTTTTGGGGATCGCGCAGAGACAATCGAATCGTATAATCCATTCCGTAAGTCTTCATGACCCGTGGAATGGCATCCAAAAGCTTATTAAATTCTTCTTCCAATTGATCTTCACGACAAAAGCAATGGCCATCATCTTGAGAAAACGACCTAAGGCGAGTCAATCCGCTAAGCTCTCCGGGCTTTTCATCACGATAAAGCATTGAAAAATCGGCTATTCTAATAGGTAAATCTTTGTAACTTCTTTTTTCTGAAGCAAAAATCTGCGTATGTTGCGGACAATTCATTGGCTTTAAAAAATATTCCTCATTGCTATAGTGCGAAACAACATTAAACATATCATTTTTATATTTATCGTAGTGGCCCGAAATTTTAAAAAGTTCAGCCTTGTTGATTTGCGGCGTCTGCACTTCTTGATAACCCATCTCCTTGCGAAGTTTATTTGAATATTCCTTAATTTTTCTAAGTATAAAGGCTCCTTTAAAGGTATAAAGAGGAAGTCCCGGACCAATTAAATCAGAAAAAACAAAAAGCCCCAATTCTTTGCCGAGTTTTCGATGGTCTCTTCTTTTAGCTTCTTCTTGTTGAGCAAGATATTTTTTTAAATCTTCTTCAGTATTAAAAGCCGCTCCATAAATTCTTTGAAGCATAGGATTTTTTTCTTCTCCTCTCCAATAAGCTCCGGCTATTTTGGTTAGTTTGAAAGCTTTAGGGTCCAAAAATGACGTATTTTTCACATGAGGCCCTCGACACAAATCTATAAATTCTCCAGTTTTGTAGATTGTCACAAAATTCATTTTATGTTTTTTTACCCCCGCAGAAGATCCGTCCTGAATCTCATCATATTTTGTAGTGCCGTGGCTCTCTACGTCACGAATAAGTTCCAATTTATACGGCTCGGCTAAATCTACAAACAATTTTTTAGCTTCTGCTAAATTTAATTTTCTCCGGACAAAAGGCTGTTTTCTGGCTATAATGTCTTTCATCCTCTTTTCAATTAAAGCCAGTTCTTCCATTTTAAGCTGATGAGGAAGTTCAATATCATAATAAAAACCATTTTCTACTGTGGGTCCCACACCAAAACGAACTTTAGGAAAAAGCTCTTTAATTGCAGCAGCCATAACATGGGCAAAAGAATGACGCTTTATTTCTATAGAAAGATCGTTTTTATCAATTTTTTTCAACATAAAATATTTTTTAATTTAGCTTAGTAAAAACATTGTTATATACCACAAATTTAGACAGTATCTATATTTTATGATTTTTTATGTATTTTACAAGAGACTCAGATACATATTTGTTTATTGATGCGTTTAAGAGTATAATGAAAGTATATTATAACAAAAATAAATTGGTCGATTTTTATTAAAATAAATATATTAAAAATATGAACAAACAAATGGCGATAGGTTTAATAGCTCTTATTTTGTTTTCGGGAGTTAGTGTTGGATATTTAATAGGTCAATACTCCCTAAAAGCACAACTAAGTCAGAGCGAGGCCTTAGCGCAAAACGCTTGTACTAAGTGCGTGGATATGGACGGCCCAACCGAATGTTCAACGTTGTGCAAGAGGTCACAAGGTAACTGCATTTCTCTTTGTGGCGGAACATGGGGACCAGCGGCTCAATAGTTGGAAAGGCGACGGAGCCAGAACTTCTATTTTTTCTGTTCTTCGAAAAACATTCTTGTATCCACAAGAGTGTTTTTATTTTATCTCCTGCGTCCTGTCACAAATAACTTTTGGCTCGGCATCTCGCAAAGAGACTTTTCCTGAAATTAAAATTATTTTTCC